>Ga0335075_10007098_pt1 | contig 17272 bp, 15 predicted proteins | sample Lox_Sample_24_FD_206723 | JGI IMG/M metagenome (GOLD analysis project Ga0335075, IMG submission 206723) | Soil microbial communities from Loxahatchee National Wildlife Refuge, Florida, United States - Lox_Sample_2.4 | ecosystem: Environmental > Terrestrial > Soil > Wetlands | place: USA...
AAGTATTCCGCTACGTCGGCTGGACTTTCGATACCGCCAAGTCCCACGATCGGGATGTTTGTTACCCGACTGGCTTCGTGTACCAACCTGACCGTTATAGGTTTTATCGCTGGCCCCGACAACCCGCCTGTCGTACTACCGAGGCGTGACCTTCGGTTGTGTACATCCAGACACATTGCCGGGTATGTGTTTGCGATGACGAGAGCGTCGGCTCCGGACGATTCCGCAGCCTTTGCGATAAGTCCAATAGTTCCAACAACAGGGGACAGCTTAACCCAAAGAGGTCGCTTTGCCGCTGCACGTCGCGCAGCGCTGACCACCTCTGCCGTCAAATCTGGATTAGTACTATATTCGGCTCCTCCCCTCTCGACGTTCGGACAAGAGATGTTTAGCTCGTACGCAGTGAGGCCTTCTGTATCCTCCAAGACACGAATTACCTCGACGTAGTCAGAGACGCAGCCGCCGAAGACGTTGGCGATAATGGCCGTTTGATACCGGGCAAGCTGGGGCAGCTTTTCAGCCACGAATGCCCGAACCCCGACGTTTTGCAGCCCGATCGCGTTCAGCATGCCGCTCGGGGTTTCACACATCCGCGGAGGGGGTAAGCCAGCCATCGGTTCGCGCGAAAGCCCTTTTACGACGAGGCCGCCGAGCCTATCCAGGTCAACCAGATGGGCGAACTCCACACCACAGCCAAACGTCCCGCTCGCCGCGATGATGGGATTCTTGAGAGAAACAGAACCGACGTTGACTCGGAGGTTGACCGCCGAGGGCCGCTGCAGAGTTCGTGCCGGCTCGGGCAAAGTCACTCGCAAGATTCTAGCACCAGGGTCAAGGAAAACGCTCAGCTGGCGACCTTCGCAGGTCATCGCTTGAAGATCTGGCATCGCCACTACGTTGCCGTCGGCTTATCTTTGTAGGGGCAGGTAATCCCCTACGACTCGTCGGTGTTGCCCAAGGTCGCTGCGCGCAACGACTGTTGCCGCTATGCCTTTGGCCCGTCTTCCTCGGCGTGGGCTGCAGCAGGGACTTCGTCGCGGCACCGGCCGAGAATCATTCGTGATTTGCCGTACGGCTCATCGCAGCGAAATACGGGTTCCGTCCGAGAAACGCTTCTCGTTGTCGTTCCAGAACTAACATGTTCAGAATCACTGCGGCGCTGCTTCGTCCAGCACCTGAATCCGTGCTATGCATTGGCCGTCATTGGTCGACACGCCTGCTGAGAAAAAGTCCGCATAAGTCCTTTAGCATCAGCAAAACTGCAAAAATTGGTCGACACACTTTTCGCGTTTGCGACTTCCCGTTTCGATTGCACCACTTTGGTGCAATCTCTGCGGCGCGGCTGGCGACACCGCAGGCCCATTCCGGTGGTCGCACTTCGCCGTTTTGCGAGACAAATGAGCCGCCCAGCGGCGAGACAGTCGCTCAGGTCTTAATTGTTTGTGTGGCGGCATCCCAGATGACGCCGTGACCTGCGAAGTAGGACTCGTTCGCCATGTGGCACGCCAGCGCGGCATGATGCCCGAAAACAACATCCTCGACTACGGGGTGGCGGGTCTTCACAGCCTGGAAGAAGTTCCAGAGATGCGGCCTTGTGTCATCCCAGGATGGCCCAGTGTATCGGACGCCCTCGACCACCTTCTCCTTACCGAGCGTGTCGTGCTCGGCGTTCCATTCCTTGACGTATGCGTCGCGCATGGCGCGCGGAAAGCTATTGGCGTAATAGCACGGCGAGTCATCCTCGCCAGACTGCGGCATGTACGTGATACTTGTCCCGGTGATCTCAAGAATGCCTTTGGAGCCCATGAACTGGTACATCTCGGGGAACTCCGTCCCCAGATTCAATTCGAGGTAGACGGGCGCCTTCCCCAGCTTTTCGTAATTGAATAGCGCGGTGTGGACGTCCGGCATGTTGCGCCCATCCTTCCAACGCAAAATGCCACCCATCGCCATGCAGCGCTGAGGAGCTTCCTTCGTGCCGAGCGTTGCGAGCATCCCGCTGACGATGTGAACCATAAGGTCGCCCGCCACACCTGTTCCATATTCGCGCCAGCAGCGCCATCGCGCGAAGTATTTCGGATCGAACGGGCGACGCCGAACGGTTCCCTGCCAGGTGTCCCAATCGAGGTTCTCTGTCGAGATTCCAGGCGGCAGCGGATATTGCCACGCGCCGCACGGCGAGTTTCGCCCGTTCCACGCTTGAATCAGCATCAGGTCGCCTAGAATGCCTCGCGCGAGAAGTTCCTTCGATTTCGCAGTGATGATCCCGCTGACGCGCTGTGATCCGGCCTGTACGATCCGGCCGGATTTCTCCGCCGCTTCCACCATCGCAACTCCGTCAGCGGGCGAATGCGACATTGGCTTTTCACAGTACACGTCCTTGCCGGCGCTCACCGCATCGACGACGACCTGCTTGTGCCAGTGGTCTGGCACGGCGACGATCAGACAATCTATGTCCTTTCGATCAAGCAGATCGTGGTACCGCCGCGTGGTGGCGATGTTCGGACCGGCAATTTCTTGCGCCAGAGTGTGGCGCGCATCGTAAAGGTCGCATGCGGCGACACACTCGACTCCCGGCAACTGGATCGAATTGGCGAGCAGGACCGACCCCTCCATACCAACGCCGACGATTCCGAATCGCACTCGGTCGCTTGGCGCGACTTGCCGCCCCGCGGAGCGTGTCCATGATGGGCCTTCCGGCTGCAGCGGGATCGACTGCGCGACGGCGTACGCTCCGGCGGCAGCGGCACCGTCCTTCATAAAGTCGCGACGTGACAGGCGGCTCGGTGTCATTGGTTCCCCTTCCGAATGCGAATCTGCTGTCTCCCAAGACCGTTCGGTGCGAGAGAAGCGGGTAAAGTCCCGTAGATCAGAACCCAACGCGATGCCAAATTCGACGGCGAGACGCCCGCACTACGTCCAAACGGCGAACCCGGACTACGGCGTCATCGGCGAACAGCAGGGGTTGCGCACCGGCTTTGGCTCCATCATCTCAACGCGCGTCAGGTCGGGATCGTACAAATTGAGCTGCCATTTCCCGTCGCGGCCGATTTGTGGCTTCTCCGACAGTTTCGGGTCGCGCTTGAGAAGGATTTTGTACGCCGCGTTCACGTTAGGGACGCCCAGCGCGACGTGGTTGACGATTCCAAGCGTGCGGATCGAGGGATTGTCGCCGACGTTCAGCATGTACTCGAGCCAATCCGTGCCGTTCGGGACGCGCATGTCGACCCAATCCGTTTCATTGTCTTTCATCCCGCCCTGCCAGAATTCGTGAAAGCCGAGGATGTCTTTGTAGAACTTGTCGGCGGCAGCGCGGTCGCGCACCGTCACCCCTACATGGATGATGTGATTTGAGATCCGAGTCGCCGGCAAATGCTTTCCGAAGTCGCGGCTGTGCAACGATCCGGGCATGAGCTGAACGAACTCGACGGTGTGGCCGTCGGGATCGGTTACCTCGAAGCCGCGATTACCGTCGAGCATTTTCGGCAACTTGTCAGGCACTTTCACGCCTTTGCTGGCGAGATATTCGCGCAACTGTTCTGCGTTTGTCGTTTCAAACGCGATATGAGAGAGCCAGCCCTGCGCTGCAGTCTTCGTTCCAGGGAACACCTCAATGAACTGATGGTCGTTCACTTTGAAATAGGTAAGCAGGAGTTTGCCGGGAGGATCGTCAAGGCTGAACGCATCGGCGAGACCGAGGACGTTGCCATAGAAGGCGCGCGCAGCGGCGAGATTATCCGTGTTCAGGCCAATATGCGAAATGCCGACGATCGGCGGACGCTCGATGCGTTCGGGGAGCGGTTTAGTGTGGCTGCTGCTTGTGAGCGCGAATCCCGCCGCGACGGCTATAGCGGCGATTACCCCAAGTGAACTGCCTTTTCGAGTGCGCGGCGACATTGGCATGTTCTCTCCGCTTTGCATACGCTGGAACGCTCCGCGGGCGGAAGCATACACCTGATTTGCCGGGCTGTGGCCGCACTTCGGGTGTCGTCCGCATCGGTTCAGTTCTTGCGGATGACAAAGAGATACGCGTGCCTCGCCAATTCGCGAACCGAAAGTCGAAGCACAATGGGAGGCTGCAAAACAGAAAGCTCCGCATCAGGGTGCTGCCTTACGAAAGCGTGGGAACGATGACCCATTTGCGATCGCGAGCGCTGGTGGCGATCGCTTCGCAGAGGACGAGCCCAGCGTGACCAGCTTCAAAGGTGGGAAAAGGACGAGGCGCGTTCATGTCGCCGCGTTCGATGTAGCCGTAAAACTCTTTGAATAGCTGGACGAACGTGTCGGGATAACCTTCCGCATGGCCGGCGGGATACGCCGCAAACCCGCGCGTTTCAGGAGTCATCAGGGCGGGATCTTTGATCAACTCGCGATTCGGTTCGCGACGCTTGCCGATCCAAAGCGTATTCGGCCGCTCTTGATTCCAAGCGATGGAGCCTTCGCTGCCGTCGATTTCGTACCAGAAGCGATTCTTGCGCCCGGCGCTGACTTGCGAGACGGTCATCGCGCCGCGCAGGCCGCGTTCGAAATGCAAAAGCACGGACGCATAATCTTCGGTATCGATCTTCACCCGGTCGAAATCCGTGCCTTTGCGTTCCTGGAATGTCTCGACCGGGCCGCGTGGGCGCTCGCGCTCAGGCACGATCGTTGCAAGGTCGGCGCAAAGTTCGGTGACGCGCTGGCCTGTGATCCACATGACCGTGTCCAGCCAGTGCGTGCCGATGTCGGCGACGGTGCGCATCGAGCCACTCATGGAAGGTTCAAGCCGCCAGTTCCAGTCGGAAGGATAGAGGAGCCAGTCCTGTAGGTACGAGCCGTGGACCATCCTTGGCTCGCCAATGGCCCCGCGCCGGACGAGAGCCCGCGCCTCCTGGCACAAAGGGTAGAAGCGCAGGTTGTGTGTTACGGCCGCCGCACGCTTCTGTTTCCGCGCCAATTCGACAAGTTCAGCCGTTTCGCGGGAATCCACTGCCAGAGGCTTTTCGCAAATCACGTGCTTGCCGGCGTTGAGCGCGGCTTCCGATTCACCACGGTGGAGAATGTTCGGCGTGCAGACATGGACCGCGTCGACAGATGAGTCTGCGGATAGCTCGTCGAGAGAGGTATATGCGCGCGCGATTCCGAGCGCTCGTGACTGCTCTTTCGCCCGGTCCGGTGAGCTGCCCAGCAGGCCCGCAACTTCAATCCCGAGGCGACGAAGAGCTTCAATGTGCGCACGGCCGACAAACCCCGCACCGATGATGGCAGCTTTCATGGCGTCGGTTCCTCCGAACGACTAAAGCTTACTTGCCCTGTGGACTTTTCTGATGTCTCCAAATGCCGCTGCGGTGCTACGCCGCGGCCGGTCTAAGTACACTCGCGCTTCCTGCGCCTTGGCCTCCGAGTCGAACGTCAAAGTGTCACAGAAGAGATCGCGGCGCGCCAGTCGTGTCTTTAGAGCATCGCGGTTGCACACGAGCTTCGGGACGACAGCGGCATACTGCTAGAATGCTCTGCGCCATGCTCAATGATAGCCAGCTGCTGCTTGATGTGGTCGATTTGCGCAGATCCTTTCCGGCTTCGGCACGGCTGCTGGGTTCCGCGGCGCGGCGGACCATGGCGGTCGACGGCGTTTCGTTTTCTGTTGAACGCGGCGAAACCCTGGGGATTGTCGGCGAATCAGGCTGCGGAAAGACGACGCTGGCGCGGATGCTGCTTCGGCTGATCGAACCTGATTCCGGCCAAATCCGATTTCACGGCGAGGATTGGCTTGGCGCGGGCGGAGCGAAATTACGCCAGCTTCGGAGCCGCATGCAGATGGTTTTCCAGGATCCAGTCGCGTCATTGAACCCTCGCATGCGAGTTGGAACGATCGTTGCCGAACCGCTGGCAATTCACGAACCGGACATGAGCCGCGTGGAACGCCGGGAAAAAGCTGGTGAAATTTTGCGAGCGGTCGGGCTGGGCTCGGACGCGCTCGGCCGTTATCCGCACGAATTTTCCGGAGGCCAACGGCAGCGCATCGGCATTGCGCGCGCGTTGATCCTGCGGCCGGAGCTGGTGATTGCCGATGAGCCGGTCTCGGCACTGGACGTGTCGATTGGAGCGCAAATTCTGGAACTGCTGGCGGAACTGCAGCGACAATTTTCGCTCACCATGATCCTGATCTCGCATAGCTTGCCCGTGGTGGCGCAGCTCGCGAACCGAATCGCCGTGATGCACTCGGGTCGCATCGTCGAGATGGGGGATGCCGGCCAGGTGATCTCGTCGCCGCGCGATGATTACACGAAAGCTTTGATCGCAGCCGTCCCGCAGGTGCCGGCATAAGGTTTTTGTCGTCGCACGGTTCGCTTTGGAGTAGACTCTCCCCCGCACTGAAATTTCCCCGACGCGATCAGCGTAACTAGCGGTAGATCTATGCGGACTTTTGTCCTGGAAGGAGACACCACAGATGGCTAGCCCAACAATGCCCGCCCCCGCTCAACAAACGCCGGCCCCCGTGAGTTCGTTTGGCAGACTGTTTGGGGTTTTCTTTGAGCCGAAGACGACGTTTGAATCCATCGTGCAGCGTCCTACTTGGGTTCTGCCCATGCTATCGGTGATCGTCATTTCGGTCGTGATTGTGTTTCTGATCGGCTCGCGTGTGGGTTGGCGGCAAGTAATTGACCACCAGATCGCGAGCAGTCCACGGGCGCAGCAACGGATGGAGCAGGTCCCGGCAGGACAGAGAGACGCGATCTTGGACAAGCAAGCGAAGCTCGCGCCCATCATCGGCTATGTGGGTGTGGTGGTGGGAACGGCCATCGCGGAGTTGATCGTTGCCGCGCTGTTGCTGGTGGCGTTTAACGTGATTTCGGGATCGAAGATACAGTTCTCGACGTCGCTGGGGATCGTGTCGCACTCGTGGATGCCTTATGTGATCAGCGGGCTGCTGGGGGTGCTCATCTTGTTTATCAAAGATCCGAGTACGATCGATACGCAGAACCTCGTCGCGTCGAACCCGGGCGCACTGCTTGGGGACGGATCAGCGAAATGGCTCGTTTCGTTGCTGACGTCCCTCGACCTATTCACGCTCTGGGTGCTGATTCTGCAAGCGATTGGATTCCGTGCGACCAATCCAAAGAAAATTTCTTTGGCGCAGGCGTTCGGCATCATTCTGGTGCTCTGGCTGTTTTTTGTTTTCGTGAAAGTAGGATTCGCGGCAGCGTTCGCCTGATAGACTCGGGCGAATGGGATTTCGCTTCGAGGTTTTGGCCACCGATCCTACTGGCGCTCGACTCGGTCGCCTGGCCACGCCTCACGGAACGATCGACACGCCGGCATTCATGCCGGTCGGTACCGCTGCGACGGTCAAAGCGCAAACGCAGCAAGATTTGGAAGCGCTCGGTGCTCAGATCGTTCTCGCCAATACGTACCACCTTTATCTGCGGCCTGGCCACGAACTGATCCGCCAAATGGGCGGACTGCACGGGTTCATGTCCTGGCCGCATCCGATAATTACGGATTCCGGCGGCTACCAGGTTTTCAGCCTAAGCGATCTCCGCAAAGTTTCTGACGACTGCGTTACGTTCCGCTCGCATATAGACGGCTCCGAACATTTCCTTTCGCCGGAAAAGGCCCTGGAAATCGAAATCGCCCTCGGCGCAGACATCGTCATGGTGCTCGACGAGTGCATCGAAGCTTCAGTCGAAGAATCGCGCGCCCGCGATGCGGCGCGGCGAACACTCGAATGGGCGCATCGCTCGCGCGATTTTTTCGCGGCAAAAGCCGACAGCCAGCGCCAGATGCTGTTCGCAATCGTCCAGGGCGGAACCTACCCGCAGGTGCGCATGGAGAATGCGGATGCGCTCGTCGCGCTCGATTTTCCCGGCTATGCGATTGGCGGGCTGGCCGTCGGCGAGTCGCATGAGGTGACGTGCGAGATGACCGGGACGGCCGCGGCAAGGCTTCCAGCCGATAAGCCACGGTATCTAATGGGCGTGGGCAGGCCTGAGCAGATTGCCGACTACGTGACGATGGGCGTGGATATGATGGATTGCGTACTGCCAACGCGCGGCGCGCGCCACGGGTGCTTGTTCACGTCACAGGGGCAACTCTTGATTCGCAACTCGCGGTTCGCGAAAGACGAGGGGCCGGTCGATGACACATGCGACTGCTCTGTGTGCAGGCGATATTCGCGGGCGTATCTGCGTCATCTTTACGTTTCGGGAGAGCCACTTGCCGCAATCTTGAACACCCACCACAACCTGTACTTTTACCTTGACACTATGCGGAAAATCCGCGAGGCTATCGGGTTTGGAAGGCTAGAAAGATTCCGCTCTGATCTTCGCGCACGACTCGCTAGGCAAATCTGAGCAAGCCTGCCTGCGGTAGACGGGCTTGAACGTGTTAAGAAGCGGGGCCGTATCTTCGGAAGTGCTCTCCACACCTGTCTGAGTGAATTCAACTTCTGACGTGCTCAAAACGTCAGGCTGCTTGAAGCGGAAAGCACGGCAGGCGTTATTCCCGGTACTGGTAAGGTGAAATGTTTATTCCTTTGGCTTTCTTGATTTCGGCGCGCGCCGCCCTCTTCGCGCAAGCTGCCGCCCAGCCGAGTTCGATCGGCTTGTTTCTCCCTCTGATCCTCATCATGGTAATCTTTTATTTCCTGATGATTCTCCCCGCGCAGCGCCGCCAGAAGAAGACGGCGCAGATGCTCAAGGACCTGAAAACCGGAGACAAGGTAATCACAAACGGCGGCATTTTCGGCACGATTGTGGGTTTGGAGGATGAAGCCGTGATGCTGCGCATCGCCGATCAGGTGAAGGTCAAGGTTTCGCGAAGCGCGGTAGCCGGGCTGCAAGCGGAAACGGCGCAGCAGAAAGAGAGTACCAAGACCGCATGAGTTCACAGCTGCGATGGAAATTTATCTTTATCTTCATCGTTATACTCGTCTGCCTGTTTGGCTTGATCGGATTCCCGAATTCGTGGGGCCAGATCGGCCAGAACTTCAAGAACCGAATCCAGCTGGGCCTGGATCTGAGGGGCGGCAGCCACCTGGTGCTGCAAGTGGAAGTTCCAGTCGCCATTCGGCAGCGCTCGTACGAAGCAATCGACGAGCTAAAGAAACAGCTGCGGGCGAAAGGCGTCAATTTCGGCGACGTGCAAAGCATCAGCGACACCGAGATACTCGTGAAGAATCTGGATCTGGCAGGTTCCGGCACCTTTCGCGACGTAGTTACGAACCAATTCCAGGATTGGAGCATGGCGCCTGCCGCCGGGCAGCCGAACAGTTACCTGCTGACAATGAAGCCTTCCGCGGTGGCAACCATACAGCAGAACACGCTTGATCAGGCCCGTGAAACAATCACACGACGAGTTAATGCGCTGGGTTTGACCGAGCCAACTGTCGCCTTCACCGGCCGCGGCGACAATGAAATCCTCGTTGAACTTCCGGGCGAGGGCGATCCCACGCGAGCCAAAGAAGTGATTCAGGCCGGCGGACAGTTGGCGCTGCAGAAAGTCTTGGACGATCAGACATATCCCTCCGAAGCGGCCGCGCTTTCGGCGCACGGAGGGGTCTTGCCGCCTGATTCCGAAATCGTTCCCGGATCGGCGGAAAATTCGCCAGGCCAGGGGCAGTCCCAAGCTTATTACATTTTGGATCGAGTCCCGGTTGTTACCGGCACGGATCTCCGTAGCGCAGATGTGTCCCCGAGCACGAAATATCCTGGCCAGTATCAGGTGAATTTCACGCTTTCGACTGTCGCGGCGTCGCGGTTTGGTCCGTTTACCGCGGAGAACATTGGACATAGAATGGCGATCGTGCTCGATAATAAAGTTTACGAGGCTCCGGTAATCGACGGCCGCATCGATGATACGGGCGAGATCGAGGGCAGTTTCACGCAACAAAGTGCGCAAGATCTGGCCCTCGTCCTTCGTTCCGGAGCGCTCCCCGCGCCGATCAAGTATCTGGAAGAACAGACGATTGGACCATCGCTGGGAATCGAATCGATCCACGAGGGCGTGCAAGCCTCGGTTGGCAGTCTGCTTGCCGTGATGATCTTCCTGGTGATCTATTACCGGCTGGCCGGTGTCAATGCAGTTGTGGCCCTTTTCTTAAACCTCGTGATCCTGATGGCTTTCATGGCGTTTTCAGGCGCCGTCTTAACGCTGCCAGGTATCGCAGGCGTCGTCTTGACCATAGGTATGGGCGTGGACTCGAACGTCCTGGTATTTGAGCGTATCCGAGAAGAATTACGCGCTGGCAAGGCGCCGGCATCGGCCGTCGACATTGGATTTGATCGCGCGTTCCTGACAATTATCGACACCCACATTACGACGTTGGTCTCGGCTGCGTTTCTGTTCCTTTTTGGGACGGGCCCAGTTCGAGGGTTCGCCGTCACCCTGATTATTGGTTTGCTAGCGAACCTGTTCACGTCCATTTATGTGTCGCGCGCGATCTTTGATTTGCACCTGGCGCGTATGCCGCGTCAGGCCGAACTCAGTATTTAGGGGCCGTCAGCCCCCTTTCTCGGATGACGAGGAGGCCCAGCCTGGGTCCTGCACCGTCCGGGAACAAATCCGGGGAAGCGGTGTCAAATAGAAACGGATAGGAGTCTATGGAATTTTTCCACAACGTGAACATCGATTGGATGGGGAAGGCGAAGTACTTCGTAACGCTCTCCCTGATCCTACTCGCGGTCGGCTGGATCTCGGTGTGGAAACAGGGGTTGCGTTACGGCATCGACTTCCGCGGGGGCACGCTTGTGAATGTGAGATTCGCCTCGCACGCGCCTGTCGACCAGCTGCGCAAAGGGCTTACGGCCGCCGGTCTTCCCGCGTCTAGTTTCACGATTACGTCGATCAGCGACATCTCCGATCCAAACTCGAAGAACGATGTTGAGATCAGCATTGAGAAGAGCCGGACGGACGAAGGTGAGGATGTGCAGCGCCAGATGGTTCTGACCGCGCTCCAAAAAATGTACAGTGTTCCAGCCGGCAAAATCGACTTCAATTCCGTGACTTCATCAGACCTCGCGGCCTATCTGACCAGCAAAGATCCACTGAATCTCGGCCCGACCGGCGGCGATCGGTATAGGCAACTTGCCGGGCAGCTTATTGCCGCGCGGGCACAAGTCGGAATCATTACCAATTTCGATCAGTTGAACAACGTCCCAGGTGCTACTCCGGCAGTGATCAGCTCGTTGAAGAGCGGCTTTGTTCTCGGCGAGTTTGCCATCCGCAGCTCGACCAGCGTAGGACCCAAGGTTGGCGCCCAATTGCGGCACCAGGCGTTCTGGGCCACGATGTACGCGCTCGGTGGCATGCTGATTTACGTCGCGATCCGTTTTTCGGGGAGTGAGCTTTTCTTGCGCGGTACCCGCGGGATCGGCTTTGGCGCGTTTGTCCGCCGTTGGATCGACACCATTATTTTCGGAGCCGCGGCCGTAATCGCGTGCTTCCACGACGTGCTGATCACGCTGGGCTTTTTCTCGCTGGCTCACTACGAGATCTCTCTGACCGTCATCGCGGCACTCCTAACACTCGTCGGCTATTCCATGAACGATACGATCGTGATTTTCGATCGCGTCCGCGAGAACCTGCGTCTGATGCGCCGTGAGCCATTTCCTGAAATCGTCAATAAATCGATCAATCAAACGCTGTCGCGAACCATCTTAACGAGCGGCCTGACGCTACTTACGGTCCTGGTACTCTATCTCACCGGTGGCGCGGCTCTTCGTGCATTCTCTTTTGCTATGGTGATAGGAGTTGTGGTAGGAACTTACTCCAGTTTTGGCATTGCGGCTCCCTTGGTTGTCGTCTGGAACAAATATCAGGCTAGCAAAGCGGCTCCCGTTCGCGCCGGGTCCTCGGGCGAGAAGCGTGCAGTTGCCGCCGCAAGGAGGTAGTGGATGTTTGACGACCTTGTAGTGTCTGGCGCGCAGACTAAACACACGCACAAAACATGGACGGTCGCGGCATCGGCCATCGTCCAGGTGATGATCATTGTGGTGTTCATCTTGATCCCGCTGCTGGTGACTCAGGCGCTTCCGAAGGAGGCAGTTGCGGCTTGGATTACAGCGCCCGCTCCGCCTCCCCCTCCGCCTCCCCCGCCTCCTAAAGTGCAGGTGATCCATCAGGCTCCCCCGCTGATTCAGCAGGGCAAGCTGATGGCGCCAACCGTGATTCCGAAGAAAGTGAACATCATCAAGGAAGAAGCGCCTCCGCCGGACGTCACCAGCGGTATGACAGGCGGGGTTGCGGGCGGCATCGGCGGCGGTTCGATGGGCGGCGTCCTGGGCGGCATTATCGGCAGCACCGGCGGCGGACCGCCGCCACCACCGAAGGCCCCGGAGCGAATCCGAGTCGGTGGCAACGTGCAGCAAGCGAACCTGATTCACGAGGTTCAGCCGATTTATCCGGAAATCGCGAAGACGGCGCACATTCAGGGCACCGTTCTTCTTCACGCGATCATCGCGAAAGACGGCACCATCAAGCAACTGCAGTACATTTCCGGGCCGCCGTTGCTGATGAGGAACGCTTTGAGCGCGGTCCAGCAATGGCGGTATCGCCCGACGTTGCTGAACGGCGAGCCGGTAGAAGTTGAGACGACGATTTCCGTCGTCTTCACATTGGGCGGATAAAAGCAGGGGGTGGTCCGGTCTGGTACGCGGGCCGGATCAGTTTTTTCGGAACGGCAGAAATCTCGCTGCCGACATCATTCGGCTTAAGGAATGGAGGAGGAACAAACTCAATGTTTGCGACTTTAATGTGGGCAGGAGTTCTGGCGTTGCAGCAAGGAAACGCCGAAGTTGGATGGGACGTGGTTTCCATGTGGCACAACATGGACGTCCCGGCCAAAGTTGTCGTCATCATTTTGTTCATCATGTCGGCGTGGTCGGTCGGCATCATGATTGACCGTGCGCTGATGTACAGTGCGGCGCGAAAGCAATCTCGCGTTTTCGTTCAGCAAGTCGCGGGAGCGCTGAAAGACAACAAACTCGACGAAGCGATTTCGATCGCCGAGCGCAACAAGAAGAGCCACATCGCCAAAGTTGTCGCTACCGGTCTTTCGGAGTTCCAGGCTGCTTCGGCGCAGGTCGGCGACGAGGAAGTGATCGAGGCGGCAAAGCGCGGACTCGAGCGCTCCGTCGCCATCGTTCACGCCGAGATGAAGCGTGGCCTTTCAGGGCTTGCCACCATCGGGTCGACCGCCCCATTCGTCGGACTGTTCGGCACGGTAATGGGAATTATCGGCGCGTTCAAGGGCATTTCGGCGCAAAAAGCCACCGGTCTTTCGGCCGTGGCCGGCGGTATCGCCGAAGCTCTAGTAACCACCGCTCTTGGCTTGCTAGTGGCCGTGCCTGCTGTGTGGACGTTCAACTACTTCACGAATCGAGTGGAAGCCTTCGACGTCGAAATGGACAACTCCTCGATGGAGCTGATCAACTATTTCATCACGCGCAGAGGCGGAAAGAAGTAAGTCATGGCGTACAAACCCAAAGCACCGCCGGTGATGGCCGCCCCGAACGTCATTCCGATGGCGGACATCATGCTGGTGCTGCTGATCATTTTCATGGTCATTACGCCGCTGTTGTCGAAGGGCGTGTCTGTGGACATGGTTCGCGTCCCGAACCCCGAGGATATGCCTAATGCCGATAAGGATGATGCGATCATCGTGGCTGTGACGCGCGACGGCAGCATTTATCTGAACAACGACAAAGTCGGTCTCGATGAGTTGCAGGACAAGGTGAAAGACCAGGTATCCAATCGGCTGGACAAGACCGTTTTCGTTCGCTCGGACGCGCGCGCGAAATTCGGGCAAGTGAAGGCGGCGGTTGATGAAGTCCGCTCGGCCGGCGTGGACAATATCGGGTTACTGACGCAGCGGGTGGTAAGAGAAGCCCCGCCACCGCCGCCCGTCGGAGCGACGGGCGGTTCGTAGGCGGAGCGCGCCGAGGACAGGTTACTCCAGGCGTGGCCTGTCCTGATCGGCACCGTTTCTGCTCCGTCAGAAGTCTGACGGCCTGTGCTTCGCTTTCGATAGGGTCTAGGACCTAAAAGGAGTTTTGCAATGGGAATGGCAGTTGGTGGAAATAAAGGAGTAATGGCCGATCCAAATATCGTGCCGCTGATCGATGTTTTGCTGGTGCTCATCATCATCTTCATGGTGATCACGCCGACGATATCCCAGGGGCTCGACACCATCGTCCCGCAGCCGCCTCCTCCTCACCAAAAGGAAAATCAGCAGCTGCTGAACAAGACGATCGTTGTGGTGGTGGGTGCCAACGGAGACGTCATGATCAACCAGGACAAGAGTTCCTGGGACCAGCTTGGCCCGACGCTCAGCAAGATCTTCGCGGAGCGCGCGGAAAAGGTGGCGTTCGTGAAGGGCGATGACAGCACCGAATTCGCCGACGTCGCTAGAGCAATTTCGATCATGAAATCCGCTGGCATCGATCACGTGGGCTTGATCACCAACAAGATCGAAGCGGGCCAGTAATCCAAGCGTAGCGCGTTCCGTCTGCTATTTCCGGTGGCGTGCTGGTCTGCGGGTCGGGTTGCCTGTTGGCTATTATCGAAACAAGGGAGTCGTGAAATGCAGCGCAATCTGAAGGATCGATTGTTCGTCGTCGCTGTTGCGGCCGCAATGCTCGCGTCAGCGGGATGCGACAAACTTAAGGCTCGCGACAAGCTCAACAAGGGTGTGCAGGCCTATAAGGCCGCGCAGTTTGACGAGGCCGTGGAGGATTTCAAAGAGGCCAAGGCCCTCGATCCGAAGCTAATGAATGCACGGCTGTTCCTCGCCACCGCATACGCCACCCAGTACATTCCCGGCGCGCCCTCGAAAGAAAACGTGGATCTGGGCAATCAGGCGATAGCGGAATTCAAGGACGTCTTGAGCGTCGATCCCAATAATTTGTCTGCGATTGACGGCATCGGTTCTTTGCTTTACAACATGGCGACGCCGTATAACGAGGATCTTCTCAACCAGTCCAAGCAATATCACCTCGAACATATCAAGATCGCGCCGAACGATCCGCAGTCCTATTACTGGATCGCCGTGATCGATTGGAATATCGCGTTCCATGGCGACCGGCTGATGCGTGAGGACTACAACAAGGACGCGCGTAAGCCCCTGAAAGAGACGGATCCGTTGCCTGATAAGCTGGCGGAGCAGTACTCCCAGAAGTACGGTTCGCTGATCGACGAAGGCATTCAGTATGCCAAAGACGCGATGGCTCGCAAGCCCGAGTACGACGATGCGATGGCGTACCTGAACCTGCTCTACCGCAGCAAGGCGGACTTGGAGACCTCGGCCGATGCGCGTGACGCGGATCTGAAGATGGCGGACGACTTGGTCCATAAGGTTCAGATCATCAAGCAGCAGCGCATGGCCAATCCAACGGCCAACCCCACTTCGTAGCTGTTTTTTCGAGGGCTCGTCAAACAGGGCGAGCCCTCGAATCCACCGCTCAGCAGTTACATCCCTAAAAAAACCGAGCGAAAATCCGCGTCGCTGTTAGTGTGCCAGTGTTCTTACCTATGCCATCTCGTTGCCGGCAGCGTTCCAATGCTGATCGGAGTTTTGCCCCGCGCCAATTGCCGCTACACTTCTGAATAACGAATCGCGAGGTCCGAAGATGAAGCAGTTCGGATTTCCCGTACGATAGGCTGTGCGATTCGAGAAGGCCGATTTCATGTTGAAACGGTTTTTTGCGGATTATGTCGCGGAAGAGGTGCGGCCCATGCTTCGGCTGGCCCTACCCATCGTGCTGGCTGAACTCGGCTGGATGACGATGGGCATCGTCGATACGATTATGGTTGGCCACCAGCGCGACAGCGCGGTAGCGATCGGCGCTGTGAGCCTTTCGAGCATTCTTTATTACGTCGTTGCGATCTTCGGCACTGGGTTAATGCTGGGCCTCGATACTCTCGTTTCGCAGGCCTACGGGGCGGGTGACTTAGAGGACGCCCACAGATCGCTGATCAATGGCGTTTACCTCAGTTTGGGGATGACTCCGGTCCTGATGTCCATCGTGTGGGCGTGGGAGCCCATCGTGAGAGTCCTCGGCATTTCAACGCTGTTGACGGCGCAAGCTGTTCCGTATCTGCGTGCTCTTAATTGGGGCACCCTGCCCTTATTGCTCTATTTCGCCTTTCGGCGGTATCTGCAGGCCGTGAACCTGGTCAAGCCGGTTATGTTTTCGCTGATTTCGGCAAATATCGTCAATTTCGTAGGGAACTGGGCGTTGATCTATGGCCACCTGGGATTTCGGGCGATGGGCACAGTAGGCTCAGGATGGTCAACTTGTTGGGCTCGCTTGTATATGGCTATGGTACTTATGGGATACGCCTTCTATCACGACGCGCGGCACAAGACGGGTCTGCGGCGCGTTTCGCGCCAGCTTCATCTTCCCCGCGTGAAAGAACTGCTCGCGCTAGGATTTCCCGCTGCAAGCCAGATTGGAGTCGAAATTGGCGTTTTCTGCCTGGCAACGATGCTCGTCGGGAAGCTAGGCGCGCTTCCGCTGGCGGGTCATCAGATTGCGCTGAACACGATCAGCTTCACGTACATGGTGCCTCTGGGGATCAGCTCCGCGGCTGCCGTCCGCGTGGGACAGGCCCTGGGCAGACGCGATTCACACGGCGCAAGCCGTGCAGGATGGACGGCAATGACCCTCGGAGCAGCCTTCATGGCGTGCATGGCGCTCGTGCTCTGGTTCACGCCGAGCTACATCGCTCGCATCTATACCCCAGACCCTACGGTGATTCGTTCTGCAAGTGCGCTGCTGCTGATTGCGGCATTTTTCCAGTTGTTCGACGGGTTGCAGTCCGTCGCGACGGGAGCGCTACGTGGGGCCGGCGATACTCGCACGCCGTTGATCTGTCACCTGGTGTACTACTGGGCGGTTGGGTTGCCTGTCGGCGCGTACCTTTGCTTTCGTGCGGGCTGGGGCGTGAGTGGACTGTGGACCGGTCTGTGCATTGCGCTAATCCTGATCGGTAGCACGTTGCTTTACGCCTGGCGGCGTCAAGAGCGCGGGTTCGTACATTTGTTCCAGCAGCTTTCGATGTCCGGAGGGTCTGAAGTGGAGATTTCGAGGATGGAATTGTGAACGACGCCTTCATGTTTCGCGCGATCGAGCTTTCGATTGAAAACGTGCGGTCGGGCCGAGGCGGTCCATTCGGTGCGGTCATCGTCAGAGAAGATGCCATTGTTGACGAAGGTGCGAATCTCGTGACCGATACGAATGACCCGACGGCACATGCAGAGATGGTTGCAATTCGCGCCGCTTGCCGCCATCTG
>Ga0335075_10007099_pt1 | contig 17271 bp, 14 predicted proteins | sample Lox_Sample_24_FD_206723 | JGI IMG/M metagenome (GOLD analysis project Ga0335075, IMG submission 206723) | Soil microbial communities from Loxahatchee National Wildlife Refuge, Florida, United States - Lox_Sample_2.4 | ecosystem: Environmental > Terrestrial > Soil > Wetlands | place: USA...
ACGACTGCCGGGAGCGGGTCATCGCGCTGGCCCTGGAGGCCACCGGTGGCTCGCTGGACGGCAAGCGGGTGGCCGTGCTCGGTGCTTCCTTCAAACCAGGCAGCGATGACATCAGGGACTCGCCCAGTCTCGAGATCTGCGCGCGGCTGGTCACCAAGGGTGCGAGCGTAACCGTCCATGACCCCGCGGCATTGCCCAACGTGGCCAGGAAGCATCCCGCCCTGCGCACCGCGCGCTCGGTCTCCGAGGCCGCCGAGGGTGCCGACCTGCTCTTGCACCTGACCGAATGGCCGGACTACCGGGCCGTCGATCCGGCCGTGCTGGCCGGCGTCGTGGCCCGCCGGGTCGTCATCGACGGCCGCTGCTGCCTGGACGCTGCCCTTTGGCGCGACGCCGGGTGGACGATTCACGTGCCGGGGCGCCCGAGGCGTCGGCCATGATCCGCAGGTGCCTGCCGCCGGCGAGCATGCTACTGGTCGCCTTGGGCCTGATCGTCGTGGTCAGCGGCTGCGGCGCGGGCGCGCAGCCCGGCGCGGGCTCGGCGCGGCCGCCCACCGTGCCCGGCCAGACCACACAGGGCCCTGACCTTTCCGGCGTCCGGCTGCCGGACTTCGTGATGCCGATCATCCACGGCGGGTTGTCGGTCCCGAACCGCAAGCTCACCCCCGGGGCCATCGTGACCACCGACACCAAGAAGGTGTGTAGCCGCGAGCTGCACGCGCCAGCGATATCCGGGGCCGTACAGGCTGCCGTCTACCGCGAGTACGGGGATACCAGCGCGAGCTCCGTCCACAAGCACATCCTCGACCTGCTCGTTCCCTACGACCTGGGTGGCGCCGCGGTGAAGGCGAACCTTTGGCCGGCCGCGACCTCGGGCACTGGCTTTTACCAGAAGGTCGAGACCGACAAGATCCTGCGGCAGATGGTGTGCCAGGGCGACGTGCCGCTGACCACGGCGCAGCGGGCGCTTGAGTCGAGCTGGTACTCGGCCTGGCTACGCTATGTGGTTGCTACCGGGCACGTCTGAGTCGGCGTTAGCCTTGACGCGTGAGCGAGCCGGTGCCGGAGGATGGAGCGTGAGCTGGGAACTGCCGGACCGTATCTCGGTCCGCGAGGTGGGCCCGCGGGACGGGCTGCAGAACGAGGACCCGGTGCCAACCGACGCCAAGGTTGAGCTCCTTGACCGGTTGTCTGGCACCGGGGTGCGGCGGATCGAGGCGGTGTCGTTCGTTCGGCCGTCGGCGATCCCGCAGATGGCCGACGCGGACGAGGTCTGGAAGCGCGCGGCCCGGGCGCCGTCGGTGCGGTACTCGGCCCTGGTGCCGAACCTGCGCGGCGCCCTGCGCGCCCTTGACGCGGGGTTCACCGAGCTCGAGGCGGTCGTGTCCGCGTCGGAGACGCACAACCGCAAGAACGTCAACCGGTCGGTCGGCCAGTCGCTTGACGAGATCGCCGAGGTCATCGAGCAGGCGCACGCGCGCGGGGCCACGCTGCAGGTGATCGTGTCCACCGCGTGGGGCTGCCCGTACGAGGGCGACGTGCCGGTGGCCAGGACCGTGTCGGTGGCCGGCCGCGCCGTGGCCGACGGGGCCGACTCGGTCTCGTTCGGCGACACGACCGGGATGGCGACGCCTACCCGGGTGCGGTCGCTGGTGAGCACGTTCCGTTCTGCCTATCCCGAAATGGGCCTCAACCTGCACTTCCACAACACCCGGGGCACCGGGCTGGCCAACGTGCTGGCCGCCCTCGAGCTGGGCGTGGCCGACTTCGACGCGTCGGTCGGCGGCCTTGGCGGCTGCCCCTATGCGCCCGGCGCCACCGGCAACATCGCGACCGAGGAACTGGTGCACATGGTCGAGGACATGGGGGTGGCCACCGGCATCGACCTCGAGGCCATGATCGACGCGGCCGCGCAGGCCGAGCACATCGTCGGGCACACGCTGCCCTCACAGGTCCTGCGAGCCGGCCCGCGCACCAGGACGATCCCGGCATGAGCGAGCCGCAGGCGAGCGGGGAACACACCATGAGCGAGCCGCAGGCGAGCGGGGAACACAGCATGAGCGAGTCGGAGGCGAGCGCGGAACACAGCATGAGCGAGCCGGTCGACTTGGCCAAGCTTCGCGAGACGATCGAGCGAGGCGGGGCCGCGCGCTATCACGAGGCCGCCGCCGCGCGGGGCAAACTGTTCGCCCGCGAGCGGATCGCGCTGCTGACCGACGCCGGCAGCTTTACCGAGGACGGCCGGTACGCGAACGCCCTGGCCGACGGCCTGCCCGCGGACGGCGTGATAACCGGCACCGCGACGCTGGACGGCCGGCTGATCGCGGTGATGGCGAACGACTCCACGGTCAAGGCCGGGTCGTGGGGCGCGCGCACCGTGGAGAAGATCATCAGGATCATCGAGAAGGCCTATGACGCGGGCATGCCGATCGTCTACCTGGTCGACTCGGCGGGCGCCAGGATCACCGACCAGGTGGAGATGTTCCCTGGGCGGCGGGGTGCCGGGCGTATTTTCCGCACCCAGATCCGGGCCTCCGGCTCGATCCCCCAGGTCTGCGCGCTGTTCGGCCCGTCCGCGGCCGGCGGCGCTTATATCCCGGCGTTCTGCGACTTCACCGTCATGGTCGACGGCAACGCGTCGATGTACCTGGGCAGCCCGCGGATGGTCGAGATGGTGGTCGGCGAGAAGACCACGCTGGAGGACATGGGCGGCGCCCGGCTGCACTGCACGGTGTCGGGCAGCGGCCACCTGCTCGCCTCCTCCGAGGCCGACGCGCTGACCGCCGTGCGCAGCTACCTGTCTTACCTGCCGCAGAACTGGTCCCAGCCGCCGCCGCTTTCGCAGCCGCGTCCTGCGCAGCCCGTCGACCTGCGGGCGCTGGTCCCGGCCAGCGAGCGCCAGGCGTTCGACATGCGCCGCTTCGTCCGCGGCGTGGTGGACCAGGACTCGTTCTTCGAGATCCACGCGCTGTGGGCGCGTGAGGTGGTCACCGGCTTCGCGCGGCTGGACGGCCAAGTGATCGGCGTGGTCGCGAACAACCCCATGTTCAAGGGCGGTGTGCTGTTCGTCGACTCGGCGGACAAGGCGGCCCGGTTCATCCAGACCTGCGACGCGTTCGGGATCCCGCTGCTGTTCCTGGCCGATGTGCCCGGCTTCATGGTCGGCACCGCCGTCGAACGGCAGGGCATCATCAGGCACGGCGCGAAGATGATCGCCGCGATGTCAGACGCCACCGTGCCGAAGATCTGCGTCGTGGTCCGCAAGGCCTACGGAGCGGGCCTGTACGCGATGGCGGGCCCCGGCTTCGAGCCTGACGCGACGCTCGCGCTGCCGACCGCGAAGATCGCGGTGATGGGCGCGGAGGCCGCGGTCAACGCCGTCTACGCGAACAAGCTCGAGCAGATCACCGACCAGGCCGAACGGGCAGCAGAGACCGACCGCCTGCGCCGCGAGTACGAGCACGACATCGACATCCTCCGGCTGGCCGCCGAGCTCGTCGTCGACGACCTGGTCGAGCCCGAGGACCTGCGCGATGAACTGGTGCGCCGCTTCGCCGCCGCCCGCGGTCACGACCGTACGCCGCCCCGCCGCCGCCACGGCATCAGCCCCGCGTGACCGCCCCGCCTGACCGCCCAGCCTGGCTTGCCTGACCGCCCAGCCTGACCGCCCCGCCTGACCGCCCAGCCTGACCGCCCAGCCTGACCGCCCAGCCTGGCTTGCCTGACCGGCTTGCCTGGGAGGCAATTCTTTTACCTTGCCTTTACTATTTATGTCATGACCCGCGTGCTGCTCGCCGAGGATGACACCTCCATCTCCGAACCGCTGTCTCGCGCCCTGCGGCGGGAGGGATACGAGGTGGACGTCACCGCGGACGGGCCGACCACGCTCGACCGGGCCCTCGGCGACGGCGTCGACCTGATCCTGCTCGACATCGGCCTGCCCGAGCTTGACGGGCTCGAGGTGTGCCGCCGCGTCCGCGCCGGCGGTTACGCCGTCCCGGTGCTGATCCTCACCGCGCGCGCCGACGAGGTAGACACGGTGGTCGGCCTCGACGCGGGGGCCGACGACTACGTCACCAAGCCGTTCCGGCTGGCCGAACTGCTGGCCCGGGTCCGCGCCCTGCTGCGCCGGGGGACCGCCGAAGGCCCCGCGGTACTCGGCGTTCGGATCGACCCCGACGCGCGCCGGGCCTGGCACGGCGATACCGAGCTTGACCTGACCACCAAGGAATTCGACCTGCTGTGGATCCTGCTGCGGGACGCGGGCAAGGTCGTGACCAGGGAGCAGATCATGCGCGAGGTGTGGGACGCGAAATGGTGGACCTCGACCAAGACGCTCGACATGCACATCTCCTGGCTGCGCCGCAAGCTCGGCGACGACGCGCACAGTCCCCGTTACATCACCACGGTCCGCGGTGTCGGCTTCCGCTTTGAACGCGGTTACTGATGATCGTGGGCTGAGCGGTGCGCAGGAGGTTGTGGCTGTCGAGCTTTGCCGTGGCGGTGATCGCGGTGGTGGTCCTCGGCGTGCCCGCACTGGTGATCGCCGCCGGCCGCGGCGCGACCGCGGCGGCCGTCGTGGCCGGGCTGATGGTCGTGGCGGCTGCCCTGGCCTGCTGGCTGGCGGCGTTGTTCGCCCGCCGGATGGCCCGGCCGGTCGAGGAACTCGCCGAAGCCGCCGGGCGGCTCGGCGCCGGGGACCCACGTCCGCTCGGCCGCCGGTACGGCGTGTCCGACCTGGATCAGGTGGCTGACGGGCTGGACAGCTCGGCCCGTCGGCTGTCCAGCCTGCTCGCGGCCGACCGCGAGCTCGCCGTGGATGCTTCGCATCAGCTGCGGACGCCGCTGACCGCCCTGTCCATGCGGCTGGAAGAGATGATCGCGGCCGCGGACCACCCCGACGTGGTCCGGGAAGAGGGCAGCGCCGCCCTGGCTCAGGCCGAGCGGCTCGCGGACGTGGTCAGCCAGTTGCTGAGCCTGAGCCCGGCCCGCCGGGCCACCGCGGCCTCGGCCGAACTGACCGGCATCGACGAGATCGTGCAGCAGCAGGTCATCGAGTGGGAGCCGGCCTTTCGCCGGGCGCGGCGCAAGCTGGTGGTCATCGGCGTCCGCGGCCTGCACGCGCACGTCACGCCCGGTGGCCTGGCCCAGGTACTCGCCACCCTGCTGGACAACGCGCTGATGCACGGCGGGGGAACGGTCACGATACAGACCTCGCAGAACGCGCGGTCGGTGGTGATCGAGGTCCGGGACGAGGGCAAAGGGATCCCGCCTGACCTGGTGTCCAGGATCTTCGAGCGGAGCGTCAGCGGGCGCCCCGAGGGCACCGGGCTGGGCCTGGCCCTGGCGCGGACCATGGCGGCCGCCGACGGCGGTCGCGTCGTGCTGGTCAAGCCGAAACCCGCGACGTTCGCGGTGTTCCTGCCGCGCCACCCCCTGCGCCCCGGCCCTCACCCCGTCCGCGGTCCCGCCTAGCAAGCCGCGGTCCGCCTAGCTGGCCGCGGTCCCGTCTAGCTGGCCGCAGCGGCAGCCGCGGCCGCACGCTCAGGAGCCTGGGCCGATCATCGATCTGACCAGGGTTCCCTGCTGAACTTCCGCGGCATATTGCTGGCTGAGCAGACCGTACTGAAGCATGGCGTCAGCCGTGCGCTGGATGCGCGTCTCGTCAACCGGGCCCACCGGAAAATCGGGCAGCGCCATGACCGCGGTCACCACTCGCGGAAGGTCGTCCGACTCTCCCAAAGCCTTGTCGACAGCGGCACGGTCGGTGTCGGCGAGCGCCTGTCCCTCCTCGATCGCGCGCACGAACGCCGCCGCCGTGTTCGGGTTCTTCTCCGCCCACGCCTGGGTGGCCATGTAGCCGTCGATCGGGAAGTCCAGGGCCGCGCCCTGGTCCAGGTCGGCCAGTACCTCGTCGCCGTAGTCCTGTCCCGCCAGGGTGACGTACGGCTCCGCGAGAAACGCCGCGGACCAGACGCCGTCGTGAAGCTCGGCCGGCATCGCGGGGAAGCCGTCAGGATCCGTTACGAACGTCACCGCCCCGGGCGAAATGCCGTGTTCGGCCAGCAGCATGCTGATCAGCAAGGTGCCGATGCTGTTGGTTCCGTTCAGTCCGATCTTCTTGCCCACCAGGCCGGCCAGGTTCTTGATCGGGGATCCCCTTTGCACGACCAGCACGCGCGTATCCGGTTGCAGCGCGGAGGCCTCGGCCAGGATGCGGAACCTGGCCCCGGCCGCTTGCGCCGCGATATAGGCCACGTAGCTTCCGGCCGTGATGTTGACCTCGCCCTTCAGCTGGTCGGCGATGATCGCCGCGCTGCTTGCGATCTTCTCGATCGTTACGTGCAGTCCCTGCTGAGCGAAGAATCCGTCGTCCTGCGCTACGTAAAGGCCCGCCAGGTCGGCGGCCGGGAGCGCGGCCACCGTGACGTTCTCGGGCCTGGACAACGAACTCAGCACCACGCTGCCCGATCCCGTGCCGCATCCCGCGGCCAGTACGGCGATCGCTGTGGCAATCAGCGGCGCGGTACGCCAGTTCCATGTGCTCATCCTTGCCCCCCCAGGCACTATGGACCAGATCGCGGCCCTTTTATGCGAGTCCACCGCAACGTGCCGGTGGCCAGATTCGGTAAGCGATCATCATGAGACTGATGATCAGCTGTAATGCTGACGGACTTAAAGCCAAATTTCGTGCTTTTTCGCCAAAAAGTTGCAGCTGATCACGATGTGACTAGAGGGACAGTAGCGCACGTCGATTTGGCCCCTGCCGCGGGGCTCGTCATCGGGATTTGGCCCGTGCCGCGGGGCTCGTCATCGGGATTTGGCCCGTGCCGCGGGGCCCGTCATCGGGATGAGCGTCGCCAGGCGTTGGAGTCGGCCGGATCGAGGTGCTCCCAGGGCGGCCCGTAGCGATGCTCCCCTGGGACGTCCGCAGCGGGCCTCCCGTCGCGGCCCGAGGCTCCGGCCAGAGCCGTCGCCGGTTCGCCCATGTCGGCGGGATCGACTATCCCGGACACCGCCGCCTCTCCGGCGGCCACGGCACCGGGCACGCCCGCGAGGAATACCCACTTCTTATAGGAGAAATACCGGAAGATCGTGCCGAGCCCGGTTCCCGCCACGCTGGCCGCGTTATAAGCCAGCTCGGACTTCAGGTCCAGCCCATAGGTCGTGATTGCGATCACGACCTCGGCGATGGCCAGGCCGACGACGTTCAGCGCCACGAACAGGGCGCCCTCGCGCAGCAGCGCCTGGTTGACCCGGTGCCGGAACGTCCAGAACCTGCTGCCCAGGTAGGTGACCACGGTCGCCGCGGTGATCGACAGGCCCTTGGACACCATGGGCCCGACGCCGAGATGGACGTGCAGGTAGTCCGCGCCGCCGAGGTCGATGATCGCCCCTATCAGCCCGACCACGCCGAACTTCGCGAGCTCCGGGATCAGGTCCGTGATGCGCTTGCGGAGGCTCTTCAGCATCGGCATACGACACAGTCCTTCCGGCACACTGGATAACGATCTGGCCCGCACGACCCCCGGCAGGCCCTACCCATGTTACCCGGCCGCGGCTGAGTGCCGCCTTAACCTCCCCCGCGCAGAGCCTCTGAAACTGGCGCCCCCTGAAACGGGCCGAACGGTCCGTTGTGCGCGCACCCGGTCCCCCCGCGCTTGCCGGTCACATAAGGTACGGAGCGTGACCGACACGCCGCGCAGCCCGGCGCCGACCGCTCCCGCGGTGGGCCCGGTGGTGGGCCCCGTGGTCGGCATGGTGGGCGCCGGGCAGCTGGCCAGGATGACCTGCCAGGCCGCCATCGGCCTCGGCGTTGGCCTGCGGATCCTGGCCGGATCGCGTGCCGACAGCGCCGCCCTGATCTGGGCCGGGACGCAGGTGTCGGACTACCGCTCGCTCGAAGACCTGCGGGATTTCGCGGCCGGATGCGACGTGATCACCTTTGACCACGAGCACGTGCCTGGCCGTCATCTTGTCGCGCTCGAACAGGCCGGCGTGGCGGTGCGGCCGGGCGCTGCGCCGCTGGCGCTGACCCAGGACAAGCTGGCAATGCGGCATCGGCTGAGCGGGCTCGGCCTGGCCTGCCCCCGCTTCGCGGTCGTCACGGGCCTCGCGGACGTCGAGGAATTCGCCGACGGCAGGTGGCCGGTCGTGCTCAAGGCCGTCAGCGGCGGCTACGACGGCAAGGGCGTGTGGGTGTGCGAGACCCCGGAACAGGCCCGGGCCGTGCTCGGGCACGGCATTGCGCTGATGGCCGAGGAGTACGTGGAGTTCGAGCGGGAACTCGCGGTGCTGGCGGCCTGCTCCCCGCACCGGCAGGGCGCGGTGTACCCGGTGGTGCAGACCGTTCAGCGGGACGGCATCTGCCGCGAGGTGATCGCCCCGGCGCCGGGCCTCGAGCCCGAGCGCGCCGCTGCGGCGGCCGAACTCGCGTTGCGGATCGCGGCCGAGGTCGGCGTGACCGGCCTGTTGGCTGTCGAGCTCTTCGAGACCTCGGACAGGCTGCTGGTCAACGAGCTGGCCATGCGCCCGCACAACTGCGGGCACTGGACCATCGAGGGCGCGCGCACCTCACAGTTCGAGCAGCACCTGAGGGCCGTGCTCGACCTGCCGCTTGGCTCGCCCGCCCTGACCGCTCCGGCCACGGTGATGGCCAACGTGCTCGGCGGTGACGACGCGGACATCTACGACCGGTACCTGCACGTGATGGCCGGGGATCCGGGCGTCAAGGTGCATATGTACGGCAAGCCGGTGCGCCCCGGCCGCAAGATCGGCCACGTCACGGTGACCGCCGACGCCGCCCGCGCCGACCCGGCCGAGCTGGCCGACCGCGCCCGCCGGGCCGCCAGCTACCTGCGCTGGGGCAAGGAGGACGGGGATTGAGCGACCCGCCAGCCCAGCCACCCGTCGTGGGGATCGTCATGGGCAGCGACTCCGACTGGCCGGTGATGCGCGCCGCGGCCGACGCGTTGGCGGAATTCGGCGTCCCCTACGAGGCCGACGTGGTCTCGGCGCACCGGATGCCCCGCGACATGATCGACTATGGCTCGTCGGCCGCCGGCCGCGGGCTGCGCGTCGTCATCGCCGGCGCCGGCGGCGCCGCGCACCTGCCCGGCATGCTCGCCTCGGTCACCCCGCTGCCGGTCATCGGCGTTCCGGTCCCGCTGGCCAACTTGAGCGGGTTGGACTCGCTGCTGTCTATCGTCCAGATGCCGGCCGGCATTCCCGTCGCGACCGTCGCGATCGGCGGCGCCCGCAACGCCGGCCTGCTAGCCGTCCGCATCCTCGCCGCCGCCGACGGTCAGGCGGCCGAGGCGCTGCGCGACAGGCTCACCGCCTTCGCAGGTCAGCTGGCCGACCAAGCGCGAGCCAAGGGCGATGCGTTGCGCAAGCGACAATCCGGCTTAGCCTTGCTTAGAACCGGGCAGATACGGGCATGTGCTCCCACGGCAACCTCAGGCACCGGACTTGGGTAGCAAGGAGACGGACGTGAGCATCGGCGCGACCCTCTCTGCGGCACGCCGCCACGCTGGTCTCAGCGTCGCCGACGTCAGCCAGCGCACCCGCGTCCGGGAGAACATCATCGAGGGCATCGAGCATGACGACTACGCGGCCTGCGGCGGAGACTTCTACGCCCGGGGTCACATCCGCGCCATCGCGCAGGCGGTGGGCACCGACCCCGTCCCGCTGATCGACGAGTTCGACGCGACCTGGCGGTCCACCCGGGAGATCACCGCGGCCGAGGCCTTCCAGCCGAGCATGCCGCTGCGGCGCAGCGAGCGGCGTCGGGTCCGGTTGGCGCCGGTGCTTGCCGTGGTGGTCCTGGCCGTGCTCGGCTTCGCCAGCTACAAATTCGTCTCCGGCGCGGCCCGCACTCAGCGCACGGCCGCCGTCACCACCCATATCCCGCCCCGCCACCAGGCGTCCGTCCCGGCCGTCGCCGGAAGCGCGTCGTCCACCCCGTCGGCCAGTCCGTCAGCCAGCCCGTCCGCCTCGCCCTCCGCCACTCCGCCGCCGCAAGCCCTCACCGTGGCCAGCGTGACGGCCTACGGCCCGGGCGGCACGGGTGACGGCGACAACCCGCAGCAGGCCACGCTCGCCGTCAGCGGCAACCCGGGCACACCCTGGACCAGCGACTGGTATACGACCCCGCAGTTCGGGGACCTTGCGACCGGCACGGGCCTGCTGGTCGACATGGGCCGGACGGTCACGATCACCACGGTGCAGCTGTCCCTCGGCTCCGCGGGCGCCAATCTCCAGCTGCGCGCCGGCGATACGCCGGTGCTCGCCAGCCTGCAGACGGTGGCGACATCCAACGGCGCGGGCGATACCGTCCAGTTTTCCCTGGCCTCCCCGGCGCACGCTCGCTACCTGCTGATCTGGTTCACCAAGCTCCCGCCCGACACCGCGGGCACCTACCAGGCCAGCGTCTACGACATCGCAGTCAAGGGCCAGTGCTGACGAGGACGCAGGGTTCGCGGCGGCTTACGATCGTGACATGAGCCCTGATTTTCCCGCCTTCGCCCTCTCCGAGGAGCACGAGGCGCTGCGCAAAGCGGTGCGCGCCGTGGCCGACGACAAGATCGCCCCGCGGGCCGCGGAGGTCGACCGGACCAGCGAGTTTCCCTGGGACGTGTACGAAGCCCTGGTCAAGGCCGATCTGCAGGCGGTGCACATCCCCGAGGCATACGGCGGCGCAGGGGCCGACGCGATCGCCACCGTGATCGTGATCGAGGAGGTGGCCCGGGCCTGCGCCGCGTCTTCGCTGATCCCGGCGGTGAACAAGCTGGGCACGGTGCCGATCCTGCTCGCCGCGTCACAGGAGGTCAAGTCCGCCTACCTGCCGCCGGTGGCACGCGGGGAGGCGATGTTCTCCTACGCGCTGTCCGAGCCCGAGGCGGGGTCGGATGCGGCTGCCATGAAGACCAAGGCGGTGCGCTCGGACGGCGGCTACGTGCTCAACGGCGTCAAACGGTGGATCACCAACGCCGGGGTGTCGAAGTACTACACGGTGATGGCGGTCACCGACCCGGCGGCGGGCCCGAACGGGATCTCGGCGTTCGTGCTGGAGGACGGGGACCCGGGGTTCTCGTTCGGCGCGCCGGAGCACAAGCTCGGCATCAAGGGCTCGCCGACCCGGGAGCTGTACTTCGACGACTGCGCGATCCCCGCCTCAAGGCTCATCGGCACAGAAGGGGAGGGTTTCAAGATCGCGCTGCGCACCCTGGACCACACCCGCATCACGATCGCCGCCCAGGCGCTTGGCATCGCCCAGGGCGCCCTGGACTACGCGCTCGGCTACGTCAAAGAGCGCAGGCAGTTCGGCCGGCCGATCGCCGAATTCCAGGGCCTGCAGTTCATGGTCGCCGACATGGCCATGAAGCTTGAGGCGGCCCGCCAGCTCACCTACGCCGCGGCGGCCAAGTCAGAGCGAGCCATGGCCGGGGAGCGGGTCGAGGACTTGACGTTCTTCTCCTCGGCCTGCAAGTGCCTGGCCTCCGACGTTGCCATGTCGGTTACCACCGACGCGGTGCAACTGCTCGGCGGCTACGGTTACGTGAACGACTACCCGGTCGAACGCATGATGCGCGACGCCAAGATCACCCAGATCTACGAGGGCACCAACCAGATCCAGCGCATGGTGATGGCGCGGCAGCTGCTGAAGTAGCGGTGTTGCGTGGCTGACCTGCGGGTTCCTGGAATCGTCTGGTGTGGAACGGACCGTCAGGCCATAGAGTCTGGCGGCTTGTTCTCGTGTCCGTATCGCCCCGGTTGATGCCGGTTATTTCCCGTCGTTTCCGGACCCCGGGCTGAATCGGTGCTGATACCTCTAGTCTATTGGTCTATACCAATTACCGTAGTGCTGCCTGTCCCGAAGGGGCGGAACCTCGTGACCGCTTCAAGGTAGGTCAACCAGAGGCCAACGTCAGATGCCTGGGAGAGCGACTTTTCGGATTGCGTCTGCGGCGTACTTGCCAGCCGTCACCTCAAGGGTGGCCAGGACGGCAGCTTCGGGCTTGGGCGAGTAGCGCACGGTCTTCTCGTGGGCTGCCCGCATCTTGTCAGCGAAGTCTTCAGCGAGGCGGGTCAGCAGCTGGCGCCCTCGACACCGCCTACCAGAAGAGCCGCTGCCAGCCGGCCCGGAAGGCCAGACACTGAGGTAACACACGCGACGAAGGTGCCACTGCCCGCGCCGAGCCGGGCACCCCGACGCCCACCGGCCCAGGCCACCGGGCTGAAGAAGATGCTGACTGATCGGCAAGGATCAGCAACACCCACTGACGGGCGCGGGATCCCGAAGGACCTCTTGGTTTTGCGGCTGGCGGCTGAAGAGCGCCGGGCGCTTCATCGGTCGTGGTCGTTGCTTGTGAGGTAGGCCAGGACGGCGAGCACGCGGCGGTTGGTGTCCTCGGTTTGCGGCAGGCGGAGCTTGTACAGGATGTTGCCGACGTGCTTGCCGACGGCGGCGTCGGAGATGACGAGCCTGCGGGCGATCGCGGCGTTGGAGTGTCCCTCGGCCATGAGCGCGAGGACCTCGCGCTCGCGGGCCGACAGCTCGGCCAGCGGGTCGCGGCGGCGGCGCACGAGCTGGCTGATGACCTGCGGGTCGACGGCGGTGCCGCCGGCGGCGACCCGGCGCAGCGCACCGGTGAACTCCTCGACGTCGCCGACGCGGTCCTTGAGCAGGTAGCCGACGCCCCGGCCGTCACCGGAGTCGAGCAGGTCGGCGGCGTAGCCGTGCTGCACGTACTGGCTGAGCACGACCACGGCGAGGCCGGGGTCGGCGCGGCGCAGTTCGACGGCGGCTCGCAGCCCTTCGTCGGTGAACGACGGTGGCATCCGGACGTCGGTGATCACCAGGCTGGGGTGGTACTCGGCCACGGCGGCCTTGAGCGCTTCGGCGTCGCCGACCGCGGCGACGGGCTGGAAACCGAAGCGGGCCAGCAGCCCCGCTAGGCCTTCGCGGAGCAGCACCGCGTCCTCGGCCAGCACTACCCGGACGGGTTCTGGCACGGCACCTCCACCCGCAGTACGGTCGGGCCGCCCGGCGGGCTGGACAGGAGCATCCGGCCGCCGGCCACGGCGGCCCGGTCGGCGAGGCCGGTCAGGCCGCTGCCGCGTTCCGGGTCGGCGCCGCCGCGGCCGTTGTCGGTGACCTCGACGACAAGCGTACGGTCGCGGACCCGCGCCTGCACGCTGGCCTGGGTGGCGCCGCTGTGCTTGGCGATGTTGGTGAGCGCCTCGGCGACCGCGAAGTAGGCGGTGTTCTCGACCTGGCCCGGGAGCCGGGTGCCGATAGGCGCATCGACGGTTACCGGGATGGCAGACTGGCCGGCGAGCTCGTCCAGGGCGGCGGGCAGGCCGAGGTCGGTCAGGATCTGCGGCTGGATGCCGTGGATCAGCTCGCGCAGCTCGGTCATCAGCTGCCTGGCCTGGTCGTGCGCGGCGGCCACGGACGCGGCGGCGGGCGATTCCGGCGGCAGATCAAGCCGGGCCAGGCCGAGCTGCATGGTGAGGCTGACCAGCTTCTGCTGGGCGCCGTCGTGCAGGTCGCGCTCGATCCAGCGCCGCTCGGCCTCGAACGCGTCCGCCAGCCTGGCGCGGGAGGCTGTCACCTCGGTCAGCTCGGCGCGGAGTTCCTCGTCCGGGCGGCCGAACGCCAGGGCGCGCAGCAGCGCGGCGTCGGCGCCCGCGACGAGCGTCACCAGGTAGGGAAGCAGCGGGAGGGTGGCAACGCCGACGATCACGTACGGGACAGACTGGCGGACGGTGTAAACCTGGCCGACGATCAGCGCTACCGGGCCGCCGCCGACGCTCACGATGACCGGGCTGGTGATCAGGACGCCGGCCAGCAGCACCGCGACCAGAGCGGCCGCGCACAACGCGGGCACCACCGTGGCCAGCAGGAGCGCGTAGCCCGTTTCACGCCAGGCAACCGGGTCGGTGTAGCGGGCCCGGAGCCACGCCGCCGGCCCGTCGCCGGCCGCCCGCCGGTGCACGGCGGGCCGGGCCGGACGCTTGTCCACCATGCGCAGCCGCCAGCGGGCCGCTGCCACGACCGGGATCGCGATCAGCGGCCCGAGCGCGGCCACCAGCGCGGCGCCGAGCAGCACCAGGGCAGCGATCGTACCGGCCTGGAACCCGCCTGCCGCCAGCACAAGCCAGGGCACGGCGGGGACCGCAAGACCGGCTGCGGCCACCACTGCCACGCCTACGGTGGCGAACAGGTACCCGGCCGACCGCCAGGGCCAGCCGCTCACCGGCAGGAAACGCCAGCCAGCCGCCTTGAGGGCGGTCTCCGGTGCTCCTGCGCGCATGCCGCTCACAGTAGCCGCCCGCCGGCTGGGCGGAAGCGAGGCCAAGCGTAGTCCCCCAGGTATGCCTAGCCGTACCCGGTTTACGGCTACTGGTCGTAGTGCCACGCCCTCGCCCGGCTGGTTGCCTCGAGGGCGACGGAAGATCACGCGATGCCCAGGCGGAGAGCCGGGCGAGGGACGGTTGGATGCCGATGGCTGCCGAGCAGGCACTGAACAGTTACCCGGTGGAAGAGACAGCCCAGGACCCGGTGGTGCTAGACGCGGTCGGCAAGCGGTTCGGTCGCGGGCGCGGGGCGGTGACAGCCCTCGATAGCGTGTCCCTGTCGTTTCCTGCGGGGACCTTCACCGCGGTGCTCGGCGTCTCCGGGTCCGGTAAGACGACCCTGCTGCAGTGCGCCGCCGGGCTCGAGCAGCCCAGTTCCGGGACGGTGCGATTGTGCGGCGCGGAACTGGCGCGGCTGTCGGACCGGCAGCGGGCGGTGCTGCGCCGCCAGCGGGTTGGCTTCGTGTTCCAGGAGCTGAACCTGGTGCCCGAACTGACGGTTGGGGAGAACATCGCCCTGCCGCTGCGACTGGACCGCCGGCACGTGGCACCGGCCGCGATCGAGCGGGCGGCGGCACGCGTCGGCCTGCACCCGGGGCAGCTGCGCCGGCTGCCGTCGCAGCTGTCCGGCGGCCAGCAGCAGCGGGCGGCGATCGCCCGCGCCCTGATCACCAGCCCGGAGGTGATCTTCGCCGACGAGCCCACCGGGGCCCTCGACCCGTACACGGCCGACGGCGTGCTGCGGCTGCTGCGGCAGGCCGCCGCCGGGACGACCGTGGTGATCGTCACCCACCAGCCGGAGGTCAGCCGGTTCTGCGACCGCGCGGTGTTCCTCTACGCCGGCCGCATCGACGCCGTCGCCGGCGCGCCGGAGCCGGCGGCGGTCGCGGCGCGGCTGCACACGCTCGGCGAGCGGGCCAGCGGCCAGCACACGGGCGGCGGTGACTGGTGATGCGCGGCTGGATGCTCGCCGGGCTGCGTCGGCACCCGGGGCCGCTGATCGGCACGCTCGCCGCCGCCACGACCACGGCTGCGCTGCTGGTCGCGTCGTTCGGCATCGCTGGCGCGCATACGCCGTCGCCGCTCGGCCGGCTGGCCGGCACGGATGTCGTGGTGGCCGCAAGCACCCAGCTCACCGTGACCACCGGCACTGGCGACTCGGCCTCGACCCAGACCGCGCCGCTGCAGGCCTACCGGGGCGTGCGCGCTCAGCTCGCGAGCCAGCTGGCCCGTGTGCCTGGAGTCGCCTCCGCGGCCGGCGATACCGGGTTCCCCGGCGGCACCGTCAAACCCGGGCTGGCCGACCTGATCGCGGTCAAGGCCGATCCCGGCGTCAGCGCCGGCACGCTCGCCCAGCGCATTAAGGCCGCCCTCCCCGGTGCCGCCGGGTACACGGTCGCGACCGGGGCCGCCCGCGCCGACCTGGCCAACCTCGGCCTCGCGGTCGAGGTAGCCAACGGCCATGACTTCGCCGGCGCGGTGATCCCCCTGCTCATCACCACCGCCCTGTTCACGCTGGCCGCCACCACCGCGCTCTCGGTCGACCTGCGGCGCCGCCGGTTCGCCCTGCTGCGCGCGGTCGGTGCCACCCGGGGCCAGGTGCACCGGGCCGTGCTCGCCGAGCAGGCGCTGCTCGCGGTGGCCGGCGGCGTGGTCGGCTACCTGCCCGGCATCATGCTCGGCGGGCTCGCCGTTGATGCGCTGGCGGCGCACGGCATCTTTCCCGGCGGCTCAAGCGCGGCGTCAAGCCCCTGGTTCGCCGTGCTCGCCTGCGTGATCAACCTGCCGGTCTGCTTGCTTACCGCGCTGTTCGCTGCCCGCCGCGCCGCGCGGACCAGCCCGGCAAGGGCGGTACGCGAGACGAACGCCGAACGCACCAGGACGCACCCGGTTCGCCTGCTGCTCGGCCTGGCGGCCGCGGCCGGCGCGGTGGTGCTCGGCGTCCTCGCGCTGCACCAGAATGGCCCCGATGCCGAGGTTCAGATGCTGCTGATGGTGGGTGGCGCCTCTATGGCGGCGGTCGCGCTGCTCGGCCCGGTGCTCGTCAGCTGGGCGGCGGCCGTCGCGCGGCCGCTGGCCGGCACCGGCCCGGCGGCCCGGCTGGCCCTGGCTACCATCCGCCGGCTTCCCCGCCGCACCGGCTCCGCGGTCATCCCCATTGCGATGGCCGTGGGCCTGACCGGCGCGCTCGCGTTCTTCAACACCAGCATCGCCCACGCCGCCGCCCGCCAGTCCACGCAGTCGGTTACGGCGAGCTACGTGCTCGGCGGCGGTGCCCTCGGCAGCAGTGCCCTTGACGAGGCGAGCCGCCTGCCCGGGGTCCGCGCCGCCGTCGGCGTCACCCCGCTGAACATCGGCGTCACCGACCCGGACCTTGACTTCCTCGGCGGCGAGGCGGTCACCGCAGGACGTGGGCAGCTCAGCCAGGTACTCGACCTCGGCGTGACCAGCGGCAGCCTCGCGCGGCTCACGCCAGGCCAGGTCGCCATCAGCACCACCGAGGCAGGCACTGGCGCCATGCATGTGGGCGTCGGCGCCACGATCACCGTCTACCTGCCGGACGGAACCCCGTACCGGGCGACGGTCAGCGCGATCTACCAGCGCTCCCTGGCCCTTGGCGACCTGCTCATCCCTGCGACCGTGGCCAGCGGTCACACGGGCGCCCCGGCCGGGTACGGCCAGATCCTGGTGAGCGGCGGCAGCCAGCGAGAGCTCGCGGCCCTGGCCGCGGCCCATCCGGGCGCCAGGCTCGCCAGCCGGGCCGTCTACAACGCCCAGGTCGCGCAGGCCACCGGGCAAGACAGCTTCGGCGACAACATCATCCTCGGCGTGATCGCCGCGCTTGCGGCGATCACCATGGTCAACACCCACGCGGTGTCCACCATCGAACGGCGCCGCCAGATACGG
>Ga0335075_10007100_pt1 | contig 17268 bp, 16 predicted proteins | sample Lox_Sample_24_FD_206723 | JGI IMG/M metagenome (GOLD analysis project Ga0335075, IMG submission 206723) | Soil microbial communities from Loxahatchee National Wildlife Refuge, Florida, United States - Lox_Sample_2.4 | ecosystem: Environmental > Terrestrial > Soil > Wetlands | place: USA...
CAACAGTAGTGGTCACCGCTGACATGACCGCAACACCAGCGGCTGCACACGGAACGTTTCGGCTACTTTTTGGTACCCGCCGACCGATACGGTGGGCAGGTGAGCACGGCGGCACTTCCTGGGAGGATCAGCGGATTCCTCCAGTGGTTCGTCCGCACCCCGTGGCCGCTGTTCACGCTGAGCCAGCTGCAGGCTGACATCATCGGCGCCCTGCTGGTGCTGGGCTTCCTGCGTTACGGGCTGCCATCCGAGGACCGCATCCAGTTGCAGGAGCTGCCGGTCCTCAACCTGGCCGCCTTCGCCGGTTCGGTCGTTCTTTTGTTCCTGCTCGGAATCGCGGTCAACGGGTTTCTGCTGGTGCCGGTGTTCCGGTGGCAGCGCCGCGACGGTCTGCTCACTGACACCGGCATCGACCCAGCCGCCACCGAGCTGGCGCGCAGCCGCGCGCTGCGTACCCCGTTCTATCGCACGGTGATCAACCTGGTGTCGTGGCTGATCGGCGGCGTGGTGTTCATCGTCGCCAGCTGGCCGGTGGCCCACCACGCCGCCCCGGTGGTGGCCGTCGCCACCTGCCTCGGGGCCGCCGCCACCGCGATCATCGGCTACCTGCAGTCCGAGCGGGTGCTGCGCCCGGTGGCGGTCGCCGCCCTTCGTGGCGGGTTGCCGGAGAACATCCGGGCATCGGGTGTCATCGGACGCCAGCTGCTGTCCTGGGCGCTATCCACCGGTGTGCCGCTGCTGGCGATCGTGCTGACCGTGGTGGCCGACAAGGCGGCGTACCTGCACGGGCCGCCGGAGAAGCTGTTGAACCCGATCCTGTTGCTCGCGCTGCTGGCCTTGGGCATCGGGCTGACCAGCACGCTGATGGTTGCCGTGTCGATCGCCGACCCGCTGCGCCAGCTGCGCTGGGCGCTCGGCGAGGTCCAGCGCGGTAATTACAACGCGCACATGCAGATTCACGACGCCAGCGAGCTGGGGCTGTTGCAGGCCGGCTTCAACGGAATGGTGCGCGACCTGGCCGAGCGGCAACGGCTGCGCGACCTGTTCGGCCGCTACGTCGGGGAGGACGTTGCACGGCGCGCGCTGGAGCGCGGCACCGAGTTGGGCGGCCAGGAGCGCGACGTCGCGGTGCTGTTCGTCGATCTGGTCGGCTCGACCCAGTTGGCGGCGACCCGACCCCCCGCCGAGGTGGTCAAGCTGCTCAACGAATTCTTCCGGGTCGTGGTGGACACCGTCGGCCGGCACGGCGGTTTCGTCAACAAGTTCCAGGGCGACGCGGCGCTGGCCATCTTCGGCGCGCCGATCGAGCATCCGGACGCCTCCGGCGGCGCACTGGCCGCGGCGCGCGAACTGCACGACGAATTGCTACCGGTGATCGGCTCGGCGGAGTTCGGTATCGGGGTGTCGTCCGGTCGCGCGATCGCCGGTCACATCGGCGCTCAGGCCCGTTTCGAGTACACCGTGATCGGTGACCCGGTCAACGAGGCCGCGCGGCTCACCGAGCTGGCCAAGCTGGAGGACGGCCACGTGCTGGCGTCGGCGGTCGCGGTCAGCGGCGCCCTGGACGCCGAGGCGCTGTGTTGGGACGTTGCGGAGGTCGTCGCCCTACGCGGACGCACCGCACCCACTCAATTAGCCCGGCCGCTCAATCTCGCGGCACCGGACGAGGTTGCCAGCCAAGCCAGCGGCTAGCCGCCGGCCGGCGCGGGCCCGGGCGTCGTCGGGCTGAGATCGCCCGGCGTCACCGGCGCGATGTCGAAGAGCTTCCCTTGCTGGTCCGCCGCGCCACCGGTATTGCCGCTGCCCAGGTTCAGCAGGTCCGTGAGACCGGGCACGTTGGCCGGCTGGTCGCCCTGGAGGGTGCCGAGGTCGGACTCGGTGATGTTCTGCACCACGACCGGAGTCTCCATACCGCCCATGACCTGCAACAAGTCGGCGACGGAGGGGCTGTTCACGTCGGGGTTGTCGTGCATGTTGTTGGACAACTGCACCGCCGGCACCTGGATGTCACGCAGCGGCGGGGCCGCCGGCGCGGCGATGATCACGCTGATGCCGCCCAGCGCAACACCAGCGGTGATGCAGTACCGGACAACGGGTCGCATGACTACTCCTAGGTACCGCCATGACGGGACTCACGGCGGATGTAGAAGTTACTGTACCTGAGAACTGGCTGAGAATCACCAGTCTTTTCTCGAAAACTTCGGCCGCCAAGCTTGGCGTGCAGCGTTTCCGCTGCTCAGAGCGCTGTTCTAGCTGCGCTTTGCGGCCTTTTTAACAGGCTTTTTACGTGCGGTCTTCTTGGCGGCCCGCTTCACCGGGCCCCGGGCGCGCCGGTCGGCCAGCAGTTCGGCGGCGCGTTCGTCGGTGATCGACAGCACGTCGTCGCCCTTGCGCAGGCTGGCGTTGGTCTCGCCGTCGGTCACGTAGGGGCCGAACCGGCCGTCCTTGATCACCATCGGCTTACCCGACGCCGGGTCGTTGCCCAGTTCGCGCAGCGGCGGCGCGGCGGCGGCCTGCCGACCGCGGCGCTTCGGCTCGGCGTAGATCTTCAGCGCCTCGTCGAGGGTGATGCCGAAGATCTGGTCTTCGGTCGCCAACGAGCGGGAGTCGGTGCCGCGTTTGAGGTAGGGGCCGTAGCGGCCGTTCTGCGCGGTGATCTCCTCGCCGGACGAGGGGTCGACGCCGACCACCCTCGGCAGCGACAACAGTTTCAGCGCGTCTTCGAGCGTCACGGTCTGCAGGTCCATGCTGCGCAGCAGCGAACCCGTCCGCGGCTTGGGGCCGGTCGGCTTCTTCGGCTTCTTCGCACCCTGGTCGGCGGTTCCCTCGTCATCGTCCGGCTTCGGCAGGACCTCGGTGACGTAGGGCCCGTAACGGCCGTCCTTGGCGACGATCTCGTGCCCGGTCTCCGGGTCGACGCCCAGCGTGCGGCCCTCCTGCGGGGTGGCGAAAAGCTGCTCGGCCAGCTCCAGGGTCAGCTCGTCGGGCGTCAGAGAGTCGTTGAGGTTCGCCCGCTGCGGCGTGGGTTCGCCGTCGTCGCCGGCAATCATGCGCTCCAGGTAGGGCCCGTTCTTGCCGACCCGCACATTGATCGCGCGGCCTTCGGCGTCGTCAAAGAGCTTGATGGAGTTGACTTCTCGGGCGTCGATGCCTTCCAGGTTCACGCCGACCAGCTTCTTGAGCCCACCCGAACGAGCCACCGAGTCGGGCACGCCGTGGTCGCCGCCGAAGTAGAAGTTGTTGAGCCAGTTGGTGCGCTGCTCCTGGCCGGAGGCGATCGCGTCCAGTTCGTCTTCCATCGCGGCGGTGAACCCGTAGTCGACGAGGCGGCCGAAATGCTGTTCCAGCAAACCGGTTACGGCGAAAGCGACCCAGGACGGCACCAGCGCGCTGCCCTTCTTGTGCACGTAGCCGCGGTCCTGGATGGTCTTGATGATCGACGAATACGTCGATGGCCGTCCGATGCCCTGCTCTTCGAGCGCCTTGATCAACGACGCCTCGGTGTAGCGGGCCGGCGGGTTGGTGGCATGCCCGTCGGGAGTCAGCTCGTTGGCGTCCACCCGTTGTCCCTGAGTCAACTGCGGGAGGCGGCTTTCGGCGTCGTCGGCTTCGCCGCCGGCCAGTTCGTCGACGGTCTCGACGTACGCCTTCAGGAATCCGGCGAACGTGATCGTGCGGCCGCTCGCGCTGAACACCACTGGGCGGCCGTCGGATTCGCCGTTGATTCGCAGGCTCAGCGTGGTGCCGCGGGCATCCGCCATCTGCGAGGCGACGGTGCGCTGCCAGATCAGCTCGTAGAGCCGGAAATCGTCGCCGTCGAGCTCACGGCGCACCGCGTCGGGGGTCGCGAAGGTCTCGCCCGCGGGCCGGATCGCCTCGTGGGCCTCCTGCGCGTTCTTCACCTTTCGGGTGTACTGCCGCGGCGAGGGGTAGACGTACTCCTCGCCGTAGAGCTGTCGGGCCTGGGTGCGGGCCGCGTTGATCGCCGACTGCGACAGCGTCGTCGAGTCGGTCCGCATGTAGGTGATGTAGCCGTTCTCGTAGAGCCGCTGCGCGATGCTCATCGTCCGCTCGGCGGAGAACCGCAACTTGCGGCCCGCTTCCTGCTGCAGCGTCGACGTCATGAACGGCGGATACGGGCGACGGGTGTAGGGCTTCTCCTCGACCGACCCGACGGACAGCTGCGCGCCGCGCAAACCGGTGGCCAGTGCGCCCGCGCTGGATTCGTCGAGCACCACGACTTCGTCGGGTTTGCGCACGGCGCCGAGCGAGTCGAAGTCGCGGCCGGTCGCCACGCGCAGACCGTCGACGTTGGTCAGCCGGGCAGTGAAGGTCGGCGGTGACGCTTTGGGGTCGGAGACGCTGGCGTCGAGCTCGGCCACCACGTCCCAGTACGCGGCGCTGCGGAACGCCATCCGGTCGCGTTCGCGCTGAACGATGATGCGGGTGGCCACCGACTGCACCCGGCCTGCCGACAGCTTCGGCGCCACCTTCTTCCACAGCACCGGGCTGACCTCGTAGCCGTACAGCCGGTCCAGGATGCGGCGGGTTTCCTGGGCGTCGACCAGGTCGGTGTCCAGGTCGCGCGGATTTTCGGCGGCCTCGAGGATGGCCTGCTCGGTGATCTCGTGGAACACCATCCGCTTGATCGGAATCCGCGGCTTCAGGGTCTCCAGCAGGTGCCAGGCGATGGCTTCGCCTTCGCGGTCACCGTCTGTGGCCAGGTAGAGCTCGTCGACGTCTTTGAGCAGGCCTTTGAGCTCGGTGACCGTGCTCTTCTTCTCGGGGCTGATGATGTAGAGCGGCTCGAAGTCGTCGTCGACGTTGACGCCCAGCCTGGCCCACGGCTCCGACTTGTACTTCGCCGGCACGTCGGCCGCCGCGCGTGGCAGGTCGCGGATGTGCCCGCGGGAGGACTCGACAATGTAGTTCGAGCCCAGGTAGCCGGCTAATTTGCGCGCCTTCGTCGGCGACTCGACGATGACGAGTCGCCGCGAGGCTCCATTGCCCCTGCTTTTAGGGCCAGTAGGCTCGCCTTCAGCCACCTGTGTCTACGCTCTCTTTCGCATATTTGATGCCCCCGGCCGGCCTCGCGGATAGATGTCCCGCGACCAACCAGCGTCGTTCTCAGGTGCCCGCAGACCCTGTAGACACCCCACAATGTGGCACCCGGGATGGGCCGACGCAAACCGACCCCCCGTTTAGCGCCCGTCCAATTAGCGCTAGACACGCGGCCAGTAGGGCAACGCCTCGGCGGCGTCGGGGGGTTCCCCGACGCTCTCTACCAGGCGCGATAGCCTCCGGCGGCCGCCGATACGCAGCGCGGGCCGGGCCCCGCGTGTGCCGATCAGGGTCGGTGCTATCCCGATTCGCATCAACGCCGACGCGAGCGGCGAATGCGTGTCCGGCGCGTGCGGGTCCAGCCCGAGCAGATACCGGTCGGCCTCGGGGGTGCCGGCGGCCAAAATCCAGGCCCGCAGTTCCCGCGGCCCGGGCAGCCAGACCGGTGGCACGGTCTTCACGGCGCCGCGGGTCCACTCGACGGCGATGGGACGCAGCCTCGCGTCGACCGCGGTCCGCACCAGCGGGGTGTTCTCGTCGGTATGGGTGATTTCGGCGTCCAAACCGGCCTCGTCGATCATTTGGCCCAGCGCCTGGGCCCGCCAGAGCTGGTCGACGACTACCGACAGCCTGGCCCCGTCACCGACCGGGACGATCTGGCCCGCAGCCGCCAGCACTCCGGTGAGGTCGGCGACCGCGGGCGGCACCGACTCAGCGGAGAAGAAGGACAGCTGGCTCACGTCAACGACAGTATGCGTCCGGCCGACGATGCACGCCCCGGCACGGCGTGTCGGACGGCCAAGTAATAAAGAACGAGAACCCCCCGACCGGACCCGGTAATTCCGGACCGCGCGGGGGGTTGTCGTCTACAGCGGGCTCAGATGGAGCGGACGCCGGTGGCCTGGGGACCCTTGGGGCTCTGGCCGACCTCAAATTCGACCCGCTGGTTCTCCTCAAGGGTCCGGAAGCCGGATCCCTGGATTTCCGTGTAGTGGACGAACACGTCGGCCGAACCGTCTTCGGGGGCAATGAAGCCGAATCCCTTTTCCGCGTTGAACCACTTCACAGTTCCCTGTGGCATTTCTCGATCTTTCCTTTACTACTCGGGTGCGAAGCATCACCTCGATGCTCCGGGCCCGTTCCGACCGCTATACCTTGCTGAGTCGCCGGAACTTCACCCGACCTACAACCTCGCAGGAACCGCGGCCGCAACGTCGATCCTGCGAAAGTTTGACACGAACACAGAAGCTGCGACCGCAAACAGTCAATCACGTTCATCGCCTGAGCGACAGCCTCAGGTGATCAATTCAGCTACCACGAGGTAAACAATTCAGAAGCGAAGCCGAAACGCTTGGCCGCAACCGCGGTATCGGCCCCGATTTTCGGTAGTCGGCCCAGTTCAGGAGGTGTAGACAGATGGTGACATTCGGCAGCGAGCTGCTCGCCGCCGCTGTCGCCGGCAGCGAGCCGGGAGAACATGCGCTGCGACACGTCGCCGAACTGCCCGCGCGTCTTGGCCGCCAACGCCCTTGGCCCGCATGGGCCGAGCCCGACGTGGTCCGCGCATTCACCGAGCGCGGCGTCAGTTCCCCATGGGCACATCAGGTTCAGGCAGCCGACCTGGCCCACGCCGGGCATCACGTTGTTATCAGTACCGGCACGGCATCCGGGAAATCGCTGGCCTACCAACTGCCCATCCTCACGACGCTGGCGACCAATCCGCGCGCCCGGGCGCTCTACATCTCGCCGACGAAAGCCCTTGGCCACGACCAGTTACGCGCCGCGCACACGCTGACCACCGCCGTCCCCCGGCTGGGCGACGTCGCCCCCACGGCCTACGACGGCGACAGTCCCGCCGAGGTGCGTCGCTTCGCGCGGGAGCGGTCCCGGTGGCTGTTCTCCAACCCCGACATGGTGCACCTGGCGCTGCTGCGCAACCATGCCCGCTGGGCGGTCTTTCTGCGCAACCTTCGCTATCTCGTCGTCGACGAATGCCATTACTACCGAGGTGTTTTCGGCTCGAATGTCGCGATGGTGCTGCGTCGGTTGCTGCGGTTGTGCGCGCGCTACTCAGCGGATCCGACATCGACACCGACGGTGATCTTCGCCAGCGCGACGACCTCGGCGCCCGGTATGACGGCGGCCGAGCTCATCGGTCAACCGGTCGACGAGATCACCGACGACGGCTCGCCACAGGGGGCCCGGACCGTGGCGTTGTGGGAACCCGCCCTGCGCACCGACCTCATCGGTGAAAACGGCGCTCCGGTAAGGCGATCCGCGGGCAGCGAGGCGGCCCGCATTATGGCCGATCTGGTCGCCGAAGGAGCGCGCACGCTGACGTTCACCCGATCGCGACGGGGCGCCGAATTGACCGCGCTGGGTGCTCGCGCGCGCTTGGAGGACATCGCGCCGGAGTTGACCGAGACGGTGGCGCCCTACCGCGCGGGTTATCTCCCGGAGGACCGGCGGGCGCTCGAACGAGCATTGATCGACGGGCAATTGCGCGGCCTGGCCACCACGAACGCACTGGAGTTGGGCGTGGACATCGCCGGGCTCGACGCGGTGGTGTTGGCGGGCTTTCCCGGGACGGTCACGTCGTTTTGGCAGCAGGCCGGTCGATCCGGTCGCCGCGGCCAGGGCGCGCTGGTCGTGCTGGTGGCCCGCGACGACCCGCTCGACACCTATCTGGTGCATCATCCCGCCGCGCTACTGGACAAGCCGATCGAGCGGGTGGTGATCGACCCGTCCAACCCCTACATCCTCGGACCGCAATTACTCTGTGCGGCAACCGAATTACCTATCGACGACGTCGAGGTGCGGACGCTGGGCGCCGAGGACGTCGCGGAGGGACTCGTCGACGACGGGCTACTGCGACACCGATCCGGCAAGTACTACCCGGCGCCGGGAGTGGATCCCCATCCGGCAGTGGACATCCGGGGCTCGACCGGCGGCCAGGTCGTGATCGTGGAGAGCGAGACCGGCCGGCTGCTCGGAACAGCCGGGGCAGGACAGGCCGCCGCGTCAGTACATCCCGGAGCGGTGTATCTGCACCAAGGCGAGAGTTACGTCGTCGACTCGCTGGACTTCGAGGAGGGCATGGCCTTCGTACACAGCGAGGACCCCGGATACGCCACGTTCGCGCGGGAACTCACCGACATCGCCGTGACCGGGGCGGGTGAGCGCCGAGCCTTCGGCGAGGTCACCCTGGGACTGGTACCCGTCAGCGTCACCAACCGGATCGTCGGCTATCTGCGCCGCCGGCCCTCCGGCGAGGTGATCGACTTCGTCGAGCTGGACATGCCACCGCACACCCTGGACACCAACGCGGTGATGTACACGATCACACCAGAGGCACTGCAGCGCAATGGAATCGAGCCACTGCAGATACCTGGATCACTCCATGCAGCCGAGCACGCCGCGATCGGACTGCTGCCGCTGGTGGCCAGTTGCGACCGCGGCGACATCGGCGGGCTGTCCACGGCGGTGGGACCGGAATCCGACGGGCTGCCCAGCGTTTTCGTCTACGACGGCTATCCGGGCGGAGCGGGCTTCGCCGAGCAGGGATTCCGGCGCGCGAGCACCTGGCTGGACGCCACCGCCGGGGCGATCGAGGCCTGCGAATGCCCATCGGGATGCCCGTCGTGCGTGCAGTCGCCGAAATGCGGCAGCGGCAACGAACCACTGGATAAGTCTGGGGCGGTGCGCGTCCTGCGCTTGGTCCTCGCCGCACTGGCCGGCGAGAGGCAGACATACGGATGACGACCGACCCCTCGAACGGTCGACTTCCATATGGCCATGTTTCGCAGCAGCGTGCGTGAAAGCGCTTTCCTCACTGCTGAAGAAACGCGCACATGCCGGAAATACAAACTGCACGACGAACGGTTGGACGACGCAATCCGTTCGCATTCCGCAATGGGCGCAGCAGCAAAATACCCGGCTGGTGCAGACCTGTGCAAGTCACCGGCCCGACAGTTGGCTGAGCGGAGGGTAAGCATCACCGGATTAGGCACGGCGGCAAGGAGTTATCGCCGTCACAGCCGGTAAAATGCCGTGCTATGTCCCGCGACTGGTTGCTCGTGGAAACGCTGGGTAGAGAGCCCGCTGTGGTGGCGCTGGGCCGCCAATTGCGAAACCTTGTTCCTATAACAGTGTTTTTGCGGCGTAATCCCCGTCTTGCCACCATCCAGTCCGCAATCGCCGAGTCGCTGCAAACCGGGCAAAGCCTGGTCAGCATTACACCGAAAAATGACCGCGTGATCCGCACCGAGCCGGTGTTGATGTCCGATGGGCGAATACACGGTGTACATGTCTGGACCGGTCCCGCTGGAGCCGAACCGCCGGAACGGCCGATTCCCGGCCCGCTGAAGTGGGATATGACACTCGGGGTCGCCACCGACACGCCGGAGTCGCTGGCCAACACCGGCAGGAATCTGGAGACCGAAGACCCTCACCGCGCGTTCGCGGAAAGCTGGCCGGCCGGTGATCTCAAACCCAACGAAGGCAAGGCGCTGGCCGCGGTGGTCAGATCGGAACCCGGCCAAACCCTGTGCGACACCTGGGACAGCCGCGACTGGCAGGGCAATCCCATTCGAGTGAGCTTTGTCGCACGTAACGCGCTGGAGCCTGGCCCCGATGGTCGCGAGCACGTGATCGCCCGGGGCATGAACTGGCGCGCAGAACCGTCCGACCGCGTGGAGCCGGCCGACCGGCTTGCGCAGCAGATCCTGCATGGATTGGCGCAACCTGGAGTCCACCGGGCGTTGTTCGATCCCTACAGCTGGACGCTGCTGAAATGGCTCGACGAGCCGTGCCCGTTCTATGACTGGCGGCGGACCGCGATCGACGCCCCGCGAATGCATCCCAGCGACGAGGTGATGACGGCCGGGATGATCGCCGAGTTCGCGCGCGGCGCCACCAGCGGGGTGCTGCGGATGCCGGGCAACGACGGCGAATGGGTCCCGATGCACGTGACCGTCACCCGGCTGGAGGTCGAGGAGGGGACGTTCGCCGGGCTCGTCTCACTGCGGTTGCCGACCGAGGCCGAAGTCGCCGACGCCAACCTGGCGGATCGAGACGGCTAAGCCGGGCCGGCGCGGGCGGCGGCCCGTGCCCTGCCCCACTTGCCGATGGCCAGGCTCGCTTCCGTGGTGACCACCACATCCAGGTTGTCGACGGAGCAGTCGGCGGTACTCACCCGCATCGCCCGGGCCACCGAGTTCGCCTGCGCACAGGCCGCTTCGGGTCCTGCGGTCAGGTGTGCGGCGCCTGCCAGCGCCGCGAGATCGGCCGCGGCCTGAGCCCGGTGGCGTGCCACCACCGCCGCACCCAGGTAGGCGCTGCCCACTGTCACGGACAACAGGACGGCGACCATCGCGGCCGCGACGACGGTGGCCGATCCCCGGTCATTGCGTCGGCTCCAGTGCAGAGATTCCGGTGGCCGTAATGCCCAGGCCGGGAAGCAGATTCGACCGCGCAGTGACTTTGGCGACGACGAACCCGCCGTCTCGGTGCAGCTGCACCCCAGCGTCGCCAGGGGCGATGCCACGGGCGGCGGTGATGGCCGCTCTGTCGTCGCCGCGCGCGGCCAACCGGGCCGCCTCGCGCGCCGCATCGATGCAGCGCACCTGCATCGACACCGCCGTGATGCCCGCGAGACAGAGCACCAGAACCGTGACCAGCGTGGCGACGCCAAGCGCCGCCTCGACGGTGCTCGAACCGGCATCGCTGGCTATGTCTTGGTATTCAGGGCGCGGGTGATGATATTGGTCAATGCCGTGACGATCGAGTGGCCGGTCACGACGGAGTAGAGGATCGCGGCGAAGGCCGCCGCCGCGATCGTGCCGATGGCGTACTCGACCGTGGACATTCCCGACTCGTCGACCGCCAACAGCGCCGCACGCGCTTCGATGGTGCGAAAGATGTTGTTTAGCTTCATATTTCCCTTCTCCCTTCACAGCAATCCCGACTGCAGTAAGTCGCCGGCCAGCCCCGCCACGACCGGCACAATGCCAAGGCATACGAACGCCGGCAGGAAGCACAGCCCGAGTGGACCGGCGATCAGAACCGCCGCACGCTCGGCCGCCGCCGAGGCGGTGTGTCCGGCGTCTTGGCGGCACTGCGTGGCAAGCGCGGCCACCGCCTCGGCCAGTGCCACGCCCGACTCCGACGACCGCCTCGCCAGCCGAAGCAACGCATCGGTTTGCGGGTCAACGGAATTTGGCGGCAGATCGGGCGGCGCAGACCAGGCAACGGCCGGGTCGGCGCCCAGCGCCAGCAGATCGGCTGCGCGACGCAGTATTCGGGCCAGGGTCGGCGGCGCCGACGGCGCTGTCGCCGCTGCGGCGGTTGACACCGCCATGCCCGCCGACAGGCAGACGGCCAGCACGTCCAGGCTGGATGCGACGGCCAGCGGATCCGGCCCGCGCACCGACCGCCGCCGCGTGCGCGGCGCCGGGACAGACCGAGCCGCCCGGGCCCGAACCGTCGACGGCCCAGCGTCACTCAGCAACGCCGCGGCCAGCAGTACGGCGGTGATCATGAGCGCCGCTCCTCAGCATCGCTGCGCTCTGCATCGTCGCCGGCGGTGATCACGACGCGGCCCGATCGGTGATGCGATCCGACCAGAGCAGCCCGCCGCAGACCAACACGATTCCGACGACCAGCAGCCAGCCGCCCGCGTGACCGCCCAGCAAGAACGCCACCGGGTGGGCGCCGATGAGCTGGCCCATCAACACCGACAGGGCCGGCAGGCTCGCAAGGATGACGGCCGTGGCCCGAGCGCCGGCCATCGCCGATCTCACCTGCCCCGAGAACCGTTGCCGCTCAGCGATATCGCGTTGCGCCGCACGCATCAGCGTCGACATCGCCAGACCGTGTTCGGCCGCCAACTGCCAGCACACCGCGAGCCGGTCCCAGTGCGCCGGCAGCGCGGAGGTGCCGGCGACGTTGCGCATACCCGCGGTGACGTCGGCGCCCAACCTGGCCCGCGCCGCCACCGCACGACATGAGCCGGCGACGGGTTCGGCTGCTTCTTGGGCGGCGACGGCGAAGGCGTGCGCGGGATGCGCACCCACTCGCAGTTCGCCGACCAGCACGTCGATCGCCGTCTCAAGTTGTCGGCTTTCGTCCATTCCCCGTCGGCTGTGCCGTCGACGGAGGTAGCGCGCGGCCAGGGTGGCGGCCAATACGGCGACGGCGAGAACCGTTGTCAGCGGCAGCAATACAGCACCGGACGCCATAGCACACACCACCATGAACGCGACCGCCCGCAATCCACTCCGTCGACCATCCGCGCGGGCAAGGCGTCGGCGCGGCGATGACGGCAAGACCAGCAGCGCCGCGGACAACGCCAACGCAGCGGCCACCGGCCCGGTCACGCCGGTATCCGGTTGTGCAACAGCCGGCGCAAAGCGTCGGCCTCGTCGGTCAGTCCGCGATCGGCGTGCCATACCGTGACCGCGCGCACCCAGCCATCGGTTCGCCGCAGCACGGCGATCTCGCTGAGCCGCCGCCGGCCGTCGCGATCGCGGGCGACATGCAACAGCACCTGCACCGCTGCGGCCAATTGACTATGCAGCGCAAGCTGATCCAGGCCACCGAGGGCACCGAGGGCTTCCAAGCGGGCCGGGACTTCTCCGGGGTTGTTGGCATGGACCGTGCCCGCGCCGCCGTCATGACCGGTGTTCAGCGCCGCCAGCAGGTCGACCACTTCGGCGCCCCGGACCTCCCCGACCACGATGCGGTCGGGCCTCATCCGCAGCGCCTGCCGGACGAGTTGACGCACGGTGACCTCGCCGACGCCCTCGACGTTGGCGCACCGCGCGACCAGCCGGACCAGATGCGGATGGGGCGGCGCCAGCTCGGCGGCGTCCTCGACGCACACGATCCGCTCGTCCGGCGCGACCGCGTTCAACAACGCCGACAACAGCGTGGTTTTACCTGCCCCGGTACCGCCGGACACCAGAAACGCGAGCCTCGCCGCGATGATCTCGTCGAGCAGTGCGGCGGCCGTCGGGGCGATGGCGCCCGCCTTGATAAGCGCCGCCAAGTCCTGGGTCGCGGGCCGCAGCACCCGCAGCGAAAGGCAGGTGCCGCCAACGGCGACCGGCGGCAGCACGGCATGCAGCCGCACCGCAAACGCGCCCAACCCGGTCAGCTGACCGTCCACCCAGGGTTGCGCGTCGTCGAGACGGCGTCCGGCCGATAGCGCCAGCCGCTGCGCCAAACGTCTGATTGCGGTTTCGTCGGCGAACTGAATATCGGTGCGCCGCAACCCGTTTCCGTCATCTACCCAGACCGCATCCGGCGCGGTGACCAGCACATCGGTTGTTCCGTCCGCGCACAACAGCGGCTCGAGGATCCCGGCGCCGGTCAGCTCGGTTTGAAGTATCCGAAGGTTGCTCAGCAGCTCGGTGTCGCCGAGCACGCCGCCGGACTCGGCCCGGATCGCCTCGGCGACCACCTTGGGGCGCAGCGGAGCGGATTCCGTCGCCAACCGCTCGCGAACCCGGTCGATCAGCGAGCCGCTCATGCCGCCCGGCTGTCCAGCTCGGCCGGCAACATCGCGAGGACGCGCCGGGCCGCCGTTGCCAGCGGGGAGCGCTGCCGCCAATGCAGGCCACCGTGCTCGAGTTGTTCGGCCAGCCGCGGGTAGGGCTTCATCGACGCCAGCAGGGGAACCGACGCGATCGCCGCCACCTCCGCGGCCCGCAGGCCGCCGGGCGACGGACCGCGCACCACCAATCCGATGTTGGGATTGATGCCGGCCAGCACTGGGGCGATGGTCGCGGCGGCGGCGCACGCCCGCACGTCGCACGGGCTGACCAGAACGACGAGATCGGCTGTGTCCAAGGCGGTTTGAGTAGCATCGGTCAGCCTGCGCGGGACGTCGCAGACCACTGTCGCTCCGCCGCGGCGACCGGCGTCGACGACGGCGTCCACCGCGCCGGCGTCCAGTTCGCAGCCGCGGCGGGTGCCCGAAAGCATGCTGATGCCGTGGCGTTGGGGTAGCGCGTCGCGCATCGCCGACCAGTTCAGCCGTCCGCCTTGCAATGCCAGATCGGGCCAGCGAACGCCGGGCGTCGTTTCGGCGCCCACCAACAGGTCGATGCCACCACCCCAGGGATCGAGATCGACCAGCAAGGGGTCGGCGGCCGTGTGGGCCAGTGCGACCGCGAACAGCGACGCACCCGCCCCGCCACGCCCGCCGATGACCGCCACCACGTCGCCGCGGGCGCCATGCTCGCGCGCGGAGTCACCGGCTTCGGCGAGCTCGCGCACCAGATCATGTTCTTGCGCAGGCATTTTCAGCACCTGCCCGGCGCCGACCGCAATGGCCGCCGCCCACGTCGTCGAGCTAGGCTCGTTGTCCGTCAACACAATTACGTGCGCACGGCGCGGCAATTCAACGTCTGCGCACCCATGTGCCGCGGCCCCGTCGAGCACCACCGCTGCGGCCGCCGACCAGGTTTTTCTGCTCACCGGCAGTGCGCTGCCGGCATGGACCACCCGCACGCCGACCGCGGCCGCAACCCGATCCAGCTCGTCGCGCAGCGCGGGATCGCCGAGAACAGCCAGCACGCCGCGGGCACCGGTGGTGGTCATGGGCCCACGGTGCCCGCGCACAACTGGGGCCGCCAGTCGCAAAAGAGGATCTGTGGACAGCAACCAAGCTGTGTACAAGCTGATAGGAGCCTCAGAATGAGGGATTTGTCCGAGAAAAGGGACGACCCCCGCCAGGGGGGGAGGAGGCGAGGGTCGTCGTGTATCAGCCCCGGGGGGTCGGGCTGATGCACCCTCGGCTAAGCCGAGTAATGCTTACTATACACATGAGAGTGTCACGCAGCGCAAGTGCTGTTTCAGACATAAAGCCTGACTTCTAAGTAGCTGAGCCGGCATCGTCGCGCCGCTCGCGAGCAACTACACCATGCCTGACCGGCGGTTTTACCTCTGACGTCGCGATCACCCGGATTGTCCACCTATGCTTGGGCGGTGACCGTCTCCGACTCGGCCGCTGACCAGCAAACTTCGCTGACAAACCCCGGTCTCACCCCGCGTACCGCGGCTTTTTTCGACCTCGACAAGACCATCATCGCCAAGTCCAGCACCCTGGCGTTCAGCAAACCTTTTTTCGCTCAGGGCTTGATAAACCGGCGCGCGGTGCTGAAATCCAGCTACGCACAGTTTCTGTTCCTGCTGTCCGGCGCCGACCACGACCAGATGGACCGCATGCGCGTGCACCTGACGAACATGTGCACGGGCTGGGACGTCGAGCAGATCAAGTCGATCGTCAACGAGACGCTGCACGACATCGTCACGCCGCTGGTGTTCGCCGAAGCCGCCGACCTGATAGCAAGCCACAAGCTGTGTGGCCGCGACGTCGTGGTGGTGTCCGCTTCCGGCGAAGAGTTGGTCGCCCCGATCGCGCGTGCGCTCGGCGCCACCCACGCGATGGCGACCCGCATGGTCGTCGAGGACGGCAAGTACACCGGCGACATTGGGTTCTACTGCTTCGGCGAGGGCAAGGTGCAGGCGATCCGCGAGTTGGCCGCGCGGGAGGGCTACCCGCTCGAACACTGCTACGCCTACTCCGACTCGATCACCGACATGCCGATGCTCGAAGTCGTCGGCCACCCGAGCGTGGTCAACCCCGACCGCGCGCTACGCAAGGAAGCGACCGCCCGCGGCTGGCCGGTGCTGGAATTTTCCCGGCCGGTGTCGCTGCGCGACCGCATCCCGGCCCCGTCGGGGGCCGCGCTCGCCACCACCGCCGCGGTGGGGGTCAGCGCACTGGCCGCCGGGGCGCTGACGTATTCGCTGCTGCGCCGGCTATCGCTGTAGCTCGCTCCAGCAAACTATCGGGATCGGGCGTCAGGAACCCTTCAGCGTTTTCACGGCAATTGACTCTTGATGTGACCGGGGTCACGTAGTACAAAGGACTCACGGAAGCCCGGTTACGGCCAAGATCGGTCCGGAAGAGAAGGGTCGGTCTCCCAGACTGGGTGACCCAGCACGGTTCCCGGCACCCACGCGGAGTCACAGCCGCGATAATGGCAGAAGTGTTGCGGGCCTGCGTAATTGCGAAAAGTGGATGGTGCCGACGGCCCCTTGGGTGGGGTCGCAGCCGGAAGCGTCGCAAGATCGCCGAGGCCACCCACGCAACCCACAGTTGCACGCTTGGTAACCGAGCCCGTGCTAGCGGGCGGCGAGCCGAGGTCTTCGGAGCGTCGCCCGCTTTTATTTGTCTGGGCGGGCGGCCGAGCCGGCGCCAAAAGCCGATTCCGGCAACCTAGTCGACAAGCGACTCGGCGATCGACAGCGCCTCCTGCGCCCCGGCGTGCATGGCCCGACAGGACAGCACCAACCACGCGGCCATCCCGTCGGGCGTGCCCGCGGCGAAGCCGGCTGCGGCCTCGCGGTAGTCGCCGGCCCTGCGCATCCAGGCGACCTCCGGCACACCCAGCCCGTGCGGGTCGAGTCCCGTCGCGATGGTCACCAGCCGCGACACCGCCCGCGCCACAACTCCGTCGGCGCTGCCGAACGGCGCCAGGGTCAGCAGTTCACCGTGTGCGACCGCCGCGATCACCGGGGCCGGCGCCCGGGTCGTGCCGGTCACGATGCCCGCGAGCAGTTCGAGGCGGGGCCCGACGTCGGCGTCAGCGCGTGGCCTGCCTAATTGGTTTTCGTCGACCCGGTCGGCGGCGGCAAGCATGTGCAACCGGGCCAGCGCCTGCAGCGGCGCCCGCTGCCACACCCCGACCAGGTTGGTCTCGCCGCCTTCCAGCGCCTCTGCGACGCGCAGCGCTCCGGCGAACACCGGGTCGCTGATCGCCGACGCGTCGATTTGGTCGTCGAGTTTTCGGCCGCCGCCGTCCAGCACCGCCGAGGCCCTCGCCGATCGCAACGCCGCCTCGGCGGCAGTCACCGGCCAACGGCGCAGGTTGGCGCGGTGACGATGCGCCCGGCCGAGCGCCTCGCGGGCCTGGTCACTGGCGGCGGCCACACCGGGCAGCTCCAGCAGCGGAGCCAGCGGGTCAGAGGTCATTGGCTGTCACGATAGCCAGCGCCGGCGCCCGGGATCGCGGCCAGCAGCTGGCGGGTGTAGTCGTGCCGCGGCCGGGCGAACAGGTCATTGGTCGCGGCGCGCTCGACGACCCGGCCGGCCTGCATCACCATCACCTCGTCGGCGATCTGCTGGATGACCGCCAG
>Ga0335075_10007101_pt1 | contig 17266 bp, 17 predicted proteins | sample Lox_Sample_24_FD_206723 | JGI IMG/M metagenome (GOLD analysis project Ga0335075, IMG submission 206723) | Soil microbial communities from Loxahatchee National Wildlife Refuge, Florida, United States - Lox_Sample_2.4 | ecosystem: Environmental > Terrestrial > Soil > Wetlands | place: USA...
AGAGACTGGTGGTTCGGCGGCCTGTTCTTTCAGGACGGCCGCACCGGGTTCGTGGGCTGGGGCGGGAACCAGTCGCTGCGCGGCATCCTCACCCGGCTCGCGGGCAGCATCAACGCGGCCACCGTCCCGTGGGTGGTCGCCGTCGTGGTGGTGACCGTGGCAGGCCTGCTGGCCGCGGCCATGCTCTACCGGTCCGGGCACGCCATGCTCGGCCTGCTCATGACCTCGCTGGTCGGCCTGCTCGACTCGCCGATCAGCTGGGACCACCACTGGGTGTGGGTGGTGCCCGGCATGATGGCGGCCGCGCACTATGCCGCGCGCGCCTGGCGGTCCGGGCGGCCAGCCCGCTCCCTGGGCTGCGCGGCCTTGGGCGGCGTCCTGCTCCTGGTGTTCGCCCCGTGGCCCGGCGGTCTGTGGAGCCTGCGCACGACCGGTCCCGGTAACTTCACCTACGGGCTCATCTGGGCCGCGCCGAACAGCCCGGTGACCAAGTACGTGCGGTACGGGGACCAGCCATGGTTCACCGAATACCACTGGCACGGCCTGCAGCTGCTCGCGGGGAATGCCTATGTCATAACCGGCCTGGTCCTGTTGGTGATCCTCGGGCTCGCCGCGCTGGCGTCCCGTGCCCCCGGGAAGACCGCCGAAGAGCCGGCCGTCGGCCCTGCCGACCTGGTTGACCCGCCAATCCGCCTGTAGTGCGAAGAACGTTCGATTCGGTATTGCCCGGTTATCCGGTGTTATTCGCTTTCCGGTGCCGGCGCCGCGACGTTCGCTTCCCGCCGCCGCGGCCCGCGCGTCCGCTTGACCGGGCGAGCCGCGATAAGCACCTCGGCTACCGGCCTCTCCGTCACCATCTCCCCGAGACTGTCGGCGTCCACCGTGACGTGCCGCGGCTCGGTTTCGCCGGGCAGGTAGAGGTCAAGTACCGCGACCCGGAGCGCCGATTTCTCGATGGCGAGTGCCTCGTCGGCGAGCGCCTCGATCTCCACCGGGCCCTCGCCGAGCTCGGGATGCTCGTGGATCACGATGCGCGCGAGCGCATCGTCGCGCATGATGAGCTGGCCACTCAGGTCGCTAAACCGAACAGTTTTCTGGCCCATGCCTGACCCCTTTTCAGATGCTTCCGCTGGGGTCAACGATGCCGCAAACTTGTTCGATTGTCAAACTCGTATTCTATAGTGAATTCCCTATACGAAACTATGGACGACGAAAAAGCCTGGTCAGTAATAGCTGCGCATGAGATCGCGCATCCAATCCGGTTCACGCACCTGTCCGCGCGGTGCCAGTTCGCTCACGTAGGCCTTGACGTCGAGAACGGGCGACCCGTCAAGCGCGTCAAGGCCGCGCACGGTGAGTTCGAGCCCGCTGACCGCCAGCAGCTCGCAGCGCGACACGCCGAGGTGGTTCGGCCGCAGCGGGGACCGTCCGGCCAGCACGCCGGTCACCGGCCACACCGGGTTGCCGCGCGGGTGGAAGGCACCGCGGCGGGTGCTGACCGCCAGGTGGAACCGGAACACAACCTCCAGGTGCGAGAAACCGTCGAGGCCGATGGTTGCCTCCGGCTCTACCTCGGCCGGGTCGAGGACGATCGTCGAGGTCACGTCGCCCCAGTCGTCTTCGAAGATCTCGGTGCGGCCGCCGCGCACGGCGCCGATCGGAATGACGGTGATCGGTTCGCTCATCGCTGCCCCGCCAGCAGGCCGGTGATCGAGCTCCGCGGCGTCACGCCTTCTCCGTTCCCTTGATGACTCGTGCAACCACACCTTAGTGCCCGGCGGCGCATCGTCGCCGGGCGCTGCGGTTCAGGAACGGTTGTCAGACCGTGCGCTGGGTGAAGCTGAACCAGTTGCCGGAGTCGTCACGGAGAATGGCCTCGATCCCGTAGGGCCGCTCGGCGGGCGGCTGGATGAACTCGACGCCGCGCTTGACAAGCGCCTCGTAGTCCCCCCGGCAGTCAGAGGTGGAGATGACGCCGGGGCTGAGGGCGCCCTTCGCGACCAGGGCGCGCACCTGCTGCGCGGTCTGATCGTCAAGCATCGAATGCGAGGGGTCCATAAGCAGGAACTCCTGCCCGGCGCCGGCCGTCGGGCGCACAGTCAGCCAGCGCATGCCGTTGTCCAGCTTGATGTCGTTGGTGACTTCGAAGCCGAGCTTGCTGGTGTAAAAATCCTTTGCCGAGTCCTGGTCTAGGACCCAGACCGACACGATCGATATCCCGTTGATCATGGCTCCGACCGTACGCGGCAGACCCGGGCGGGTGCTTCTCCGGAAGTGATGCGTTAGCCGCGCGGTCCGGACGGCGCTGGCAGGCCGGTCTGCCACATCAGCACGAAACATCCCGGTATAGGGGCGGGGCCGCCGTGGCGGGTGGCCTCGGCGCGGTAGCGGGTAGGGGACATGCCTGTGATCTCGGCGAAGCGGGCACTGAACGTGCCCAGGCTGGTGAAGCCGACCAGATGGCAGATCTCGGTGACGGTGAGGTTGGCCGTGCGCAGCAGTTCGCAGGCCCGTTCCACCCGTCGCCGCGTCCGGTAACGCCCGGGCGTCTCCCCGTAGGCGGTACGGAAGGCACGGATGAAGTGCTCACGCGAGTAACCCGCCCCGCTGGCCAGCGCGACGATGCCGATGTCCTCGGAAAAGTCCCGGTCGATCCGGTCCCTGGCCTTCCGCAGCATCCGCAGCGAGGCTACGTCGGCCTGCCTCACCGGTGGAGTCCGTCGACCATGTGCCGCACGCTACCACCCATCAGGGAACATCCGTGGGGCCGTGCCCCCCGCGGGAATATCCCTGGATCGCGGTTTGTTGCAGCCGCTGTAAGTTTCCAGGGAGCGCAAAAGGGAAGGCGATGCAAAATTTCAGCGAGCGCACGACGCTTGATGAAAGCGCCTGCGCAGAGGAGCCGTCCGTGTCGCTGCGCGAGCGTAAGAAGCTGGCTACCCGCCGGCAACTCCGTCAGGCCGCGCTCGACCTGGTGGCGGAGCGTGGGTTTTCCCACGTCACCGTGGAGGAGATCGCCGAGGCGGCGAACGTATCGCCGCGCACGTTCTTCAACTACTTTCCGTCCAAGGAAGCCGCGCTGTTCGGCGCGGACCCGGAGCGCCTCGCGACGCTGCGCGCGCGCATCGTGAACGAGGCGCCCGGCCAGCCGGCTCTGGACGCACTGCGCGTGGTCATGACCAGCGAGGCCCGGATCGCGGCCGACGAGTTCGCCGAATACGGCAGTGACCCGGCGGACTGGCACAGGCGGATGAAAGATGCCCGCGCCGATCCGCACCTGCGCGCGGCCCACGCGGCGCGGCTGGCGATGATCGAGCGAAGCATGGCCGAAGGGCTTGCCGAACGGCTCGGCACTGACCTGGAGCAGGACCCCTATCCCGGGCTGCTCGCGGCCACGGCGACCGGCGTGTTCCGGTCAAGCATGAACTTCTGGGCCGGTTCCGGCGGCGCGGTTCCGCTGGACGTGCTCATCGACCTGGCGTTCCGGGCGCTCGCCGAAGGGCTGCCCGAACGCTCCGCTTTGCGTCACGTCACGGGGAACGTGACGGACAGGAAGGAAAACCACTGATGGCATCAGCCACTCCCGCGGCGGGCGGCGGTCAGCGGCCGCCTGGCGCGGACACCGGCGACGGCGCCCTGCCCGGGCTCGGCCGCCGCCGCATCCTGCTCATCATCGGCGCGCTCATGCTCGGCATGCTGCTCGCCGCGCTCGACCAGACGATCGTGTCCACGGCGCTGCCGACGATCGTCGGCGACCTCAAGGGCGGCTCGCACATCGCCTGGGTGATCACCGCCTATCTGCTGGCCGCCACGGTGTCGACCCCGCTGTGGGGCAAGCTCGGCGACCAGTATGGCCGGAAGATCTTCTTCCAGGCATCCATCGTCATCTTCCTTGCCGGCTCGATCCTGTCCGGCATCAGCAACTCGATGTTCGAGCTGATCGCGTTCCGCGCGGTGCAGGGACTCGGCAGCGGCGGCCTGATGGTCGGCGCGCAGGCGATCGTCGGTGACGTCGTCTCGCCGCGCGAGCGCGGCCGCTACCAGGGCCTGTTCGGCGCCGTCTTCGGGCTCGCCAGCGTGGTCGGCCCGCTGCTCGGCGGTGTCTTCGTGGACAACCTGACCTGGCGGTGGATCTTCTACATCAACGTGCCGATCGGCCTGGTCGCGCTGGCCGTGGTGGCCAGCCAGGTCCCGGGCAGGCTGCGCCGGGTGCGCCACCAGATCGACTACCTCGGCACGATCACGCTCGCGCTTGCCGCCACATCGCTGATCCTGCTGACCAGCCTGGGTGGTACCACCTACCCGTGGCAGTCGGCGCCGATCTACATCCTTGGCGTGGCAGGCGTGCTGCTGACCGGCCTGTTCGTGGTAGTCGAGCGGCGCGCGGCGGAGCCCATCCTGCCGCTGCACCTGTTCCGGCTGCGCACGTTCTCGGTGACCGGCGTGGTCGGCTTCATCGTCGGCTTCGCGATGTTCGGCGCGATCACCTACCTGCCCGCGTTCTTCCAGGTGGTGCGCGGCATCTCGCCGACGATCTCCGGGGTGTACCTGCTGCCGCTGATGGCCGGGCTGCTCCTGGTCTCGATCACTTCCGGCCAGCTCATCTCGCGGACCGGCAGGTACCGGTTCTTCCCGATCGCGGGGACGGGGGTGATGACCATCGGCCTGTTCCTGCTGCACCTGATGGGCGTCGGCTCGGCGACCTGGCAGGACGCGATCTACATGCTGGTGCTCGGCATGGGCCTCGGCGGCGTCATGCAGGTGCTGGTGATCATCGTGCAGAACGGCGTGCCGCAGAGCGAACTGGGCGTCGCGACCTCGGGTGCCACGTTCTTCCGCTCGATCGGCGGCTCGTTCGGCACCGCGATCTTCGGTGCGATCTTCGCCAACGTCCTGGCCGGCAACCTGGTCAGGCACCTGCACGGGCTCGCCCTGCCGCGCGGCTTCAGCGCCGCGGACGCCACCCCGGCGCTGCTTGGCCACCTGCCCGCCGTGGTGCGCGCCGGTTTCGTGGGCGGCTACGCCGAGTCGATCCAGATGGTGTTCCTCATCGCGGTGCCGATCGCCGCGCTGGCCTTCCTCGCCTCCTGGCTGATCCCGCAGGTCGAACTCCGGCGCTGGTCCGAGGCGAGCTCGTCGATTCCTCAGGCGGACACGACGCAGACCGCCGCCGCCGCCGCGCAGCAGCAGCAGGACGGGCTGCCAGGGACGCATGAGGCGCTCGACCCGGAGGATGCCAGCCGGACCGACCGCGGACCTAGATGAGACCCGGGCCCGGATCGGCTCAGCCGCCGATCCGGGCCAGTTCGCTCGCCAGGTTCTCCAGGCCGACCGGGCCAAGGCTGAGCGCGGCGGTGTGCCAGCGCTTGAGGTCGAAGTCCGGGCGGCGCATGGCCTCCGCCCTGGCGGCCAGCCACGCGCGCTCGCCCAGCTTGTAGGAGATCGCCTGTCCGGGCCAGCCGAAGTAGCGGATCACCTCCGGCCGCACCCGGTATGGCTCGGCGCGGCCCCGGGTGCCGAGCACCTCGCATGCCTTGTCGAACGTCCATCGCGAGCCGTCCGGCAGCGGCAGGTCCAGGTGCACGCCGATGTCAATGACCACCCTCGCGGCGCGCACCGCCGAACCGGCCAGCATGCCCAGCCGGGTGCCGCGCTCATCGAACCAGCCGAGCTCGTCCGCGAGCCGCTCGGCGTACAGGGCCCAGCCCTCGCCGTGGCCGCTCACGAACGTGGCCTTGGCGAACCGGGAGAGCCGGTCTCCCGCCATGATCGCCGCGCCCGCCTGCAGGTGATGGCCTGGCACGCCCTCGTGGAACACGGTGGACAGTTCGTTCCAGGTCTCGAATCGCCGCCGTCCGCCGATCGGCCACCAGGTACGCCCGGGCCGGCTCAGGTCCTCGCTCGGGCGGGTGTAGTACGCGGCCCCGGAGGTGGAACCGCGAGCGAGAACCGCCTCGATCGCGCGCAGCGGCCCGGCGATGTCGAAGACAACCCCGTTCAGCCGTTCGATCGCCTGGTCGTGCCGCTCCTGCAGCCACGCCTGGTAGGCGTCCTCCCCGTCGACAAGCTCGGTCTCGTCCAGCAGGGCCGTCGCCTCGTCCACGGTCGCGCCGGGCTTTACCCGGGCGGCTTCGGCCGCCATCTCCGCCTCGATGCGGGCGAGCTCGGCCCAGCCCCACTCGTAGGCTTCCCTGGCGTTCAGGTCCATGCCAAGGCTCAGCCGGGCCCCGATCGCGTACCGTTCGGGGCCGGCCGCGTCGGCCTCCGCCGCGCGCGGCGCGTACTCCTCGCGCAGGTACCGGGCGATCGACGTGTATCCCGCATACGCGCTCGCGGCGGCCGCCGCGAGCTCGCCCGCCAGCGGGCCATCGCCGTAGCCGGCGACCAGCGCGTCGTGCGTCCGCGCCTGCGCGTAGCGGTCGGCCTGCACCGCCGCCTCCACCGCCTGCCGCCGCGCGGCGGTCAGGTCCCGCCGCAGTCCGTCGGCCAGGCTCTCCCGCCAGCTGCCGAACATCACCGGGATCGCCCGCAGCCGGGCAGCGATGTTCCGCCAGGCCTCATCGTCGCCGCGGGGCAGCAGGTCGGCGCTGTCCCGCAGCGAGGAGATCCGGCCGAACGGCGTGCGCAGGTCCCGCAGCGGCTCGCCCACCGCATGCCACGCCAGCTGTGCCTCGAGGCGCTCACGCAGGTGCAGGGCGGCGAGCCGGTCGGCGTCGTCCGCCACCGGCGCGGCGCGCAGCGCCGTGAGCGTCTCGGCTATCAGTTCCGCGCGCGCGGCGACCCCCTCAGGGCCGTAGTCCGTCGCCGCGCCGAACGCCTCGCTGATCCCCTGGGCGCCCGCGGCGACCGGATCGAGCGCGGCCCACCGCGCAACGTACTCATCGCAGAGCCGGAAAACCGGCGACATGTCAGCCATCGCGCTTAGCCTAATCCCGATCACTGTCACGGCGGGCTCGCCCCGGGGGTGAACCTGATGAGAGAAAACACCGCCTCGCACAGCCGTACGGTGGCCTACATGGGCCGCAATCACCTGCCCGGCGGGAAGGACCTGGAGACGTTCGGCAGGCCGCTGTTCGCCGAGTCGCCGATGCGGGGCAGCGGCTTCGGGCTGGGCTTCGCGGTGGTCATCGACCCGGCTGGCGGCAAGGTGCCCTGCTCGCCGGGCGAACTGTCCTGGGGCGGCGCCGCGAGCACCGCGTTCTTGATCGACCTGGCCGAACAGCTCACGGTGTCGTTCTTCACCCAGCTGATCCCGTCAAGCGCGCACCCGATCCGGTCTCAGCTGCGCCAGCTCGTCTATCAGGCGCTGGTCTAACCGGGCGTGCCGGGCTGCGGGAACCACGGGCTTGCCGGGCTGATCAGGTAGCGGTCGGCCAGGTGGTTCAGCACCCGGCGGGCCTGCCGGAACCGGTCGGCTACCTCTTCCACGACGGCCAGCCGCGCCGTCCGCACCGGGGCCGCGGCCAGCGCCGCGCGGTACCACCGGGCGCCCAGGTACTCAAGCAGGTCCAGCGCTGGCGCGTCGGCCAGCCCGTCGCGCTCGGCGAACGGTACCCGCGCCGAGCGCAGCAGCCGGGAGACGTCCACCGGGCCGAGGGCGTGCGCCACCGAATAATCAGGGAACACCCCGGCCAGGAACAGCGACACGTCGCCGAGCCGCCGGTAGACGCCCGGCCGTGACTCCGCTGGCACCACGTCGAGCAGCCCGGCCAGCCGCACCGGGTCCAGCTCACTGAACCGCCGGGTCCGCGGCACGGTCCCGGGTGCGCCCGGCACCTGGTACCGCCCGCTCGCCACCCGGGTGAACGAGGCGAGCAGCTCGGCAAGGAACAGCCGCCGCTGCGCGGACTGCAGGAAGTCGCGCAGCTCCGGCGTGTCAAACACGGGCACAAGCTGGCGCAGCCCGGACCGCTCCGGCAGGTGCGACGTCTCGGACAAGTCGGCGACCGCCCGGTGCACCGCGACGCAGAAGGCGAGGAAGGGGGAGACGAGGACGACCTCGCCCGAGCTGCCGAACACCGCGTCGAACACCCGCGGATCAGCGAGCAGCCGTTCGATGTAGGCAGGGTCGCCGGCCAGCTTCGCCGCCGTCTCGTCGCCGATCCCGGCGGCGGCGGCCAGCACGCGCAGGTCCGCCGCGGAGAGGTGCTCGGCGTATCCGGAAGCATTCACGTCCATATGTAACTAATACCCCGGCGGCCCGCGGACTTCAGCTGGCAATCAGCTGACGGCCGGCGATGAGCAGCGCAAACTTGGAACTGGTGATGTCTGACGCCTAGGCGGTCCGGGGGTGAAGGAATATACCGAACTGACGGTGGTTGTCTCACACGGAGCGGAATGTTCACGAATCAGACGGGGAGCGTGCGGATGAGTCTTGCGATCATGCTGTCGCTTGCCGCGAGCTTCTGCACCGCCACGTCCTCGGTCTGCCAGCGGCTTGGCGCCCGAAGCCTCGCGGCCTCGGGCTACCAGGCCAAGGGCTTTGACATCTGGCTGATCTTCCGGCTGGCCCGGCAGCCGGCCTGGCTACTCGGCTTCGCCAGCATGCTCGCCGGGTTCGCGCTCCAGGTAAGCGCGCTGCGCTTCGGTCCGCTTGCGCTGGTGCAGCCGATCCTTGCCTTGGAACTGCTGTTTGTGTTCGGGTACCTTGCCGTGCTGAACCGGCGGGGGGTGCGTTCGCGCGAATGGCTGGCCGCGGCCGCCATGTCAGCGGGCATCAGCGTCTTCCTGCGCGCGGCGTCGCCCTCGGGCGGACGGCCGAACGCGCCCGCGTCGCTCTGGTGGCCCACGGGGCTTGTCACGCTCGCCATCGTGGGAGCCGCGATCGCGGTGGCCCGCCGGCAGCGGGGGAACACGGTCCCGCCGCGGGTGGCGGCGACGCGGCGCGCGGCGATACTGGGCGTCGCGACCGGCGTCGGATGGGGCTTCGTCGCCGCCGTCATCAAGGAACTCAGTTCCCACCTCGGCGACGGGCCGGGCGCCGTCTTCAGCAACTGGTCACCCTACGTGCTGATCGTCACCGGGGCGGCGACGATGATCCTGGCCTCGCACGCGCTGGCGGCGGGTCCGCTGGCCGCCTCCCAGCCCGGGTTCACCATCTGCGATCCGAGTGCGGCGGTGATCATGGGGGTCTTCCTGTTCGGCGAGCACTTGCGAACTGGGGCGGTGGACCTGACCGCCGAACTGCTCGGGCTCGCGGTGGTGGCCGTCGGCGTGGCGACGCTCAGCCACAGCCGCCTCATCACCGGGGAGAACGCCAGGCCGCCAGCGGTCGCGGGTCCCGCTCGCGACGCGGAGCTGGCCGGGAAGTCGCGGTGACCTAGTGCCGTGACGGCACGTGGATGAACAGATCCTTCTGGTCCGCCACCAGGGCGGGGTGCTCGGCGGGCGGCGTGAGCTGGTACCGCACTTCCCGCTGGTGGTCGCCGAACTGCCGGTCGGCGTTGTACACCTTGTTGAATTTCCAGATCATCCGCGCGAAGTTGGTCTGGCCGCGCGCCAGCTGCCGCGCCACGATGCCGGCGGTTTTCGCGAGGGCCACGGCTCCCAAGTGCTTGCGGGCCAGCACGGCCTGGGTCTTGACCAGCTCTTCATAGAATCGGTGCAGCGGCAGCCGGGTGGGCAGCACCGCGTGCTGTACGTCGAAGAGCCGGTAGTCGAGCGTGGTGAGGCGCCGGGATTCGGTCATCCAGGTCTCCGTCCCCGGGTAGGGGGTCTGCACGGTGATGTTCACGATCTCGGGAACGCTCATCGCCCACTGCCGGACGAACTCGAACCGCGGCTCGTCCCAGTCGGGGTCGGCGATGATGTTGATCGCCACGCTCAGCCCCATGGACCGCGCCAATTCGAGCGCCTCGTTGTTTACCTTCGGCGTGGACTTCTTCCGGAAGGCCTTCAGTCCTTCCTCGTCGAGGGCCTCCAGGCCGAGGAACATGTAGTTGAGCCCAAGCCGCCGCCAGCGCCGGAAGACCTCCTCGTTCTTGATGAGTACGTCGCACCGGGTTTCCAGGTAGTACTCCTTGCGGATCCCCCGGCGCTCCAGTTGCCTGGCGATCTCGTCGCCGTCCTCGCTGCGGATAAACGCCACGTCGTCGACGATGAACACGCCCGGTTCGGCGATCCGCGACATGTCCTCCACGGCGGCCTCCGGTGACAGCCGCCGGTAGCTGCGACCGTAGAACGTCCATGCACTGCAGAACGAGCAGTTCCATGGGCACCCGCGAGTGAACTCGATGGAGGCGGCGGGGTCAAGAACGCCAATGAAGTACTTCCGGCGGCGGCCGCCGATGTGCCGCGCGGGGAGGTGGTCGTCGAGGCTGTGCACCATCCTCGGCGGCGGTCCCTGCCCGTCCAGCGTGACCGCGCCCGGCACTTCGGTCAGCGCGCGGTCGCCGGCCGCGGCGAGCAGGGCGGCGGCACCCGTCTCTCCCTCGCCCTTGAGCACCACGTCGATGGCGCCGTCGGCGTGCGCGAGCACCTGATCGGCCACGAACGACACGCTGTGCCCGCCGGCGAACACGAAGCATCCCGGCGCGGCGGATTTGACCTCCTTGGCCAGGTCCACGGCCTCCGGGACGTTCCCCAGGTAGTTGAGGCTGAAGCCGACGGCGTCGGGCTGGAAGCTGGCCATCTCGCGCCAGAGATCGGAGTGCCGGTAGACCTGCAGGTCGACCATGCGGACCTCGTGGCCTTCGTCGAGCAGCGCGGACGCCACCCGTTCCAGGCCCAGCGGCTCGAGCCGCAGGAAGATCTCCGAGTACATGAGTGCGCTGGGATGGACCAGCAGAACCCGCATCAGAACCCCTCCTCATGGAGCTTCGCGCGCTGCTGTCCGGGCCTTCGCTTTGCACGTCGTCCCTTCCCAGGAAGCAGCACGCCACACACTCCAGATCCCGACATATGCCAGACACTCCAGATCCCGACATATGCCAGCTGTGTCTTGCTGATCGACAGCGCCATGCCCGGCAGCCGCGCCCGGATGTGCCTTGCGCTCCGTATTGGGTACCCGCGCTCGTGGCGGCTCTCGGGCAGATCGGCCCCGGCTGGCTACATCCGCGATAGGAGGCAGCATGCGTACGCTTTTCTTGAATCCGCCGAGTTATGAGGGTTTTGATGGCGGGGCGGGGTCCCGGTATCAGGCCAGGCGGGAGATCCGGTCGTATTGGTATCCGACGTGGCTGGCTCAGCCGGCGGCGCTGGTGGCGGGCAGTGTGCTTGTTGATGCGCCGCCGGCGGGCCTTGGCGTGGGTGATGTGGTGGCCCGGGCCCGGGATTTCGAGCTGGCGGTGGTGTATACGAGTTCGCCGACGTTCGCCGGGGATGCGCGGGTGGCGGCGGCGCTGAAGGCGGAGAACCCGTCACTGGTGGTGGGCCTGGCCGGGCCGGCGGTGGCGGTGGCGCCGGAGCGGTCGCTGCTGGCGGCGCCGGCGGTGGATTTCGTGGCGCGGGAGGAGTTTGATTACACGCTGGCGGAGGTGGCCGGCGGGCGGCCGCTGGCGGGGGTGGCGGGGCTGAGTTTCCGGGGCCGGGACGGGAGCGTGGTGCATAACGCGGACCGGCCGGTGCTTGAGGACATGGACCGGCTGCCGTTCGTGACCCCGGTGTATAAGCGGGACTTGCGGGTCGAGGACTATTACATCGGCTATCTGCGGCATCCGTATGTGTCGTTGTATACCGGGCGGGGGTGCCGGTCGCGGTGCACGTTCTGCTTGTGGCCGCAGACGGTGGGCGGGCACCGGTACCGGACCCGCGGCGTGGCCAGCGTGCTCGAGGAGGCGGCGCTGGCCAGGGAGCTGTTCCCGCAGATGAAGGAGCTGTTCTTCGATGATGACACGTTCACCGATGACCGGCCCCGGGCGGAGGAGATCGCCCGGGGGCTTGGCCGGCTGGGCATCACCTGGTCGTGCAACGCCAAGGCGAACGTTCCGTATGAGACGCTGCGGGTGCTGCGGGACAACGGGCTGCGGCTGCTGCTGGTGGGCTATGAGTCCGGCAGCCAGCAGATCCTGGTCAACATTAAGAAGGGGCTGCGGGTGGAGCGGGCTAAGCGGTTCGCCGCCGACTGCCGCCAGCTGGGCATCACGGTGCACGGCACGTTCATCCTGGGGCTGCCCGGCGAGACGGCGCAGACGATCCGGGAGACGATCGCGTTTGCCCGGGAGGTGAACCCGCACACGATCCAGGTGTCGGTCGCGGCGCCGTATCCGGGCACGGAACTGTACCGGCAGGCGGTGGACAACGGCTGGCTGCCTGATGATGCCGACGGCGCGGCGCTGGTCAGCGAGAACGGCACCCAGCTGGCGGCACTGTCGTATCCCGGGCTGAACCACACCGAGATCCTGGACTCGATGGACACCTTCTACAAGCGGTTCTACTTCCGGGCCGGGAAGATCGCCGAGATATCCGCCGAGATGGCCCGCAGCCCGCAGGTGGCCGCCCGGCGGCTGCGCGAGGGCCGGGAGTTCATTCAGTTCCTCGGCCGCCGCGACCGCGGCACCCACCAATCGGCATAACACCGCGTCGGCAAGCAGGTCCAGGATCTGCTGGCCGTACCTGGCCAGTTTGGTCTCGCCGACGCCGTTGATGCCGGACATTTCGGCGAGGCTGGCGGGCTTCGCAACCGCGATCTGGCGCAGCGTCGCATCGTGGAACACCACGTAAGCGGGCACGCCCTGCTCCTTGGCGGTTGCGCCGCGCCAGGCGCGCAGCTTCTCGAAGACCGCCTCGTCTTCCGGCGATAGCGCCTCGGGCGACAGGTCGGCGCCCTCGATCCGGGCCTGGCCGGAACTGCCCCGGCTTCGCGCTCGCGACGGCTTCGGCGCCGGGACGTCGCGGCGCAGCATCACCTGCCGCTGCCCGCGCAGCACGTCGCTGCTTTTGGGGGTGAGCCCGATCGTCTGGTACTCGCCCTGCACCGCGAGCAGTCCCTGCGCCAGCAATTGGCGGACGACCCCGCGCCATTCGGCCTCGCGCAGGTCGGAGCCCACCCCGAACACCGTCAGCTCGTGATGCCGGTACTTCGTCACCTTCTCCGTCTTGCGGCCAAGCAGGATGTCGATGATCTGGCCGGCGCCGAACCGCTGGCCGTCGCGCTCCCGGTCCAGCCGCACGATCGTGGACAGCACCTTCTGCGCGGGGACCGTGCCGTCCCAGGTCTGCGGCGGTGACAGGCACGTGTCGCAGTTCTGGCAGGCAGGCGCCGGTTCCGAGAAATAGGCCAGGATCTGAGCGCGGCGGCACTCCGTCGTCTCGCACAGGGCCAGCATGGCGTCCAGGTGCGTCTGCAGCCGCCGCCGGTGCGCGAGGTCGCCTTCGGAACTGTCGATCATCCGCCGCTGCTGCACCACGTCGGCGAGTCCGTAGGCGAGCCAGGCGGTGGCCGGCTGCCCGTCGCGGCCGGCCCGGCCGGTCTCCTGGTAGTAGCCCTCGACGGACCGCGGCATGTCCAGATGCGCCACGAAACGGACGTCCGGCTTGTCGATGCCCATGCCGAACGCGATCGTGGCGACGACCACAAGCCCGTCCTCGCGCAGGAACCGGGCCTGGTGCGCAGCACGAGTGGCCGGGTCCAGGCCCGCGTGATAGGGCAGCGCGGCGATGCCGTTGTCGGCCAGGAACGCCGCGGTCTTCTCGGTCGAGTCCCGGGACAGGCAGTAGACGATCCCGGCGTCGCCGGGGTGTTCGGCGCGCAGGAAGGAGAGCAGCTGGCGCTTGGGGTCGTTCTTGGGAACGATGCGGTACTGGATGTTCGGCCGGTCAAACGAGGAGACGAACATCCTGGCGTCCGCCAGCTTGAGCCGGTCCGCGATCTCCTCGCGGGTGGCCTGCGTGGCGGTGGCGGTCAGCGCGATCCGCGGCACGTCCGGCCAGCGCTCGTGCAGCACCTGAAGTTCCAGGTAGTCGGGTCGGAAATCGTGGCCCCACTGCGACACGCAGTGCGCCTCGTCGATCGCGAACACCGAGACCCGGCCGCTGCCGAGCAGCCGGAGCGTGGCGTCGAAGCGAAGCCGTTCCGGCGCGAGGTAGAGGAGGTCCAGTTCGCCGCTGCGGAACTGAGCCTCGATCACCCGGCGCTCATCCGGGTCCTGGGTGGAATTAAGGAAGGCCGCGTTGATCCCGAGCTGCCGTAGCGCGGTGACCTGGTCCTGCATGAGCGCGATCAGCGGCGAGACGACCACGCCGGTTCCCGGGCGGACCAGCGCCGGGATCTGATAGCACAGCGACTTGCCGCCGCCGGTCGGCATCAGCACGCGCGCGTCGTGCCCGGCGATGACGTGTTCGATGATCTCCGCCTGCTGCCCGCGGAACGACTCGTAGCCGAACACCTTGTGCAGGATGGTCGCCGCGCGCCGGACGCCGTCGGGGGAGGTCACTTCGCGATTCTATGACCGCGGTTACGGCTACTCCGGCTTTCGCAGCACCGCTTCGGCCTCGATCTCGATCTGGACCTTCTCGCTCACCATGACCCCGCCGGGGATCGGCGCGTTGAAGCTCACCCCGAAGTCGGTCCGGTTGATCTCGGTGGTCGCGGAGAACCCGGCGCGGGTGCCGCCGTACGGGTCCGGGCCGAACCCGCCGGGCTCCAGGTCCAGGGTGGCCGGCCGGGTCACGCCACGGATGGTGAGGTCGCCGGCGACCTTGTAGGCGTCCCCGTCCGGCGTGACGCTGGTGGAGCGGAAGGTGATCAGCGGGTTGCTGGCCACGTCGAGGAACCGCTCCGAGCGCAGGTCCTCGTCCCTGGCCTCGTTGCCGGTGTCGATGGAGCCGGCGTCAATGGTCACCGTCACGGTGGAGTCCAGCGGATTCTCCGCGGTCACGACCTGCACGTCGAACTTGCCGAAGTACCCGCGGATCTTGCTCACCATCAGGTGGCGCGCCACGAACCCGATGTGCGAGTGAACCGGGTCAAGGTCCCAGGTGCCGGCCACATAGCCGGGAATCGCGTCCGCCATCGTCCCTCCTCGCGGTCATGCTGCGCCTCGTAGTTACATCCAAGACCCGCGCCAACAACGGCGCAATACCGCAATACCGCAATACCGCAATACCAAGGTTTCATGACATTTCGATGTGCGGCGCGATGGGGGTGCCCAATTCCACCGTGCGGCTGACCGTGCAGAGGCGGTCGTGCGACATCTGCACCGTCTCCGGCAGGATGGCGCGCGCCTTGTCGCCGTCCTGCCCGTCCGGGAACGCGACACGGAACGTCACCACGATGTCCGTCAGGCGGTTGCCTTGGGCGTCCCGCACCTTCTCCGCGTCCACGGTGACCTGGAACGATTCCGGCTCGGCCCGCCGCGAAGTGAGGATGTCCACGTCCACCGCCGTGCAGGCGCCGATCGAGATCATCAGCAGTTCGACCGGCGTGAACTCAGGACCGTCGCCGGTGGCGACGGTTATCTTGCCGCCGCGCGCGTTGGTGACGGCGTACCTGCTGTTCGCGACGCGCTCAATGCTCACCTGGCGGTGCATGTCCTCAGTCGTCATGGTTCATACCATGCCAGACTCGGCTGGGCGCGGTCGCTCACGACTCGTCCACCCGGACCAAAGTGACGCCAGCGAAGATGAGCGCCCCGCCAAGGAACTGCGTCGCGGACGGCAGTTGACCGAGCAGCACCCAGGCGAACACGGACGCGAACAGGACCTCGGCCATGCCGATGAACGAGGCGAGTTTCGGTCCCAGGCGGCGGACGGCGGCGATACCCGCGCTGTAGGCAATCGCCGTGGCGAGCATGGCTATGCCGATCACCGGCAGCACCCAGCTAACCCGGTGACCGAGCAGGGTGACATCGCTGGCCGAGGCGACAAGCGGCAACGCGTGGACGATGCCGCCCACGGCGAGGGCCACGGCGCCGACGCACATGCCGGCCCAGGCCAGCACGACCGGCGGCAGCGATCCGGCGGCGCCTGCTTCCGCGGCGGCATCCGTGCCCGCGGCGGCATCCGTTCCCGCGGGCACGGAGCCGCCCTTGCCGACCGGTCCCGCCGACAGGAAGAAATAGACGGCCATGCTCACCGCGGCCAGCATGCCCCACAGCACCCCGATCGGGCTGAGCCCGCCCGCCCCGCTGCCACCGACCATCAGCGCGAGGCCGGCGACCGCGACGGCCGCGCCCGCGATGGTGAGCGTCCTTGGCCGCTGGCCGTGGCGCAGCCACAGCCAGCCGACGACAAGTACCGCGCCGAGGTATTCAAGCAGCAGGGCGATCCCGACAGGCATCCGCTCGATAGCGTTGAAGTAGCAGACCTGGCAGCCGGCCACGCCGATCAGGCCGTAGCCCGCCACCAGCCTGGCCGAGCGGCGGAAGTCGCCCCAGCGCCCTCGCAGCCGCAGCAGCGCGGGGCCGGTGAGGATGAGCGCGGCTACGCTGACCCGCACGAGCACGGCGGCGCCCGGGCTCCATCCAGCTGTCAGCAGCGACGAGCCGAACGTGCCGGAGGTCCCGAAAGTAGCGGCCGACAGCACCGCGAGACCCAGCCCCGCACCGCGCCGCGGGGCGCGCGCGATCACGCCGCTCGCGACGGTTCCCCGGGTCTCTCGCGTCCGCGCGGTGGTCATGTGCCCGCTCCTCGTCACCGGCCCCTCACCGGCATGCCGCAACGTTCACCGGCATGCTGTAACGTTCACCGGCATGCTGTCACGTTCACCGGCATGCTGTAAGTGGTAAAAACGGGTTACGGTAGTGACGCTAACCCGTGCCCATGACAGAGGTCAAATGCTTTTTGCTCATGACACAGAGGTGTCCCTCGCCGCTGCCGCCGCCCTGGTCAACACCGGGCGGAACGGCGAGGAACTTCCCGATACGGCAGCCCTGGACCGGTTCGTCGCACGGTGGCAGTGGACCGGCGGGCGCGCCTACGACCAGGCGGAACTAGCAGCGGTACGCCGACTCCGGCGGCGGCTCGACCGCATCTGGGGGATGAGCGCGGACGGGGCCGCCGAACTCGTCAACACGCTGCTTCGCGAGGCCAGCGCGCTGCCGCAGCTGGTCAAGCACGACGGCTGGGACTACCACATCCACGCCACGCCGCCCGAGGCGCCGCTGGCGGACCGGATGGCGGTGGACGCGGCGATGGCGTTCGCCGACCTGATCCGGTCCGGCCAGCTGGAGCGGCTCCGGGCGTGCGCCGCCGGTGACTGCGGCAACGTCCACGTGGACCTGTCGAAGAACCGTTCCCGGCGTTTCTGCGGCACCGCGTGCGCGAACCGGGTCAACGTCGCCGCCTATCGCACCAGGAGGGCGGCCGGAGCCGCGTAAGAGCCTGTGCT
>Ga0335075_10007102_pt1 | contig 17264 bp, 16 predicted proteins | sample Lox_Sample_24_FD_206723 | JGI IMG/M metagenome (GOLD analysis project Ga0335075, IMG submission 206723) | Soil microbial communities from Loxahatchee National Wildlife Refuge, Florida, United States - Lox_Sample_2.4 | ecosystem: Environmental > Terrestrial > Soil > Wetlands | place: USA...
CCCGGCCATCCTGCGGCCGGGCCGGCTCGACGTCAAGATCAAGATCGAGCGGCCCGACGCCGAGGCGGCCAAGGACATCTTCTCCAAGTACGTGCTGAAGGAACTGCCGCTGCACCCCGATGACCTGGCCGAGCACCAGGACTCGCGGCAGGGCACGGTCGAGGCGATGATCCAGCGCACGGTCGAGCGGATGTACACCGAGTCCGAGGAGAACCGGTTCCTCGAGGTCACCTACGCCAACGGCGACAAGGAGGTCCTGTACTTCAAGGACTTCAACTCCGGTGCCATGATCGAGAACATCGTGGCCCGGGCCAAGCAGATGGCCATCAAGGAGTTCTTGGAGACTGGGCAGAAGGGCATCCGCGTCAGCCACCTGCTGACGGCCTGCGTCGATGAGTTCTCAGAGAACGAGGACCTGCCCAACACCACCAACCCGGACGACTGGGCCCGCATCTCCGGCAAGAAGGGCGAGCGCATCGTCTACATCCGGACCCTTGTCTCCGGCAAGCAGGGCACGGAGGCGGGACGGTCCATCGACACCGTCGCCAACACCGGCCAGTACCTGTGAGGTTCGGTGCCAGCCGACACCCGGGAGGCGAGCGGGACACGCTCGTCCCCGGGCCGGGGGGCGGAACGGGGGCGGAGCAGCCCCTTGCTGGCAGTCGACAGGGGGCTATCCCCCGGAGGCACACAGTAGGCTGAGTTGCTATGAGCGTCTTGCGGGTCATGGGCACCGAGACCGAGTACGGCATTTCCGTTCCCGGCCAGCCTGGTGCCAACGCGATGGTCACCTCGTCGCAGATCGTCAACGCCTACCAGGCGGCCACCGCGGCCAGGGTCCGCCGTGCCCGCTGGGACTTCGAGGAGGAGAATCCGCTGCGGGACGCGCGGGGGTTCGACCTCACCCGCGAGGCGGCGGACTCCAGCCAGCTCACCGATGAAGACCTTGGCCTGGCCAACGTCATCTTGACCAACGGCGCCCGCCTGTACGTCGACCACGCGCACCCGGAGTACTCCGCGCCGGAGTGCACCAACCCGCTGTCCGTGGTCATCTGGGACAAGGCCGGCGAGCGGATCATGGCGGAGGCCGCCGCGAAGGCCGCCACCGTGCCCGGCAGCCACGGCATCCAGCTCTACAAGAACAACACTGACAACAAGGGCGCGTCCTACGGCTGCCATGAGAACTACCTCATGCGCCGGGCGACGCCATTCGCCGACATCGTCCGCTACCTGACGCCGTTCTTCGTCACCCGCCAGGTGGTCTGCGGCGCGGGCCGGGTCGGGATCGGGGCCGACGGCCGCGGCACCGGCTTCCAGATCAGCCAGCGGGCGGACTTCTTCGAGGTCGAGGTCGGCCTGGAGACCACGCTCAAGCGGCCGATCATCAACACGCGCGACGAGCCGCACGCCGACCCGGAGAAGTACCGGCGGCTGCACGTGATCATCGGCGACGCCAACATGAGCGAGGTATCCACCTATCTCAAGATGGGCACCACCGCGCTGGTGCTGGCGATGATCGAGGACAAGTTCCTCACCGTGGACCTGACCCTGGACGCCCCGGTCGCCGACTTGCGGGCGGTCTCCCATGACCCCTCGCTGAAGCACCTGATCACGCTGCGGGACGGGCGGAAGATGACCGCCGTCCAGCTCCAGGCGGAGTACCTGGAGCACGCCCGCAAGTACGTCGAGGACAAGTACGGCACCGACGCCGACGAGGCCACCCGCGACGTGCTGTCCCGCTGGGAGTCGGTGCTGAACCGGCTGGCCGACGACCCGATGCAGCTGTCGCGTGAACTGGACTGGGTCGCCAAGCTAGAGCTCCTCGAGGGCTACCGGATGCGGGACGGGCTGGGCTGGGACCACCCCAAGCTTCAGCTGTTCGACCTGCAGTACTCCGACGTTCGCGCCGAGCGAGGGCTGTACAACCGGCTGGTGGCCCGCGGCCGGATGGTCAGGCTCACCGACGAGGACGCGATCAACTGGGCGGTCGACAATCCGCCCGAGGACACCCGGGCCTACTTCCGCGGCCGGTGCCTGCGCCAGTACGCGGAAGCGGTGGCCGCCGCGTCCTGGGACTCGGTGATCTTCGATGTCCCGGGGAGGGAATCGCTGCAGCGGGTTCCCACCCTCGAGCCACTGCGCGGTACCAGGGCGCATGTCGGCGAGCTCCTCGACCGCTGCCGGACAGCCGGTGACCTGGTGGCCGCGCTGACGGCTCAAGAGTTATGCAGAACGCCCCCGGCGGAGGGTTGGACCGACCCGCTGGTGGCGAGGATATCGATGGAGTGACCGGGGGGATGCCCCCGCGAAGACGGAGGTGCCACGATGGCAACGAAGGACAGCGGCGGCCAGCGGCAGACGACGCGGCGCTCGGACGAGACCGAGGAGACCGAGGCCAGCACGGCCGAAGAGGTCAAGGAGCGGCACGAGAAGCTATCGGACGACGTCGACGCGATACTCGACGAGATCGACGAGGTCCTCGAGGAGAACGCGGAGGAATTCGTCCGCTCGTACGTCCAGAAGGGCGGTCAGTGAGCAGTAGAGTTCTGCTCACAATGGTCGCAGCAGCACACCAGGGTCGGGAGCAGGGAGGGCCGCGTGGCAGCGTACTTTGACGGCAAGGGATGGCAGCCGGCGGTGTTCCTTGAGCCCCGGATCCCCTCATTCACTGACTTCCTTACCTCCTACTCACCCGATTTGCTGCCCGGCGCACGGGGCCTTTCGCTGCCCGTCATGGCCGGGGGCAGCGACGTCGTCAAGGACCTTCCGCACGCCACCACGCTGGTGGCGGCCGCCTGTGACCGCGGCGTGGTCGTGGCCGGAGACCGGCGGGCTACCGCGGGGAACATGATCTCCAAGCGCGATGTGGAGAAGGTCTTCCGCAGCGATGAGTTCTCCGCGATAGGAATGGCCGGAGTGGCCAGCATTGGCCTGGAGTTCATTCGGCTATTCCAGGTCGAGCTCGAGCACTACGAGAAGATGGAGGGCCGGTCGCTGTCCCTGGAGGGCAAGGCCAACCGGCTCGGCGCCATGGTGCGCGGCAACCTCGGGGCGGCCATGCAGGGCCTGGCGATGATCCCGTTGTTCGCCGGGTACGACGAGGAGAAGGAAGTCGGCCGGATCTTCAGCTACGACGTGGCAGGCGGCCCGTACGAGGAGTACCGGTTCCACTCCATCGGCTCAGGCTCGGTCTTCGCCAAGAGCTCGCTGAAGAAGCTCTACTCCGACGGCATGAGCGCGACCGACGCCACGCTCGCCTGCGTTCAGGCGCTGTACGACGCGGCCGACGACGACTCGGCCACCGGCGGCCCCGACCTGACCAGGCGGATCTTCCCGGTCATCACGATCATCACCGACGAGGGCTTCCGGCGGCTCAGCGACGCCGAGTCCGCTGAGATCGCGCAGCACGTCGTCGACGAGCGCATGCGGCTGCCCGACGGTCCGCTGGCCACGCTGCGGAACGGCTAGCGCGCCCCGGCGGGGCGGGGAAGGTGTCCCGCCGGCCGGCCACCCCCGACTCCCACCCACGACGAAGATAAGGAAGCGCTAGCGGTGTCCATGCCGTTCTACGTGTCGCCCGAGCAGGCGATGCGCGACAAGTCCGAGTACGCGCGCTCCCGCATCGCCCGCGGCCGCAGCTGCGTCGCGCTCCAGTACACCGGCGGGATTCTCCTGGTGGCGCCCAACCCGTCCCGCGCCCTGCACAAGATCAGCGAGCTGTACGACCGGATCGCGTTCGCGGCGGGCGGCCGGTACAACGAGTACGAGGCGCTGCGCAAGGCGGGCATCACCTACGCGGACGTGACCGGCTACCAGTTCGACCGCCGTGACGTCACCGCCCGCGCGCTGGCCAACTGGTACGCCCAGACGCTGGGCACGATCTACACCGAGAGCCAGAAGCCCTACGAGGTCGAGATCGTCGTCGCCGAGGTGGGGGACGCCCCGGCCGACGACCAGATCTACCGGATCACGTTCGACGGGTCGGTGTCGGACGAGCCGGGCTTCGTCGCCTTCGGCGGCCAGGCCGACCAGGTGGCCGGCCGGCTCAAGGAGAAATTCTCCGACGGCATGTCCCTGGCCGAGGCGCTCGGCGCGGCCCTGGAGGCGCTGACCCCGCCGCCCGCCACCGGCACCACGGCCGCGGCCGCGGCCCCCGCGAACGGCGAGCTCACCGCGTCCGGCCTGGAGGTCGCGATCCTGGAGCGCAGCCGCCCCCACCGGACGTTCCGCCGCCTGCGCGGCAGTCGGCTTGAGGAGCTCATCGCGGAAGCCAGGGGCGCGGAAGCCAGGGGTGCGGCCGCCAGCGGCGGGGAAAGCGCCCCCGCGGCGGCGCAGGAAGCCCCGCCAGCCTCCGACGACGATCCCCCCACCGGCCCCGCCGCCGGCTCCTCCGACGGCACGCCCAAGGGCAAGTAGCCCCTACCACGCACAGTCCGGCCAGGGCGCCCGTCCCCCCGCGGTACGGGCGCCCGCTTTGCAGGCTCTAGCCGGGCATCCACGCTCAGGATTGACGCGACGATCACGCTGCCGAGGAAGCCCGCCGATCTGGACATGGCGGAAGCAACCGTCGCACGTGCTGCGCCCGGTGCTGCGAGCAGGCGTAGGCGACCAGGCCCGCGGCATGCGGGCCGTCCGGCGTCCCCTGACGAGTCGACGTGCAGACACCCAAGGCGCCCAATACTTCTGAGACGCCCAATACTCCTGAGACGCCCGAGACTTCTGAGACGCCCGAGACTTCTGAGACGCCCGAGACGCCTGAGACCCCCGAGACTTCTGAGACGCCCCAGGAAAGATAGTGCGTAGTTGGGCCACCAAAAAGGGTCCCTCACTACACAGTTACTTGCGAGTAAGCTCAACCATGCCGACGGGGCGGTTGCGACCCAAACTGATCTGATGTGGGCAGATCAGGCCGGGCACTGCCGAGGAGGCAACGGCGTGGGCCGAGGCCAAGCAGCCGCAGGACGACGAGGCCGACATCTTTGACAGGCTCTTCCTTCTTCGTTACCACGACACGCTGCTGTACCTGCCGAAGAGCACCGACCAGGCGGCGAGCGTGACCAACGAGGAGAAGTCCCGGACTTTCCTGAGCACGCGTTCAACCACCAGCGCCAGCTGCTCGCGGGAGGATTCGGCTGCATCGCGATCGGGTCGTGCTCCAGGTGCCCCGTCGAAACCGTGGGCGAGGGCTCCTGGGAGCAAGTCATGCTGATGCTCACCACGCTTGGCGTGTCACCAGAAGCGAGCGACGTGCCCGACGTGCGCGTCCCGCCGACACTGAGCCACTGGCGGCGCTGTAACAGGATCATCGGAGAAGGCGGCTGGGACATTCCGCTCGATGGGGACTGTCCATGAGCAGTAGCCGCGGCCACCGGGACCCGCGTCAGATCCAGGTGTAGTTCTGGTCGGTGACTGGTGGCAGGTACGCGCCCGTGACCGGGGCACCCGGCGCCGGGAGCACTGCGGCGGCCTCGCCGATGGGTGGGAACAGCAGTAGCTCGCCGAGCTTGCGGTAGCTGACCCATTCGATGATGCCGGGCTCGGAGGTGCCGTCGGGCTGCTCGTCGTACTCGACGGCGGCCAGGGTGGCGCGGGTCTCGGGGGTGACGTGGCAGCGGAAGATCAGATGGAGCTTGCGGGGCGGAGCCGTCGGCCCGGGGCGGGAAACCATCTGGTCCTGCAGCCAGCACAGCTCGGGCGCGGTGGCGTCGGCCAGGCGGAGATGGAGTTCCTCGTCAAGCTCGCGGGCGAGGGCGTCGAGGATGTCCTCGCCGGGCTCGACGTTGCCGCCGGGCGGGGTGTGGTGGCTCCCGGACGGGCGGTCGCGGCGGATGAGGGCGACGTCCTCGCCGCAGAAGACGAGGGCGCCGACGCGGATCTTGACCCGGGAGAACGGGGCCGGGTCGCTCACGGTGCTCATGAAGGGCAGTATTCCCCCGGCCCGGCGTGCCGCCGCCGAACAGCGGAACTTGCCCTCCACGAGCGGGATACGGAGTTTGAGGCCGTCATCCTCGCGGGTGGCTTCATAGCGGCTACCTTCACCTCCCCCGCCACCGGCATGTTCGACGAACTGACCACGATCATCGGGACCTACGCCAGCGAAGCGTGCCGCATCCTCACCGAGCTGTGGCTGAAGCGACGCGCCAATCCGGCCCTGCTCCCACAGAGCCCGAAGCAGTGGAAGCAGCTCGAGGGCCTGATCGTTCCGCCGGCCTTCCACGGTTTCCCAGGCGTAACGCTTCCGCCCAGCGTGACGACCAGTTTCGGAGTGTCTCCGGCGGGAGAACTCCGCCTTCGATCCGCTGCTCTCAGGCCTGACGTGGATGACATCAGGCCCGACCCCGGGGTATGGAGCTAGGGCAGGCTGCTTCGTCACGATCGCCTGACTTGAGCTGCGCCCAGAACAGCGCGTGGCCGCTGTTTCCTTCGGGGACGAACTGCTGGCTGGTGACCTCCAGGCCGGCCTGGGTGAGCCAGGTCCGGTAGGTGGCGGCGTTGGCCTGGCTCCACCACATGGTGGCGGGGCCGCCGAGCCAGTTGTCCTCGGTGCCGGTCCAGGCATCCTGCCCGGTGACGGCGAGGAGCCGCCCGCCGGGGCGCAGCCAGCGGGCGATCTTGCCTAGCAGCAGCGGCTGACGGTCGAGCGGCATGTGGATCAGCGCGTAGAGGCAGACGACGGCGTCGAATGAGCCGGGCGGGAAGTCCAGGTCCGTGGCGTCGGCGCGCAGGAAGCTGGCGCCCGGGACGAGCCGCCGGGCGCGCTCGATCTGGACGTCGCTGATGTCCACGCCGGTCACGTGGTGTCCGGCGTCGGCCAGTCGCCGGGCGACGGGGACGCCGCAGCCGCAGCCGACATCCATGACCTGTGCACCGCCTGAAATGCGTTCTTGCAGGTCGGCTAGCCACGGCTCATACCCGGACGAGGGATCGTCGTCACGGCGGTAGTGCAGGGAGAGCGCGTTGTAGCCAGCGCGGACCAGTTCAACGGGATCGGGTGCCATGCGAGGGAGGCTATTGGTCGTGTAGGCCGGTACGGAAGCGGTTTTCGTTCGGCGTTGCGGCGTCCTTATTATTACTGCCGTGCCGGACCTTCGCTGGGATCAGGTGAGCGAGTTCTTCGACCCCGACCTGATGGGGGCCCTCCCGGACCTCTTTATCCCTGACGCCACCGCCCACGACTGGCAGGCGGTCCTGGACCTGGTCACCACGAGCGGCTGGCAGTGGCGGTTCGAGATCGGGGCCGTGGAACAGCCGTTGCAGGCAGCGGCCAGCATCTTCGCGAGGCGCCGGAGCCGAGACCGCCGAGCTGAGGGCCTGGCCCGTCCCCGGGTGCTCGCGATCTTCCGGTGCTGGTCGGAAACCGAGATCAGCTTCGACGTGGACCTCCGTGAGCTGCAGGGACAGCAAGGAGTCGATGTGCTCTGCGTCTTCCTCCGGACGATCGGGGGCAGGCTGGGCAAGCCGGTGCTGATGACGCCGGAAGGCGGAAGCCAGGAACACCCGATCCTCGGCTACGACCCCGGTCTGGGCAAGGTCACCTTGCGCTGAGCCAGCGGTCCCGGGGAAGACTTTGGTGAAGCAGAAGGCGGGCGATGATGTGCGCGTGCACGAACGGTCGGCGGTCGCCCCTGGTCGGGGCAGCCCGCCGGCCGCTCGTGTTCAGTAGCCTGCTCCAAAGTACAAGGGCGTTTGCTCCAAAGTACGCTCCAAGGTGCCTCGGACAGCTCCAAGAATCAGCGGTGTCCTATAGGAGTCGTGGGCGGTGGCTGCCTACGCCGGAACGTACTCGGTGAACGCCAGGGCGACGTTGTGGCCACCGAAGCCGAACGAGTTCTTCAGCGCCGCTAGTGGCGCACCGTCGACGGCCGGCGTGAGCGGCTGGGCCTTGGTCGCGATGTCGATCTGGAGGTCATCGTCGGGGTCGTCCAGGTTGATGGTCGGCGGCGCGGTCCGGTCCCGCAGCGCCAGGATCGTGGCCACGGTCTCCACCGCCCCCGATCCGCCAAGCAGGTGCCCGGTCATCGACTTGGTCGCGCTGACGACCACGCCGGATTCGGGACCGAAGACGTTCGCCAGGGCCCTGGCCTCCAGCGGGTCGCCTTCCTGAGTGGACGTGGCGTGCGCGTTGACGTGCGCGATCTGGCCGGCCGACAGGCCCGCGTCGGCCAGGCAGGCCAGGATGGCCCGCTCCACCCCGGCGCCGTCGGGGGAGCCATGCGAGATGTGGTACCCGTCGGAGGTGTACCCGGCGCCGGCCGCCACGGCGTAGATGCGCGCACCGCGCGCCTGGGCGTGCTCGGCCGACTCCAGGATCACGACGCCCGCGCCCTCACCGAGCACGAAGCCGTCGCGGCCCTTGTCGAACGGCCGCGAGGCGTGCTCCGGGTCATCGTTGCGGGTGGACATGGCGCGCATCGACGCGAACGCGCCGATGTTGAGGGCCATGATCGCGGCCTCGGACCCGCCGGCTACGACCACGTCGGCGCGGCCGGCCCTGATCATGTCGATGCCGTACCCGATCGCCTCGGCGCCGGACGCGCACGCGCTGACCGGCGCGTGCGCCCCCGCCCGGGCACCAAGCTCGATGCTGATCCAGCCGGCGGCGCCGTTGGGCATGAGCATCGGCACGGTGTAGGGCGAGATGCGGTTCCAGCCCTTGTCCCGCAGCATGTCGTACGCGGTCAGGGTCGAGCCGATGCCCCCGATTCCGCTGGTGACGGCCACGCCGAGCCGCCAGGGGTCTACCTCGGGCGACCCCGCGTCGGCCCAGGCCTCGCGCGCCGCCACCAGCGCGAGCGTCTCGCACCGGTCCATCCGGCGCGCCTGCACACGGCCCACCACCTCGACGGGATCGACCGCGCTCGGCGCGGCGATCTTGACGGGCAGCATGTCCGCCCACTGCGCGGTGATGCGGCGCACGCCGCTGGTCCCGGCGAGCATCGCCGACCAGGTCGACGTGACATCACCGCCGAGCGGCGTGGTCGCGCCCAGCCCGGTGACGACGACGCTGGGCAGGCGGCCCCCGGCCTGATCGGCCTTGCTCACGGATATCTCCCTAACGCTGCGTTCGTTTCCTGCACTACTTGGGATCGTTCCCCCGGGCGGTGCTCAGACGCCCTTGCTGACGAAGTTGACCACGTCCTGGACGGTCTTCAGGTCCTTGAGCTGCTCGTCGGGGATTTCCACGCCGAACTTGTCCTGCGCGGCGACCGCGATCTCCACCATCGACAGGGAGTCGATGTCGAGGTCGTCGACGAAGGTCTTGTCCGGCGTCACCTCGTCGGCCGGGACGCCCGCGATCTCCTCGATGATCTCGGCGAGTCCGGAAAGGATCTCCTGCTCGGTCACTTCTGTGCTCCTTCGTGATTGCTAAATGCGGATGAAATTATTGGCAAGCCCGGGCCGGAATTGGCCGGGCGAGGCTTACGGTAGCGTGATCACCTGCGAGCCGTAGGACAGCCCCGCGCCGAACCCGATGAGCAGCGCCGGGGTGCCTGACTCCAGGCGCCCCTGCTCGGCCATCCGGGACAGCGCGAGCGGGATGGATGCCGACGAGGTGTTCCCGGCGTGGACGATGTCATCGGCCACCTTCTCACGCGGGATGCCAAGCCGCCGGGCGATCGCCTCGATGATCCGCAGGTTTGCCTGGTGCGGAATGAAGGCCGACAAGTCCTCAGGCGCTACCCCCGCCCGGGCGCACGCCTCTAGCGCCACCGGCGCCATCGCCGTCGTCGCCCACCGGAAGACCGCCTGCCCGTCCTGCGTGATCGCCCCGGTCCGCCCGGTGACCTGGATCTTGTGTCCAAGTTCCCCGGCGCTGCCCCAGACGACCGGGCCGACGCCGTCAGGCTCGCCCGCCTCAGCCCCGGTCACGACGGCCGCTCCCGCGCCGTCGGCGAAGATGATGCACGTGGACCGGTCATCCCAGTCCACCCAGTCGCTCATCTTCTCGGCGCCGATGACGAGGGCGCTGCGGGCGCTGCCTCCGCGAATCAGGTCGGCCGCGGTGCCAAGCGCGTAGCAGAACCCGGCGCACGCGGCGTTCAGGTCGAATGCTCCGGGTGCCTTGATGCCCAGCCGGTGCGCGGTCATCGCGGCGGCGCTGGGCATCGGCAGCACCGTGCTGCAGGTGGCGACGATCACCAGGTCGATGTCGGCGGGGGACAGCCCGCTCGCGGCGAGGGCCTTGCCGCCCGCGGCGGTCGCCATGTCCTCGACCGACTCCTCAGGGCCGGCGATCCTGCGGCTGGCGATGCCAACCCGCGAGCGGATCCACTCGTCGTTGGTGTCGACCCGCTTGGCCAGGTCGTCATTGGTCACCACGGTGTCCGGCTGGTAGCCGCCGAACGCCAGGATCCGGGTCCCTGTCATCACGCTTCCCTCCCGGCCGCGCCGAGCCCGGTATGGGCCGCCATCAGCTCGCGAGCCGCGTCCAGCTGCTCAGGTGCCTTGAGTGCCAGCAGTTCGACGCCCGGCAGTGCCCGCTTGGCCAGGCCGGTCAGCGTGCCCCCGGGGACCAGCTCGATCAGCGCGGTCACCCCGATGCCCGACATGGTCTGCATGCACAGGTCCCAGCGCACCGGGGCGGCGACCTGGGCGACGATCCGCTCGACCCAGTTGGCCCCGGAGGTAACGACCTGGCCATCTCGGTTGGAAAGCAGCGTGATCGCCGGGTCCTTCACCACGGTGGTGGCGGTGGCGGTGGCCAGCGCGGCGACCGCCGGCGCCATGTGCTCGGTGTGGAACGCCCCCGCCACCCGCAGCAGGCGAATCCGGGCGCCGTCGGGCGGGCTGGCGGCAAGGGCCTCAAGCTGCTCCATGGTGCCGCCTGCGACGACCTGGCCGGCCCCGTTGACGTTCGCCGGGGTGGCGCCGGCCGCCTCGATGGCGGCGAGCACGGCCGCCTTGTCGCCGCCCAGGACGGCGGACATGCCCGTGCGGGTGGCGTTGCACGCCTCAGCCATGGCATTGCCGCGTACGGCCGTCACCCGGATCGCGTCCGCGGGGGAGACCACCCCCGCGATGGCCCCGGCCGCGAGCTCGCCGACGCTGTGGCCGGCGGCGGCGTCGGGCTCGGGCAGCAGCGAGGCGACCGCGAGGGCCGCGGCAACGAGCAGTGGCTGCGCGACGGCGGTATCGGTAATCTCGTCAGCCGCGCCGGTCGTGCCCAGCCGGGCCAGGTCGCGGCCGGCCAGCTCGGACCAGGCGCCGATCTGCTCGGCGACACGGGGGATGTCGAGCCAGGGGGACAGGAAGCCAGGGGTCTGCGCGCCCTGCCCAGGCGCGGTGAGGATCAGCACGTCGTTAACCTTGCCCTGTAGAAGTCCCCCACCTTGATGCCGATCGGGTCAAACTTTGTCGAGAAGACCTTGTGGAAATCCTACAAGACCCCTTCAGCCGCGCGTCACCACCCGGTCACCGGGGACGCGCCGCACCCGAGCCAGCCGGGCCCTACCCTCGGGCCGCCGACAGGCGGCCGAGGATGATGGCCGTCCACAGGGTGTACCCGTCGCGGCCTTCCGACGCGGTGAAGCCGGTCAGCTCGGTCACCCGGCGCAGCCGGTACCGGACGGTGTTGGGGTGGACGAACAGCAGCCGGGCGGTTGCCTCGAGTGACGATCCCTGCTCCAGGTAGGCGGTCAGCGTGTCGAGCAGTGCCGGGCCGCCGGCCAGCAGTGGCTGGTACACGCCGTCGACGAGGATCCGGGCGGCCCCGGCGTCCCCGTCCAGGGCGCGCTCCGGCAGCAGTTCCTCCGAGCTGGCAGGACGCGGCGCGTCGGGCCAGGCGGGAGCCGCGCGAAGCCCGGCGATGGCGGCTCGCGCGGAGGAGGAGGCCGACCGCAGGTCCCGGACCGGCGGGCCCACCACCACCGGGCCGGGGCCGAACCGCCCGGCGAACCTCTCGGCCGCGCCAAGGGGGTCGTCGGTGCCGCCGAGGACGACGATCAGCATCGCGCCCTGGACGCCGGCCAGCAGGTCGAGCCGGACCCGCCTGGCCTGGGCCCGCAGTTCCTCGATGACCGGCTCGGGGTCCTCCGAGCCGTCCAGCGTCCCGGCGATCACCGCGACCGGAGTGGATGACCAGCTCAGCGCCGAGGCCCACGAGTGCAGTGCCTCCTGGGACTCCCCGCGGACCAGGGAGTCCACCACCAGGGCCTCCAGTCGGGCGTCCCACGCGCCCCGCGCCTCGGCGCTGCGCGCGTACACCTGCGCGGCGCTGAACGCGATCTCCCGTGCGTAGACGAGAACCGCTTCCCGCAGCTCGGCCTGCGCTCCGGGGGTGTCCGGCGCGGCGAGCTCGTCCACGCGGCTCTCCACGACGTCGATGAGGACCCGGACGAGCTCGACCGCATGCTGCAGGCTGACCGCCCTGGCCAGCTCGCGGGGCGCGGTGCCGAACACCTCAGTCGCGGCCGGCCGGGTTCGCTCGGGATGGCGGATCCAGTCCAGGAAGGCCGCGATGCCCGCCTGGGCGACGAGGCCGAGCCAGGACCGGTTCTCGGCCGACATCCGCCGGAACCACGGCAGCCGCTCGTCCATCGCGGTGATCGCGGCGGTGCCGAGCGCGCCCATCGACCGCTCGATCCGCGCGACGGTTTCCGGGTGCACCCGCGCCGCGCCGCCGTCACCCTCCTCGCCGCCCCGCCGTGTTGCCCGCACGTCACCAGGTTACGGCCGGGAGGCTAGACCCCCTCCCATACGGGCAGGTCGAGCTTGTACCGGGCGATCGCGGCGGCGGGCAGCGAGCGGTCCACCTCGGCTGCGCGGGCCAGCTCCGTCAGCACCGCGAGGACGATCGACTCCGCGTCCACGTGGAAGTAGCGCCGCGCGGCCGGGCGGGTGTCGGAGATGCCGAACCCGTCGGTGCCGAGCGACGTGTACGCTCCCGGCACCCAGCGGGCGATCTGGTCAGGAACCGCCCGCATCCAGTCAGAAACAGCCACGACAGGCCCGCGCGCCTCCGACAGCGCGGTGGTCACGTAGGGCACCCGTGGCGGGTCGGCCGGGTGCAGCATGTTGTGCGTCTCGCAGTCCAGGGCATCCCTGCGCAGCTGGGTCCACGAGGTGGCCGACCACACGTCCGCCGCCACGCCCCAGTCGGCGGCCAGTAGCTGCTGGGCCCGCAGCGCCCACGGGACCGCCACGCCCGAGGCCAGTACCTGGGCGGCCGGGACGGGGGCGTCCGGTCGCTGCGCCGGGACGTCGCCGGCGGGCGCATAGCGGTACAGGCCCCGCAAGATGCCCTCATCCAGGCCTGCGAGCAGCGGCGCGGCCGGCTGCGGGTACGGCTCGTTGTAGACGGTGAGGTAGTAGAAGATGTTCTCGCCGTCGGGGTGCTCGGGGGTCGAGTCGTACATCCGGTGCAGCGCGTCGCGGACGATGACCGCGATCTCGTAGGCCCAAGCGGGGTCGTAGGACATGCAGGCCTGCGAGACCGATGCGAGCAGCGGCGAGTGCCCGTCATTGTGCTGCAGTCCCTCGCCGGTCAGCGTGGTCCGCCCGGCGGTGGCCCCCAGCAGGAAGCCGCGCCCCAGCTGGTCCCCAAGCGCCCACATCTGGTCGCCGGTGCGCTGCCAGCCGAACATCGAGTAGAACACGTAGACCGGGATCATCTGCGTCGCGTGGGTGGCGTAGGACGTGCCGGCGGCGATCACCGAGCCCATCGCTCCCGCCTCAGAGATGCCCTCGTGCAGCATCTGGCCGCTGTCGGACTCCTTGTAGGACAGCAGCAGGTTCCGGTCGACCGCCTCGTAGGTCTGCCCGAGCGGCGAGTAGATCTTGGCGGTGGGGAACAGCGAGTCCATGCCGAACGTCCGGGCCTCGTCCGGGATGATCGGGACGAACCTGTCGCCGATGACCGGGTCCTTCATCAGGTCCTTCAGCAGCCGGACGAACGCCATCGTGGTGGCCACCGACTGCTTGCCCGAGCCCTTGCGAAGGTCGTCGAAGGCCGACGCGGGCGCCTGGGGCAGTGGCTTGGCCCGAACCACCCGGCGCGGCAGCACGCCGCCGAGCGCGGCCCGCCGCTCCCGCATGTACTGGATCTCGTCGGAGTCCGGCCCCGGGTGGTAGTACGGCGGCAGGTCCGCTTCCAGCGCGGCATCGGAGATCGGCAGGTAGAGCCGGTCGCGGAACTCCTTCAGCTCATCGTGGGTGAGCTTCTTCATCTGATGGGTGGCGTTCCTGGCCTCGAAGTCCTTGCCCAGCGTCCAGCCCTTGATCGTGTGGGTGAGGATCACGGTCGGCTGCCCGACGTGCCCGCGGGCGGACCGGAACGCCGCGTAGACCTTCCGGTAGTCGTGCCCGCCCCGCGACAGGGAGCGCAGCTCCTCATCCGACAGGTGCTCGACCATCTTGCGCAGCCGGGGGTCAGAGCCGAAGAAATGCTCCCTGATGTAGGCGCCGGACTCCACGCTGTACGTCTGGAACTGCCCGTCCGGTGTGGTGTTCATCGCGTTGACCAGGACGCCATCGGTGTCCTGCGCCAGGATCGGGTCCCAGTCACGGCCCCAGATGACTTTGATCACATTCCAGCCCGCGCCGCGGAAGAACGACTCGAGCTCCTGGATGATCTTCCCGTTGCCGCGCACCGGGCCGTCCAGCCGCTGCAGGTTGCAGTTGATGACGAAGGTCAGGTTGTCCAGCTCTTCGCGGGCCGCCAGGCCGATCGCGCCCAGCGCCTCCGGCTCGTCCATCTCGCCGTCACCGAGGAAGGCCCACACGTGCGAGCGGGACGTGTCGTGCAGCTCGCGCGCGAGCAGGTACCGGTTGAACCGCGCCTGGTAGATCGCGTTGAGTGCGCCTAGCCCCATGCTGACCGTGGGAAACTCCCAGAAGTCCGGCATCAGCCGTGGGTGCGGGTAGGACGGCAGCCCGCCGTCGCGGGTGGACAGCTCCTGCCGGAACCCGTCGAGCTGCGCCTCGGTCAGCCGTCCTTCCAGGAACGCGCGGGCGTAGATGCCAGGGGCGGCGTGCCCCTGGATGAACACCTGGTCGCCGGACTCCCCGTGGTCCTTGCCCCGGAAGAAGTGATTGAAGCCCACCTCGTACAGCGAGGCCGCTGACGCGTACGTGGCGATGTGCCCGCCGACGCCGGCCCCGCCGGGCCGGTTGGCCCGCGAGACCATGATCGCCGCGTTCCACCGGATGTAGGCCCTGATCCGCCGCTCGACGTACTCGTCGCCGGGAAACCACGGCTCGCCCTCCGGCGGAATGGTGTTGATGTAGTCGGTGGAGCGCAGCCCGGGCACCCCGACTTGCTGCTCACGAGCCCGTTCCAGCAGCCGCAGCATCAGGTAACGCGCCCGCTCCCGGCCGCGGGCAGCCGTGACGGAGTCGAAGGAGTCGATCCACTCCCTGGTCTCCTCCTGGTCAATGTCCGGGAGCTGCGTAGGTAGACCGTCGCTGATGATCGAGTAGCGCTGACGTCCGGAAGCCACGAAGGTAGCCTCGCTTCCGTGGTTCGGCGCGGCTGGGTGGCCGCGGTGGGGCCTGTTCTCGGTGTGCTACACCAATCGTCGTACGATCGGCCATGATTTTCATCTCTTGCGCTACGGTAACGGCCCACGTGCGCTCCGCCACTCCGGGGCGTCTCCGTGACTGTAGCAGGCGAGGTTAACTACTGTGGGTAGCGCGACTGTGCGGCGGGAAGATCAACATATGGTGCCGGTTTCGCCGCCACCAGGGATTGCCACTTGCGCGCGGGGCCAACCCAGTGTGAACTGTCCCAACAAGAAGTACTGACGCGGCCACTGGCGCCCCAGGGCGCTAGGCGGACGCGGGGAAGGATTCGGAGGAACGTTCAGTGAGCGCGACCGCGCGCCAGGCGCAGGACGAACGCGGCCAGGCCGAGCGGCTCGGCATCAAACCGGGCCAGGTGGTGCAGGAGATCGGCTATGACGAGGCCGATTGCGATGAGGAGCTGCGTGAGGCGATCACCGAGATCGAAGGCGTCGAGCTCGTAGACGAGGACTACGACGACGTCGTCGACGTGGTGCTCATGTGGTGGCGGGAGGACGACGGCGACCTCGTGGACGCACTGGTCGACGCCCTCACCCCGCTTGCCGATGGGGGATACATCTGGCTGCTCACGCCCAAGGCGGGACGGCCAGGTCATGTAGAGCCCAGCGACATCGCCGAGGCGGCGCCGACCGCCGGGCTATCCCAGACGTCCAGCGTGAGCGCTGGGCGTGGGTGGTCAGGATCACGACTGGTGGCGCCCAAGGCACGCCGCTAGTCCAGCCGGGGACGCCACCGCAGCCGCTGGCGGTTCTGGCAGACTTGCTCCATCGAGCGTCTGCAGGAAAGGACCGGCCAGTGGCAGTTGAGATCGGTGACGAGGCCCCGGACTTCGAGCTTCCCGACCAGCACGGGACGCCGGTGAGGCTATCGAGCTTCCGCGGCGCCAAGAACGTGGTCCTGGTCTTCTACCCGCTTGCCTTCAGCCCGGTGTGCAGTGGCGAGCTGTGCGCGCTTCGGGAGGACTTCCCCGAGGTGAGCTCCGACGACGTCGAGCTGCTTACGGTATCGGTGGACTCCATGTTCACTCACCGTGCGTGGGCCGAGGCGGAGGATTTCCAGTTCGGCCTGCTGGCCGACTTCTGGCCGCACGGAGCAGTGGCTACGGCCTACGGCGTCTTCAACCAGGAAAAGGGGCTGGCAATTCGCGGCACCTTCATCATCGATACCCAGGGCATCGTGCGCTGGAAGGTGGTCAACCCGATCCCGCAGGCGCGCGACATTTCCGACTACAGCAAGGCCCTCGCCGAACTGGCCTAGTCCAGCTGGCAGGGCGCGCGGCCCGAGCTGTGGTCGCGAGCGAGGGGGACGGCGGCGATGCCGTGCTACCAGTGTGGAGCGAGGCAGACCGACCCTGAGCGCGGCCCGAGCCCGTGGAAGCGGGCAGTGGCCAGGCTGGGGACGGGCGGTGAGCGTCAGGTGCTCATCTGCCCGTCGTGCCAGCGGCTCGGGGGCTGGGCGGCCGACTTGCAGGCCTGCCCGGGCTGCGGGAGCCTGCACCTGATCAGGCGGCTGGACCAGGTCGAGTGCCTGGACTGCCGCCTGGCCAGGGAGGCCCTGTCAGACGACGGCAGGGTCCCGCCCGCGCGAGACCGGGCGCTGGCGGCAGACGTCGCTGAGGCGCTCGGCGGAACCTGTCAAACCGGATGAAACATCAAGCGACGTAAACGCTGGCTGCTGTGTTCTCCTGTGACTCGATGGTCGGTCGTGGCTGGTTGATCCAGGTTTTGCGTGGCAGTTGAGGTGCT
>Ga0335075_10007104_pt1 | contig 17254 bp, 13 predicted proteins | sample Lox_Sample_24_FD_206723 | JGI IMG/M metagenome (GOLD analysis project Ga0335075, IMG submission 206723) | Soil microbial communities from Loxahatchee National Wildlife Refuge, Florida, United States - Lox_Sample_2.4 | ecosystem: Environmental > Terrestrial > Soil > Wetlands | place: USA...
AGAGGCTGCAAGAATATCCCATTTTCTTCACATTCCTGCGTGAAACTTCACGTGGAAATAACCCGTGCTCGGGTCTATACCTGGGACACTGGCAGGCCGTAGACTCAAGTTTTTCCTATCTAGGTCTTCAAAAATCTCGACAGCCTTGTCATGTTCTGGTTGTTCTCTCCACCTCATGTGATCGTCGATACTTGCATATCCAAAGACTCCATGAAGCCACTCCCCACCGGGCTGCGGCACCGCCGCAGCGTGTGGCATCACCTCAAGCGCTGCCCAACGTCAGATTTCAAAGCTAACACATGGCAGAATCAACTCACACCAGCCGATAGCAGATCCCGAGGCTTTGCCGACCGTTTTTACAGCTTGAAGAATAGGCTTCAACGCGTCTTCGATTGTAGTCTTCGCTTCTTCGCTGGCGCCGTTTGTTAGCGTGAAGAAGGAAACTTCTGTCACTGGTGCTTTAAGAGCTACAGCTGCGTCAGAGGTCCAACGGGTATATACTGATTTGATTTGATCAGCACAATCTGACCATACAAGGCAGAAGTACATTCGGGTCAGTTATACTCGTAAGAGGTGCTGCCACTTTAAGATCAAACACTTGACTGAAGCCAGCTATGAAAGAGTTGTATTCTTCGGAATTGATGAATGCGGCATGGTGTTCAAAGGATTCCCAATCTATACCAATTAGACGGGGAGCTACGGCCAGCGTCGGCCCACCGGGGATCATTTAGAAGTGACTTACCGATAAACCAAACAAAGATATTTGGATTTTCGACTTGATGACCCTATAGGTTTCAGCTTACTCATTGAGAGAGCTAGAGACCAATTACCCAAAATTGACATACGAACCCTCGTTGGGCCTTAAGGGTATTGGTCAACTGGACGAATGCTTGTATTGCTGGGCTGCCGCTGGCGCTGGCGCCGCATGCCACATTTTCGAGGTTGACACCTTCTTTCAGGTGAACTATGACAGTCTCGGTGACGGGTTGAGATGGAGCCATTTTCGCGGTCTCATGTGAAGTCATGGCTGCTCCGTCTGTTATTTTAAGCGAGTTGATAGATCAGCACAAAACACATGCCCCAAAAGGTCAATTAAACGAATAACTGGTTATTCGTTTTACTATCAGCAGTTAAATAGCTTCCAGACCAAGCTAGTCATTCGGAGATGACACAAGGTTCCACATGCACTAGATCCATCAATGTCATTTTGTTTTATTCGTGCATTCGGATATTTCTTCATATCTATTAGCACTCATAAAAGTCAGGTCATGATCGACATTACTCGATCCTTAGGAACTATCATTACATCAGAAATTATTACATGTACATCTGGTCGTAGAAGGCTATCCATGTCCTCTGTCCTCATATCTCCGTTCCTCCGGGCGGCGCTGCTGGTAAGCCTCGTCATCACGCTGCTGCTGTTGCTGCTGCAGCATCTGCTGACGCAGGAGTGCTTGCTGTTGTTCTGCCTGAACTCGATCCACGACAGGATGTTGAGACTGGCCAGGTCTGAACTTGTCTCGAGCTTCATAAGAAGATGGGGGATAGGGCTGAAAGCGAATAGATGACGGTTGATGTTGAGCCGAAGCCGCAGGCTGAAATGGCATATTTGCAGCTTGTCCAGCTAGTCCAGCTAGTCCGGCACTATAATGCATCTGTGCTGGTACCGACGATGGGGTGATATGATGACTATACTCAAAGCTGTTGTTTCTGGAGGCAGGGAGAGGTGGATACTGGCCTGGTGGAGAAGCGGTGCGCTTGCTAGATTGACCAAATGCCATCTGACGATGAGCCGGCTGTGCGGATGGGTACTGGAGTCCAACTTGTCCAACTTGTGGAGAGTTGGCTGCTGGTTGCTGTGGACGCGGCATTCCGTACTGCTGATGAGCATAGCTATCTCGATCCGAGGCTGGTTGCGCGTCCAAAGTGGGGCTTATCTGCGGTCGAGATTGAGCTTGGGATTGTACGACTGCAGAATATGGAGATTCGACAACCCTCATTGGGCCTTGGGAGGAGGCTGTGGGACGTGGGTAGCTATGGCCTGGGCCCTGCATATCCCCTATCGATGCCTTTCGGCGCATTTGTCCAGGTTGTCCTCCGGAGAGAGATCGTGTAGGAGGGTACAGCGGCTGCTGTGTTGCTGGGGAAGGAGATGGCTGGACAGTTGGAGGTGGTCCATCACTATTGCGCTTGGTTGGAGGAAGTCTCGGCTCATTAGGTTCATCATTGTTCAGGAGAGACATGATGCTCGAAGTCTTGCGAACGGTGTCCTGCTGACGAACTGCAGTTACAGCTGGCGGTTGTGGGCGAGGAGCCACAGGTGGGTCCTGATGGACATTCGCTACCGCTATGGTGGTACGAGAAGGTTGGGGTGCTGGATTAGACATTAATCCAGATGCTCCTCCGACGACACTGTCGCTGCTCATATCTCTCGCAACCTGAGTATCTCTCGGAGTATAAGTAAGGGTAGGTGCGCTGCGTCTCATTTCGCCGCCATAGATGGGAGAAGTCTCTTCAATACGAGACCGAGCGACGATGTTAGGTTGCTGACCTTGAGTGGAATACTGCTCATATTGGCTCAGATTCTGCAACTCTGTCTCTGATTTTAATGAGTGTTGTTGCCGCCGTCCTAGTTGCTCCCCAAGTCGTTGCCGTTGACGGGCTTGCTGCTCTCGGGCTTGCTGTTCTCGAGCTTGCTGTTCTCGGGCTTGCTGTTCTCGGGCTTGCTGTTCTCGGGCTTGCTGCTCTCGAACCTGCTGCTCTTGAAGACGCATAGCTTGGTCTCTCTCTAGCTGAGCTTCATAAGCCACCATTTCGGAGCGTGGTATCCTAAGAGAGTCTGAAATGCCAATCGAAGGCTGCGTTGAAGCAGCCTGCAGTATAGGTCTCTCTCTGTCTGGAGCAGTGAAGTATCCGAGCTGCGGTCCTCTCTGATGCTGCTGCTGCTGATGCTGTAACACCTGTGGGACCCACTGTGGGCCTTGGGGCTGATTCTGAGTTGGCTTGCTTGATGTGGAGATGGTGCGAGCAGGCTGCGATGTCTGGAGGACGGGACCGGCCTGAGCAAGTGTTGGAAAGCGAGATGTTGCTGGCGGCTTCGGCGATGATGCGTTCTGCATACTTATTGGCTGCTGACCTGAAGGTAAGTCTTCTACTGTCTCCATGGTTGGAACTGCGGATCGCTGAAGTGCTCCTGCCGGGCCGTCATAACGTCGCTTTATTGGCACGGTTGGAGTCGGCGGTGGACCAATGGACTCTCCTCTCGCTCTTCGTGCATCTGCATTTCTCGCAAACTCTTCTAGATCGTGCCGGCCAGAATCAATTTGGCGCTGATAATAGTTCTTGACCTGTAAACGGAGGTCAGGAACAAGTCACCCTATCTAAATAAATTATCGCCCATGGTTGAAGTGTACATACCATGATGTGCGTCTTTGACGCCATAAACTTCGCAATAGCATGCCAATCGGTACCAAAGTGCTGTAGAAGTGCGGGGAAGTCCGTCTGCTCGGGCACGCTCCAATAACTTGAAGTTGGATTTGCATTGCGACGGTCATTATGTTGCGAATCAAAAGGCACACCGACAGCTGCAGACTCTCCATATTCTTGATCAGTGTAGCTATGAAAAATCTTGTCAACTCCTCCGGAAGGAGGCACAGCAACTAACTCATGAGGTACACGCGCAGTAGGATAGGTATTTGTATTTTGTGGAGTGCCATCGAATTGGCCGAGAAACCTACTCGGTTCGCAAGGTACCTTGCCTTGTGCCTTTTCTGCCATCTGCGTCGAAGGTGAGGTGTCATCTGGGTCACGTGTCTTAGCAGGAGGCGCTGCTGCCAAGAGTTGGCCATTCTTTGGCTGTTTCGGGCCTTTGTCACGCCCAGATGACTTGGTCTTCCGCTTGGTAAGACCGGATTCGGAGCCTGTATCTCCTTTACTCGTGGAAACTATTCTCCTACCTGGTGTAGGGGCTGGAGTTGTAGTCTCTGATTCACTCGGTGGCTCGATAGGCCAGATTGGAGCCGCGGCACGTCGTGGTCGGCGTCTTTCACCATCGACAGCATCCTGTCCGTCATCAGTCTCACCATCACGAGACCCAAGGTTGGCCATCAGGGCATGCGATTTGGGCTTTGACGCAGCAGTTGAGGCCCTTCCTCTTTTCTTGCCTTTCTCCTTCTTCTTCAGCTTTTCCTTTAAACTGTCTTTGTGTTTGACAAGATAATAGTGCTGGATGCAGTTCTTATAATCCCGACCAGGAAGAGCTGCCGCAATCTTTGACCACTGTTTTGGAAAGTCGAGATATGTTTTCTCGAATATTTCACACTCTTCTGAAGTGAAATTGTCAAAGGGCGGGAGAATGCCGAGAAGGGCGGGCGCTCGATCAAATGGAACGAGGCGGGAGGTATCTATGAAATTCTCTTTTCGATACTCTTCCAGAGACATCATATCTGGGATGATTGCTTCCTTTTCGGTTGCAGCCTTGGCTTTCGCGGCTCGTTCAGACCTCTCCTGTTTCTCTTGAGCTTCCCGCTTCGACTCTTGAATGACTCGAGCTATATCATGTTCGGTTGCAAATCTGCTCGCAGCTCGCCTACCCTCAGGGCGGCCCTCAGCTGCAGGAGTAAGACTCGCAGCTCGACTAGCCGCTTTCTCATTCGCGGCTATCTTGGCACGGTAGTTGACGGCAGCAGGGTCGTTGGAATCACAGAACTCCAGATAATGCTTGTAATGGCGCGCATACTCCTTTCTTAGATGCTTCTGATGCTCCTCCTTTTTTCGCCATTCTTCTGCCATTTCTTCCTCCAACGTTGATTGATGCTTTGCTGCTTCTTCTATTTCCTGCATAAACTCTTCATTTTCATACCATTTCTTCTTGAGGGGCCCGAAAGGTAAGCGTGACATGGGTGGCGTCTTCATCCTAGATTTGACTGCGGCAAACTGCTCTTGATACTCAGCCTCCGATTCGTCACCATCAGATTGATATGATGGCATTGCTAAACGCTGTGGTGCTGGTGACAGAAGTGGAGGCAATTCGTGTCGTTCCACCTCGTTACCATCGTCCGAGAGCTTCTCAGGTGGTTCAAGAAGAGGGAACAAAGCGACCGCATCTTGAGATGCATACGTGAAGCTTCTTTCGACATCACCAAGGGAAGTCTGAGCGAGTTGGTCTCGGACTTTCTGGACCTCTGCTTCAAAGGATTCATCTTCAAAGAAGTCATCCATATCATCTCCGGATTCAGACTCCGAGTCATCTTCCTCAAAGACGTCATCTGCTGGCAAAGGCATGCGAATCATCACCGGTGTAGCTTCAGAAGGAGATACCATAGGCGGAATCTGAGTGCTATCAGCAGTTTTGCGAGCCACTAGATCAGCCACCACCATAGACTTTATAGACGCTTTGGTGGCATTTGAGGGTTCAGGTGGTTGTGAAGCTGATGAACCTCGGACCCACTGCGCACTGGGGATATGCTTGATATTGACACTTTGGGGTTGCCAAGCTTTCACAAGGGGTAGGTCTCGTGTAGAGCGAGGGCCAGTTGGAATGGTTACTGGAGTTGCGGGAGGCGCCTGTTGATTATCAAAGTTGCCCGATGCCGCCGGCGCATGATTGACAACAGAGCCAAACGCGGGGACCTCTGGTGCCTGTGGCGGAGGGGATGCAATTGATGCACGCCGGCTTGATGGTGGTGAACGGCTGCGGCCTCGGAAGCGGTCACGCTCATCGTATCCTCGACCATACCCTCTGGCATCCCAATCTCCGCGCGCACGTCCACGTCCTCTCATATAACCACCTCCACTACCGGGAGATGAGGGTCTACGACCTCGAAAGCTTAGACCATCTCGATCTCTCCTATCTCGATCCATCCAGTCACGCTCTCGACCTCTATCGCCACGAAAGGATGGTGCTCCTCTAGCATCTCTCCGATCTCTATAGTCATAATCTGAGTCACGTCCTCTGTCACGACTATCGTCATGCCAACCTCGTCCACGGCCTCGCCCGCCACCTCGCCCGCTAGAATCCGCTGTGTAGCTGATTGCTCGAGGTCCAGTTGGTGCCTCACTAAAAGCTTTTGGGGCTCGCGGTGGTGCCTGGCCTATCGTATGATCCCGAGGGACCTGACGACTCATCCCGTCTCTAAAGTTATCACGATTTGACAAAAAGGCATCATTGCTGGATCTGGGATCGGTACTTGGACGTGATGGAACGTCATTGTTCCGGTATGATTGGCCACGTTGTTGACCTGAGTCTCTTGAGTCACTGTATCGCTGAGGAGCAGGAGACCTCTCGCGAGGAGAGCGACGAGACTCGCCCGAGTCATAAGGTCTACTTCGCGACCTGGGAGGGGAAGTGTGAGTTAAAATCAACAATTTAATCAGGTACTTGAGACTTACATTCATAGTCATGGGCAATGACCCCGTTGTTCTGAGTAGGGCTTGTATTTTGCCAATGGTAAAGTAAGTGTCGTATATGGAGAGAAGGAAAAGGAGAGAGACGTTCGTATATCGTGGGCGTGTGAGCGTTGTGTGGGGGAAAGCCAAGGTGAGAGAGTTCCGTATATTGTGGGTGTTATCGTGACTGTTAAGGGGAAAGAAGGGAAGCTGTGAGAGTTTGGTAGATCGTGGGTGCTATCGTTAATGTCGTGAGTGGAAAGAATGAGAGGTGACAGAGGGTGAAGAGGGTGAAGAGATGAAGTACAAGATGCGTCGGATGTGAACTTCGATCTCGAATTGGCTGCACGCTAAGGACTTCGCTAATGCGGCCCCTTGACTAGCGTGATGGCTTGCCGGTACGTGTTTGGGGTACTGCACGTGCGGCTATTGTTTAGACGTCATTTTTCAACTTCGATGGAAAAATTATCTCTGCGAAATTTAGTGTTACGAAAAACGCACAACCAAGGAAATACTGTTGTGGACGTTAAAATAATATAAAGGAAGCTTTTCATTATCTGTTAATTTCTTCAATACATTTGATCAGAACCTTCGAAAGCTTTGATATCTTGTGCTTAATTACATTACTACTTCAGTACTTCTGCACTCAATACCAGACGTAGCTTGTCTGCCATCATATGCAAGAACGTCTGATCAATACATCAAAACGACAGTCGATAGGCCCTGAAAATCAGAAAAGATGGGTTCAACAAGCGCTGAAACTGCCGTGCCGTCGTCCATTGCAGCGGCAGTTCTCACACCATCCCATGAAATGCCTCAAGGGTCACAGAAAGTTGAGGAGCTTGAATTTAATGCATTTGCTGGTCGACCTATTACCGCAGAGGATCTCATCAGCGGAATGAATCATATGGGTTTCCAAGCAAGTTCCATCGGCGAAGCCGTACGCATCATCAATGACATGGTATGTGCACAGCCGCACAACTTGTGTCTCTTTGTTATCGCAGGATCTATTAATGGAATCGCACAAGAAACTAACAAATGCCTTAGAGAGTGTGGCACGACCCAGAAACTGGTGATGGAACTACGATATTTCTTGGTTATACGTCAAATCTCATATCATCTGGTTTACGTGGGACATTTCGGTATCTTGTTGAACACAGGCATGTGTCCGCTATTGTTACGTCTGCTGGCGGTATTGAAGAAGATTTTATCAAGTGCCTGGGTGATACATATATCGGCAAATTCAGTACTCCAGGTGCAGAGCTCCGAGCCAAAGGCCTAAATCGCATCGGGAACCTTCTCGTCCCCAATAGTAACTATTGTGCCTTTGAAGACTGGGTAGTTCCAATCCTGGACAAAATGCTGGAAGAGCAAGAGACAAGCAAGGGTACCGAGGAAGAAATCAACTGGACGCCGTCGAAGGTCATCCATCGCCTTGGCAAAGAAATCAACGATGAGCGGTCGGTATATTACTGGGCTTACAAGAACGAGATACCAGTTTTCTGCCCAGCCTTGACTGATGGTAGTCTTGGTGATATGCTTTATTTCCACACATTCAAATCATCGCCTTTGCAATTGAAAATTGATATCGTACAGGACATTCGGCGGATAAACACAATTGCTGTGAGAGCGAAACGAGCTGGGATGATTGTTCTTGGCGGCGGTGTAATCAAGCACCATATAGCGAATGCTTGCTTGATGAGGAATGGAGCTGAAAGCGCTGTTTACATCAATACTGGGCAAGAATTTGATGGAAGTGATTCAGGTGCTCGACCAGATGAAGCTGTGAGTTGGGGCAAAATCAAGATTGGGGGTGATAGTGTAAAGGTAACTCTCAAAGATAATTTGTCCTTCCTGCATGACTCATTTATTGGGCCTCTTTGAACTGCATTTGCTCACGCCTCTTAGGTATACGTGGAAGCTACCGCATGCTTTCCCATGATCGTAGCAGCTACCTTTGCCAAGCCAGCCATCGCTGCCAATGGTCTATAAAAATTAAAAGAATAGCTTCGCAGGTCTGTAATGAAGGAAATAGATGCGCCCGAAACTGCTGTGGTCCACTGAGCGCAAATCCGAAATGAATAATTGAAGTGAGACTCACAATTGATGCAAGAAAAATCCTCAACTAAAATCCGCTTAGTTCCGAAACATGCTAAATGCGATTAACGGATTTGGTAGGCACAGGGGTGTTGCACGAATATCCAGGTGGTCATTGAGCGCTCGTTTGGCATTTACATCATTAAATAAGCAGATTTCACTTAACGACAACCTGGTCTACGGTCACAGCCAGGTCTAATGACAGGAACCTTGTGTTGGTGATTGACTTCATGTTCCTTCGCAATGGTACTAGCGACAAAACGAGCGATAAATGGATAAAAGGATCGGACTAGAAGATCAAGAGACAGGCTCTTTCCCGCAAGGGTTAGGATCCAGTACATTGGACAACAGCCTTCAGGCTTGTTTTTAATTGTATTGTTTCCTATTTCCCCCCCAAAGTATTTGGCCTTTCTAGATCTATTATATCAATCAGATCATGAAGTCCTTTTAGTGTACTGTACATGTGGTTCTTTTGCCCAATTTTTAAAGCCACAGAGTACTGAAAGCTACAATCAAAGGAATCTTCAAAACTAAGTTTTGATTCGATTTATGTGGAAGACATGACAAACAGAAGTAACGCTCGTTCCAATGCTTGACCAACTTCCTGGTATCACGTGCTGCCAGCGTATTAAGCCTCGAACTTCAGGCCGCAATCAGACAACCTGAAGTGCAGCTCTTTTCCCTTCGGGCGTGCAGTACCACGGGAGCCTCTCTCCCTGGGACGCTCCAAATTCTTGCTACACCTTCTCGTCCTCAAAATGTCTTCACTTTATAACCTAGAGCCCCAGCCCACCGCTTCATGCATTCTACATACGACATCTGGTGACATTTCCCTCGAACTATGGGCTCAACAAACACCATTAACATGCCGCAACTTCCTCCAGCTTTGCCTCGACGGGTACTACGACAACACGATATTCCATCGTCTTGTCCCAGGTTTCATACTTCAGGGTGGCGACCCTACTTCCACCGGCTCGGGCGGCGAATCGATATACGATGGCGGAGCCTTCGATGATCCCCGTGAAGAGGGTGGTATATGGCCTCAGGAGGAACGCAAAGGGAAGAATGCTGGACCGCAAGGTGTGGGCTTCAAGGACGAATTCCATAGCCGCTTGAAGTTCAATCGAAGAGGGTTGCTGGGCATGGCGAATGAGGGGCCTGATACGAATGGAAGTCAGTTCTTCTTAACTTTGGGAGAGACGCCAGAGTTGCAGGGCAAGAATACTCTTTTTGGGAGAGTAGCTGGGGATACAATCTACGATGTTGCGCGGATGGGAGAAGCTGAGGTAGAGGGAGATAGGCCGATCTATCCAGTGAAAGTTACTGGAGTAGAGGTATTGGTTAATCCTTTCAAAGATATGGTTGCAAGAGTGAGGACAGTTGCACCATTGACAAGCACCAAGCAACCTACAAGGACGAAGAAGAGAAAAGGCGGCAAGCAGCTGCTAAGCTTTAGTGGGGAAGACGGGGATGCGGAAGAGGCTGCTCCGGTGTTGAAGAAGACCAAATTTGACACAAGGATCGCAATGGATGTTGACGGAGAAGCTTCCCTGGAGGTCCCAGAGAAGAAGCTAGAACGAAAAGCGGAGAAAGTAATCAAAAAGGTACTCTCCAACGAATCGTCACGAGACTCTTCACCAGTAATTCCCGAGGTTTTACCAAATCGTGCTGCGAAACTTGAATCGCGCGACTTATCGTCCTCACCGGAACCGCAAGTACAAAAAGTCTCATCATTACTGGATCGAACGAATGAACAGATTGCAGAGCTGAAAGCTTCAATGAAGCGAAATATTCAGACAGCACCTATAAAAGAGAAGAAGAAATCGGCATTAGAAGAGATGATTCCCAAAACATCAATCCGAGGCCGCAAGCGGCGACAGGGTGGATTAGCAACATCCTCTAGTGACAAACAGGCCCTTGAAATCCTCAGAGCCTTTCAATCAAAGCTCGACGCTGCGCCTCCAGAGAAGGACATCTCCACCACCCCACTACCAGAGACCATAGAGTCCGTCAAGGCCGGCGAAGACGACGAGGAAGCTAACCTTTGCGACCTTCACTTTATTTCCAATTGTCAGTCATGTAAATCCTGGGACACGCACGCTGAAGGTGGAGACCCTGAAGAAGACGATGACCGTGGTTGGATGTCACACGCTCTCTCTTTTAAAGCGGATAAGCTTGGAAAGGATCTGAACTATAGAAAGAAGGCGGAGGAGGAGATGGTGGTGATCGATCCCCGGGAGAAGGCAAGGACATTAAAGGAGGAAAAGAGGGCGGAAAGGGAGGCGCGGAGCGGTGGGAGTGGGAGGGCGTGGGATAGAGAGAGGAATGAGAAGATGGCAAGGTCTTCTGCATTAGCTGGAAGAGGGGCTAAATGACGACATACAAAACCCTGTTTGAGATCCATCCATCGAGGATGTCCTCTGTGTGAACTAGTGTAAAAAATCCACAACGCCCGGCGCATGTAATCAAGTGTTAGATGAGTCCTACACTAATATCTGCGTGTTACACCTGAAGATGAGCGGTCTCCCTGATCATAACAGCGTTTCTATACATTCTATCTCGCAAAAAAGCCCCACTCCCAAACATGGAATCACTTGACTGGTTTTATCCAGCTACACCAAACTGCGGCAAGGGGGGTACACGTACTGCATGTTTCAGACAGAAAGGATCAGGCGCTAAACCTGTCGGAAGATGGGAGGCACTGCACCAATACAGCACACGTGGGGTGTTGAGCCTAAGTGGAGAGACTGTGGTGGAGAGTGGGTATGGAATGCAAGAGCTTTAAAGCGAACGAACGCATAACCACGAGCAGATTTTGGGCATATTATGTGTTGTTCGTATTACAAGGAACGCAACGGCCTCTCTTACCAACAATGTCCGATATCAGACAGCCGCTGGGGGATAGAGAATGGATCTTGAAGAAGATATATATGTTTTGGATATCTAGCTCTTATAAAGACTTTATCCTCTGCCGCGCCATATCAGCAAACGCACCCCCATTTCTCAAAAGATCTAAAGGAGGGCCACTCTCCACTATCCTTCCCCTCTGAAGAACATACACCACATCCATCCCTAGCACGCTAGTTAAATTATGTGCAACTGTAACAGTCGTACGCCCCTTCGAAGCAGACTCGAGGGCCGCCAACACATGATTGACGGATAACGAGTCCAGCGACGCAGTCGGCTCATCCAACAACAAGATCTTCGGGTTCCGAACAAGAGCCCGCGCAATCACAATCCGCTGCTTTTGCCCCACTGAAAGCATTACATTGCTACACTGTGTCTCAAAGCCGTCCGGGAGAGATTGGATAAATTCCAAGATGTTCGCTTGTCGACAGGCTTCTTCGAGCGCTTCTTGGCTAATGTCGGACGCGTTGAAAATCAGGTTGAATAGGATGGTGCCGGGGAAGAGGACAGGCTCTTGTGGAACAAGGGAGACTACGGAGTGGTAGGAAGCGGGGTCGATTGTGCTAATTTCTTGCCTAGAGATTTCTATACTGCCGGATGAGGGCGTATAGAAGCGGGCGAGGAGGCCGAGAAGAGTGCTTTTCCCGCTTCCAGATGCACCGACTAGGGCGATGTGCTGGCCTTGCTGGATGGAGATGGAGATGTTGGAGAGGACAGCCTCCTCTGTGCCGTCGCCGTAGGCAAAAGATACTTTATGAATGCTGATCGAGCAGTCCTCGTCTTGTAACAGACTGACTTTGCTGACCCGAGAATGATCTTCTATCAACTCATCTCCCTGACTCCTCAGCTCCAGAAGTTGATCTGCTGCCTCCTTTCCAAGTGCAAAATCAGGAACGCGACCCGCCAATTCTCCCGCGTCCTGTGCGCCAAAAGTCAAGGCGATGTACACAGCAAAATACTGGTACAAGTCAATTCGGCCTTGTACGATCAGCCTCGCGCCATACCAGATTGCAAAAGCATTGACCAAGTATGTCATTCCATAAGCCACGGAGAGTATAACAGACGATCTCAAGATCGAGAATGCTGCCAATCTCGACGCCTTGTCCAAAGTGCTTCGGTAAATCTGCATAAGTTGCCTTTCCCTCGTCAGCGCAGCAACAGTCCTAATCGAAGCAATCGATTCGCAAGCTAGAATCGCTGACCGATTATGCCACTCTGCGATAGCATGTTGAAAGATCCCGAGCATGAGAACGCGCACGTAACCCGCGAAGACAATGAGCGGCACAACGGGAATAATCACCAGTGCATATTCCCATGCAATGATGACTGAGAATACCGACCCGGAGATTAGATTCGTCGCTATTTCAATGAATGTCACGAGAGAAGAACCGTGAAGGCCAACTAAATGTGCACACAGTTCTGACAGGCAGAATACTAAATTCCCTGCGGAGTGCTCGGAGTCATGGAACCACTCGATCTTCTTTCCTAGAATACTGCGGAATGTTAGGGAGCGGACGCAGCCAATCATCTTCTCGCAGCAAACGCCGAGCGTGAATGTGGACGTGAAATGCGATATGAATTTCACACCTGCGATGATGAGAAACGCTAGAGAGAAGAGATTTGCAGAAGAGGAAAAGGAGGGGTCTTTGGGTGTGGTGGACAGGACCATCATCTTGGCAATGAGGAAGGCTTGGACAGGATAGACGGCGCCGCAGGCTATGGCGGCGATAAATCCCAATATCATGAGATATTTTTCTCGCATGTTGAATCTCTGTATTTGGAGGAGGTGGTGGATTGTCCCGTGCTTTGATTCTTTTGCTTTGGGGATGTCGAACTGACGTTCCTGGTAATCCGTTGTGTCTAATGACCACCGCGATAGCTCCTCTGTGTTGCCTGTCATCCTCTTTTCCCACCAGCTGGAACTTTCATATTCAGATTTCAGGCCTATAGAGCTTTCCTGAGCTTGTGATAACGAGAAATAAGCCCCTTTTCGCTGTAACAACTCTTCGTGAGTTCCTTGCTCAGCAACCTTGCCACCATCAATAACTACGATTGAGTCAGCCTTCCTGATGGTGTTCAGCCTATGTGCGATAATAATGACCGTTCGATTCACAGAAATTTTCTCTAAAGCATCCTGGATGATATATTCAGATTCCTGGTCTAAGGCCGATGTAGGCTCGTCAAGTACAAGGACTTTCGGGTTGCGAATTATTGCTCGAGCAAATGCGAGACGCTGCCTCTGGCCGCCACTGAGAAGAGTACCTTTCGGTCCAACAGATGTGTCATATCTTTGAGGTAAAGCATCAATGACGTCAGAGATGCCTGCTAATATGCATGCTTCCACTACCATGCGCCGCAGTACGCACGGTCTAGCATTTTCAAATGGAGTCCCGAGAAGCCCTAAGCGCACGTTCTCGTATATACTCATGGAAAAGAGAGTAGGTTCCTGAGAAAGAAAAGATATCTGTGATCGAAGGGCTGATATATTGAGGGTTTCAATACGTAAACCATCTATTAAGATGTTGCCAGATGTTGGCTCGTAAAATCGTTCCAGAAGCCCTATTATGGTAGACTTTCCACACCCAGAAGCACCAACAATGGCTGTCATTTTCCCCGCAGGAATATGTAGATTTAAATTGCCCAAAACAGGCACTTCTGGTCGGGCTGCGTATGAAAATGTAACGTTCTCGAACGTTATGTCTCCATTGATCAACGTCCATTTTTTAGGCTCGGAGTCAAGACTTCCTCTTCGGCGACCAATAATCCCGAAAATGTGCTTGGCAACAGACACAGCAGTCGCGAAAGATTCCAGGTATCTGGCTACACGACCGAGCGCGAGCATTCCTATCACAACGGAGAAGAGGACGTTGACGACGACTCCGATATCTAAACTGTTGGAGAGCACGAGCCGGGAACCTTCCCAAAATGCAAGAGCGTATGCTGAAAACAGAATCAAGTACGTCCACCCATGAATAGAGGCCAGCCAGAAACACTTCCTAAATAAGAGACGCTCTGAGCGCCGAAGCAGATCATCATACAAATTTACCATCACATCCTGTATGCCGAGGCTTCGCACAGTGGGGACATGCGTGATGGCTTCCGAAGCAAGGCTATGCGCCTGTGAAAAGCCTTCTGAGGCTCTTCTGACGTTACTGGCTATGCGCATAGACATGAAAGCCGTTGGAAGGGTCATCATGGGCAGGATCGCACTTATTATGATCGCCAGCCTCCAGTTTCGTATGAAGGCGATTATGAAGGCGCACAAGAACGTTGATGATGAGGATATAAAGAGGCTTGTCTTCTGAGAGATTGTGTCCTGAATGATGTTTATGTGGGAGGATATTGCCGTTGTGACGTGCCCGGTGCCTACTCCATCGAGATACTCAATGTCTTGCTGGAGCAGTGAGTTAAAGTAGGCTTCTCGGATGCGTACGCTGATTCTCTCTCCAGAGAGCATCCAGCAAATGTTCTGGATGTAGGAAGCAACCATTGCTCCACCGGCAATGGCCATGAGGAGGTAAATACGCTTGTTAATATCTTGCGTCAACTGAGAATTATCCCCAGTATTGCCTGAATTAACAAAGACTTGAATAGAGGACCCGAGTACGACGGTCATTAGAGGCTATGAGGACAATTAGTGATAAAAAATACAGCACTGGCTTGTGGGAACATAGGACTATAGCTTACCATCATGGTCCCGGCAATGACACATGCAAGACATCCTGTAAGCTGTAATATTCGATCAAATCGTGAGGCATATTGGAAGAGGCCTAAGAAAGAGAGCTTTTTCTCAGAATTGCCGGAATGGATCTCTTCCAGAACCGCTTCACTCTTGACTATAGGATATCTTTTGGTAAGCTTCCGAGGAACTCGCGTCTCATTTGAATTGGCCTCTGCCTCTGAAGATATCTCGCTTTTGGCCGAAGGTTGACTTTTAGCTGGAGGTTTCGTAAGCCTCCGAGGAACTCGCGTCTCATTTGGATTGACCTCTGCATCTGAAGATATCTCGCTTTTGGCCGAAGGTTGGCTTTTAGCTGAAGGTTGAGTTTTGTTAAGCTCCTGAGGAGCGCGGATCTCATTCACCATGATTCTAACGGAACCAAGAGAATCATATTTTGATATGCATTGAACAAATTGACTCCAAAACACTACCAAGTTACATGATCTTCAATAAGGGTGGAACTCCGGCTCTACGAATAGTCTTGATAACAACTTCCATCTTGTTGCCCTGCCGCGGGCCGAATTCCTAGCCGTAGTGCTCCATCATTGCTGAAGGGGTGAGAATTTCTCAATCCTAAGACTAAGGCCCCCAACGTACAGATTCATTTGCATTGTCAGATCCTAAATTAGGATGAGATAGGCTCCGATAAAGGAACTGTGGCGGTGGATCATGAGAGTGCTAAGCGCCGGCGGGTGTAGAAGTGTGCGACCCTAAGCACCCCTGCTCAGAAGTCTCTAAACTAGGAACCGCACAGCTAACTTTAAAGCTGCTGGTGGATAGCGTGGAGTTCCGCGACCGGATAAGTAAGCCCAACGAATTACTACACTGCGCCCCCAAATTAACTAAGATGGGAGGCAAGATCACTGGATCTCAGGTACTTTAGTTCCCGATCGCCAAGCCTCAAGGAGCGCGCTTGTTGCTGAAAGGATCAGGGTGATCTACGTGTGGGGTTGGGGAGCGAATCCTTGTTCTACATACGAGACGGGCCGTCATCCATCCTTAGCGCCGGTGGCTTAGGCGCTGGAAGGGTGGGGTGGCTTATACTTGAATCATGCATGCGCGTCTTAAGATATACCTATGTGCTATTTACTCCGTATACTAGTCAGGCGTGGTAGTCGGAGGTTCAAGGGTACTCCTGGAAGCGGCAGAAGCTTCGGCAGCAATGACCAATTGTCGCATAATTCTCGCAATCACTGATACGACTCCAAAGCGCTACAGCAAGAATTGATGTTGTACAGACAGTTGCCAGGAAAGAAGAACGAGTATAGGACTCTTTGTGCCAGCGATCTATCGAGCTTACCATGACGGAAGCTCAGTCCTCGACAGAACACTTCCTATCGATGCCCAAGGGCCTCTCCCCCTTTATTCCGGAGTCGTTGTCTATATTGGTCGTAGGAGACTTGATCCTCGACGAATTCATAATGGGCGATGTCTCTCGTGTGGCTCCAGACATTCCTATTCCGGTGCTGAACTCTGTTAACACTTTAAAAAGCCCCGGCGGAGCTGCGAATCTCGCTCAGAACCTGGCCAGCCTCGGGCCAAAGATTCTGGTCGAACTGCTCGGTACGATTGGGGATGATGATGCTGGATCTTCACTCATGCATCTTCTCTCTGAGCTCGGTATCCGGGTAGGCGACATTCAGGTCATCACTGACAGACCTACGACGCATAAATGGCGTGTTGTCGCACAAATGGGTCATCAGTTGCTACGAATCGACCGAGAAGCCACAGAGCATATCCCAGATCACGTCCAAGAAGCATTACTGACAGCAGTCCGGCGCAAGCTGCCACATATCCAAGGAATAGTCTGCTCAGACTACAATAAAGGCTGCTTAACTCCATTTCTACTTCAAGGGATCATACGTGAAGCAAGGCTTGTCAACATTCCCGTTATCATTGACCCTAAATGGACTGACGCTTCGCGATATGCTGGAGCTTCAATATTAACACCAAATATAGCAGAGTTAGAAATGTTGACGATGAAGCCCGTAAGACCCCAAGAAGCGCTCGATGCCGCTGCATACATGTTATTGCGTGAGACAGGGGCAGATGCTATTTTGGTGACTCGTGGGGAAGCTGGAGTTAGTATTTATGCACGAAATGGATTCCATGCCGCAATTTCTGCACACCTAGCGGAAGGAA
>Ga0335075_10007105_pt1 | contig 17253 bp, 18 predicted proteins | sample Lox_Sample_24_FD_206723 | JGI IMG/M metagenome (GOLD analysis project Ga0335075, IMG submission 206723) | Soil microbial communities from Loxahatchee National Wildlife Refuge, Florida, United States - Lox_Sample_2.4 | ecosystem: Environmental > Terrestrial > Soil > Wetlands | place: USA...
TGCCCTGTTCTCGATAATGCTTTCTATTCAGCGCACGTCGAATCTGATTTTATCTTTCTTCCGGCTTCCCGGGACTAAGTATGCCGCTCACGCGGTATAATGCAAGTACTTATGCAACGATTGATATAGGCGGCTTTTGACAACGGCTGCGGTTCATGCCAAGGTAAAACCAACTACGGGCGGCCTTCGTCCTGGCATGAAGGCTACCTACAAAGAATCCCGCTGCTCCTACAGCGGGGTCCTTTTTGATACCGCCTTCTCCCCGAAACACCTTACAACTTCCGGCATGCCTGACGATGAGCGACCGATGACCGCGCCTCCGGCGCCGATGATATCAAGCTGTCCGATACCGACAACTGTTCAGAAAACGACGCTTTCAGATGATTGATGACAATGAAAGCTGCATAAAACTCAGGACCCGGTTCAGATGCGCTTACGCGGCGCGGATTTCCTGCCACTGCTCTTCGTTGGCGGTTTCTTGAACCGCACATCCTTCACCTGGCCAGAAGCGACCTTGATCTTGATCCCCTTTGACGGTTTCTTTTTGCCAACGCGCCGCTTTTTCTCGCTGTGCTGAACCGAGATCCGTCGTGGGGTGTTCTTCCCGGAGCCGCTCTTGTAATTGTCGTAAATGATGCGCGCTGGGGTCATCGGCTCGCCGCAGACGACGCACGGCCACGGCCCGTCCAATGGCGCGACCCTCCCGACGAAGTAGAGTGACACTTTCACCTCGACATCGAATGCTTTACACTCCTTGTTGCTGCACTTCACGCTCTCGACCATGGCCATCCTCCAAGCCCTGCGCTTCCAAATCCTGCGCTTTCTATAATTTAGCTACTAGTTCCAGGATACGCCCATTTCCGCTTCCGTGCTCCGCGCCATCATTTCCTGAGCGTGTAGATATGGTCGAAATGCTCGGGGAGACGATCACCCCGACAATATTCAAGCTGTGCACTGGTGGTGCAACGGCGAAAAGGGATCGAACCGCTCGCAACCGGAGGGCCAAATGTTCGCAGGCCGCAGGTTGGTAACCCTATCAATCACGCCGGGCGCCGAACATCGAGTTCAACAGAGACTTTATGCGGGAATATTCACCCCTTTGACCGGAGGCACTCCTGCCGGAATGAATTGCGGGAGAATCGCGGCCAGATCAGGGCTGAGATGGAGGCGCTCGGCTTCGGTTTCAAGCAGTTCGGATGAGCTGGTCGAAGATTTGAGGGCGTAGCGAAGATACGACAATCGCATGAGCCAGACGGCGTGTTCGACATCCCTGTCGCCATGGATGCGGAAGTTGGTCCAGCCGGAATCCGGAACCCAGCGGTGCTGTTCGGCAAGTTTGTGATCGACGAGGAAGTCACGAACCGGGCGCGGAAACGGAATGTCGACGTCTCCCCAGAAGTGTACGTGACCAACCTCTGCCTTGCCGAAACGATATTCACGAGCCGCGAACCGATGAGGGTGACCGGAGACCCCCCGGCCACGATGAAACCTCGTCTTTGAGTCTTCCGGCAGCTATGGCCATGGGAAACCTCCAGCGTCCAGCTTTCGGATGATAGGGGATGGTGTCCGATTTAAATGAGTGTGATCAACGGTGACCAGCCTAAGCCGTCGAAACCGCCGAACGTTGGCCCAAGGAAATGAACGAGAACGATAGACCGAAAATCAGGGAGGAGGCGACGATAAGGAGAGACTCCCTAAGATTGGGTTTTGCCGCCGTAAGCAGGATGGTTCCCATCACGATCCAGATCCTCGTGCTCAGAGAGGCTTTGAGGGAAGCACTCTGTGTCAGAGCATTCCATTCAGGCGGATTGGCTTTTCCGCTCGCCGCGTACCGCCGGATTGCGCGCATGCGCCGCCCGCTCATGGCGCCGAACAGAGCGAACAGTACGATTTCGAGCACGGCAAAGCGAGGCCAGGCATACGCCCACCAACGCATCCTCTCGGTGGGCCAGGTCCCGGTTGCGTAGATGATCATCCGCGAGGGTAGCAACGGGTGTGAACACCGTTTTGCACTTCACTCTGAGCTGAGGTTCTCGATTTTGCGCCCGCACCGACGAGCTCTCGCAGCGGGGAGTGGTGCGCTGCATTCAAGAAGCTGTGCCGGTCCGAGGAGCTGCGTGGGAGCGACTGCGCCGAAACAGTCGCCGGCCGAAGAACGTCCCTGGCAGAAGAGCGCGACGCCGCACCGGGATGGTGAGCCGCACAAAGCCGCTCATGAGAATGCTGACGCCGAGGAAAGTTCCCAGGATCCACCGTGAACCCGAAGGCCAGTGCAGAAAGATCAGGGCGGCGAGCAGGAGGGAGAGCAGCCCGTCGATGAGAAAGAACAGCGCGGCGTCGGCATGCCGGAGCCGCGACCAAGCAACAATCTCCAGAATTCCTTCGACCGCGATATAGAACGCGAGAACCAGAGTCAGCGCGACAATGCCGAGCACCGGATGCAGGAGCAGATAGAAGCCAGCGACGGCGCAGGCGATGCCGATGAGCACCTGCCAGATGAGGATGCCTGTGCTGCGTTCCGGCCACGCGTAGGCCAAATGCGTAACCCCTGCCAGAATGACGAGCCACCCCAGCAACACAGTGGCGGCGACTCCGGCAAAAAACGGAGCTGCGACCGCCAGCAGGCCGAGCACGATGAGGAATGCGCCGAGAGCGATGGACCAGCGGCTGGATTGGGGCGTGGGGTATGGGGTATTCATGCGAGTCTCCGTTGCCTGAGCGCTGAAGGACGCGCTCGGAGTCCGTTCTTTCGGTACTATCGCCGATGAGGAAACGAAACGCCCGACCCGTCCGAAGGGAAACTTCGCAGCACTTTCGAGGGGGACAGAGAAACCCCACGATGGTGGGGGTTGGAAGCCAACCGGCTCCGGGCTATGATCGCCACAGAAACCGGAAGAGCAGGCTTCCCCGTTTTCCCCGGCCTGGAACAATTGAGGCTCCACGATGGATTCAGCGACCGTAATTCGGGTTCTCTGCGTCGACGATCATCCGCTGATGCGTGCCGGCATCCGCGCCGCGCTGGAGGACCAGGCGGATATCCAGTTCGTCGCGGAGGCTGCCGATGGCACCGCGGCGATCGCTGCGTATCGTCTGCACCGGCCGGATGTGACGCTGATGGATCTGCAGATGGCGGGCATGAATGGCATCGAAGCCATTCAGGCGATTCGCAGTGAATTTCCCGGCGCCCGCCTGATCGTCCTCACGACCTACGACGGCGACGTGCAGGTGACACGCGCGCTGAAGGCAGGCGCGTCCGGCTATCTGTTGAAGAGCATGCTGCGTCACGATCTGATTCACGCCATTCGCACGGTGCACGCGGGGCGCCGCGCGATTCCGCCCGAGGTCGCCGTCCAGCTGTCCGGGTACATCGATGCCGACGCGCTGACGCCGCGGGAGGTTGAGGTGTTGAGTACCATCTCGGCGGGAAACTCGAACAAGATCGTCGCCGACAAGCTCCGCATCACCGAAGACACGGTGAAGGGACACGTGAGCAGCATCATGTCGAAGCTACAGGCGAACGATCGGACGCATGCCGTGCTTATCGCGATTCGCCGGGGCTTCCTGGACTTGTGGCGCTCGCACGAGCGCTGAGAGATCCCGACGCGCCTGCCGCGTTTGCCCGCCATTCGATCGCCCTTCTGCAGCCTGGGACCTTCCGAAAACCTACGAAAGTGTTGCTTCCGGCAACCGCGAAGGTCGCTAGGGCCGGAGAACAAGCCACACTACGATCACTTCACGATCGGCACGAGTCGATCGATCCCGCGGAGGGCCGGGGCGCGATCCCCGTTTGAAAATGGCTGCCGATCCGTCCCAGCAGAGGTGACACGATGATCAGCAACGGTATTCAGGTTCTGGTAGTTGAGGACGATCCGGTGACGCGCCGAACGTACGCGGAGCTGCTTTCGACCTGGGGATTTGCGGCACGGACAGCGCAGAACGGTCTGGCCGCACTCCTGGAAATCCACTCGGCGAAGCCGGATATCCTGCTCTCCGACCTCGACATGCCGGGCATGAACGGCTATGAACTGCTCTCGATCGTGCGGCGCCTGTACCCGGAAATTCCTCTGATCGCGATGAGCGGCGGCCACGCCGGCGACAGCGTTCCCAATGGAGTTGTCGCGGATGCTTTTTATACAAAAGGCAGCGGCGAGTGTGCGCGGCTACGCTCGATGCTGAAGCGGATGACTGGGGCGGCGGTCTGGCGGGGCGCTGGAATGGCACAAGAACCGAAATTCGAACCCGCATTGCCTTCCGTCCGGTAATACTCCGCGCGTCGCGATGGGCAAAACGGGATGGAGAAAGCATCGATGTGAACGTACGGCGAGGCAAAGCTGTGCGATCATGGTGGGCACGGTTTCCAGCCGAAGGCGCATCGCCGCACAAAGAATTCTCGCCGGCCCGCTCAAAGAGGATGCTCCACCATGTGGCATGATGATCCGAGGGCGATTCAGGCGCGAGGGTCGCCATGGGGCGTGACTTCTTTCACCTGGAAGAGGCGCGGGGCAGCCGCGGTGAGCATCCTTGCGATGCTGGCGCTCCTCGTTCCCGCTTGCGCGCAGAAACCCGACGCCCTGGCCAGCGATTACATCCGCTCCGATTTCACCGTGGAAGATGGTCTTCCCGACAACGTGGTCAATGCAATCGTTCAGACCAGAAACGGTCTTCTGTGGGTGGGGACGCAGTCAGGACTGGCGAGTTTCGACGGGAGAGAGTTCAGCCCCGTCGACCTCCAGACAGGCGGTTCGCCATCGCAGGGCGCGGTCCACGCCTTGCTGCAATCTTCGAACGGCGATCTTTGGGTTGGAACGGACGCCGGTCTGGTCCTGATCCCGGCGCCGGCGCTGGAAGAATTCAACCCCACGCTCAGAACCTTCTACCATCTCGGCGCAAGGCCCAGCGACGAGGTCGATGCGCTGTTGCAGACGCGCGAAGGGGAAATCTGGGCTGGGACTGATCATGGGCTCTATCGGCTGGACTCAGGAAAGTTCGTCGCAGCGATACCGGGAATTTCCGTCAGCCGCCTGGCAGAAGCGCGCGATGGTCATCTGCTGATTGTCACCGACCGGGGATTCATCGAGTGGGATGGCAGCAGTGTGATCCACCATCCCGGTCTGGCCGCCAGCCTCGGCGTGCACGACGATCAGATTTTCAATGTCTTCCAGGACAGCGCCGGAACCATGTGGTATTGCACGGCCGATGGGATCCGGGAACGGGGCAGCCAGACGTTACCCGCGTTGCAGCCCGCCAACGTGGCAAAGACGATGGCCTTTCGAAACTATGTCGATCCCCACGGCAGGCTATGGATCGCAACCGGGATCGGAATGTATCGTGTCGACGGCCAGAGGCTGGAGACTCCGGCACCGAATGTCAATGCCCGTTCTTTCTACGCGGGCAGGGATGGTGAGCTGTGGCTGGGCACCAACGGAAGCGGTCTCGTCCGTTTGAAGCCTCGGGTCGTGAAGATGTTTACCAGCGCCGATGGTCTTCCCGGCAACAACATTGCGATGGCGGTGCTGTCCACTCACGAGGGAAAACTTTGGGTCGGCTCCAATTGCGGGCTCTCTGTTCTGGAGGGCACACGGTTCAGACAATACGTGGAAAAAGACGGCATCTTGAATACCTGCGTCTGGAGCCTGGCCGAAGACCCGAACGGCAATCTCTGGATCGGGACCTATGGTGGAGGAATATTTCGCTTCCGCGACGGCCATTTCCAGCAGTATTCCCTTGCGCAGGGATTGGTGAGCAAGGTCGTGCTCCAGCTCAGCGTCGCACACGATGGCTCTCTGTGGATGGCAACGCCGGACGGCGTCAGCCACATGCTGAATGGGCATTTCCGGAACTACACCGTTGCCGACGGGCTCTCCAGCAACAGAGTCCTTTCGGTCTTTGAGGATCGCTCACACACGGTTTGGGCGGCGACGCAGGGAGGTATCGACCGTCTTTCCGGGGAGCGATTCGTCCCGTTTTCCCAGCAATCGCGTGACGGCTCCTTTCCCATCGGGTTTGGCCAGGATTCGCTCGGCGATCTCTATGTCTTCGAGTCCCCGAAGGGTATAAACCTGATCGGGAAGGGCCGCCTGATTCGGGTGAATGACGATCTGAAAGTACTGGGTATGGTGGAGTCGCCGCAGCATGATCTTTGGTTCAGTGGCACCGACGGCATCATTCGCATCCGGCTCGCGGATCTCAGGCGGGCGATCAGTGACAACCAAACTCCTCTGAACTACGAACGAATCGACCGCACCGACGGACTGAACTCGGTCCAGTGCAGCGGCGGCTCGAGCAGTGTAGCGATCACGCCGGACGGAAAACTCTGGGTGGCCACCGTGAAGGGCGTTGCGATGCTGGACCTTGCGCATCTGCCGGCCGCAAGTTCCCAGCCGAACTTTTTTGTTGGCTCGATCACGATCGGAAGGAACAAGGAACCCGCGGAGGGGGCTGCGGTGTTGCCACCCGGAACGCATCACCTCGCTCTGGATCTGGAGGCAGTGGATCTGGGGTCGCCGGAAAAAGTTCGCCTGCAGTATCGCCTGGATGGCGTCGATGCCTCCTGGCTGGATGCCGACGATTCACGCGAGGCGGTCTATACGAATATTCCAGTCGGAACGCATGCTTTCCACCTTCGCGGGAGCGGCAGCGATGGGATATGGGATCTCAATGGCATCGTGTATGAGATCACGCAGCAACCGTACTTTTATCAGACAACCTGGTTCCAGGTTGTTGCCGTTACTGCCCTCTTCCTGCTCCTGACCACGGCCTATCTCCTCCGCGTCCAGCAGATTGTTCGGCAGGCACACATGCGCGCCGAAGAACGCCTGATGGAGCGCGAGCGGATCGCGCGCGAAATGCACGACACGTTGCTGCAGGGCATTCTCAGCGTCTCCATGCACCTTGAGGCCGCGCACGATCGATTGCCGGACGACTCTCCGGCCAGGCCAGTGATGAATAAAGTTCTGGTGGTGATACGACAGGTGATAGAAGAAGGCCGCGCTGCGTTGCGCGGTCTTCGCACCAGAGTGGTGGAGGAGGCGGATCTCGCGGTCGACTTTTCGCGACTGGGAGAGGAATTCGGCATGGATGGAAGCGCCGGATTTCGCGTGGTCGCACAAGGCGGTTCGCGCAAACTGCGTCCCCGCATCAGCGACGAAGTCTACCGCATCGGGCGGGAAGCCATTATGAATGCGTTTTTCCACGCAAAGGCGAAATCCATTGAAGTAATCCTCCAGGATGTGGACAGATGTTTCCGTCTCGTCGTCCGCGACGACGGCGGTGGCATCGATCCCGATGTGCTGAATGCGGGCCGCGAGGGACATTTTGGTCTTGCCGGTATGCGCGAGCGTTCCGAGAGCATCGGGGGCACTCTGCGGCTGCGCAGCCGGGTGGGCGCAGGCACCGAAGTCGAACTGACTCTTCCTCAGGCGATCGCCTTCGGTAACGACAGCCGTTTTCCAGCCTGGCTTCCCTGGTTGAAGCGAGCAACACCCGAGGCGCGTGAATCGGATGAGCAAAGGCGCGTCAACGAATAGCACTCTGCTTGCTTCTTCCTCCTTTGAAAGGTCACCGACTGCCGGGGTTCGAAAAAAAGCCGGCTCAACCCCACTGAAGAGGGGTTTCAGAAGAAAGCGCGGACGCTAAGCTGGTTTGCAGCGTGCTTTTTGCCTCAAAAGGAGGCTCGGCTGCAGAGGTTCTTTTCCAGTTTTACCGAGGGGTGGCCGGGCATCGGCTTGATCCTCCTGCGATTCACGGTGGCCACTAACGCGATTGCCCATGGTGTCGGGATTCTCGTTGCGTCCGACGCCCCCAGGTTCTCCTTTTGGGCCGGTGGGCTACTCGCGGTCGTGGCCGGCATGGCGCTCCTCATCGGGTTTCTCACACCGCTCGCCAGCGCGACGACAACGATCGGTTATCTGGTGCTGGGCGTCTCCTCCTCTCTGGCACACGGGCTTCCGGGAATTGAGGGCGCCATCGTCGCATTCGATCAGGCCGCCATATCCATCGCAGTTCTTCTGCTCGGCCCCGGCGCGTATTCGCTGGACGCCCGTCTGTTTGGCCCCAGGGAAATCATCATTCCCAGCGGCTCGCGCCCGCGCGTGTAGCGTCGTCGATCCGGAGCGGCGTTTTTTTCCTCATGACATTCCGGCCCCGCGAACAGGTGGCTGGACGCGCCTACGAAAGTGGGGCTCCTCAGGCACTCCATCTGGCGATGTTTGCGGTGACGATCGATGCGATTCTGCCCATACGCTGAACCGGCGCCGCAAGGCTGCCGAGCGTCCGACGCGCAGTCGGTATCAAGAAAGGAAGTCCCTATGAACACACTGAATCTTCTGTCGCGCTGGTTCGCTTTGGGAGCGATCGGCGCCCTGATCCTGGTCAGCAGCCCGCTGCGGGCCGCGGCCCAGGATACCACCACCACCAGCGTTCAACCTGGAGCACCAAGTCTGGAAACCTCAGTCCGCAACGCGGAGGTCGTCTACGTGGAAGGCAACGATTTGGTCCTGAAACTCGAGGACGGCAAGATCGAACACCTGCGCGTACCCGACAGTGATGTCTTCACGATCGACGGCCGGGACGTGAGCGTCCGCGATCTGAAGGCGGGAACGCGGCTCACGCAGACGGTCACAACCACGACCACGCCGCACTACGTCCACTCGGTGCGGACGATCAAGGGCAAGGTCTGGCACGTGAGCGCGCCTCACTCGGTCATCGTCCGCACACCCAGTGGCGAGAATCAGATCTTCCGCGTTCCCGAACACGCGAAGTTCTATGTGAACGGGGAGCCGAAGTCGGTCTACGATCTGCGGCCCGGAATGACCTTCGAGGGAACGATCGTCACCGACGACATGCACACCGTGGTCTCGCAGAACAAGACTACGGTGGGCGAGGCTCCGCCGCTTCCTCTGCCGCAGCTGGTCGGCGTGCTGCTCTTTCCCACGCTGCATCAGCTGGCTCCCGAACCCACGCCGGTCGGCACCGTGACGGCGGAGCATACGTGGGCCCAGGCAACTCTGCCTCAGACCGCCAGTCCGCTTCCGCTGATTGCACTGCTCGGCCTGATGTCGCTGGCACTGTATCTGGGTTTACGGCTGACCCGGAGAACCACCACCCGCTGAACCCGTTCTTCGCGCCCGGCAGACGGAGGGCGACCCGAAACTCCCGCGGGAGCTTCGCCGCACAGCCGGGCCGGGTGCGGAGAACAAGCAGGACACGAATCGTCCGAGGAGAATGTTATGAAACTTGTAACAACGCACTGGATCTATCGATGGGCGGCAGTCGTCGCGGGTTGCGCCCTCTGGCTTCCCTCACTCTACGCAGCAAAGGGCACGGCGGGCGGCAACTCTGTCGAGGTGACCACAACCGTCACGGCGAGGGTCGACAACGGCAAGCGGATGCCCTCAATCTACCCGCAGGATGTGATTGTTCGCCAGGGCCAGGAGCGCCTGCAGGTGACGGACTGGGCTCCGGCCCGCGGACAACGGGCGGGACTGGAGTTGTTCATCCTCATCGATGAGGCTTCCGACGCACACCTGGGATCGCATCTCGCCGATTTGAAGGAATTCATCCACATGCAGCCATCGTCGACCGCTATCGGAATCGGGTATATGAGAAATGCGACGGTTCAGGTGGTCCAGGATCTGACCACGGATCGTGTGCGGGCGGTACAGGCGCTGCGTATTCCGATGGGGACAGCCGGGGCTTATGGCAGTCCCTGGCTCTCAGCCACCAGCCTGATGCAGCGCTGGCCGCCCTCCGACAACCGCCACGAGATCGTGATGCTCACCGACGGCATCGACCGTGCCGGCCGCAACGGGCACCCCCTGTGGAGGGGACTGCACCTCAACCCCGACGCGGATACGGCGAGCGTTGTCGCACAGCGAACCGGCACGATCATCTACACGATCTACGTGCCCGGGACCGGCCGGCGGTACCTCAAGCACTGGACGGAGTTAAGCGGACAGAGCGATATGACCCGGGTCTCGGAGAAGACCGGCGGTGAGGCGTACTATCTCGGGCTCGGCAACCCGGTGAGCCTGGCCCCTTATCTGAATCGCCTGAATAAGGTGCTGGGAAACCAATACCTGCTTACCTTTGCCGCAACGCCAGGCAAAAAGCCCGGTCTGCAGGCTGTTCGTCTGAACACCGAACTGGCGGGAGTCCGGCTGGCAGCGCCGGACGCGGTCTGGGTGCCCGGCCAGCAGGAAGCCCGCAGATAGTCCGCAGTCCGCCAATCAACCACAATGATCGATCCGCGCCGTCTGGATCCAATTGGGCGGCGCGGACCAGGAGAACCCTTCCCATGACTGCATCGGTCGATAACGCGCCGCAGCCAAACCTGCCAGACAAAGCGATGGCCGGAGAAGAAGCCCGCCTCCTGCTGGAAGAGATCTGGCGCGTGCGGTCCCGCCGGCTTCTCTCGATGACGCGGAGGATTACCGGCAACCGGGAAGACGCGGAGGATGCTCTGCAGGACACCTTTCTCCGCGCCTTCATGCACATCCGCGATTTTGACCGCCGCTCCACGCTGTCCACCTGGCTCACCCGCATCGCCATTAACTCGTCTCTGATGATTGTTCGCAAACGGCGAAAGACTGCCACAGTGTCGCTGGAGAATGACGGAGTCGATGGCGGCGTGCAGCCGATCGCCTCGCTTCGCGATCCCGGTCCTGCCCCCGAGGAACTCACGCTGCGCGGTGAAGGGGCGAGACGCCTCCGCGCGCGTGTGTGTCGTTTACCTGTTCTGTTACGCGAGCCGGTGCAATTGCACGCACTGGAAGAGCGTTCCGTGGAGGAAACCGCGAGACTGTGCGGCATTTCTGTCACTGCCACGAAAGCGCGCCTGTTCCGTGCACGGGCCAGCCTGTACTCGTCCCTGCAGTCCAGCCTCGCACCCGGCGACCGCGAACCCCGGCGGCAGCCGTTGGCGTCCTGAGCCAGCCGCAGGAAAGGAGACAACGCTATGCCTGATCGCGACAACATGACCAACGCATCGCAGATTTTCACCGTCGCAACGCCGCGTCCAGGCGGTTTCGTCCGAAGCTGGTTTGAAGCAGCTTTGCTGATCACTGGCATTGTCCTGCTCGCCGTCTTTGCCGCCGCGCTGGTCGATCGCGTCCTCACGTCCGAAGCATTGCTGGAAGCCTTCCCTGGAGCGAGTTCCTCAGCATCTTCGACTCCGCCGATGGGCCGTGCGGCCGAAGATCTCTCCCTCCGTTCCGGCGGAAGCGCGGCCGGCATGCCGCTCGCGGTGCTTCGGATTCCCAGCATTCATCTTGAGGTACCCGTTCTCGACGGAACGGATGCGCTGACGCTGAATCACTCCGCGGGAAGAATTGCCGGGACCGCGCTGCCGGGACAAACGGGAAACATCGGCATCGCCGCCCATCGGGACGGCTTTTTTCGCAATCTTGGAAAACTGCGCATCGGCGACCCCATCGAACTGGAAACGAGGAATGGAATCCAGACTTATATCGTCGAGCGGACGCAGATCGTCATGCCGAACGATGTTTCGGTTCTCGATCCCCGCCCGGCGCCTTCGCTCACTCTGGTCACCTGCTATCCCTTCCACTACCTGGGGCACGCGCCCCGGCGATACATCGTCACCGCGTGGCTGGCGCAGGCGGCTGCTGAGGTTCATCCATCGGTGGGCCAATGAACGCAGCAGCCCACGTCCTCCACCAGCATGAACGGAGATACGCCCCATGGAATCGAATCCGCTTCTGTTTCGCGACCTGACCTACATCTTTGTGGCCGCGGTGTCCGGCGGAGCCGTCGCCTGGCGTCTGCGCCTGCCGCTCATCCTGGGCTTTGTGCTCGGCGGTCTGGTAATCAGCCCTTTCACCCCCGGGCCGCACCTCTCCAGCGTGCATACCTTCGAGGTTTTCGCCGAAGTCGGCGTCGTTCTCCTGATGTTTTCCATCGGGTTTGAGTTCTCCATCCGCGATCTGCTGCGCGTGAAGTGGGCAGCGCTCCTCGGTGCTCCTCTGGGCATCCTCGCCATTATTGGGCTGACGGCTGCGGTGGGCAGACTCGCAGGCTGGAGTGCTCCCGAAGCCCTGGTCATCGGAGCGGCCGTGTCCGTAGCGAGCACGATGGTGCTCGCACGACTGCTGAGCGACTCCGGGAGACTTACAAAGGCCTATGGCCGCGTGATGATCGGCATCACCCTCGTCGAAGATCTCGCCGTCATCTGCATGACCGTGGTAATTCCGATCGCAGGCGGCCCGGGAAACGGCAGGCTTCTGGAGGCAGCCTGGACTCTCGGCAAGGCCCTGCTGCTCCTCGTCCCGCTGAGCTTTGCAGCCATCAAAGTGATTCCGCGCCTGCTGCGGAAAGTCAAGGCCACCTGCAATGCCGAGCTCTTCCTGCTGACCGCCATTGCTGTCTGCCTGGGAACCGCGGCACTGGCCGAGGCCGCCGGATTTTCTGTCGCGCTGGGCGCCTTTCTCGCCGGTCTCTCCATCAGCGGCCTCGACGATCTGCACGACGCCTACACGCAGCTCATCCCGCTCCGCGATGCCTTTGTGGCTCTCTTCTTCGTCTCGCTGGGGACTCTGATCGATCCAAAAACGCTGGTCCACAACCTGCCGATGCTGGCTCTGCTGCTGGGGCTGATCGTTATCGGCAAGTTTCTCGTCTGGGGCGGTGTGGTGCGGCTCTTCCGTTATTCGCTCCGTACCGCGGTGGTGGTCGCCGCCGGCCTCACCCAGATCGGCGAGATGTCCTTCGTCCTGGCGCAGGTAGCCCGTTCCTCGGGCCTGGTCAGCGAAGAGATCTTCAGCGCGATGATCGCTGCGTCGCTGCTGTCCATCTCGCTCAACGTATTTCTTGTGCGCGCCGCGTTACGCTGGCACGATCGCAGGGTTGGCGTTGCGAATGATCCGCCCCCAGCCAGGACACGCACGCCTTCAGGCGAGCAACAGACGGCGCAACTGGGCGGCGAAGCATGAGAGCCGGTTTCGTTCTGTGGGCTGCTCTGTCGCTGCTCCTGGCGCCGGCTTACACGCAGGGCCGGGCTTCCCGGCCGGTTGCGTCTTTGGATCAGGGACCGCAGCTCCTTTCGTTTGAGGAGCTGGTGACGCTCTCCGGCACGGCGCATCCTGGCGGCCCGCTCGGCGCGAAGCTGCAGGCTCTCCTCGAGACCCCGTTCCTCCACAAAGATGCCAACCCGGGGCTTGGTGACCTCGATCCCCGGAATCACCTGGTTCTGCGTGTCGGGCTCTGGAACATCGAGCGCGGCCTCAACCTCGATCCCATCCGAGCCGCCCTCACCGATACGCGCGCGTTCGAAAATCTCGCCGGAACCAGCCGCCTCAGCCCATCCCGGCATGAAGCTGTCGAATCGCAGCTCGCCGCCCTTCAGGCTGTCGATGTCCTGGTTCTCAACGAGGCCGACTGGGGGATGAAGCGCACCCAGTATCGCAACGTCACTGCGGAGCTGGCCTCTGCCCTCCACATGAATTCCGCCTTCGGCGTCGAGTTCGTCGAAGTCGATCCGATCTTCGCTCTCGGCACCGAGCAAGTTCGGTTGCCCGACCGCGGCGAAGCCCGCCGGTTGGAAGGCGATCTGAGCGTTGATCCGGATCGCTACCTGGGGCTGCATGGCACCGCGGTTCTCAGCCGCTACCCCATTCGCAACGCGCGGATCGTGCGCCTGCCCGTTTGCTACGACTGGTACGGAAAGGAGGTGCAGGAAGCGGCGGGCCTCGAAAAAGGCCGGCGCTGGACCGTGCAGCGGCTCTTCGGCGAGAGAATCGATCGCGAGATTCGCCAGGGCGGACGCATGGCCATGATCGTGAACCTCGCAGTTCCGTCGGTTCCCGGAGGACAGGTAACGGTGGTTGCCACGCATCTGGAAAACCACTGCGCTCCTGCCTTCCGGCGGCGCCAGATGCGGGCACTGCTGGCAGAAATTCGAACCATACGCAATCCGGTGGTGCTGGCCGGCGATTTCAACACAACTGGCCGAACGAACACGCCCACCTCGGTTCGCAACGAAATCATGAGCCGGGTCACGGACTATCAGTTCTGGATCGGTCAGACGATCTCCTGGTTTCATCCTCTGGGTATCTGGAAGCACATGCTGACTCCGGTGCGCTACTTCGACGGTTACAACGATCCCACAGCTTTTCATCTGCCGGTCGTCTGGAACAACCGCGAACAGCCTCTTTTCAGGACGCTGGAAAGATTCCGGTTCACCGACAGTCGCAGCTTTGATTTCAGAGGCCTGCCCAGCCGCACTTTGAACGGTCGCGCAGGAACCCTGGCCGACAGCAATGAACGCGCTCGCAAAGGCTTCGTTCCTACCTACGCCTTCGCCCGCGATTACGGCGGCGTGGTCGGCCGATTCAAGCTGGACTGGATCTTTGTCAAACCGTACATCGACAACCCGCGCGGCGCCGATCAACCGTGGCTTCTGGCGCCCGCCTTTCCGCGGACGTTGCGGGAGCTGAACCAGGCGACCCCGGATCGCCTTTCCGACCATCCCCCGATCACGGTCGATTTGCCGCTCTCAGAAGCCGTGAAATCTGAATGAATCCGTGAAGGCCGGCGAACTGGGAACATTCCGTCCGGACGAACAACAGACTTCTGCCCTGCGGGATGCACAAGCTCTGGCATTTCGCATCCTGAATCGAGCATTACCAGTTGCCGCCGCTGTATATTGGGTGTTCTGTCTGAGCGTGCCGATCGGCCCGATGAGATCTGGACTGCTGGTGAGCGCGGTGACAATCACAGCCCTCATCTTCACGGTTTTGTCTCTGCCTGAGGTGATCAGAATATGGGTCATGCCTGATGAGGCGAGAGAGCCCTGACACTGGTAACCGGAAATCCTGAATTAGTAGGGAAAGGAGTCGAGCAGTGAGCACACGCAGGAAACATTTGAACGAGGCAGAATGAGGTTCGGCGCCGCGGCGGGCAGCGATCGACCGCAGCCGGCGGACGCATCGATGGCTGGTCGCTCTGTGGACCGAGAGAACCAAAGGTCGAGAAATGGCCCGTACTGAATCGTGCTCTTTAGTTTCAATCATTTACGGTCACTCGGGTCCCTTTCACACTGGGCACGAAGTCCGCAACCTGCGCATCGGCCGCGATGATCGTGTTTTCGGTTCGCCGTCATTCGCGCACGCGCAAGTTCCACTTCGCGGATCGTTTGGAGAAGCCACTGATGTCGCTCCTCCGTGAACTCGACTTTCCGAACCTGTTGTCCCGCATAAATGGCGAGCGCGTAAGGAACGCGAACTTTCATCTGGTCTTCGACAAGAGCGCAATAGGCGAGAGCCGGGTAGGGGGATAGAGGCCGGGAAAAGTGCACCCCATACCCGATCGATCAACAGCATTAACCGATCAAGCAACAGCCCCACAAAATGCGCGCGGCTGTCGTCGGGCAGTTGATCCCTGAATTCAGGGGGATAGGGGCGGGGAAAAGTGCACCCCCTGTCTCCGTTTCACAGCGGAATGTCGAGTCGAAATCACGTACCCTTTCTGAAGGGAATCGGAGGTACGCATGGCTAAATTTGCGTCACCAGCGGATCTACCCCTCTACCCGCTAGAATTTAGAAGTCTGATGTGGGCAACTGTGTCGGACGTACAGAGGGATGGCCGAGTGGTCGAAGGCGGCTGCCGCAAAGCGGTTATTCAGGGTGACTGGAATCGGGGATTCGAATCCTCCTCCCTATTGGGGCTAACGGTTACACCCCGTTCGCCTGCCTCCATTCAGCCCATGACCTACTGTTGGAGCTGGACCAAGCTGCAAAATGCTGGAGTATCAATGCAACCTCGTTAAATACCGCATGATCAAGCGGAACGAGATGCTTATCCGGCGAGAAGCACAGGTTTAGCCCATACATCGGATCATCTGACCACACGGCAGAGACCAGGCATCGCACCTTAAACTTATCCTGAGAGTTTTTCTTAGGCCACGATGTAATACCTACACAAGCCGACATCTGATCCACGCAGGCCCCTTGCCTCGGGTTTGCAGAGACCATAGCTTGAATCAATAAGGTTTCCAAACAGCCCCGTCCATCGTTAGGCGGAGCAGGGTGGGGGAGCATCAGGATCCCTATGGACGGATAGGCAGTTTTCTTGGCCATCTCTAAGGGACGTGAAGGAGATGGGAATCTAATAGCGTCCAGTTGATCCTTGATGTTCTTGAACGAATCGTCTGGCGATTCGTCACTGTCGCTGATGAGCAAGATGGAGTTGCATTCGCTGAATCGCGGCGAAGCATACATAGCGTCGAGGTATTTACGGAATCCTCCATTGCCGCCAACGTAACCAACCGCCAGCCCCGTAATCTGGCGATTTTGGCATAGGTACTCTAGGAAGGACCTATCCCGTTCTCCCTCACCCAACACCACATGCCGTCCTATAACTTGGGGAGGCGGAGCAGCCACGGCATCTCCGATCTTTCTAGCGCACTTCAAAATCTAGGCTGGTGGCAGATTCAAACGAGTGTGCCGGAATCTTTTTGATCACGCGTTCGCCTTTGGCGTCGAATTCCGAGCGCATCAACTGTGAATCTTTCGCGACGGTTTCCTCAGCAAGAACTGAGGCTGACGCTTTCAAGAATTCATAGCTGTGTGTCGAAACGACAAGTTGTACTTTTTCGCTAATGCAAAGTTTTACCAAGGCAGTCCACACTCCCGGCATGTCCTTGTAGTAGAACCCTGACTCAATTTCATCCACTATGATTGTCCCGCCAGGATTGGCGAGTATACCTAGAGCAATTGTGACGAACTTCGTTATACCTCCCGATAAATCTCCAAGCGGCAACCTTTCATCAAGTTCGGTCGCCACGCACAACGTTGTATCCGCTCCAATTATCTCTAGCGTTAAATCTTTCACTTGTGGGTAAATGCCAGAAATTGCTTCTACGAGGGATGTAGAGCGGAAACGCCTACTCAGCGAAGAAAATGCAGAGCTAGTTTCAAACGATGTTGTATTGATTGCGTTGTAGTAGGCCAGCGGAGCAACTGGAGCAGAACCCTCGACCGTGAATCTTCCTTCCTTGAAAAAAATAGAGGTGTTGTGCACAATGCCGCCAATCTCCCACTTAAAATTCAGCGGGGATAGCGTAAAAGCATGGGGCTCTGGGCCTTCCAGATCAAGTCCATACTCCTTCGAATCTCCATATCAATCGTTGCATAAGTACTTGCATTATACCGCGTGAGCGGCATACTTAGTCCCGGGAAGCCGGAAGAAAGATAAAATCAGATTCGACGTGCGCTGAATAGAAAGCATTATCGAGAACAGGGC
>Ga0335075_10007106_pt1 | contig 17250 bp, 13 predicted proteins | sample Lox_Sample_24_FD_206723 | JGI IMG/M metagenome (GOLD analysis project Ga0335075, IMG submission 206723) | Soil microbial communities from Loxahatchee National Wildlife Refuge, Florida, United States - Lox_Sample_2.4 | ecosystem: Environmental > Terrestrial > Soil > Wetlands | place: USA...
CGCGCCGCGGCCAGCGCGGCCTCCGGCGCCACGTGCAGGAACGCCCGGACCCGCTCGTCCACGGCGCTGATCCGGTCGAGATGCGCCTGGACGACGTCGACTGCCGAGGTCTCGCCCGCCGCGATGGCCGCGGCCAGCCCGGCCGCGGTCATCCTGGTCAGTTCGGTGTCGGGCATGGCTCAGTCCTCGGCCAGGATCCGGGGCACGCGGAAGCGTTCCTGCTCGGCGGCTGGCGCCTGGTCGAGCGCGGCGTCCGCGCCGATCGGCGGCACGATCACGTCGTCGCGGAACACGTTCGAGACCGGCAGCGCGTGCGTGGTCGGCGGGATTCCCTCGGCGGCGACCTCCTGCACCCGGGCCACCGCCGCGATGATCACGTCCAGCTGGCCGGCGAAGTGCTCGAGCTCCTGCTCGTTGAGGGCCAGCCGCGACAGCCGGGCCAGATGGGCGACCTCGTCCCTTGTGATGGGCATGCGCCCAAGACTATCGATCCCGCAGAGGCGGGCCGACTCCATTAACCGCCTGCCACCATAAGGACGGCAGGCCGGCCGGCGGGACCGGGTGTGCCTCGGGCGGCCCGGCCGGCGGCTGGGCGGCCGGGGCCTGCACCCCCGGCGGCTGGATCACCGGCGGCTCGATCACCGGCGGCTGGATCACCGGCGGCTCGATCACCGACGGCTGCACCGTCGGCGGCTGGGCGGCCGGCGGCCCGGCTGGGGCCTGGGCCCGGGCCCGGGCACGGGCCTGAGCCTGGTGGGCCGACCGCGAGCCGCCTGACCGCTGACCCGCCGAGCGCCCGCCTCCCGGGCGCTGGCCGGCCGAACGCCCGCCTCCCGATCGCGAGCCGACCGGCGGGACCGGCTCGACCGGACCGACCGGACCGACCGGACCGACCGGACCGACCGCCGAGGCGCCGTCCGAGGCCGGGACCGGGCGGGCCGACGGCACGCCCGGAGCGGGCACCGCCACCGCGGGCAGGACCAGGTCCTGGCCCACCGCGCCGCGGCCGGACGGGAGCGGAGCCGGCTGCTTGACCTGCACGCCGTGCTCGAACAGCCACGCGGTGGCCGACGCCGCGTTGAGCGGCTTGCTGAAGTACCAGCCCTGGGCGGCCTTGCAACCCATGATCCGCAGCGCCGCCGCGACCTCCGCCGACTCGACGCCCTCGGCCACCGAGTCGATGTCCAGCGCCCGGACCAGGTCCACGATGGACTGGACGATCACCTCGTCATCGGCCGAATCGAGCAGCCGGCCGATGAACGAGGAGTCGATCTTGACCTCGCTCACCGGCAGCCGCTTAAGCCGGACCAAGGACGAGTAGCCGGTGCCGAAGTCGTCCAAGCTGAGCGCCACGCCCAGCGCGGACAGCGCCTCCACCGCCGTGACGGCGTACGCGGGCTCGCTGGTCAGCACCCGCTCGTTGATCTCCAGCAGCAGCGCCTCGGGCGGCAGGTCGTAGCGCGCCAGGCCGCGGCCGATGGTCTCGGCCAGGCCGGCGTCGAGCAGGTCGCGCGCGGCCACGTTCAGCGACACCTGGACCACGAGGCCGTCCTGGCGCCAGGCGGCGGCCTGGGCCAGCGTCCGCTCCACCACCTGGAACGTGAGGTCGCGCATCAGGTACGACTGCTCGACCAGCGGGATGAACTCCTCCGGCGCCATCAGCCCGCGGACCGGGTGCTGCCAGCGGACCAGCGCCTCCATCCCGGCCGTCCGGCCGCTCTCCAGGATCACCTTCGGCTGGTAGTGCAGCTCGAGCTCGTCGCGGTCGATGCCCCGCCGCAGGTCGCCGAGCAGCGCCAGCCGGGCCGGGGAGTTGCGGTCGGAGTCGGCCACGTAGCGCTCCACCCCGCTGCGGCGCTCCTTGGCCAGGTACATCGCCACGTCGGCGTGCTGCATCAGCAGCTCGAAGCCGGTGGCGTCGTCCGGGTACAGCGCGATGCCCACGCTGGCCTCGATGTCGAACGACATGCCCTCGAGCCGGATCGGCTCGGACACCGCCGCGCGCAGCCGGGCGGCCACCTCGCGGGCCGCGCCGACCTCCCGGACCGACGGGAGCAGGACGGCGAACTCGTCGCCGCCCAGGCGCGCCACCAGGTCGCCGGGGCGCACGCTGTGGGTGAGCCGGTGCGCGACGATACGCAGCAGCCGGTCGCCCACCGGGTGACCGAGCGTGTCGTTGACCTCTTTGAAGCGGTCCAGGTCCAGCAGCAGGAACCCGGCCTTGGTCCCCGATCTGGCCGCGTCGGACAGGGCCTCGGCGGTCTGCCGGATCAGCAGCTTGCGGTTGGACAGGCCGGTCAGCTCATCGTGATGGGCCTGGTGCTCGCGCTGCACCGACATGGCGGCGTTCATGTAGAGGGCGGCGAGCGGGAACGCGAACAGCAGCACCAGCCAGGCGGAATCGGCCGCCATCACCACGGCGACCAGCGGCGCGGCCGCGATCAGCACCAGGTTGACCAGCGCCTGGAACGGCAGCGCCACGCGCAGGCTGCGCAGCAGCGGGGCGCGCGAGTGCAGCGCCACGGCCGTGCCGACGAGCAAGAAGTTCACCGCGAAGCCGGCCGCCCCGGCCAGCAGCACGCTGGGCAGGTCCGCCCCGGCCGGCACGAACGGCCGGTCCGGCGCCGGGCTGATCCCGGTGACGGCCAGCGCCAGGGCGGCGGCGGCCGTGCTCAGCGTGGTCTGGGCGGCGTTGAACGCGCACCGGTGCGGCGCCTTGCGCTGGGCCAGCCCCACGGCCAGGGACGAGACGGCGCGCAGCAGCACGGCCACCGGGAACCCCCAGTACAGCAGCGCCGCGAGCCCGAACGTGAGCGACGCGACCGGGGATTCCAGGCCGGACCGGCCCGGGGTGACGATCGGCCGCATCTCGCCGACCACCACCAGCGCCGCGATGACCCAGAACAGCGGGTGCCGGAGCAGCTCCTCGAGCCCGGACAGGCGGGTCATGGCCCAGGCGAAGACGCCCGCGCCAGCCACGATCACCGCGGTCATGTGGATCCACAGCGGCGATCCGGCCCGCGGGCCGGTGTCCCTGGTGTCGTTCGGATCCTTCATGGGTGTCCTCATCGGTGCAATCGATTGCGCCGGGGTTCCCTCCGCGCTCTGCAAAAGGGTACGGCGAAAATCGTACTTCCCGAAGCCAATTGCATACTATCCGTTACAACACGTCGGGCCGTAGTCATCCGGCTACTGTTCACTTACGGGCTGGCGTCCTGGCTGGCACTCCGTATCAGACACCTCACTTCACGCAGTTGTCCCTAACAGCGTGCCTCACGCCGGCGCGTCAGGCACGGCTATCGGGCGAGTCGGGGGAGGCGGAATCCTGCGCCGCGGCCGGCCCCCGGTCGAGCAGCACCCCCAGCCCGTCCTCGTCCAGCACCGGGATGCCCAGGGCGACCGCGCGGTCGTACTTGGACCCCGCATTGGCCCCGGCCACCACGAAGTCGGTCTTCTTCGACACCGAACCGGCCACCTTCCCGCCCTGGCGGACGATCTCCTCGGCGGCCTCGTCCCTGGTGCGCCCGGCCAGCGTGCCGGTCAGCACCACGGTGATCCCGCTGAGCGGCCCGGCCGCGGGCCCGTCGCCCGCGGGCCCGCCCGCCGCCACGCCGAGCCCCGCTTGAGACAATTGCACCCCCGCCGCGCGCCACTTGTCCACGATCGCCGCGTGCCAGTCCACCTCGAACCAGTCCCGGATCGAGGCCGCGATCGTCGGGCCCACGTCATCGACCTCGACGAGGTCCTCGGGCGAGGCCGCGGCGATCGCGTCGACCGAGCCGAACGCGCTGGCCAGGGCGCGGGCCGCGGTCGGCCCGACGTGCCGGATCGAGAGCGCGACCAGGATCCGCCACAGCGGCCGCCGCCTGGCCTCCTCGAGGTTGCGCAGCAGCTTGACCGCGTTCACGGTCAGCCCGCCCTGCTTGTTGACGAAGAACGCGGAGCCGGCCAGCTTCTCCTCGGTCAGCGAGAACACGTCGCCCTCGTCGGCGACCAGGCCGTCGTCCAGCAGCGCCATGCCCGCCTCGTACCCGAGCACCTCGATGTCCAGCGCGCCGCGCGAGGCCAGGTGGAACACGCGCTCGCGGAGCTGGGCCGGGCAGGACCGGGCGTTCGGGCAGCGCCAGTCCACGCTGATTTTCCCGCCCTCCCCGCCACCCTCCCGAACCAGCGCGGTCCCGCACTCCGGGCAGTGCGTCGGGAACTCGAACGCGTGCTCCGAGCCGGAACGCAGGTCCGCGACCGGGCTGACCACCTCGGGAATCACGTCGCCCGCCTTGCGCAGCACCACCATGTCGCCGATCAGCACGCCCTTGCGGGCCACCTCGTCGGCGTTGTGCAGCGTGGCCCGGTCCACGGTCGAGCCGCTGACCTTGACCGGCTCCATGACCGCGAACGGCGTCACGCGGCCGGTGCGGCCGACGTTGACCCGGATGTCCAGCAGCCGGGTCGTGACCTCCTCCGGCGGGTACTTGTACGCGATGGCCCAGCGCGGGGCGCGGCTGGTCGCGCCCAGCGCGCGCTGCACCTCCAGCCGGTCGAGCTTGATCACGACGCCGTCGATCTCGTAGGCCGGGTCGTGCCGGTGCTCGGCGTAGTGGTGGATGTACTGGCGTACCTCGTCCAGCGTGCCGACCACCTGGTACACGTCGCTGACCGGCAGTCCCCACGCGCGCATCTGCTCGTACCAGCCCGACTGGGTCACCGGCGCCTGGTCCGGCACCGCCTCGTCCTCCGGGACCGGCATTCCGCTCTCGGCGCCAGCGCCGGGCACGGCCAGCCCGTGCACGATCAGGCTGAGCGGCCGGGTGGCGGTGACCCGCGGGTCCTTCTGGCGCAGCGACCCGGCCGCGGTGTTGCGCGGGTTCACATACAGCGGCTTCCCCGCGTCGGCCTGCCGCTCGTTCAGCTTGTGGAAGTCCGCGACCGGCATGAACACCTCGCCGCGCACCTCCAGGGTCTGCGGCCAGCCCGAGCCGGACAGCCGGGCCGGCGCCGCGGCGATCGTCCGGATGTTCGGCGTGACGTCCTCGCCGGTCACCCCGTCGCCCCGGGTCGCGGCCCGGACCAGGATCCCGTCGCGGTAGACGAGGGCGACCGCCAGGCCGTCGATCTTCAGCTCGCACAGGTACGGGCCGACCGCCGTGTCCGGGCCGGCCAGCCGCTCGGTCCGGGCCGCCCAGGCGTCCAGCTCCTCGGCCGAGAAGGCGTTGTCCAGGCTGAGCAGCCGCTCCAGGTGCTCGACCGGCGCGAAGTCGGTGGAGACCACGTCGCCGACCTTCTGGGTCGGCGAGTCCGGGGTGCGCAGGTCCGGGAAGCCGTCCTCCAGCGCGCGCAGCTCGCGCATGAGCGCGTCATACTCGGCGTCGGAGACCACCGGCGCGTCGAGCACGTGGTAGCGGTGGTTGTGCTCGGTGATCTCGACAACCAGGTCGGCGTGCCGGTGTCGCGCGCCGGCGTCGGCCTCCGCCGCCTCGACCCCCGCCGCGTTCTCGGTGCCGGGGACCGGTTCGCTCATGCCGACGACTCCTCGATCAGCTCGGGCAGCATCCGCGCCGCCTCGCGGCAGCGGGCCAGCGCGGCCCGCGCCCCGGCCGGCGACGCACCGGCCAGGCCGCACGCCGGCGTGAGCACCACCTGGCGCTCCATTCCCGCGGCCGGGATCCCCATCCGGTGCCACAGCTCGGTCACCCGGGCCACGATGTCCCTGGGCTGACCCGGGCGTGACGAGTCGGGGCGTTCAGAAAAATTGGTGTCAAGAACGCCGGCCAGGACGCCCAGGCCCGCCTCGACCGCCTCGGCGAGCTCATCCTGCTCGGGTCCGCCCGGCCGCAGCAGGCTGAGGTCGAATCCGACGGCGCGCGCCCCCGCATCTTTGATTATTTTGAACGGGCAGTCGCGAGCGCAGCAGTGCACCAGGCCGACGCTGGTCGCGGCGTCCAGGACCGCGTGCAGCCCGTCGCGGGTCACCGTGGTGTCGATCGCCCCCACCCGGTTCAGCCCGCTGGCGGTGGGCACGGAACCGGCCAGCACCGCGGGGAGCGCGGGCTCGTCGAGCTGCAGCAGCACGTTGGCGCCCGGGATCCGGCCGCGGACCTCGGCCACGTGCGCCGCCACCCCCTCGGCCAGCGAGGCGATCAGGTCCGCGACCGCGCCGGGGTCGGCCAGGACCGGGTTCTGGCTGCGGCTCAGCTCGATCGTGGCCGCCAGCGTCCACGGGCCGCAAACCTGGACCTTGAACGGCCCGGTCCAGTCCCCGGCGGCCTCTTGAGCCGCGTCCAGGTCCGCCAGCAGCAGGCCCTTGGCCCGGCGCTGGTCGCGGCCGGGCCGGGCGGACGCCTTCCAGTGCCCGGCCGCGGTCTCGACCGGGAAGTCGACCAGCATCGCGGCGGTGCGGCCGGTGAGGTCGGCGCCCGGCCCGCGGGCGGGCAGCTCGGGCAGGTGAGGAAGATCGGGCAGCTCGCCCAGCACCACCGCGATGGCCTCGGCCGGGTCCGTGCCGGGCATCGAGCCGACCCCCGTCGCGCTGCTGACCGGCCAGGGGAACGCCGGTGACACGTCGCTCACGCAGCAGAGCCTAGCCAAAGCCACCGACACTCGCGGTAGCGTGATTCGCTCAGGCGAGCGAGGTCACAGCGGTGACCGCGGCGCACGGACGGGGGAGGCATGCACCAGGCGCGGCCGTTATCTGGTCGCGGCGCGCCCCGGCGTCACCGTCGACGCCGCACGACAAGCCGCGGCCGCGCCACCCCCCGATCGTGGCACGGCCGCGGCGGTCCTGAGCCTTCGGTCCGGTCAGTCCCCGGCGCCCGCGCGGGGACCGGAGAACTCCGCGGGGTCGTCGTCCGGGTGCCGGCGCGCCGGGCCGTCGTCACCGGGCCGTCGGACGTACAGGCCGGTCAGGAACCGCCCGGCCAGCGTCCAGTGATCTGGAGCCTCGCGACTCAGCCTGGGTCTGTGATCTTCTTTGCGGCTGGCCGCGCTCACCAGGAACACGATCCCGGTGATCACCCCCGTGATGAAGACCACTCCGATTGCCAGAAGTTCTACGGCGGTCATGTGCTGATCCCCCTTTCATTCGATCAGCGGCTGACTCCGTGCGGCTCCGTTCTCGGCCTCGCGGCCGGTCGGCGTTCGGGCTGGTTCGTGCCGGGTGGCTCAACCAGATGGATTGATCCTTCCCAGCCATCCCAACCTTTGGTTCCTTTGGTATATGCTGACATCATCTCCGGCGGATGGCAATGGGGTAATCGGGATGGCCGGTACCATCCTCGCCATCCTCGTGAGTCAGGCGGTTGGGATCTCTGGGAGGTCACATGGCTAACCCCATGTATCGGCGGATCGCGGATGATCTGTGCCTCCAGATCGAGTCCGGCGAGCTCGGGCCGGGCGCACGGCTCCCGGCCGAGCCCGCGCTGCAGCAGCGTTACGGGGCGTCCCGGAACACCGTCCGGGACGCGGTCAAGTGGCTGATCACCCGCGGCCTGGTCGAGACCCGGCCCGGTCAGGGCACCTTCGTCGTCGAGAAGATCGACCCGTTCGTCACCTCGCTCGTCAGCGGCAGCGTCCTGGATGAGAGCCCCGAGGCCACCGTCCCCCGGGTGGAGATCCTGCAGGCGGACGGCGCGGTCGCGGCCGAGCTCCAGATCCCCCAGGGCGCCACCGTCGTGAGCCGGCATCAGCGCCGGTTCATCGACGGCGCCCCGTACTCGCTGCAGACCACCTTTTATCCGATGCGGCTGGTCGAGCAGGGAGCCACCGACCTCATCCAGGCCGAGGACATGGCGTCGGGTGCCGTGCGCTATCTCGAACAGCAGCTCGGCATAGAGCAGGCCGGCTGGCAGGACCGGATCACGGTGCGCTCGCCGCACGCCGAAGAGGCGACGTTCTTCGGGCTCGAGGAGGACGGCCGTACCGCGGTATTCGAAACGCTCAGGACTGGTTATGACGAATCCGGCCTTCCGCTCCGGCTGACGGTAACCGTTTACGCCAGCGACCGGAACGAATTCGTGGTCTTTGCCGGGAAGACCCCGGTCAGGGCCACGCCAGCGCCCGGCACCCACGCCGGGTTATTCAGGGAGACGACATGCCTGAATCCATGTACCGGCAGATCGCCGAGGATCTGCGCCTGAAAATCGAGAGCGGCGAGCTCGGCCATGGCACCCAGCTGCCGACCGAACTCGAGCTCAGGGACCAGTACGACGCGTCGCGGAACACGGTCCGCGACGCCATCAAGCTGCTCATCACCCGCGGCCTGGTCGAGACCCGCCCCGGGCAGGGAACGTTCGTGGTCGGGAAGATCGACCCGTACGTGACGATCCTGACCGGGGAGGCGGACGCATCGGCGGGCGACGGTGACATCTACAAACAGGAAGTCACGGCCGGGCGGCGCAAGCCCACCACGACGGATCCGCGCGTGGAAATCCAGAAGGGCGCGGGAGTGGTGGCCGACGCGCTCGAGCTCGATCCGGGCGCCACGGTCGTCAGCCGCCATCAGCAGCGGTACATCGACGACATCCCGTTCTCGCTGCAGACGTCCTTCTACCCGATGAACCTGGTGGCCCGGGGCGGGGAAAAGCTCATCGAGGCGCCCGACATCCCGGAAGGGACCGTGGCCTACCTGCGCAACAAGATCGGGCTGGACCAGGTCGGCTACCGCGACCGGGTGACGGTACGCACGCCCGACACGAACGAGACGGCGTTCTTCAAGCTGCCCGATGACGGGCGCGTGGCCGTCTTTGAGGTCCGCAGGACCGCTTTTGACCAGGACGGCAAGCCATTCCGGCTCACCGTCAGCGTTTACCCAACGGACCGGAATCAATTCACCATCAACGTCGGCCGGGTTCCCGACGAGCTGCCGGATCACACGGAAACCGCGGAGCCCGACCGATAGCCATAGCGCTTGCCCGGGGTAAGTAAAGGGCCAACGGCGCGGGCCTGGTGACCAGGTTCCGGCCACCTCGGAAACAGCGGCACGTCCTGCCATGGGAAGCGAGTAGGGGCAGCTTCAACGAGTTAACCGGGGAATTATGTCAAACACCGCGGCAAGACCCGGGACGTCGGCCTCCCGGGTTCGGTCTGGCATAGGCGATCGGGAGATGGCCAGCCTCCAGGGCGCCCAGCGGAACATCTGGCTGACCGTCGCCCGGACCGCGCAGGACCTCGGCTCCCCGGTGCGGCGGTCGCCGGGCACGCCGTCGGCCGTACTGCCGCTGCGGATGCTGCAGTGGCTCACCGGCTCCGGCCTTCTCCCGTTCCGGCGCGACGAGCAGAAGTCGGCGTCCTGGCAGGTGCTCCGGCACCGTCGCTTCCTCGGCTATTTCGCCGGCAGCCTCGTCTCCAACCTGGGCACCTGGCTGCAGAACACCGCTCAGATGCTGCTCGCCTACCAGCTGACCCATTCGCCGTTGGCCGTCGGCGTGGTCACCAGCGCGCAGTTCGCCGGCTTCCTCCTGATCGGCCCGTGGGCCGCGACGCTGGCCGAACGGTTCGGCAGCAAGCGCGTGCTGATCGGCAGCCAGCTGCTGTCCGCGGCCATCGCCGGCGCCCTGGCCGGCCTGCAGCTCAGCGGATCCCTGACCGAGGCCCAGCTGACGCTCGGAGCGCTGGGCATCGGCGTGGCCTTCACGTTCGCGCTCCCGGTGCAGACCGCGATGGCGCCCAGCCTGGTGCCGGAGAAAGAGACCAAGGCCGCCATGGCGATGAACTCGGTGTCGTACAACGCCGGGCGGACGCTGGCCCCGGTACTCTGCGTGGCCGTCATCGCCAGCATCGGGGCGGGCTGGGCGTTCACGCTGAACGCCATCTCGTTCGTCATCTTCGCCGTCACGATCGTCGCGGTCCGTCCGACCAGCGCCGCCACGCGACGCCGCCGGGACCATGACGGGGCGGGCCTGCGCATCGCCGTCCGGCGGCCGCGGATCCTGCTGCTGCTCGCGATGGTCGCCGCCGTGACCGCGGCCGACGACCCGGTCCTGGTGCTGGGGCCGCCGCTCGCGCGCCATGTGCTGGCCGTCTCGAGCGTCTGGCCGGCCTACTTCCTGTCCGCGCTGGGCCTGGGAACGGTGCTCGGGGCCCTGGTGCCGACCAAGCCGTCCACATCCCGCCGGGCCGCCGTCCCGCTGCTCGCGCTGGCCATCTCCGTGATCATCTTCGCCGCCGGGATCAACGTGTGGCTCACGCTCCTGGCCGCGATCGCCGCGGGCGTGGCCGGGCTGCTGACCGGGGCCGCCACGCAGGCCCTGCTGCTGCAGTCGGCGGGCCCGCGGCAGGCCACCCAGGTCATGGCGCTGTGGGCGATCGCATGGGCCGGGAGCAAGCCCTTGGCATCGCTGGCCGACGGCTGGCTCGCCACCCATGTCGGGCTGCTGCACGCCGGGATGGTGCTGACCGCCCCGGCCGTCATCGTGGCCCTGCTCGAGCTGTTCCTGTGGCCGCAGGTCAGAAACTGGCTGAAGGCCCGCATGCGTCAGCACAACGCGGCACGCCCGGCAATTGAGCCAGCTATGTAACTCTAATCCCTTTCGTCCCTAAAGCCTTCCGCCGCCATTCTGGTTACTCACCGGCTGGACACGGTCCGGTTCCTTTCCTGAGTAAAGGGTTTACCCGTACGTGCGGGCATCCGGCCAGATCAGCGGTCCGCTCGCGGTGATCCAGCCCGGCAAAGCCGGTCATTTCCGGCCTCTGCACAACTTGCGGGCGGCCCGGGAACAGCCCATTGTGGATAACTAGGCGTGGCTACGGGCGGAGGAGGTGTAATGGCGAAGCGCCACTGTCGTCCATCAGCGCAGTATCGCTACGAGCACTACGACCCCCGCTGACGCGGCTCGGTCACGCGCTCGAGGACTAGCGACGCTCACGGGAAAATGACAGCCGCAGTCCATCACGCTGTCGGCGCCGCACCCGGGCGACCCTGAGGGAACCGGGGCGTCGGCAGCGTGCTCGCGGCGTTTGCCGGCCAAGCGTCTCAGAACGTCGCTTCAGGGGGTCACGGCCGCGCGGCGCGAGGCGGCGGCCGTGACGCCGGTCGTGGCCGCGCCGGTTGCCGTGGCACCGGTTATCGTGGCGCTGCCGAGGACGACATCGCCGTCGTAGAGCACCGCGGCCTGACCCCTGGCCACGCCCCGGGCCGGCTCGTCCAGGCTGATCCGCAGGACATCGCCGTCCTGCCGGGCCCGGGCCGGGTGAACCTGGCCGTGGGCGCGCAGCTGCACCAGGCAGTTGACCGCGTCCCCGGGCGGGCGGCAGCCGCTCCACACCGGCCGCTCGGCCTCGATCTCGTCCGCGCCGAGCGCCTCGGCCGGGCACACCGTCACCGTGTTCGACACCGGCTCGATGTCCAGGACATAACGCGGCCGTCCGTCCGGCGCCGGGGTTCCGATGCGCAGTCCCTTGCGCTGGCCGACCGTGAACCCGTAGCTGCCGTCGTGGCGGCCGACGACCTGGCCGTCCTGGTCGACGATGCGGCCGGGCGTGGTCCCGAGCTGGCCGCGCAGGAACTTCCTGGTATCTCCGTCCGAGATGAAGCAGACGTCGTGGCTGTCCGGCTTGTCGGCCACGGCGAGCCCGCGCTCGGCCGCCTCCCTGCGCACCTGGTCCTTGGTCGTGTCGCCGAGCGGGAACATCGCCCGGGCCAGCTGCTCGCCGGTCAGCACGGCGAGCACGTACGACTGGTCCTTGGCCATGTCCACGCTGCGCCGCAGCCGCTGGCCTCCGCCGTCCGCCGGCACCAGGCGGGCGTGGTGGCCGGTGCAGACGGCGTCGAAACCGAGCGCCACCGCCCGGTCCAGCACCGCGGCGAACTTGATCTTCTCGTTGCACCGCAGGCACGGGTTGGGCGTGTGGCCGCGCGCGTACTCGTCCACGAAGTCCTGCACCACGTCCCGGTGGAATCGCTCGGCCAGGTCCCAGACGTAGAACGGGATGCCGATCACATCGGCGGCGCGGCGGGCGTCCCTCGCGTCCTCCAGCGTGCAGCAGCCGCGCGCCCCGGTCCGGTACGAGCTGGGGTTCCTGGACAGGGCGAGATGGACGCCGGTCACCTCATGACCGGCGCCGGCGGCCCGGGCGGCCGCCACCGCGGAGTCGACGCCGCCGGACATCGCGGCGAGCACGCGTAGTCGAGTCATCGTGTTCGAGGGTATTCGGCCCGGCGGACTCGTGCGCCGCCGCGGGGCGGGTCTCGGTCCGGCCGGGCGGTCCGGGCACACTGTGATGTCGGCCCACACCCAAGGAGCCCCGCATGCCCGAGGTCACGCCCCCGCCCGAGACCAGGACGCTGAGCGAGCAGGACTTCGCCGTGCCCATCGACGACCGCTACTTCGAGGACTACACCCCCGGAGCCGTCTACGAGTACGGGTACATCGCGGTCAGCGAGGCGGACATCCTGGACTTCGCCCGGGCGTTCGATCCCCAGCCGATCCACGTCGACCCGGAGTTCGCCGCCCAGGGGCCGTTTGGCGGGCTGATCGCGAGCGGATGGCACACCGCCGCGATCATGATGCGGATGTTCGCGGACCACTGCCTGTCCCGCGTGGCCAGCCTGGCCTCCCCCGGCATCGACGAGCTGCGCTGGCCCGCCCCGGTGCGCCCCGGCGACTCGCTGCGGCTGCGCGCCACCTTCGTCGAGGCCCGCCGCTCCCGGTCCAAGCCGGATCGCGGCCTGGTCCGTACCAAGGCCGAGCTGATCAACCAGAACGACCAGACCGTACTGGAGCTCACCGCCATGAACATCATCCGCGCCCGCCACCCCGCCTGAGCCCGGGGCCAGCGGCCGGGTCAGGTGGGGGTCCGGGCCAGTTCGGGCTGCGGCCCGGGCTGAGGTGCGCCCATGCGCCGGGGCAGCAGGAGCGGCGAGGCCAGCAGCAGCAGGCCGGCGATCGCGATGGCCAGGCGCAGGCCGGCGAGGTCGGCCAGCAGGCCCCACAGAGCGGTCAGGGCCGCGATCGTGGCGCTGCTGGTGACCGACCACGCCGACAGCACGCGGGCGACCCGGTCCTTGTCGGTCTGCTCGAGCCGGTAGGTGGCCAGCACCGGATTGAACACGCCGATGCAGGTGACCAGGCCCAACTGGAGGGCGACGACGAGCGCGATCCCGGCCACCCCGGGACGGATAAAGGCCAGCCCGACCGGCCAGCACGCGCGCAGCGTCCCGGCGGCCATCATCACCTGGTGCTGGCCGAACCGCGCGACCAGCCGGCGGGCCACTCGTGATCCGACCAGCCCGCCGACGCACGGCGCCGCGAACGCCAGTCCGTACTGCCAGGGCGCGAACCCGAGGCGGCCCAGCATGAGCACCGTGATCAGCGGCGCGGTCGCCATGATCAGGCCATTGACGCCCATCGTGTTGAGGAACAGCAGCCGCAGCGTCCGGTGGGTCCAGATGTACCGCCACCCGTCGGCCAGGTCGCCGGCCCGCAGCCGCGGCGCATCGGTTCGCGCGGGCCGCGGCTCCCGGCCGCCGATCGCGGTAATCCCGACCGCCGACAGCAGATAGCTGACCGCATCGGCGGTCACGGTCGTCACCGGGCCGAACAGCCCGATCGCGGCCCCGCCGAGCGGCGGCCCGAGCACGGTCGAGGTCCAGGTCGTGGACTCGAAGCGCCCGTTCGCGACGAGCAGGTCCTCCGGTCGCACGACCGATTTCAGGTACGCGCCGCTGGCCGAGTTGAAGGCGATCTTGGCCGCGGCGACGATGACCGAAACGACCAGCAGCTGCACGAAGGTCAGCCACCCGAGCGCGAACGCGACCGGGATGCTCATCATCGCCGCGAACCGGGTCAGGTCCATCGCGATCATCACCGGCCGCTTGCGGCGGAACTCCACCCACGGGCCGAGCGGCACCGCCACCGCCGCCCCCACCGCCAGGCCCGCCGCGGCCAGGCCGGACACCGCGGCCGGCCCGGCGTGCAGCACCAGGATCGCGATCAAGGGAAACGCGCCGAACCCGAATCCCGTCCCGTACGAGCTGACCGCGAACGCCGCCCATAGCCACCCGAACTGCCGCCCCAGCGACCGCCTAGCCCACATGCCCGGCGCGCACCTCGCCCTCGGCCGAACAACCTCGCGTTGACCAGTGAGATCAAAGCGGGCCATAGGCTGCCGTTCAAACAACCGGCTCGCCGGCGAGTCACAACGGCAGGTTGTGGGGCCAGGTTGCCGGACCGGGTGCGGCCCGGGTTCCGGGGACCGGGCGCGGCCCGGATCGGGAGACGCACCGCCGCACGGGGTGTGCGGGCGGGGCGCGGGACTAGGGTCAGTCGGCGTGGACCTCGATGCCGTGCGCACGTTCGTCGCCGTCGCGGACGCGGGCCAGTTCCAGGAGGCCGCCGCCGACCTGGGCATCACCCAGCAGGCGGTGTCCAAGCGCATCGCCGCGCTAGAAAGGGACCTCGGGGTGCGGCTGTTCAGCCGCACCGCGCGCGGAGCTCAGCTGACCATCGACGGGCAGGCGTTCCTGCCGCACGCTCGTGCACTACTCCAGGCCGAGGAGCGGGCCGCCGCCTCGGTACGTCCGGGCCGCCGGCCGCTGCGCGTCGACGTGATCGGCCGACGGCTGGCCCCCGCTGGGCTGCTGCGGGAGTTTCACCGGGCGCACCCCGGGATCGAACTCGACGTCGTGACCTTGTTCGACGCCGAAACCGCGATCGCCGCCATCCGGTCCGGGACGATCGACGCCTCTTTCCGTGCCCTAACCCGGCCGGTGCGGCAGATCGCGGATGACATCGAGTCAGCCCGCGTCTTCGACGAGCCCGTCCAGCTCGTCACCGGACCCGGCCACGTGTTCGCCACGGCCCAGGCGGTGACGCCCGGCCAGCTCGCCGGGCACCGGATCTGGATGCCCGGCATCGTGACCGGCACCGAGTGGGCCGCCTTCTATGACGAACTCGCCGCCGCGTTCGGCCTCACCATCGACGCGATCGGCCCGAACTTCGGAACCGAGCCGCTCCTGGAAACGGTCGCCGACTCCCCCGAGCTGGCCACCTTCGTCGGCGAGCAGACCAGCCTCGTCTGGCCCGCGCACTGGGATCTGCGCCGCATTTCCGTGCATGAGCCGACGCCGGTGTACCCGCACTCGCTGATCTGGCAACGGGACAACCCGCACCCGGGCCTCGAGGCGCTCCGCGCCTACCTCATCGCTCCGGAGACGGGCCACCGGGGCGCGCAGGCCACCGAAACCTGGACCCCGGCGTGGGCCAGCCGTCGTGGTTGAACCGATGGGCGCCCTCCAGGGCGCCTAGGAGTACAACGATCAAGGTCCGGTCCAGGCTGGCGCGGGGTCAACGGGGGCGGCCCGGCGACGGCTGAGCGGCGGCGCGGCGGGGCGGCGGGGCGGCGCGGGCGGGCGAGGTTAGCGGGCGGCGCGGCGGGCGCGGTCGACGGCCTCGCCGATGACCGCGCCGAGGGCGTCCACGTCGGCCTGGGTGCTCGAGTGGCCCAGCGAGAACCGCAGCGACCCGCGGGCCCGGGCCTCGTCCGCCCCGATGGCCAGCAGGACGTGACTGGGCTGCGCGACGCCCGCGGTACACGCCGAGCCGGTCGAGCAGGCGATCCCCTTCGCGTCGAGCAACATCAGCAGCGCATCGCCCTCGCACCCAGGGAACGAGAAGTGAGCGTTCCCCGGCAGCCGGCCCTCTCCGGGCGGCGCGCCGTTGAGCACGGCGTCCGGCACGGCCGCCAGGACCTGGGCGATCAGGTCGTCGCGCAGCGCGGCCAGCCGCTTCACCTCCTCGGCCCGGCGCGCGGTCGTGACCTGGACCGCGACCGCGAACGCCCGGATCGCCGCGGCATCCAGGGTGCCGGAGCGCACATCGCGTTCCTGCCCGCCGCCGTGCAGCACCGGCACCGGGTCGGTCCCGCGGGCCAGCAGCAGCGCGCCGGCCCCGACCGGCCCGCCGAGCTTGTGCCCGGTGATCGTGAGCGCCACGGCGCCGCTGTCGCCCAGGCTGACCGGGAGCTGGCCCGCGGCCTGGACCGCGTCGCTGTGGAACGGGATCGCGTGCTCCCGGGCGAGGGCGGCCAGCTCGGCGATCGGCTGCACGGTGCCGACCTCGTTGTTGGCCCACATGACGCTGACCAGCGCGACGGTCTCGGGATCGCGCTCGATGGCCTCGCGCATCACCTCCGGGCTGATCCGCCCGACGTCATCCGGCGCCAGCCAGTCCACCTCGGCGTCCTCGTGCTCGTGCAGCCACCGCACGCAGTCCAGGACCGCGTGGTGCTCGATCGCGGGCGCGAGCACCCGGCGGCGCAGGGGATCGGCCGAACGGCGCGCCCAGAACAGGCCCTTCACGGCCAGATTGTCCGCTTCGGTCCCGCCGCTGGTGAACACCACCTCGCTGGGGCGGGCGCCGTAGACGGCCGCGATCTGCTCCCGGGACTCCTCCACGACCCGGCGCGCCCGGCGGCCCGCGTTATGCAGGGACGACGGATTGCCCGTTTGCGCCAGTTCGTCGGCCATCGCGGCGATGGCCTCGGGCAGCATCGGCGTGGTCGCCGCGTGATCCAGGTAGACGGGCGAGGCCGGCGCCCGCCCGCCACCGCCGGCATCGAGGTGTCCCATGATTACTCAGCCTAGCCGGGACAGACAGGCTGATTGTTCGGTGACGGAACCGGTCAGCCCCGCGTCCGCTTCTGGATCTCCTCGGTCAGCTGCGGAACGACCTGGAACAGGTCGCCCACCACGCCGAAGTCGGCCAGCTCGAAGATCGGCGCCTCGGGGTCCTTGTTGACCACCATGATGGTCTTGGACGTCTGCATGCCGGCCCGGTGCTGGATCGCCCCGGAGATGCCCACCGCCAGGTATAGCTGCGGGGAGACGGTCTTCCCGGTCTGGCCGACCTGGAACTGGTGCGGGTACCAGCCCGCGTCGGTGGCGGCCCGGGACGCGCCCACGGCCGCGCCGAGCGAGTCGGCCAGCTTCTCGATCAGCGCGAAGTTCTCGCCGCTGCCCACCCCGCGGCCGCCGGAGACCACGATCGACGCCTCGGTGAGCTCCGGCCGCTCGCCGCGCTCCTGCACCACCCGCTCGGTGATGTGCGCGGTCTTGGCCGCCTCGCTGACCTGGACGCCCACGTTCTCGAGCGCGGCGGCGCCCGGCGCGGCCTCCGGCGCCACGGCGTTGGGCCGCACGGCCACGATCGGCGTCCCGGCCTTGACCTTGGACTGCACGATGATCGCGCCACCGAAGATCGACTGCTCGGCGACCAGGCCCTCGGCCAGGTCGACCGCGTCCGTGATCAGCCCGGAACC
>Ga0335075_10007107_pt1 | contig 17246 bp, 12 predicted proteins | sample Lox_Sample_24_FD_206723 | JGI IMG/M metagenome (GOLD analysis project Ga0335075, IMG submission 206723) | Soil microbial communities from Loxahatchee National Wildlife Refuge, Florida, United States - Lox_Sample_2.4 | ecosystem: Environmental > Terrestrial > Soil > Wetlands | place: USA...
CGGTGGAGCGCGGGTTGCGGGTCGAATTTTTCTGGCGGATGGCGATGGCCGGCGCGAGACCGTCGATCAGGTCGACATCGGGCTTCTCGATGCGCTCCAGAAACTGGCGCGCGTAGGCGGAGAGCGACTCGACGTAGCGGCGCTGGCCTTCAGCGTAGATGGTGTCGAAGGCGAGCGAGGACTTGCCCGAACCCGAGACGCCGGAGACGACGGTCAGCTTACCGTGCGGAATCGCGCAGTCGATGTTTTTCAGGTTGTGGGTCCGCGCGCCGCGGATGATGATCTCGTCGCTCAATGGTCTGGTTCCGGGGGTTGAGGAAAAAGTCTCCCAGTTTGATTATAGGCGGGGCCGTCATGGTAAGAATGAAAGCCTATGCGCTGGACGGGAGCCCTGGTTCTGCTGGTTTTTGTGATTCTGTGCTCGGGAGTGATGCTGTTCCTGCTGCACCTGACGCGGGCGGGACGTATTCTGCACGAGCGCATCCCGGACCGGCCGCGGCGGCGGCTGTTTCTGGCCTCGGTGAGCTTTTTCGTGACATTTCTGGGGGTGCGCCTGATCGTTGCCGCCATCACCCACCACGTGGGACCGTTTGGCTGGGTGACGGTGCACGGGCGGCACATCCACCACCTGGTGTGGGGGATCCTGCTGCTGCTGGTGACCGGCTATCTGATGCTGGCGGAGTTCGGAACGAGCGGGACGCCGAGCTCGATTTTCGTGGCTCGGCTAATCTCCATCGGCTTCGGAGCGGGGGCCGCGCTGACGCTCGATGAGTTCGCGCTGTGGCTGGATCTCGATCCCAACGCCTACTGGACGCACCAGGGACGCATCAGCATCGACGCCGTCATTCTCTTCGGCGCGCTGCTGGCGGTGGGAGCATGGGGTGCGCCGCTGTTGACGAAGAGAAAGCAATCCACCGCTGAAACGAAGAGCTGACGCGAAAAAGAAAAGCCGCGGCGGTTTCCCGGCACGGCCTTTGTTGAGTGCGGCGTCGCGCTAGAGCCCTTTGGGCGAGAACCCGAGCTGGAAGGTGACCATGACCGAGCGCCCTGGGAGCAGCTCGAGCTGATCCAGGGGACTCGGCGTATAGAGCACATCATTGGCGGAGGGGGTGGTATTTACGCCTGTCGGCGTAACATTGCCTTCCCCCGTAATGTCCGCGATGTCATGGTTGTTGAACAGGTTGTTGAAGCTGAGCCTGATCTTCGAATTATCGAACCGCGATCGGTTCCGGATCGAATAGTTGAGGAAGAGGTTGCTCATCCACCAGGGATCGAGCGGAACATTCTGGTGAGTGGAGCCATCGTCCTCCCAGCGCGTGCCCACGCGCTTGTTAAAGAAGCCGATGTCCCAGCCATTGTCCTGCCAGGTAGGCGAAATGGTCTCGGTGTCGTGCGGCGTCTCGGCGACCCATGCGGAGGGCGTGGCGGGAGTAGCCGTTTCCCCGTTTGCTTCGGTTGCAGGCTGCGCCGCGGCGGCTTCATACTTGGCTTCGCCGATGGTGCCATTGAGGTAGAGACTGAAACCGGAGCCGAAGGCGACATTGCCTTCCGCTTCGAAGCCGTTGGTGTCGGAAGGCGGCGTGGCGTAGTAGTAGGTGAGGCCTGCGTTTGAACCGTAGGTGGGGGTGTCGGGATAGGTGTAGCTCGAGTACTGATTAATGAAATGGATATGGTATGCATCGGCATCCATGCTCAGACGGTTCAGCTTCAGCACCGTTCCGCCCTGATAGGTCGAGGCCACTGTCGGAGGAGGAGCCACCGCGACCTCGGCGCCCGTTTCGTCGAAGACGGTGCTGAAGGGGATAATGCTGCCCTTGCCGTAGTCGCCGTAGACCGACCAGCTATTGAGGACGCGGTAGTTGACCTCGGCGGAGGGCAGCACGCTGTTGTAGGACTTTTCGTGGATCGTGAAAACAGGGCACTGCGCGGTGGTGTCCGTGGTGGGGCAACCGAGGGGGCCAACGTCTTTGTTGGAAGCCCACTGCTGCACCGTCATGTTGTAGTGGGCATCCTTGACGCCGGCGGTGATGGTGAAGCGGGGGATGGCGACGAGCTGGTACTCAGCGAAGGGCTGATAGTCGCGGGTGATGAAGCCCTCGTGGAATTTGATTTTCCCGATCAGATCCGAGTCGACCCAGTCCGAGGGATTGGTGTCGATCTGATAGCGGTTGGTGGAGGTGTACTCGAACCAGCCGCCGGTGCGAGCGACGCCGTACTTTGAGGCGTCGCTGAGATCGGCGATCACGCCGCCCTTAACGTATTGATTCATCTTGTCGATGCCGGTGTAGGGGCCCACCGGGGTGGTAGTCACGCCCATCGCCGAGAGGGCCGGAGTGACTTCGCTGTACTGATCGTTGTCGTAGTGCTGGTGGTTCGAGTAGGAGTAGGTGTAGGGCTTCGTCTCGAAGTGCCAGCCCTTACCCCAGTCCCTGGTGTAGGTGACGATCTCGAAATTGGTTGGAATGTGGTTGGTATAGAACTTGTAATACAGCCCGTTCACCGTGCCGTCAGGGTTGTAATAGTTGTTCTGCATGTAGAAATTGTCGCCGTACTGCTGCAACTGGAAGCGGTAGGGGTCATTGTTGGGCGTATTGGCGTCCACGATGACGACCGTGCTGATGACGGAGAGATCGGATTGGTCTGAGAACTTATAGGTGAACTTGGCGGTCCCGGCGGTGCGGTACTGATAGTTGAAGGTCTGGTAGCCGTCGGAGCTGAGGTGGTGCCCTTCAAACCAGAAATTGGCCTTATCGCCGGGGCCGAAAAGGCCGGAGTCGAACTCACCGAGAATCTGATTGGTATTGAAGGAGCCGTAGGATTCGGAGAAGCGCATGGAGCTGGTGGGGGGCAGTGCCGGCGAGAAGAAGTGGATGGACCCGCCATAGTTGGCCGGCCCCATGTCGGCAGCCGTGCCGGGGCTGCGGTCGAAGTCCACGTAGCCGATGGCGGGTCCCGGAACGTAAGCCCAGGAGTGGTGACTGGGATCGTTGGAATCGTTGAACGGAACCCCATCCCACGTCATCGTGTAGTCGTCATCCACAAAACCGCGAAAGTAAGTAATGGCCTGTCCGAGGCCGACCCCGTTGGTGCTCCAGCTCACGGTGCCGGGGGACGCCGCCAGAATGTTCGTGAAGTCGGAAATGGGGGACGTATATTGGCTCACGTACTCGCTGGTGATTTCGGTGCGGGGCGAAGCGGCGTCGAGCAGCGACTTCATCGGCGCCAGCTGCGCGGCCAGCGAATTATTCGCTTCGGCTTCAACCGTCACTTCCTGCCCAACCGAGGCGATGGGCATGCTGAAGGAGAGATTCGCGGTGAGTCCCGCAGTCAGCCTTACGTTGTTCTGAGTCTGTACGGCAAAGCCGGTTGCAGAAGCCTGTACGCTGTAGGTGCCCGGGGGCAGATTGTCGATGGTGAATTTGCCGTCGGCGCCGGTGAACGCTGTGCGCTGGTGCAGGACAGCGGGGCCGGTGACAGCGACGCCGGCACCCTGGACGGCTTTGCCGGCCTGGTCCACGATGGTTCCCTGGATGGTTCCCGTGCCGGTTTGCGCGTGTAACGAGTTCATCCCCGCGAGGAGGACGAAGAAGCATGCGAGGATGCCAGGGAAAATCGAGCGAAATTTTGCGGGGAATGAAGGTGCGGGTTGATTTTCGAGGGTTGGTTGGGCTGGTGAGGATTGTCCAAATCGATTGGCATGGCGCGCAGAGGAGCGCCCTGACAAGCTTGATTGGTTTGTCACTACTTAGCCTCCGAATTTTCCGGGATAGAAAAGGATGGAACTCAGTGTTTTTGCTGGGGAAACCAGATGTAACCGTATGAAGCCTGCGTAAAGAAGCGATGAGAGGACTGTTGCAGGCGCGTGAATTGGCCGAAAGATAGTCCTCCCCGACGTAACAAAACGGTTATTTGCACGCGAGTCGGAGAGACGCCGCGGAAATGCGTACACGGCAAGCTGTCTGTTCTCTTCTTTGATACCCACGTCAAATCCCCCGCGATCCACAGGGGGCGGCAGGCTATAGTCGGAAAGGCGATTCCCACGACCTTGCTCGGGCGTGGCAGGAAAACCGGCAAACAGCGGAGGCGCAGCGATTCTGGAGGAGCCGCGGGAGGAGTTTTATCGTCCCCCCGCAGGCGAGCCGGAAGCGCGCAGATCTCGTGCTCCTCGGGCGACGGACGATGAGGAAGACGCAGAGCCCTTCTTGCGCGCGAGGCGCCGGGTCCCGGTTCGGCGCGGACTGCTTCCCTCATGGGCGCGGACGCGCTGGGGGCGGCTGCTGTTCGCGGGCTGCGTGCTGCTGGCGCTGGGCGGCCTGGCCGCGCTGGGATGGGAGACGCGGCATTTCCTCAGGCACGACCCTCGATTTGTGATTGCTTCCTCGGCCTCCATCCAGACCGTCGGCAACAGCCAGCTCACTCGGGCGGATCTGCTCTCGGTCTTCGGATCGGACATCGGGCGCAACCTCTTCTTTGTGCCGCTCGCCGGGCGGCGCGCGCAACTGGAGCAGATTCCCTGGGTGGAGCACGCCACAGTGATGCGGGTGCTCCCGAATCAGCTGCGGGTCGCGGTATCGGAGCGGACCCCGATTGCATTTGTCGAGATTAAGGGACGGATCGAGCTGGCGGACGCGGCGGGCGTGATTCTTGAGATGTCTCCGCAGGACATCGCGGCGAGGCATTACGCATTTCCCGTGGTGCTGGGGATCAATCCCGGCGATCCTCTGTCGGTGCGCGGGGCAAGGATGCAGCTCTACCAGCGTTTTCTCTCGGATCTGGACTCGGGCGGCGAGAAGGTTTCGGCGCGGCTGAGCGAAGTGGACCTGTCGGACCCGGAGGACGTGAAGGCGACGGTGCCGGAGAACGGAACCGATCTGCTGCTGTATTTCGGGCAGGAGGATTTTCTGGCGCGCTGGCAGAACTATGAGGCGCACATCGCACAGTGGCGGGCGCAGTATCCGAATCTGGCGTCGGTGGATCTGCGCTACGAGCGCGAAGTGGTGCTGAAGATGGCCGACGCGCCGCCGGATCCGGGTGCGGCAGCTATGCCGGCGGCAGCGGCACCTGCGCCGGCAAAGACGCGGGCGCGGCCGAGTGCGGCGCAGAAGAGGGCCTGGAAACGAACGGCCGCCGTAAAGAAGCAGCGGCGCAAGACCCACACCGTGCGGGAGGCGCAGTGAGCCAGCAGCCGGACAATATCCTCGCGGTGCTGGACCTGGGCAGCGCGAAGTTTCGGGTTTTGGTTGCAGAGATTCATGAAGGCGCGCTGCGTTATCGGGGACACGGGATTGCCAACGCCGCGGGCATGCGCAAGGGGATGGTTGCCGATCTGAAGCCGGCGACGGCGGCGATCAATCGCGCTGCGGTGATGGCCGAGGAGTCGGCGCAGGCGACCATCGAGCGCTGCGTGGTGGCGGTAGGCGGCCCGCATATTCGCGGCGTGAACAGCCGGGGGGGCATCAGCCTGGGGACGCGGCTGCGCGAGATCACGCGTGAGGATGTGCGTTCGGCGGTGGATCGGGCGCGGTCCATTTCCCTGCCCGCCGATCGCGAAGTGCTGCATCTGCTGCCGCGGGAGTTCATCCTCGACGAGCAGCCCGGGATTCTGGACGCGGTGGGGATGGTCGGCAACCGGCTGGAGGTGAACCTGCACATCGCCACCAGCTCGGCGAGCGCGCAGCAGAGCGTGGTGACCTGCGCCAATCGCGCGGGGATTGAAGTGACGGAGACGGTTTTCGAAGGCATCGCCGCGGCCGAGGCGACGCTTTCCGCGGACGAGCGCGAACTGGGCGTTTGCCTGCTGGACGTGGGCGCGTCGACTTCGGAGCTGGTGGTGTTCTTCGAAGGCTCGGTGGCGCACACCTCGGTGGTGCCGATCGGGGGCGACCACTTTACCAACGATCTGGCGGTAGGCCTGCGGGTGACGGCGCCGGAAGCGGAATGGCTGAAATGCCACTACGGACACGCTACGGTGACGGCGATTTCGCAGTCGAGCGAAGTGGAATTGACGGGATTGCCGGGGCACGAGCCGCGCATGGTGCGGCAGCGGCTGATCAGCGAGATTCTGGAGCCGCGGGCCAGAGAGCTCTTCCAGATGCTGCGCGACAATCTGCGCCAGGGCGGCGTGCTGGAGGCGCTGGGCGCGGGCTGCGTGCTCACCGGCGGCGCTGCACGGCTGCCGGGGTTGCTGGATGCGGCCGAGAGTTTGCTGCGGGTTCCGGCGCGGGTGGGCACGCCGGTGCCGTTATCGCGGATGCCCGCGGAATTGTCGGCGCCGGAATGCGCGGTGCTGACGGGAACGTTGCTGTATGCCCACCGCACCAGCGTGACGCGTGCGGCGGAAAACCAGGGCTTGCGCGCCAAGCTGCGCGCCATCTTTGCCGGGAGTATTTAACCATGGAGCCGAAACCGATGCCTCAGTCCGATGAAATCCGCATTCAGTATCACGATGAAGTCCCCCGCGGCGCGAAGATCAAGGTGATCGGTGTGGGCGGGGGCGGGGGCAACGCGGTCAATCGCATGATCGCAGCCAATATGGAGGGCGTGGAGTTCATCGCCGCCAATACCGACCGCCAGGCGCTGACGCTGTCGCAGGCTCCAGTGAAGCTGCAGCTGGGCGTGAAGCTGACCAGCGGGCTGGGCGCGGGCGCGAACCCCGATGTGGGGCGAAGAGCGGCGCTCGAAGACTCGGAAAAGATTATCGAGGCGCTGGAAGGCGCGGACATGGTTTTCGTGACCGCCGGGCTGGGCGGGGGCACGGGCACCGGCGCGGCGCCGGTGATCGCGTCGCTGGCCAGCGAGATGGGCGCGCTGACGGTAGCGGTGGTGACGCGGCCATTCTCCTTTGAGGGCAAGCGGCGCATGATGCAGGCGGAACGCGGCATGCAGGAGCTGCTGGAGAGCGTGGACACGATCATCGTGATCCCCAACGAAAAGCTGCTGGCGGTAGCCAGGGACGCGGGCTTCTTCGAGTCGTTCCGGATCGCCGACGACGTGCTGCGCCAGGGCGTGCAGGGAATCTCGGACATTATTACGATCCCGGGCATCATCAACCGCGATTTTGCCGATGTAAAGACCACCATGGCCGGCATGGGCTACGCGGTGATGGGCACGGCGGTGCGCAGCGGGGCGGACCGGGCGATCGAGGCCGCGCAGGCGGCGATGGCCTCGCCGCTGCTGGAGGCGGGAGCCATCGACGGGGCGCGCGGGATTCTGATCAACATCACCGGATCGAGCACGCTGCGGCTGAACGAAGTGAACGAGGCGTCGACGCTGATCCAGAACGCGGCGCACGAGGACGCCAACATCATCTTCGGCGCAGTGCTGAACGAGACCATGGGCGACGAGGTGAAGATCACGGTGATCGCCACGGGTTTTCGCCAGGGGTCGGAGGAGCGGCGCGAGAACATGCTGAGCGCAGCGCTGCGCGCCCAGGCTCCGGCGCGGATTGAGGCGCGGCCGGCGACGCCGCGGTTCGCCAGCGAGGACGAGGACGACTTCCCTGCTTCGGCGCCGGCGGCAAGACGCACCGAGCCGCCGGTTTTTGTTCCGGTGACGGCGCGCGAGGTGATCTCGGTTTTCCGGGAGCCGGAGGAGCAGGCGGCGATGACGGCCGCCAATGACCTCAACGTGAGCGAAGAGCCGGAGATGGAGGCGGTTCCGGTGGCCGTCCACGTGGCCGACGACGCGAACGAGCCGCGCACGATTGTGTCGCCACACACAAGTTTCGAGGAGGAATCCAGTGAGAATCTGGATATCCCGGCGTTTTTGCGGAAGGGCGGATTATAACCCGGAAGGGTTACTTCCGGAATACAAGAATGTACTCGACAGGTAACGGTTTCCGGTTATAGTGAACCCAGAGTTCCTGTTTACCATCCAAGCAGTTGCACGCGCCACCCCCCGGGAGGGCGACAGGAAGCTGTTTTTGGGGTTTAAGCAGGGACCGCGACTCGATCCGCCGGTTCCGGTTCGAAACGGTAATGCCGGTTTGGAACTTCAGGACGGCGGGCGAGAAGAAAAACGGGCTAAAGGGCGCAATCTGCGGGCACGATGAAGCAGAGGGGCCTGAAGTTTTTGAAGGCGAGTTCCCGATGAAGCGTGTTGTTCTCTCTCTGATGCTGGCCGCGTGGATGACGCCGATGGTGTTGGCGGCGGCGACGACGACCACAAGCACCACCAGCTCGCGCAGGTCCGTGCACCATACGGCGCATGCCCGCCTACATGGTGCGTCCGCTACACACCGCAGGGTGGCGACGCGGCGCGAGAGCGCTGAGACGGCTTCGCGGGCGCATCTGCGTTCCGCGACCCTGACGCGGACCCGCTACCGCCATCACTACATCCCGCACCGGTATTACGAGCGCTTCACCGCGGATTCCTTCGCGACCAGCGATCTGACCGCAGGGGACATCACCGGCGGAGAGGATCCGGTGGTTCGCCAGGCGGCGATTGACGCGCTGGGCAACATGAACGGGACCGTGGTGGCCATCGATCCGTCGAATGGGCGCATTCTGGCGATGGTGAACCAGAAGCTGGCGCTCTCCTCGGGAGCGGAACCGTGCTCGACCATCAAGCTGACGGTGGCGCTGGCGGCACTGGAAGAAGGGATCATCACCGAAGACACGCCGGTGAATCTGGGCGGAAATTATCACCTCGATCTGACCGAGGCGCTGGCGCACTCGAACAACCTGTATTTTGAGACGCTCGGCCGCCGGCTGGGCTTCGAGCGCGTACACCACTACGCGATGGAATTCGGGCTGGGCGAACTGGCCGGCTACGACATTCCCGGCGAACATCCGGGGATCTATCCCGATCAGGCGATTCCGGAGAGCGAAGGCGGGGTGGGCCGCATGTGCTCCTTTGGCGAGGGCGTTTCGATGACGCCGCTGCAACTGGGAGCGCTGGTGGCGGCCATCGCCAACGGCGGCACGCTCTACTATCTGCAGCACCCGACTACGCCGGCAGAGGTGCTGAACTTCCAGCCGCGCATCAAGCGGACCCTGGATATTACGCGGATTCTGCCTGCGCTGCAGGACGGAATGGCGGCGGTGGTGCGGTACGGCACGGCGCGATCGCTGCGCGTGAACTTCAGCCAGTTCCCGGTGCTGGGCAAGACGGGAACTTGCTCGGATGACGGCACCCGCTTTGGATGGTTCGCATCCTATGCCGACACGCAGTACGGGCGGATTGTGGCCGTTTTCTTCCTCGAGGGCGGGCGATCGACCTTCGGCCCCAAGGCTGCTGAGCTGAGCGGCGTCTTCTACCGCGACCTGTGGAATCAGAGCTACTTCGTGGCTAAACAGCCCGTGGAGGAGCAGGCGGGCGATACGGCAGCGGGCGAGCCGCAATAGGCCAAACTCAGAGCGAAACTACGCCGCCGGACGGACAGACCCATCCGGCGAAGCTTTTTGTGCCGATGACCCGCGCCGGCCCTGGGCCGACTGCAGATGTCCGCGAAAGAGCGAGTCGCGCCGCTTGGCGATCTCCGCGTTCAGCTCACCACCGATGAGAATGGCCAGCGCGGTGAGGTAGAACCAGAACATCAGAGCGAAGAGGGCTCCCATACCGCCGTAGAGGCGCGAGTAGTGGGCCATGTGGTTGAGGTAAAAATCCAGGCTGAAGGAGCCGGCAAACCACAGGGCGGTTGCAAAAAGCGCGCCGGGGATGGTGGAGCGAAAACGCTGGCGCATGTTGGGAGCAAGGAAGTAGACCAGTTCCAGGCCCACGACAAAGCAACCGAAGACCGCAGCCAGGCGGAGCAGCGGCCAGATTTTCTCGAGCATGCGCGGCAGGGAGCCGAGTTCGCCGAGGAGATGCCCGAAATGGGGGCCGGTGACGATGGCCAGCAGTGAAATCGTCAGCAGGCAGCCGCTGGTGAGGGTGAGCAGCAGCGCCTGGAGCCGGTCGCGCAACCAGGAGCGCTCCCTGGTCACGTCGTAGGCGATGTTGAGCGCCGCGATCATCGAGGTGAATCCGCTGGTCGACGACCAGATATAGCTGGCCAGGCCGAAAATCAGCACGGCGCCGTGCGGGCGAAGCACGCTGCCAACCATGTTCTCGACCAGAGCGAGGGCGTTGGCGGGAACCAGCAGAGCGATTTCGCCGAGCAACTGCGGAACCAGGCTGGGAACCCGCAGCAGCGAAAGCAGGGCGATGACCGCCATCACCAGCGGCACCATCGACATGATCGACCAGAAGGCGAGGCCTCCGGCCACGTCAAAGACCTTGGTGCGTATCAGCTCGCGAGCGACGATACGCGCCACCGCTTTGGTCTCGTTCCAGCGCCGGCGCAGACGCTGGCGCCAGCGGCGAAAGGTCCTGCGGCGGCGAGGAGCCTTTCCCGGAGAGGCGGCAGCGCGCGCTTCCGAGGAATGGTTGTCAGCAGGCACAGGCGGCTCCGGAACCAGCGATCTCCTTCTGTGCGATGTGCAAACTGCCGGACCGGGATGCGCGGAAATCGCCCCGCTTGCCGATTGCACCGCGTTTCTGCGATACATGGAGGGATTTATCGGGCCTGCAAATGGGCCTGTGGAGCGAACAATGCGACGCAAGATTCTCTTCCCTGCGGTTTTGATTTTCGGAGCGCTGATCCTGGCTGGTTTTCGGGCGCAGGCACAGGAGTCCCAGGATATCTCGTATGCCAGCGGAGCGGAGACGGTTCACGCGCTGCTGTATTTGCCGCCCCGTGGCGGCGTGCACCCGGCGCTGGTGGTGATCCACGAGTGGTGGGGGCTGAACGACTGGATTAAGCAGCAGGCCGCCGGCTTTGCGCAGCAGGGATACGTGACCCTGGCCGTGGATTTGTATCGCGGCAAGGTGGCGACCGACGCAGAGACCGCGCATGAGCTGTCGCGCGGGCTGCCGCAGGATCGCGGCTTGCGCGATCTGACCTCGGCTGTCGCGTTCCTGGCGCGGCGGAAGGATGTCGATGCGAAACGCATTGGCGCGATCGGCTGGTGCATGGGCGGCGGCTACGCTGCGCAGCTGGCTGTCGCAGATCCCAACCTGCGCGCAGTGGTCATCAACTACGGATCGCTGCCGACGGACCGCGCGGCGCTCGAGAAGATTCACGCGGCGGTACTGGGCAATTTCGGCGGTCTCGATCGCGGCATCACGCCCGACGACGTTCACGCCTTTGAGTCCGCGATGCAGTCGCTGGGCAGGAGCGTGGACGTGAAGATTTACCCCGATGCCGGGCACGCCTTCGAGAATCCGAACAACACGGCGGGATACAAGCCGGAGGATGCAGCGGACGCTCAGGGGCGCTCGCGGGCATTTCTGGCCATGGAGCTGAAACCGGGGCAAGCGTAGAGGCGCGGGCGCGGGCAGAGCTAATCTGAGAGAGATGCGCGCCTCCGTCCTGCACCAAGCCGCACCGATTGCGAGCCGTCCGCTGGCGATCGAGCAATTGCCCGTTCCGGAACCGGGAGCGGGCGAGGTTCTGCTCAAAGTGGAGGCTTGCGGGGTCTGCCGCACCGATCTGCACATCACCGCCGGCGAGCTGCCTCCGCTGCGCGAGGCCGTCACGCCAGGGCACCAGATCGTCGGACGCATCGAGAAGACGGGAGCCGGCGTGACGGGCCGCCGCGTGGGCGAGCGGGCGGGGGTTTCGTGGCTGGGCGGCGTGGACGGGACCTGTCCGCTGTGCCGCAAGGGGCGCGAGAATCTGTGCGATCATCCCACGTTTACGGGCTACTCGGTGAACGGCGGCTACGCCGAGTTTGCGACGGCGCGGGCGGATTTTCTGATTTCTCTGCCGGAAGAACCTCACGCAACAGAGCTGGCGCCGCTGCTGTGCGCGGGGATCATCGGATTCCGCAGCCTGCGCGTGGCCGAGGTGCAGCCCGGCGATCGCGTAGGGCTGTTTGGATTTGGAGCGTCGGCCCACCTGGCGATTGAGGTGCTGAAATCCTGGAACTGCGAAGTGTACGTCTCGACGCGCGGAGCTTCGCATCAGGAACTGGCGCGCAGCCTGGGCGCGACGTGGGTGGGCGGAGCCACCGAGCAGCCGCCAGTGGAGCTGGACTGCGCCGTGACCTTTGCGCCCAGCGGGGATGTGGTGCTGGCGGCGCTCGGTTCGCTGCGCAAGGGCGGCATCGTGGCCATCAACGCCATCCATCTGGACCGCGTGCCGCAGTTCGACTACGACCGGCTGTTGTGGGGCGAGCGCCAACTGCGCAGCGTGGCGAACATGACGCGGCAGGATGGACGCGATTTTGTGGCGCTGGCGGCGAAGATCGGCATCCGGCCGCGGACGACGGTGTTCCCTCTGGATCAGGTGAACGAAGCGCTGCTGGCAGTTGCCGAGGACCGCATCGACGGGGCCGCGGTGGTCGTGCCTTAGTTGAGAACGAGGGCCAGGGTGAATCCGTCGTAACCCGTGCTGCCGACGGTTTGCAGGGTGGTGGCGGAGACGCGCGGCTCGGCGGCAATCAGCTCGTTGAGGCGGCGGACGCCGTGGACGCGGGGATCGTCGGACTTTGCGTCGGCCACCTCGCCATCGCGGATGACGTTGTCGACGACGATGACGCTGCCGGGATGCGAGAGGCGCAGCGCCCACTCGAAGTAGGGCGCGTTGTTCTCCTTATCGGCGTCGAGGAAAACGAAGTCGAAGGGCTCGAGGCCTTCGGCAGCGAGCTCGGGGAGCAGCTCGAGAGCGAGGCCGAGGCGCAGATCGACCAGGCTACTGAGGCCGGCCTGAGCGAGGTTGGCGCGGGTGACTTCGCAGTGCTTCGGTTCGGCTTCCAGGCTGATGAGGCGGCCGCCGCGGGGCAGAGCGCGGGCCAGCCAGATGGTGCTGTAGCCTCCGAGCGCTCCGATTTCGAGGATGTTGCGCGCGCCGCGGATGCGCGCAAGCAGATGCAGGAACTTGCCCTGGCTGGGGGTGACGGCGATGTCGGGCAACCCGGCGGCGGTACTCGCTTCGCGGGCAGCATCGAGCGCGAGGTCGGGTGGGATGAGCAGGGCGTCGAGGTAGCGCTCGACCTCGGTCCACGTCTGCTCGGGTTTGCGTTTGGTGTTGCCGGGCGATGGCATAGTGGCTTGTCGACTCATGTTCAGGCGGAGACGAGTTCGGAGAAATCGGCGATGCGTGAGAATGTCTGCAGTATCCATCCAATCAGATTGAGGCGAACATCGCGGAGCGATACATCGTCGACCATCACCATGACTTTGTCGAAGAAGAGATCGACATGGGGACGCAGCGTCGCGATCTGCTCAAGGGCCTGCCGGTATTCGCGGCGGCTGCGGAGTTCCTCAACTTTCGGAATAAGCTTGCTGACCTCTTCGAAGAGCACCCGCTCGGCGGGTTCCTGGAGGTGATCCCCCATGGTAGCGAAGCCGAAGTCGCGGCCGGTGCTGAGAATTCCCTTCTCTATCGCCTGATTGAGGATGTTCTTCATGCGCTTGAATTGAGCGGCCACAGCAGCTAGATCTTCGGAGCCGAGCTTTGCCGTCAGGTCTTCGGCGCGCTGGATGACGTCGCGTACATCGTCCCAACCTGCTCCCAATCTGTTGTAAATAACATTCGCCATCACTGCGTTGACGACGTCATAAGCAAAGCCACGCACATCGCGAAGATAGAACTCCACGCGCTCCTGCAAGAATTCACGCAGTTTGGGTTCTTCTCCTGCATTCGTAACCGGATTCAAAATGTCAGGAGAGCAGCTGATCAGCTCGGTAATGGTCACGGGCAATTCAGATTCCGCGAGGATTTTCACAATCGCGTTCGCGGCGCGGCGTAGCGCATAGGGGTCTTTTGACCCCGTTGGCTCCAGGCCAATGCGGAACATCGCCGTGATAGTGTGCAGACGGTCAGCAATCCCGAGCACTTGCCCTTCGGTGCTGCGCGGAATTCGATCGTCAATGTTAGCCGGTGAATATTGCCAATAGATGGCCTCGGCAACCTTCTCGCCGAGTCCTTGGGCACGGGCATACAGCCCGCCGATAATGCCCTGCAGCTCGGTGAACTCTTTCACCAGCTCGGTGGTGAGGTCGGTGCGGGCGAGGCGGACGGCGTGGAGCAGCGCTTCGCGATCCAGTTTCACCTGGCGCGGTTGCAGCAGGTCCGCCAGCGACTCGGCCACCCGAAGATTCGCCTGAGTCTTGGCCCAGTAGCTTCCCAGCCCCTTGTGGAACGTGACGGACTTCAGCATCTCCACGCGGTCTTCGAGCCGGATTTTCTGGTCGACGTTCCAGAAGAAGCGCGCGTCGTTGAAGCGGGCGCGCAGGACGCGCTCGTTTCCGTGGCGGATGGTCTCGATGCCGCTCTCTTCCGGGCGAGTGTTCAGCACGGCGAGGAAGTACGGCTCCAGCTTGCCCTGGGCGTTCTCCACGGCGAAATACTTCTGGTGGTCGCGCATCACGGTAACCAGCACTTCGTCGGGCAGCGTGAGGTATTCGCGGTCGAAGTTGCCGAGGACGACGGCGGGCCACTCGGTCAGATGGGTGACGGTTTCGATGAGGGCCGCGTCCTCGCGCCAGCGTGCGCCGGGAACACTGCGCGTTTCCAGATCGAGCGCTTTGCGGATGCGATGGCGGCGCAGGGCAACGTCGGCGGTGACCTCCGCGGATTCGAGTGCGCCGAGGTAATCGTCGGGATGGTCGATCAGGACGGGCTCGCTGCCGTGGAGGATGCGGTGCCCGAAGGTCTGCCTGGCAGCGCGAATGCCGGCGAATTCGACGGGCAGGATCTCGTGGTCGAGGAGCGCGAGGATCCAGCGGACCGGGCGCACAAAACGCTCCGGCTTGCCGGCGCGCCAGTACATATTCTTCGGCCAGTAGATCGCCGCCAGCTCGGCGGCCAGCGCGGAGCCCAGGACCTCAGCAGCAGCGCGGCCGCGATGCGTCACCGTGGCGGATACATATTCACCTTTGGGCGTCGTGGTCTTTTCGAGCGCGGCGACGGCAACGCCGGCCTTCTTCGCGAAGGCCTGGGCCGCGGCGGCGGGCTGACCGTCCTTAAAGGCGACGGCCCAGGAGGGGCCGGTCATCTGCTCAGCGGCATCGGGCTGGCGGGCCAGCACGCCTCTCACATGCACCGCGAGGCGGCGCGGGGTGGAGTAGCTGTGCACCTCGTGCTCGTCTCCGAGCAGGCGCTCGCGGCGCAGCAGCGCGACGATGCGCTGGGTCAGTTCGTCTTCGGCGGCGGCGATCATGCGCGCCGGAACCTCTTCCAGTCCTGCTTCAAAGAGCAACTCGGGCATGGTTACGCGGCCCCCAATCCCAGTTTTTGTGCCGCGTAGGCTTTCGCCACGCCGACGACCATGCTGCGGATGCGCGCCATCACGGCGACCCGCTCGGTGACCGAGATGGCGCCGCGGGCGTCGAGCAGATTGAAGAGGTGCGAGCACTTGAGGCACAGTTCGTAAGCACCAAGCACCGGAAATCTCTTCAGCGCGATACGTAAATCCTCGTCGGGAGGCGGCGCAGATTCCTGGTGGACGAGGCGGTCGTGAATCTTCTCGTGGCGTTCGGCGGCCTTCTCGGCTTTGGGGGTGAAGCGCAGGTGGAACTCGTCGAGCAGCGCCTGGCACTCGGCTTCGTAGAGCCGCAGGTGCTCCCAGAGCCTGCTGACATCGGCTGCCTCGAAGTTGTAGACGGAGAGCTGCAGCTCTTCCTGCAGGCGTATGTCGCCGTAGGTGACGGCGCGGCCGGTCCTGGGATCGCGTGCCCAGACCACGTCGTAGAGCGAATCGACGCCCTGGAGAAACGCGGCAATGCGCTCGAGGCCATACGTGATTTCGCCGGAGATGGGGTCGAGGTCCATGCCGCCGCACTGCTGGAAGTAGGTGAACTGGGTGATCTCGAGGCCGTCGAGCATCACCTGCCAGCCCACGCCCCACGCGCCGCCCACGGGCCACTCCCAGTTATCCTCTTCGAACTTGATGTCGTGCTCGCGCAGGCGAATACCGATGGCCTCGAGCGAGTCGAGGTAGACCTCCTGAATGTCGGCCGGCGGCGGCTTCAGGATCACCTGCAGCTGCGTGTGCTTATACAGGCGATTCGGATTCTCGCCGTAGCGGCCGTCGGCGGGGCGGCGCGAGGGCTGCGTGTAGGCGATGGCGATGGGATCGGGCCCGAGCACCCGCAGAAATGTGTCGGGCGACATGGTGCCGGCGCCGACTTCGACGTCGAAAGGCTGAGCAAGAACGCAGCCTCGCTCCGCCCAGAAATTCTGGAGGCGAAGCAAGAGTTCCTGAAAGGTGAGAGCCGCAGCGGATGCAGTCAAACGTGACACCTGGCAGTTGGATGAAAGCGCATACACGATTTTATCGGCAGCGCGGCTTCGGCGCATCATCCGCAGGTGTCCGGATGCAACCGCAGCGGGCCGGGCGGAGTCCATTGGAGCGTGAGCGCGCACGGAATGGTTCGCATCGGGATCTCCGGCTGGACATACCAGGGCTGGCGCGGAGTCTTCTATCCGGAGAAGCTGCCGCACAGGCGGGAGCTCGAGTTTGCAGCCCGCGAGTTCGGGACCATGGAGATCAATGGGACCTTTTATTCGCTGCAACGGCCCTCCAGCTACGAGAAATGGGCCGCGGAAACGCCGGAGGGATTCGTCTTCGCCATCAAGGGATCGCGCTACATCACGCATTTGCGGCGACTGCGCGAGGTCAGGACCGCGCTGGCGAATTTCTTTGCGTCGGGAATTCTGAAGCTGGAGGAGAAGCTGGGGCCGTTCCTGTGGCAATTTCCACCGAATTTCCGGTTCGATCCCGAGCCTCTGGAGGAATTCTTCTCGCTTTTGCCGCGCGACACGGAGGCGGCCGCGGAATTGGCCGGTGAGCACGAACCGTGGATGAAGGGGCGCGTTTATCTGGAACCGAAGAAGCGCCGGCCGCTGCGGCATGCGATGGAAATCCGGCACGCGAGCTTCGTGACGCCGGAATTTGTCCGCCTGCTGCGGCGGCATCGCGTGGCCCTGGTGTGCGCGGACACGGTGGAGTGGCCGCGGCTGCTGGATGTGACGGCGGACTTTCTCTATCTGCGGCTGCACGGATCGGAGCAGCTCTACGCCAGCGGTTACAGTGGGGCGGCGCTCGATGTGTGGGCCGAGCGGATCGCGGCGTGGGCGCGGGGCCGAGAGCCACGCGAGGCATTGCAGCGGCCGACGGGTGTGCCGCCAGGGGAGTATGCGTCGGACGCCCGTCCACCGAAGCGGGCGAAACGTGACGTGTATGTCTATTTCGACAATGACGCCAAGGTGCGGGCTCCGTTTGACGCGCAGGAATTACGGAAGCGGGTGGAGAAGC
>Ga0335075_10007108_pt1 | contig 17244 bp, 15 predicted proteins | sample Lox_Sample_24_FD_206723 | JGI IMG/M metagenome (GOLD analysis project Ga0335075, IMG submission 206723) | Soil microbial communities from Loxahatchee National Wildlife Refuge, Florida, United States - Lox_Sample_2.4 | ecosystem: Environmental > Terrestrial > Soil > Wetlands | place: USA...
TCGAGTCTCAGCACCCGCGCGATGCGGTCGACAATCGACAGGCCGAGACCAAGGCCCTGCGCTTCACGCGCTCCCTCATCGAGCCGCGTGAACTCGTTGAAGACGGTGGCAAGCTTGTCCTCGCGGATGCCGATACCGGTGTCGAAGACCTGGATTTCGGCAAGCTCGCCGCGTCGCCGCACGCCCATCACCACGCGGCCCGCGCGCGTGTATTTGATCGCGTTAGAGACCAGGTTCTGGACGAGCCGGCGCAGCAGATTGCGGTCCGTTTGCACGACCAGCGACGAGGGGATGATCACCAGCTCGAGATTCTTCTCCGCCGCTTGCGGCAGGAAGTCGGTGCCGATCTGCTTCAAGAGGCCGTCGAGCTTGAACACGGTTTCGGCCGGCTTCATTGCGCCTGCGTCCAGCCGTGAAATGTCGAGCACCGCGCCAAGGATCGTCTCGACCGATTCCAGCGCGGATTCGATGTTGGCGGCCGCCTCGCGGGTGTCGTCCTTGATCGCCTTCTCGATCAGCGACGAGGCATAGAGGCGCGCCGCGTTGAGCGGCTGGACGATGTCGTGGCCCGCTGCGGCGAGGAATTTCGTTTTGCCAAGATTGGCCTCTTCCGCAAGCATCTGCGCCTGCGCAAGTTCTTCGTTGACGCGCAGCAATTCGGCGGTGCGGTTCTGCACACGCTGCTCCAGCGTTTCATTGACGCGCTTCAGCGCCATGTCGGCTTCGACGCGTTGGGTGATGTCGGCATAGGTCGCAACCACGCCGCCGTCCGGCATGGGATTGGAGCGCAGCTCGATGATGCGGCCCGAGGTCTTCAACTCGAGCTGCCACGGGCTGCCGAAACTGGTCAGCCGGTCGAGCGAGTTTGCGAGCGAGTCGGCCGGGATGTCGCCGCGCCGCGCGAGGAAGCGCAGGATCTGATCGAGCGAAACGCCAACCTGGCCGAGTTCGTCGGGCAGGTCGAACAGTGCGCGGTATTGCCTGTTCCAGCAGGTCAGCCGGAAATCCTTGTCGAAGACGGTGATGCCTTGCGCCATCTGGTCGAGCGCAATCTGCAGCAGGTCGCGGTTCTGCTGCAGCGCCTCGGTCGCATCGTCGAGCAGGCGGAAAGCGTCCTTCGAGGAGGAATCGTTGCGCTGGAAGAGCAGCGACAGGATCAGCCGCGCCGAAGACGAGCCGACGGCCGAGGCAAGCAGTTGCTCCGAAAAGCGGATAACCGCCATCGATGCCGGCGCGCCGCCATTGAGCGGTAAGCCCTCGGTCGTCTCAAAACTCTGGAAGGAGCGCTCGGTACGTTCAACGCCGAGGTAACGGCCGATCGTATCCTTGAGATCGTTGACCGTGACGGCGGTGCGGAAGCGGCGCAGGCTCGGCACCGGGTTGGCGTCGCGCGGCACGAAGATCGATGCCTGGATGCGCTCAAGCGGGATCGAGGCGCGAGAAAGTGACCCCAGCACGAAGAAGATCGTGTTGATCGACAGGCTCCACAGAACGCCATGATTGAGCGGCTCCGCGACCGTTCCGAACAGCGCCTGTGGCCGGAGCGATTCAAGTCCGAACAGGCCCTCGGTCAGGATCGGCAGGTGCGGCGAGGCGAGGGACGGGAAGAGTAGCGTGTAAAACCAGACGATGATGCCGGCCGACATGCCGAGTGCTGCGCCGCGCGCATTGGCGCCGCGCCACAGAAGCCCGCCGAAGAAGGACGGGGCGAATTGCGCGATCGCGGCGAAGGATAGGAGGCCGATCGAGGCCAGCCGCGCATTGTCGGTGCTCTCGCGATAATAGAGGAAGGCGATAAACAGGATGACGAAGATTGCGGCGCGCCGGATATTGAGGATGAGCGCCGACCAGTCCTCCGTCTCGTTCGTCTCGTTGCGGATGAGCCGCCGCACGAAGATCGGGATAACCAGGTCGTTGGAAATCATGATCGACAAAGCGACCGACGCCACGATCACCATCGCCGTCGCTGCCGACAGGCCGCCGATGAAAGCAGCCATGGCGAGAAAATCGTGGCCATTGAGCAGCGGCAGAGACAGCACGTAGAGGTCGGCGCTGGTGCGGTCGCCGACGAAAGCGAGACCTGCAAAGGCAAGCGGCACGACAAACAGATTGATCGCGATCAGATAGAGCGGAAAGACCCAGGTCGCGGTCTTCAGCTCCGTGTCGCTGCGGTTCTCCACGATCATCACGTAGAACTGGCGCGGCAGCATGATGATGGCGAAGCCGGACAGCATCGTCATCACGATCCAGGTACCGATCGAGGTCTGGTATTCCAGTGCGTCCTGAACGGCTGGACTCGCGCTGATTGCCTCGATCAGTCCCGCAGGACTGCCATAGAGCGCGAAGGTGACCCACGCACCGACCGCGAGAAAGGCCGCCAGCTTGACGACGGACTCCACCGCGACGGCAAGCACGAGGCCGTCCTGGTGTTCCGTCGCATCCGCATGACGCGTGCCGAACATTGCCGCAAACACGGCAAGAAGCATCGCCACGATCAGCGAGATGTCGGAGACGAAGGGGTCGAACGAGGGCGGCGCGCCGTTATAGTGCTCGACCATCAGGCTGACCGAGCCGGAAATCGCCTTGAGCTGCAGCGCGATATACGGAATGGCGCCGACCACGGCGATCAGCGTTGCGATGAGCGCCACCGGAAAACTTTTGCCGTAACGCGCGCCGAGAAAGTCGGCGATCGACGTGATCTTTTCCGACTTCGCGAGCTTGATCAGGCGCTTCAGCAGCGGGAAGCCGAACAGGAAAACGAGCAGCGGGCCGATATAGATGGTCAGGAATTCGAGGCTGCGTTCGGAGGCCAGGCCGACCGAGCCGAAGAAGGTCCACGATGTGCAGTAAATGGCGAGTGAAAGTGCGTAGATGTAGGGCCGTGGAGCGCCTGCGCCGGCTTGGCCCGCGGCGCGCCTGTCGCCGATGCTCGCAATGCCGAACAACAGCGTCACATAGGCGATCGCAATGATGACGACGGCCCAGCCCTGCACGCCCACAGTCCTCCCTGCGCGCTACCTGCGCAACTCATTGAAAAGCAATCATAGCTTGCGGTTTGACGGCAAGCCACCGCGAACCACTGCAAGGCCTTGCTACTTTAGCGTGAAGAAAATTCGCGTCGGCGGCATTTCTGGGGTGTAATCGCGAGAGCCTTTGCTATCATCCTGATCGGGCCGACCTTTCGATGCGGCGGCCGGGACAGCCTAGGAGGGACCTATGTTGAAGGAATTCCAGGAATTCATTGCCAAGGGCAATGTCATTGATCTTGCCGTCGGCATTATCATCGGCGGCGCCTTCGGCCTGATTGTCAATTCGCTGGTCGGCGACCTTGTCATGCCGATCGTCGGTATGGCCGGCAGCGCCGATTTCAACAACTATTTCATCCCGCTGTCTGACGCGGTGACGGCCGCCTCGCTTGAGGAAGCGCGGAAGCAAGGTCCTGTTTTTGCTTATGGCGCCTTCGTCACGGTTGTCATCAACTTCCTGATCCTCGCCTTCATCATTTTCCTGATGGTCAAGGCGGTGAACAATCTGCGCAAGCGCCTGGAGCGCGAGAAACCGGCAGCGCCTGAGGCCCCTCCGCCGGCCGACGTGAAGCTGCTCACCGAAATCCGCGACCTGCTGGCGCGCGCGAAGTAGACTGCACGCAGATTTCCACGAAAGCCGGAGGCTGACTGCCTCCGGCTTTTTGCTGGGCCAGAACGCGGGAACGTCTCGCGCGGATCGCAGCAAGGCGCTAAACGCGCAGGTCTCCATCGGGGCACTTCGCATGAATTTTTCCACGGACTTTCGCCCGGAAGCGTTGAATGCGCCGGCCAGCGGCATCGTCGCCGTGATGAGCCATGGCCGCAACAAGCCCGGCATGATCCCGCTCTGGGCGGGCGAAGGCGACCTGCCGACGCCGGATTTCATCAGCGAAGCCGCGCGCAAGTCGCTCACCGACGGTGAGACCTTTTACACCTGGCAGCGCGGCATCCCGGAACTGCGCGAGGCGTTGGCGCGCTACTACACCCGCCATTTCGGCAAGAGTTTTGACCAGAACGAGTTCATCGTCACCGGCTCCGGCATGCACGCGATCCAGCTTGCCGTGCAGCTCCTCGCCGGACCGGGTGACGAGATCGCCTATCTCTCGCCCGCCTGGCCGAACCTCGCGGCGGCCGTCGGAATCGTTGGGGCGAACCCGGTGGCGGTGACTCTCGATCGAGGCAGCAATGGCTGGAGCCTCGATCTCGAACGGTTGGAAAGCGCGATCACACCGCGCACGAAGGCCATCTTCGTCAACTCGCCGTCTAACCCGACCGGCTGGACCGCCGACCACGAGACGCTACGGGCCGTGCTCGATCTGGCGCGGCGCAGAAATGTCTGGCTGATCGCCGACGAGATCTACTCGCTCTTCCACTATGGCGAAGGCCGCGCGCCGTCCTTCCTCGACATCGTCACGCCTAAGGACAAGATCCTTTTCGTCAACAGCTTCTCCAAGAACTGGTCGATGACCGGCTGGCGCGTCGGCTGGATGCGCGTGCATCCATCGCTGCAGCCCGTGCTGGAAAATCTCGTTCAATATTCGAACTCGGGCGTCGCGGTCTTCATGCAGCGCGGTGCGGTCGCGGCCCTCGATCAGGGCGACGCCTTCATCGCCAGCCAGGTCGAGCGGGCGCGCCAGGCGCGCGACCTCGTCTGCGGCAAGCTTGGTGCGACGGGCATGGCTCGGTTCAGCGTGCCGCAAGGCGCATTCTATCTGACCTTCTCCATCGACGGCATCACGGACACCCGCTCGGCCGCCTTCAGGATCATCGACGAGGCGAATGTCGGCCTCGCGCCAGGCACCGCCTTCGGTGCCGGCGGCGAAGGCTTGTTCCGCCTGTGCTTCCACCGCCGCCTCGACCAGCTCGAGGACGCGGCCGATCGGCTGGCGAACTGGCTGAAGCGCTGAGACCGTCCACCGGCGGTTGCGATACGACTCATTCTCTTCTGTGCCGCCGGCGAAATGCGCGCGGGGAGTCGCCTTCCCGACTGCGGAACAGGCGCGAGAAATAAAATGGATCATCGATGCCAACAGCGGCAGAGATCGCGTCGATCGACATATCGGACGTGACCAAAAGCTCTTTGGCGCGATCGAGGCGTAACCGGAGCTGGTAAGCCTTCGGCGATGCACCTGTGGCAGCAGACACCTTGCGGCGCAGCGTTGCAGGCGACATGCCGAGTTCGCTTGCCAGATCGGCCATGTCGACGGCGCCGAGCGCCCGTTCCCGTAAAATGTCGATGATTTTTTGCAGGTCGGCCGCGGATGAGGAAGGCGTAGGTCCGGCGGGCTGGCGCGCCGCCGAGATCACCATACGATGGAGCGTCGCTGCCGCATCCGCTTGCGCGATGATGGAGTCGGCGCGCAGGTTTGCGTATATCGCATCGAACAGCCGTCTGGTTTCGGCTGCCTTACGCACGCGAACGGCCGGAGCATTTTCGCGCAGCACGCCGAGCCGGACAAAATCGTCTGGAAGCGCGCCTTCGAACAGGGCCCAGTGCTCATCCCAGCCGGCGCCGTCCGGGCCGTAGGAATGCGTCCGGCCGGGAAACAGCCAGAAGAGCGTCGGCGCGCTGATTGGCTGGAGACCGGCTGCCTCGGTCTTGAGCCAGCCTTGGCCGCTTTCGACGAACACGACTGCGTAGCAGGACAGGCTGCGTTGCTCGACCATGCGCCTGACGTGCTGCCGTCCAAATCCCGTGACCGAGAGCCCGGCCGAGGCGGCAAGCGGAGATCGGTAAAGCGCAATTGGCGGCGCATTCATTGAGCGAAAAGTCCAACTAGCGTTCCGTCCATGGCCAAAGCCACCAAAATAGGCGACGTCTATGCCGTCCAGCACACAGAAAGAATGATCGAAATGTCAAGCGCAGCGCTGTTACGACAGGTCGGACCCGATACCGTGGCGCTCACGGCCAATGGCAAGTCGCTCTCGACAGCGCCGGATCGCCTCGGCCGATTGACGCCTTTCGATCCAGCGTGCGGGATCGCGGCTGCGCGCAGTTTTTATCAGGAGAACGGCTATGTCTGGCTGAAGGGTCTTCTTGATCGGGAGGACGTACTGGCATTCCGCGGTTGGGTCTTTTCGAAGCTTGCCCGGAGCGGGCTGATCGAGCCCGGCTCGGACCCGAGCACAGGCGTTGCCTCCACGGGTCTGTTCGACAAGCAGATGGCCGACCGCCGCCTGATGTCGCTGGTGCGATCGGCCGCCTATGAGGGCTTTTGCGCGCAGCCGCGACTGACCAGGTTTATGGACGAACTCCTGTCGGGCTTGTCCTATCTGCACAAGCGCAAGCTGATGCGCTTCACGCTGCCGGGCAGCACCACGGCGACGCCGGCTCACTACGATCTCGTCTACCTTCGCGGCGGCACCAGTCGCATCGCCACCGCCTGGATCCCGATCGGCGATACGCCGGTAGAGATGGGCGGCCTGGTCTATCTTGAAGGCTCGCACCGAGTCGGCGTCGAAATGGAGGCGGAGTTCGCCAGGGCGAATTCCGGCCTCACGCCTGAGGAGCGCATCAGCGCCTATAACCGCAACATGGGCGAGGGCGGCTGGATTTCGAAGGACCTGCCGGACATGGCGGAGCGCTTCAATGCACGCTGGCTGGTCGCGGACTACGAAGCCGGCGACGTGGTGCTGCACTCGCCTTTCATGATCCATGCTTCGACGGAAAACCGCGACCCGGACGGCCTGATCCGGCTCTCAACCGATATTCGTTTCCAGAACGTCGATGACGAGATCGACGCGCGCTGGAACAATCACTGGACCCTAGACGATATGCTGTGAGTTGGGCGGTGGCTCAGCCGCCCGACTGCGGCACCAGCAGCGGGATGACGCGGTCCGACTTGGCGACGACGGGCTGGCCCGCAGTCGCATACGGAATGCCGAGCGCGTTCCAGGTCTCCACCAGCGCGTCGCGCAGCGTGTCGATCAGCTCGTCGCCGTGGAAAGGCGAGGGCGTGATGCGCAGCCGCTCGGTGCCGCGCGGCACGGTCGGGTAGTTGATGGGCTGGATGTAGATGCCGTGCTTGCCGAGCAGCCGGTCGGTCGCCATCTTGCAGAGTTCCGGATCGCCGACCAGCACAGGCACAATGTGCGTTGCCGACGGCATCACCGGCAGGTGCACAGCCGAGAGCACGTCCTTGACGCGTTGCGCCTGGCGCTGATGGATCTCGCGCTCCGAGTTCGACTGCTTCAGATGCCGGATCGATGTCGTGGCGGCCGCGGCGATCGCCGGCGGCAGCGCCGTCGTGAAGATGAAACCGGGAGCATAAGAGCGAACGGCGTCGACCACGCTGCGGTCGCCCGCAATGTAGCCGCCCAGCGTACCGAACGCTTTGGCGAGCGTGCCCTCGATCACATCGATTCTGTTGGCAAGGCCTTCGCGCTCGGTGATGCCACCGCCGCGCGCCCCGTACATGCCAACCGCGTGCACCTCGTCGATATAGGTCATCGCATTGTATTTCTCGGCCAGCGCGACGATCTCGGCGACGGGCGCGATGTCGCCATCCATCGAGTAGACGGACTCGAACACGATCAGCTTGGCGCGGCCCCAGCCGGCGCCCTGCAGCAGCTTCTCGAGATGCGCGACGTCGTTGTGCCGGAAGATCTTCTTCTCCGCGCCCGAACGGCGGACCCCCTCGATCATCGAGGCGTGGTTCAGCTCGTCAGAGAGGACCAGGCAATTGGGCAGCAGGCGGGCGATCGTCGAAATCGACGCCTCGTTGGAGACGAAGCCCGAGGTGAAGACAAGCGCCGATTCCTTGCCGTGCAGATCGGCAAGCTCCTGTTCGAGCTCGACCAGCGGATGGTTGGTGCCGGAAATGTTGCGCGTGCCGCCGGCGCCTGAGCCCATGCGGCCGGCAGCGTCCTGCATGGCCTTCACCACGTCTGGGTGCTGGCCCATGCCGAGGTAATCGTTTGAGCACCAGACGGTGATTTCCTTGGCGTCGCCGTTCGAGCGCCAGATCGCCTTCGGGAATTCGCCCGCGACGCGCTCGATGTCGGCAAAAATCCGGTAGCGTCGCTCGGCGTGAACCTGATCGATAGCTTCCTGGAAAAACCGCTCGTAATTCATCATGCCCTTCCAATTTCGGCCCGAAGAATAGTTAAATGGGCCCTAGGGGTCCATTGCGCCAGACCGGGCAAAATGCCACGCCGCGCCATGGGATTGAACGCGACAGACGCCCTTCCTATTCCGCCGGATGCCCACTTCATCGCAAAATACGGCGCGGCAGCCTGAAAAGGTGCGTCCGGCACCGATTTTTAAGCCTTTTCCGCGAGATTCCGCCAACAGGCTTTTGGCCTGGCGGTGGAGTTTTGCGTATGGCCGTTCTGGTCACTGGCGGCGCCGGTTATATCGGCAGCCATATGGTGTGGGAGCTTCTCGACGCGGGCGAGGAGGTGGTCGTCCTCGATCGGCTCTCGACCGGCTTCGAATGGGCGGTCGCGCCCGAGGCCAAGCTCGTTGTCGGCAGCATCGGCGACAGCGCGCTGGTAAGTTCCATCATTCGCAAGCACAAGATCGATGCGATCATCCATTTTGCCGGCTCGATCGTCGTGCCGGTATCGGTGGCCGATCCGCTCGGCTACTACGAGAATAACACCTGCGCGACGCGCTCGCTGCTGGAGGCGGCGGTGCGGGGCAAGGTGCAGCACATCATCTTCTCCTCCACCGCGGCGGTCTACGGCATGGCCGGCGCCGAGCCGGTCGACGAGGATGCGGTGCTCTCGCCCGAATCGCCTTACGGCCGCTCCAAGCTGATGACGGAGTGGATGCTGAAGGACGCTTCCGCCGCGCACGGCTTCCGCTATTCGGCGCTGCGCTACTTCAACGTCTCGGGCGCCGATCCGCGTGGCCGCACCGGCCAGTCGACACCGGGCGCCACCCATCTCATCAAGGTCGCCTCGGAAACGGCGCTCGGCAAGCGGCCCTCGATGCAGGTGTTCGGCACGGACTATCCGACGCCCGACGGCACCTGTGTCCGCGACTACATCCACGTCAGCGACCTTGTCGCCGCGCATCGCCTCGCGCTGCAGCGGCTGCGCGCCGGCGGCGGCAATCTCGTCGCCAATTGCGGCTACGGCCACGGCTATTCCGTGCTGGAGGTGATCGAGGCCGTCCACCGCGAAAGCGGCCGCGAGTTCAAAGTGGAGATGGCCGCCCGCCGCCCCGGTGACACCGCGTCCGTCGTCGCCAATCCGGCGCTCGCCAAACGCGAGCTCGGCTGGGCGCCGAAATACGACCAACTCGACACGATCGTCGGCCACGCACTTTCCTGGGAGCGCGCGCTGGCAAAGAAAAACTCCACGCACGGCATCCAGTCGCCCGAGCCAGAGGCATGGGAAAAGCTGCCGGAAAAGCGCACGGGCGTGCGGTCGGCATAGGATTGCTGAGCCGAAGCGACCTTTAGGAAGCCTCTGTTGCGGATATGCAACGGGTTTCACGGCTGCGCCGGAATTTGCCCACATTCCTGCCGCGAAGCAGGCCTCAATAGTTAATTTCTGGGGTGGAACCGGGGCTCGATCTCGGCGTTTGTGGCGGCAGAGGAGTCAGGTCATGGACAGAGACACGACAACGTTTCCGATCTTCATCGCCTGCATCACATTTGCGATTGCCGTGGCGATCACGACCAACGCCTGGATGTAAGTCCGGCCATTATCTGACGCCTTCCGGAAGCGGGCACCGTCCCGCTCTTTTATTTCGGCGAAAATTGCCGGTTTTCAACGTAGACCTCCCATTAACCGGCCCTGCATGGCTCGCAGATCGGCTATGCAAAACCATCCATTCAAAGCGCTTTGGAAGCCATTATCTGTGGGTGGAACGAAACGATGGAGGGCACAATGAACCCGCTCAAGACTTTCCGTGCATGGCGCCGCTACAACGAGACGGTGCGCGAACTGAACAGACTGAACACCCGTCAGCTTGCCGACCTCGGCATCAACCGTGGTGACATTGAGCGCGTCGCTCGCGGCGTCGCTTAACAAACCCGAGTTTCCGGCGGGGCTTTCTCCTCCTCCCGGCCTCGCCACAACCCGCTGGCTTCGGCCAGCGGGTTTTTTCATGTTCGCCGTTGAATAGCGACGTAACTCATAGCGAGGTTCACGAACTCATATAACGCTATCGGGATCAGGAAGCGCAGATACTCAGCAACTGCTCCTGCGAGTGTCGGACTGGCTTCAGTCCATAGCTGGTAGCCGAAGCTATATTCGCGGTAGCTGCCCGGGCCGGCTGAAATCATTGCCCATTTCAACACGATGAAAGCGATCGGCAGAACAGGAATATACCACCCGCCTAAATATCTGCGAGATAGCCTGATACTCGCGTACACGATGCAAGAATACGCAAGAAAATACGCCAGCAGATAAGGGTTTCTCGGGACAAAATTCGAAGACGAAAATAGAAATATTACAAACAGCAGAGCGCTCCAAATCACGAACGTTGCGGCTTCTCTCATTATCGATACGTTTCGCTAATAAGCCCAGCTTCGGGCCTTCGCGATGACGAAGTCGCGGAAGACGTGCAGCTTCGCCTGGTTCTTCATCGCGTCTGGATAGGCGAAATAGGTGTCGAAGGACGGCACTTCCGTCTCCGGCAGGAGCTGGACCAGCCCGGCATCCTTGTCGACGATATAGTCCGGCAGCATGGCAATGCCCGCTCCGCGCTGCACAGCGCGCTTGATCGACAGGATATCGTTGATCTGCAGCGTCGCGACGCGCTTTCCCCCCTCGAAATCGCCGACCGTCTCCAGCCAGTTCAATTCCGACAGATGCGCCGGCACCGGCTCGCCGAAGGTGACGATGCGGTGGTTCTTCAGATCCGCGATCGCCGCTGGCTTGCCGAACTTGTTCACGTAGGACGGTGATGCATAGAGGTGGAAGTGCACCGTGAAGAGCCGCCGCTGGATCAGGTCCGGCTGCTGCGGTTGGCGCAGCCGGATCGCGCAGTCGGCCTGGCGCATGGTGAGGTCAAGCTCTTCATTCGCGAGGATGAGCTGGAGCTGGATCTCCGGATAGAGGTCGAGGAACTCATGCAGTCGTTCGGTCAGCCAGCCGGCGCCGAGGCCGACAGTGGTCGTGACGCGCAGCACGCCGGAGGGCCGGTCCTTGGCCTCGGTCAGGCGTGTCTTCACGTTCTCGAGCTTCATCAGCACGTCGTGCGCCGTGCGGAAGAGCATCTCGCCCTGTTCGGTGAGCACCAGACCGCGTGCGTGGCGGTGGAAAAGCGGCACGCCGACATCGTGTTCGAGCGCGCTCACCTGCCGCGAGATCGCCGATTGCGACAGCTTCAGCGTCTCGGCGGCGTGGGTGAACGAACCAGCCTCCGCCGCTGCGTGAAACACGCGCAATTTATCCCAGTCGAGCGCCATTTCCCCTCGTCTTGTTGTGGCGTTCAGATCGAGCGGCTACTCCGCCGCTTCGCGGACGGCCTCCAGCCCGGCAATATACTTTTCCGCCTCGAGCGCCGCCATGCAGCCTAGCCCGGCGGCCGTGACAGCCTGACGATAGATGTCGTCGGTCACGTCGCCGGCGGCGAAGACGCCCGGCACATCGGTTCGCGTCGAATTCGGCTCCGTCCACAGATAGCCGTTCGACTTCTGCTTCAGCTTGCCGACGAACAGCTCCACCGCCGGCGCATGCCCGATCGCCACGAACACGCCGTCGATCGGCATGTCGGAGACGACGCCGGTGCGCACATGCTTCAGCCTGATCCCGGTGACCGACGGCAGTTGCGGCGCCTGGCCCTGCACGCCGGTGATCTCGTCGACGACCGTGTCCCAGAGAATTTTGACGTTCTCCTTCTTGAACAGGCGCTCCTGCAGGATCTTCTCCGAGCGGAACTCGTTGCGGCGATGGATGACGGTGACGCTCTTCGCCAGGTTGGACAGATAGAGCGCCTCTTCGACCGCCGAATTGCCGCCGCCGATCACCACCACGTCCTTGCCGCGGTAAAAGAAGCCGTCGCAGGTGGCGCAGGCCGACACGCCAAAGCCCTGGAAGGTCTTTTCGGACGGAATGTTCAGCCACTTGGCCTGCGCGCCGGTGGCGATGATCAGTGCGTCGGCCGTGTAGAGCGTGCCGGAATCGCCCTTGGCGCGGAACGGCCGCGCATCGACATCCACCTCGGTGATGATGTCGTTGATGATCTCGGTGCCGACATGTTCGGCCTGCTTCAGCATCTGCTCCATGAGCCAGGGGCCCTGGATCGGGTCGGCGAAGCCCGGATAGTTCTCGACGTCGGTTGTGATCATCAGCTGGCCGCCCTGCTGGATGCCGGCCACCAGCACCGGCTTCAGCATGGCGCGCGCCGCATAGATCGCCGCCGTGTAACCGGCCGGGCCGGACCCGATGATCAGCACCGGCGAATGTTTCGTTGCCATCCGCATTTCCTCAACAGGGGACCAAGGCCCGAAGCGTTTGAGATATTCCAACATAATTTATGTTGCCGGGAGTGCTACAGCAAGGCGACCAAATCGCCGCTCCCCTGAAAGCTGCTGGCTCCCTTGGCCCGGCCAGACGAATAGGATAGCTAGGGCAAATTGCCGAAAACCGGGATTCTGATGCCTCTGAAGGCCGACCTCGACGCCATCGACTGGAAAATCCTGAAGGAATTGCAGGATGACGGCCGGATCACCAATGTCGAACTGTCGCGCCGGGTGGGCATCTCGGCGCCGCCGTGCCTGAGACGGGTCAAGCGCCTCGAGGACACCGGGGTGATCAAAGGCTACCGGGCGCTGCTCAATACGCCGATGCTCGGCATGGACGTGGTGGCGTTCTGTCTGATCGGCCTGCATCACCAGTCCGAAGCCGAGTTGAAAACCTTCGCCGACCTGACGCGCCATTGGCCGCTGGTCCGCCGCGCGTGGATGCTGTCGGGCGATTCCGACTTCTTCCTGCACTGCGTCGCGCCTGACCTGTCGACGTTCCAGAACTTCGTCATCGAGACGCTCACCTCGACGCCCAATGTCGATACGGTGCGCACGGCGCTGACGATCCGTCAGGTCAAGGACGAAGGGCTGCTCGCAATCGACTGAGCGGGCGATTTTAGCCTGCCGCCCACATCTCCTCGTATAGCGCGGCGATCGCGTCGGCCTCATGGTCGGCCGAGTAGTTTTCCTCGGCATAACGGCGGGCGAAGCGTCCGGCGCGGACGATACGGCCGGGGTGGGCAAGCCAGTCGGCGACCGTTTCGGCGAGCGCCTTGGCATCATCCACAGGCACGATCGCGCCGGCGCGGCCTTCATCCGACAGCGCGCGGAACGCGCCGGTGTCGCTTGCCACAAAAGGCACGCCCGATGCCATGGCCTCCAGCGGCGTGAGCCCGAACCCTTCGTAGCGCGGCGCGGCGACGAGCAGCGAGAAGGCCGGCAGCATGGCAGCCAGCCTGAGTGGCCTCAACTCGCCGGTGAAGACGATGCGCTTGCCGAGGCCTGCCGCGGCGATATCGGCGCGCAGCTTCGTCTGGAATGGCTTGTCCACCGCCTGTGCCGTGCCGATGACGACCGCGGTGACATCAGGGAATTTCGGCAGGACGTCGATCATCGCCTGCACGAAAAGATCCGTGCCTTTCTCGGGCCGGATGCGGCCGATGGCGACAACACCGGTCTTGCCAGGCAGGCCGGTCTTCTTCCACAGCGCCTCGCGGTCTGCCGCCGGCTTGAAGCGGTGCGTATCCGCCCCGTGCGCGATCACCGCGTGCGTCTTTACGAATTTCGCCGAAGCCTCGGAGGTCGAGATGACGGCATCCATGCGCGATATCAGGAAACGCGGCCAGGCCGAGTGATAACGCTGCGCCGATGAGGTGAAGACGATCTTCACGGGCAGGCGCAGTATGTCGCGGGCGACCAACGCGAGCTGCATTTCCGCGTTGCGACGCACATGCCAGATGACGAACGGTCTGCCGCTGGCGGGCCTGCGCGACTGCGACAGCGCCTGAAGCCGTCCGATCGGATCGGAGAGTCCCGGCAGAGGCTCGCCGCAAAGCATGATGTTGTAGCGGCTCGCCAGCCGCCGCGTCACCGCGCCGGCGGTCGCGGAGACGCCCGTGTAGTTCTTGTTGAAATTGGTGACGATGACGTCCGGCGGTCCGGCGGTCGTCATGGCAACGCTCAGCCGAATTTGACCTTGACGATCTCGTAGCCGCGCGCGCCGCCAGGCGCGTTGACCTCGATGGTGTCGCCCTTCTCCTTGCCGATCAGCGCGCGCGCGATCGGGGACGAGATGGAGATGCGGCCGGACTTCACGTCGGCTTCCTGGTCGCCGACGATCTGATAGGTCTTCTTCTCCTCGGTGTCCTCGTCGACCAGCACCACGGTCGCGCCGAACTTCACCTTGTCGCCGGAGAGCTTCGACAGGTCGATGACTTCCGCGCGCGCGACCAGATCCTCGAGCTCGCCGATGCGGCCCTCGTTCAGGCTCTGCGCTTCCTTGGCGGAATGATACTCGGCGTTTTCCGACAGGTCGCCATGCGAACGCGCTTCCGAGATCGCCTCGATGATGCGAGGACGTTCCTCCTGCTGGCGCCAACGCAGCTCCTCCTTGAGCGTGTTGAAGCCATTGGCGGTCATCGGAACCTTGTTCATTTTCAGTCAGCCTTTCCGGGAGCCCGACGCCCGGAAACCGGCGGCTGGGCATAGCGAGAAACACAAAAAGAAAACGGTCCGGCGGCGACGGCCAACGGACCCGTTACACTCGAAGTGCCCATTATATAGCAATCGCTGCGGGTTTTTCACGCTAAAAATGCCGCACGATGGGCTCATCCAACGGTTGTATGGGAAACGCATCACCGCGAATTGAAGCCGGTTTGAAGGAAAACCGGCCGCAACGGCCTATCTAGGGTTCGGGGGCCGAACCGGACATATCGATGAACAAGCACCTGTCGACCACCGGCCTTGCAGCCATCTTCGCCCTCTCGATCCTGCCCTCGGCGCAGGCCGAGACGTTTCAGACCGAAAAGGTCGCTGTCAGCGCCGAGAGGGTCGTCGAAGGGCTTTCGCACCCCTGGGGCCTCGATTTCCTGCCGAACGGCGAGCTGATCGTCACTGAGCGCGAGGGGCTGATCCGCATCGTCGGCGCGAATGGCCTATCTGATCCCGTGGAAGGCGTGCCGGAGGTCTCAGCGCGCGGCCAGGGTGGTTTGCTCGACATCGCGGTCGCCCCCGATTTTGCCACCTCCAACACGATCTTCTTCACCTTCTCCGAACCGGGAGATCGCGGCGCGGGCACCGCCGTCGCGAGAGCGAAACTCGTGCGTGACGGCGATGCCGCCCGTCTCGACGATGTCGAGGTGATCTTCACGATGAACCGCAAGACCGGGACCCGGCAGCATTTCGGCTCGCGCATCGTCTTCCTGCCGGATGGCACGCTCACCTTTTCGATCGGCGACCGCGGTGAGGGCAACCGCGCACAGGACATGAACGATCATGCCGGCGCAGTGCTGCGGATCAACCAGGACGGCTCTATTCCTGCCGACAATCCGTGGGCCGGCGGTGGCGGCGCCAAGGAACTCTGGTCGAAAGGCCACCGCAACCCGCAAGGCATGACCTACGATCCGGTGACGAAAGGTCTCCTGACCGTCGAGCACGGCGCGCGCGGCGGCGACGAGGTGAACCAGCCCGAGGCTGGCAAGAACTACGGCTGGCCAGTGATCTCCTATGGCGTCAACTATTCCGGCACCAGGATCGGCGAAGGCACGGAAGCTGCAGGCTATGAGCAGCCGCTCTTCTATTGGGACCCGTCGATCGCGCCGTCGGGCCTGGCCGTCTATCAGGGCGACATGTTCCCCGAATGGAACGGCGATCTCCTGGCCGGTGCGCTGAAGTTCGAGCTTCTGTCGCGGCTCGACCGCGATGAGAGCGGGAAAATTCTGAGCGAGGAGCGCATCCTCGATGGCGAGTTCGGCCGCATCCGCGATGTCAACGTCGCGCCGGACGGTTCGATCTGGCTGCTCACCGACGAGAATAACGGCGCGATCGTCAGGCTGACCCGAGCGGATTGACGCTCAAGAAAAAAAGCCGCGGAACCCGCGGCCTTTTCCTCTATTCCAGCCAGCGAGGTTCCGCTCAGCTCTTCAGATACGTGTCGATCTGCTTTGACAGTTCAGTGTATTCGTCGCAGCCCGTGCCGCAGCGCTTCTCGATCTCCGAAAGCTGCGCCCGCGCGGAGGCGACGTCGCCGAGCTGGATATAGGCTTCGCCCATATATTCGCGGGCGAGCGTGTAGTCCGGATTGGCCTTCAGCGCTTCCTCGTAATAGCCGAGGCCGACTTCGACGCGGCCCTGCTTGCGGTGCGAATAGCCGAGATAGTTGAGAATGCGAGGGTCGCTCTTGTCGGACGCGAGCGACAGCACTTCGATCGCCTCGCCATATTTGCCGTTCAGCGCGAGCATGCGGCCGTAATTGTAGATGTCGTCATTGCTGAGGCTGCTCGACTTCTCGACGCATTTCTGCTGGGTCGAATCCCAGACTTTGCCATTCGTGCACTCGGGCGTCGAGTCACCGCCGCCACCGGCCGAGAAAGCCGGCACCGCCGCGAACGGCGCGGCGAGAAGAATGGAAACTAGACCTGCTGCGAGTTTGGTGCGCATCACTTCCTCCTGATTGGGTCCTTCACGCGCTTAAACGCAAACGGGATGCAAATTCTTCCCGCGATCTTATCGCCAATTCCGCCTGCCGGCCATCACGCTTCGTAACAGGACGCCTGCCGCTCAGGGAAACAGCGGGTCCTGCGCCATCTGCAGGTGCAGTGCCTTGCCGTCATAAGGGTGTGCCTCGCAGACCGCTTCGTTCAGCTCGACGCCGAGGCCGGGCTCTTTTGATAGGATGACGTGACCGTCCTGCCATTCAATCTTCTTTTTTAAAAGCGTCTCGTGGAAACCATCCCACTGCTTGAGCGATTCCAGGATCAGGAAGTTCGGCAGCGTCGCCGCCAGCTGGATGTTCGCCGCGCCAACGATCGGTCCGCAATAGCAATGTGGCGCGACCTGGATGTGGTAAGCCTCGGCCATTGCGGCGATCTTCTTCGTTTCGAGGATGCCGCCGGAGCGGCCGAGGTCGGGCTGCAGGATCGTCGCGGCGCGGGTCTCGATGACGCGCGCGAACTCCCACTTGGTCGTCAGCCGCTCGCCGGTCGCGATCGGGATCGATGTGCCCCGCGCCACCTGCGCCATCACCTCCGGCATATCCGGCGGCACCGGCTCCTCGAACCACAGCGGGTCGTACG
>Ga0335075_10007110_pt1 | contig 17242 bp, 13 predicted proteins | sample Lox_Sample_24_FD_206723 | JGI IMG/M metagenome (GOLD analysis project Ga0335075, IMG submission 206723) | Soil microbial communities from Loxahatchee National Wildlife Refuge, Florida, United States - Lox_Sample_2.4 | ecosystem: Environmental > Terrestrial > Soil > Wetlands | place: USA...
CACCGCCGGCCCGGTCAGCCAGCTCTCGGCCGCAGACGGCCTGATCCTGATTGGCACCAGCGGCACCTACCGGCTGCAGGCCGTCAGCCCCGCTGGCCGGGTGACCTGGTCGGTTCCCGAGTACGTGGCCAACCCTGTGACCTGGGTGGACACGGGCACCGACCTTGTGTACGTCAGCAGCGAGCCGAACGAGATGGCCCCAGGCAGCGCGCCGGTCCCGACGAAGCTCGTGGACCGGCGGCTGGCCACCGGGGCGGTTCGCTGGTCGACGCCGCTCAGCGGTTCCGCCGGTGCCCAGGTCGTCTGGCCGTACGGTGGGAACCTGGTCGCCATCGAGGAGCCGGACACGTCGGCCACGCCCGCTGCGCTCGCCGTCGACCTGGCCACCGGGCAGATCCGCGGGTCGGCGTCGCTGGCGTCGCTGGTGCCAGGCGCGCCTGCCGTGGCCGGCGGCGACACGCTGATGGAAATGGTCTCCGCGCCGTGCCCCGAGGCCGAGGCACCGGGGCCGGCGATCACGGCGAGCAGCCAGCCGTAGCGGCGAGTTGTCACTCGTCGAGCCGCACAGCGACCACGCCGGCCAGGATCAGCATCCCGCCGAGGAACTGCAACCCGGTCGGTACCTGGTGCAGCAGCAGCCAGGCGAACCCCGCCGCGAACAGCACCTCCGCCATCGCGACGAACGATCCGAGCTTCGCGCCCAGTCGGCGCACCGCGCCGATGCCCATCACGTACGCGAGAGCCGCCGCGACCACCCCGAGCCCGAGCACCGGTAGCACCCAGGTGACCCGGGCGTGGACCAGCGTCACGTCCGACGCCGTGAACCGCAGCGGCAGCAGGTGGGCGGCCCCGACGAGCGCGATCGAGACCGCGCCGGTCACCATCCCGCCCCAGGTGAGCACCACGGGAGGCAGCGCTTGCCGGGAACTGGCCGGCGTCGCCGACAGGAAGAAGTAGACCGCCATGGACACCGCCGCCGCCAGCGCCCACAGCACGCCGGTCACGCTGACACCGCCGGATCCGGTCAGGTCGAGCATGAGCGCGAGGCCGGTGAGCGCCGCCACGCCGCCACCCACGGTGAGCGGCCGGGGGCGCTGCCCGTGCCTGATCCACAGCCAGCCGACGACGAGAACGATCCCGAGGTACTCGAGCAGGATCGAGATGCCGACGTCCATCCGCGCGATCGCGTTGAAGTAGCAGACCTGGCACGCGGCCACCCCGACGAGGCCGTAGCCGGTCACCAGCCAGCCCGAGGCGCGCAGTGAGGCCCACCGCCCGCGCAGCGCGAGCAGCGCGGGTACGGTCAGCACGACCGCGGCGACGCACACCCGGGCGAGCACCGCGCCGGCCGGCGACCAGCCGGCCGAGATCAGCACGGAGCCGAAGGTGCCCGACGTGCCGAAGCACATCGCGGAAAGCAGGCCGAGCGCCAGCCCCGCTCCCTGCCCGGTTCGGCTGGGCCCGAGCGCGCCCGCGCGCGTCTCTGTCACGGGTACGATCCGGTCAGCTTCTGTCCGCGTGGTCGGCATCGCTGGCTCCTCAACTCGCACAGCGCCCGAAGGCAGGCTGTAAGTGGTAATGCCGAGCTACACTTATTACCCTAACGAAGGGCGGTGAAAGAGGTCAAATGCTTTTTGCCCATGACACCGAAGTCTCGCTCAACGCGACCGCCGCCCTGGTCAACACCGCCCGCGGCGACGCGGAGGAACTCCCGGATACCGCCGCGCTTGACGCCTTCGTGGAGCACTGGCGGTGGACCGGCGGACGCACCCACGACCAGGCGGAACTGGACGCGGTGCGCGCGCTGCGGCCCCGGCTCGCCCAGCTGTGGTCGATGACAGAAGACGAGGCGGTCGGCCTGGTCAACACGCTGCTGCGGGACGCGAGCGCGCTGCCCCAGCTGGTCAGGCATGACGGCTGGGAGTACCACATCCACGCGACTTCGCCCGACGCGCCCCTGGCCGACCGCATGGCGGTGGACGCCGCGATGGCACTCGCGGACGTCATCCGCTCCGGCGAGCTCGCCCGGCTGCGCTACTGTGCGGCCGACGACTGCGAGGACGTCCTCGTCGACCTCTCGAAAAACCGCTCACGCCGTTTCTGCAGCCTCACCTGCGCCAACCGCGTCAACGTGGCCGCCTACCGGTCCCGCCGCAGCGCGAGCTGAGCGAGCCAGGGGCGTTCGGCCTCGCCCATCGGCGTGGACGGCGGTGCCTTGACCCACGGCCAGATCTCCTCGGACAGGCCGCGCCAGTCGGCGGTCGCGTTCATCTGGCCGAGTATCGCGAACAGGCCCAGGTTGATCCGCTGCACGATCACGTAGGGGCGCGGGATCTTAGCGTAAGCGGCCAGGGGGTTCTTGAAGTCCACGTACCGGCGGGCGACCGCGGACGAGTACTCGCTTGTCATGGTGCGCGGCCCGCGGTGCCGGATGCTCTCGTAGAACAGCGACATGTGCGCCACGACGTCCTCGGTCGGGATCGGCGCGCCGGGTTCCAGGAAATCGGCCTCCTCCATGGCGCGGCGGAAGGCCTCGGGGTCGTAACGCAGGACCAGCGTCTCGATCATGTGGATGAGCGGGTCGAGTTCGCCCGCTTTGAAGTGCTTCACCAGGCCGAAATCGAGGAACGTGACCTGGCCGCCCGGCTCGAACAGGTAGTTGCCCGGATGCGGGTCACCGTTGAACGCGTTCAGCTCGTACAGCGACCGGAAGGTGAAGCGGTAGATCGTCTCGGCCGCCAGGTCCTTCTCCTCCTGCGGCCAGGCCAGCATCTCGGCGAACCGCGCACCCGCCGCGAGTTCGCTGGTCATGACGCGGGCGGTGGACAGCTCGTCCACGATCTTCGGCACCCGGGCGGTGGGATGGCCGTCGAAGTGGGCGGCGAACAGCCGCTGGTTCTCCGCCTCGCGCAGGTAGTCGAGTTCCTCGCCGATCCGCTCGCGCAGTTCCTCGATCAGCGAGGTGACGTCCTGGCTCGGCACGGCCATCTTGAGCAGCGACCTGATGAGGGACACGTTGCCGAGGTCGGCGGCGATCGTCTCGGCGATCCCCGGGTACTGCACCTTGACCGCGACCGCGAGCCCGTCGGCCGTGATGGCGCGGTGCACCTGGCCGATCGACGCCGCTGCGATGGGCAGCGGATCCCATTCCTTGAACACGCGTTCGGGGGCGGCTCCGAGTTCAGCCTCGATGACACTGGCGGCAAGTTCCGCTGACATCGGCGGGACGCTGTCCTGCAGACGGCCGAGTATCCGGCGGGCGGGCGGTGCGATGCCGTCGTCGACGTAGCTGGCCAGCTGCCCAATCTTCATCAGGACGCCCTTCATGGTGCCGAGCGTGTCGGCCACGTCCTGTGCGGTGCGCAGCGCGAGGTCGTCGCGTAGCTGCTGGCGCTGGGCGCCGGCGGCGGCGAACAGCCGGGGCGCGTTCGCCGCGTACCTGGCACCACCGCGAGCGGCGAGCCGCATCGCGGTCAGCCCCCGGCTGACCCGCAGGATCGGCTCGTTCACCGCGGGAGTTCCCGCTCGGCCTCACGCATCCGCAGGGTGAGCCGCTGGCGTGCCTCGAGCACCCCGGGCTCGCCGAGGTAGAGCGCGTCGAGGAGGCCGAGTACCTGGCGGACCTCATCGCGCCCGGGCGGCACCGAGCCCGGGGCGGGGCCTGTGCCAGCAGCCCGGGCGGTGCCGAAGCCGTACATGTCCCGCGCCCAGCCGGGCAGCGAGATGACCGCGGCGGTCGCCAGGATCTCCCACGCCTCGGAGAGCTCCGGCTCTACGCCGGGTGGCATGCCGAGCAGGTACGTCGCGATGTCGTCGGTGGATGTGCTGGTGGTGAGGGACGGGCGGACCGCCTCGAAGTAGGCGTCGAGCTCGGCCACGGACGCGGGCGCGCCGCCCTCGGCGAAGCTGCCCGGCGGCACCCCGGCGAGTTCGGCCGCAGCGGTCATCTCGGCCACGTACTGGTCCTGCTCCGCCGGCGTCAGCGCCGTGCCGTACAGCGCGGCGGCGGCCAGGCCGGAATCGACGAATCCCGCGTGCACCCAGATCAGCAGCGCCGGGTCGGCCGCCGCGTACGGCTGGCCGGTCACCGTGTCGGTGCCACGGACCCGTTCGTGCACGCGTCGCACCCGTTCCGCCGCCGCACGGGCCGCGGCGCGCTCGCCGTAGGTAGTGGTCAGCACGTACGCCGCGGTGGAGGCGAACCGCTCGGCCGGGTCGTCGCGCCAGTGGCTGTGCTGGTCGACGCCGGCCATCGCGAGCGGGTGCAGCGCCTGGAGCAGCAGCGACCGCAGCCCGGCGACCGGCGCCGACAGGTCCGCGTGCACCCGCCAGGTGACGCTGGCCGGTCCGAAGAAGCCGTCGTCGGCGGGCTCGACAGGGACGCTGGCGGCGAACGCCGCCGCGCCGCGCTGGAAGAGCCCGGCATCAGGGAAGACCTCGGCCGTCATACGGATGACCAGCCCGCCGGCGACAGATCGGTCCGGGGCACCGCGATTCCCATACCAACAAAGCTACCTCGCCGGACGCCCGCTGACGCGGCCGGTCAGCTGGTCGCGGCGGGCGCGACCCAGCGGATCGCGAACTGGCTGACCTTGTAGTTGAGCGCGGTGAGGGTGGGCGTGATGAAGTTGCCGTCGATGATCGTGCTCGCCTCCTTCTCCGCCGCGGCGATCAGCGGCTTGGTCACGCTTGCGACGTGGGTCGCCTGATTGAAGGCCTCGCCCTGTGCCTGCGCGTACAGCACGGACTGCGCGAACTCGGGATTGATCAGCACACCGCAGGCTAGTCCCGGGTAGGTCCAGGAATGGTCGGAGGACACCGGCTTGGACAGCGTGTTGTCGATCGACACGTCGTGGACCGACTGCGGCAACTGCGGCAGGGGAAGCGCCATCGACACGCTGACCTCACCCGGCGTGCTGGCGGACGGCTTGCTCAGCACGCGCAGCACGTAATGCCCGGTCGACGGCTTCCACCAGGACGGCCCTGGGTTCAGGTCCACGGTCGCCGATGCCTTGCCGACCGCGTAGAACGTGGCGGAGTACCAGCACGGCAGGATGCCCATGGGCTTGGACACCGAGTGCGTGAACATGAAGTCGAAGGTGGTGGTGCCGAGCGCGGGCTTGTCGACCCCCTCGATCTTCTCCAGGACAAGCGGCCCGACCAGCGTGGTCGAGGCGGTGGACGATGACCACGGCCAGCCGAACGTGACGTGCGGCAGGTGGATGCTGGCGCCGAACAGGTGCAGCGCCGCGGAAAGCGCGGCCAGCACCGCCCACGCGACCGCACGCCGGAAGATAACGCCGATGATGACGATCGGGACGGTCCACCGCAGCCAGCGGGGTATCCAGGAAAGCCGCCGCCGGCGCCGCGGCGGCCGCGGCTCGCCGGGCGGGCTCGCCAGCACGAGGGTCGACTGCTGCCCCCGCCGGTCATACGCGGCGTTGCCCGCGACACGCTGTGCTCGCACGACGCGGCCGTCGGGCAGGCGCAGGTGCACGAACTGGCCCGGGGCGTCCAGGACAACGGTGGCCGGCTGGGGGACGGACCCATGGCCCGGTTTCCGGCGGCCGTTCGGCGAGTTCATCGAGCGGAACACGGTACACCTGCGCTTTCATCATTCAGACGGTTGCCGGGTAGCCGAGGCTGAGCACGACGGGGACGGCGCCGAACGGCTCGCGGAACCGGCCGCCCGGCCGATCGGGAGCGTCGGGTGCGTCAACGGGCGGCCAGTGCATCTTCTGGTGCTGTGCGGTAAGGCCGGCCACGGAGTAGGGGAACTCCATGGCCGAGACGCCGTGCCGCTGCAAGATCGCGCCCCAGCGGAATGACGCGAACGCCGCGGCGAGCGCGCGGACCGACAGCCGCCGCCGAGCAGTCAGGTCGATGCCGTAGACGGCCGCGGCGAGTTCGATGAGGTCGCGCGCGCACTGCGCGAGCGCCCCCGACTTGGTGGAGTACGAGGTTCCGTCGGCGTTCGGCGAACCGAGCTTCTCCCCGTGCACGGGGGAGCGGCGCGGGTCCGCCTTGCACTGCATCCAGTCGACGGCGGCGAGCAGTTCCCAGCCGATACCGGCACCCGCGGCCACGTCCCTGTACAGGTGCTCGCCGCGGGCGAGGGGAGTCTTCGCGCTGGCGAAAAACGCGGTCGTGACCGCAGGCGGCAGCTGAGCCTCGTACCGGACGACGCTGGTCGTGACGATCCCGGCCGCCCCCGTACCGGGAATTCGCGCGGCACCGCGCGCGGTCCCGGCCGACGTTCCCCGCGCGGGCGTCGCGGCCGTTGACTGCGTGCCGGGGGAGACAAGGCCGGGTATGCGCATGCCGGTGCCCGCCCGCTGGCCGGCGATTCCCGCCTTGGGTGCAGCCGGGACGAGGGTGGGCGTGGCGACGCCCGGCACCCGCGCCCGCCCGGATGCGGTCCCGGATGCGGTGCGGCCCCCGGTCCCGCCCGCCGCGGGAGCGGCCGGCGCCGGCGCGCGACCGCCCTTCGGCGTGGCCGCGGGGCTTGCCGTGTGGGTGGCGGGCGTGGCGGCCGGCGACATGCCCGCACTGTCGAACCGGTACAGGTTGTAGAGCTGCATCAGCGCGATGAGGTTCGCGCCGTAGTGCGGATCGGTTGCGTACACGCCGGTCAGGTCGTTGGCGAAGGCGTCAGGCACCGCGCGGTCGGCCATCGCCCGGGTGTAGTAGCCGCTGGTCGCGAGCAGTTCCGCATGGTCGGCGATGGACTGTGCGTCGTTGGTGTAGGCCCGGAACTGCGCATCGATGCTCACCCACTGCCCGTTCAGGTACTCGGAAGTGGGCATGGTGACGCTGCCCGCGGGGCCGGTTCCCTTGATGCCGAACAGGTTGTGGTACTGCGCGGCGAGACCGCTCGTCCCCCAGGCGGACTCCTCGATCGCTTGCGCGATGGTCACCGACGCGGGCACGCCGTAGCGTTGCTGCGCGGCGATCGCCCCGGGCGCGACCAGGTTGATGAACGTCTGCTGGGACCGCGTTCCCGGGGTGGCGTACTGCCGCCCCAGGGAACTCGCGGAGGAACTCTCAGAAGAACCCGCCGCGGAACTGGCCGAGGCCGTCGTCGGCGACGCGGCCGGCGCTTTCGCGGCGGATGCGGGTGCCGCCGCAGCCATCGGCTTCGTGATGGGCGTTCCGCTCGGCAGGCCAGGGATGGTCGCGACCGACTCCGCGTCCGCCCGGCCAGCCCCGGCCGCGGCGCCGGTGCCACCGGCCGCGCGGCCGAGCAGATCGCCGGTGGCTAGGACACCGGGGACGAGCGCGGCCTTCGCCGAACCCGTACCCGCTGAACCGGCAGCCGCGCTTTGCGCCCTGCCAGGGGCGGCCGTCGTCGTCGTGCTCGCGGACGCCTGCCCCGTGGCCGCCGCGGATGCGGTGAGCGTGGCCGGCGCCGACTTGAGCTCTCCGTTGTCGACGAATCCGGCGACACCCTGGCCGGCGAGCGGAGCGCGGAATGAGTGCGCGTTGACCGTGAGGCCAGGGAGCGAGTCCGCGCCGATGGTGCCGAGCACGCCGCCGGAGTCGCTTGTCACGACCTCGACGTGACCGTCGAACACGACCCAGTCGCCGGGCTGGGGTGCGTAGCCGTCGCCGAGCGGGTGCCAGCGCCCGTGCTGCTGCGCGTCCGCCACCAGCGACGTGACATCCGGGGAAGCGGGGTTTGTTTCCACTCGCACGTCGGCCCATTCGGGCAGCGGCCAGGGATAGCTTGATCCGCCGGTGACCCAGCTTTGCTGGCCTACCGCCTGCGCGGCCAGTTCCAGGGTGAGGCTGGCGAACGCCGCACACGACGGACCGTGATCGGTGCCGTTCGTGCTGGTGTTGTCCCAGATCAGCGCCTCCATCTGGGCCGGCGTCCTGGTCTTGGCGAGCCGCAGGTAGTAGCCGGCCACGTTGACGATCGCCGAGCGCAACTGGGCGTCGCTGCTGACGGCGCCCGCGCTGCCACCGCCCGCGGCCAGGTGGCCGAGCGTGCCAGGATCTGCCCCCTGCTCAAGCGCCAGCAGGTGGACTGGCACGCTGGTCGGTGAGGTCATCGTCGCGGCCGCCCCAGGGACGAAGTTCAACCCAGTAATGACGCCGCCGGTGCTCACGGTCACAAGCGCCGTTGCCTGCTGCCACCATGGCCTGACGGAACGCACGGGAACTACCCTCCTTCGACGGTTACAGTCCTTTTCGCGGCTTGCAGTCTGATCCGGGTTGCCCGGCGGTTTGACGGTTTCTGGCTGCGTTGCGGTCGCTGGCCTCCTCGCGTCGGGCTGCTGCTTCCAGCGGTTACTGCCCGGACGCCGGCAGGCTGCTCAGGATCGCCTGCACCTGCCGATTGCCCGGATTGCCGGCGTTCACGAACAGCACTCCCGCCTGCGCCGCCATCTGCGACGGCGTGCCGGCCATCCACTGCTGGAACACGTCGCTCACCAGAGCCTGCTCGCCGGCCGTGCCGGCCACCGGCTCGGCGCAGCGGGCCGGGTAGCCCGCGGTGGTGACCAGCCGCGACGAGCCGGTGTAGCGCTGGCAGTTGGCCGCCGTGCTCTCCAGGCCAGGCTCGACGAGCGCACCGCCGGTCGACGACGTGAGCGTCGCACCGCTGATGATGTTGTTGATCGCCCGCGCGGCGACCTCCAGGCTGTCAAGCGGGCTTGCCGGGTTGTACGGGTGATGCAGGTTGAGCGACCAGGCGATGTCACCGCCCTGGGACGGCACGATCGGCTCAAGTCCCTTACGACCGGTCGCCTGGTCCACGAAGCCGGGATTGTCGCCGCTTGTCAGCAGCGAGAAGACCCACAGCACCTGCTCCGTGTCCTTGCCGCAGGCGAAGTTGAGCCCGCTCGGCTCGGCGGCCACGTCCGGGTTCGCGCAGGCCTGCTTGATCTCGGCCTGGACCGTGTTCACGCTGGCCGGCCAGGAGGCACCGCTGCCGCCGAGCACGAGAACCGCCGCGGTGATGCCCGCGGCCATCGCCGCCACGGCGACGGCGAGCATGCGCCAGTGCGCCAGGATGCGGCGTCGCCGTGGCCGCCTTGCGCGCTGCCGCCCGTGGTTGATCAGCGCTTCCGTCCGCCCGTCGGTCGCGGCAGCGCGCCCGTGGTCCGCTTCACTGTAAGGTTCGCCCGTCAGCGTCTGCCCTTGGTCTGGGGCGGGCGCCGCCCCAGGAGCCGCAGCCGGCTGAGCCCCGTCTGGCGTGGCCACGTTCGCCCACCCGGAGGCGCTGTTCGGCGCGGTGACGGCGAGCAGCAGCCGCTCGAGCTCTGCGGCCTTGTTTTCCAGCATGGCGATACGATCGTCATCGTCATAGCTTATATATTCGAAGTTGTGAGTCATGCTCATCCCTCGCTGGCAGTCCGTGGAGGCTCCGCGACCCGGCGCTACGTGGCGCCGTCGGCCCGCGGCCGACCGCGGGCGGCGCCCGGTTGCCGCGGCGCGGGGAAGTGCGCCGCGGTTACCAGGCTGATCGTCGCCGCGCGGTCCGTACTCATGTTCCCCATTAGAACACGCATACGAGTCTACTGGAAAGTATTTGCGAAAGGAACCTCTCAAGGTCAGATAGTTTTCGATTATGTGATCTAATGGGGCTTTTGCGACTGGTGTTGCATATGCGCACGTTGACCCGCGGCAGAATCGCGTCGACGGCGGGCCTGTCGTGTGGCACCATGGTCCGGTGCTGAACGGCCTGCTCACCGGATACCGTGCGGCGGGGGAGACCGAGGCCGGTGACCTCGCGCGGATGACCCGCCTCGCCGCCACCGCGCCTGACCCGTGGTCGCGGTCGCTGCCGCTGCACTTCACCGCCTCGGCCCTGGTCGTGCATCCCGCCACCCGCCGGGTGCTGCTGCGCTGGCATGTCAAGCACGACATGTGGCTTCAGGTGGGCGGCCACGCCGACCCGGGAGAGGCGGACCCGCTGGCGATCGCGCTGCGCGAGGCCCGTGAAGAGACCGGCCTCACCGACCTGGTGCCGTGGCCAGACGACAGGCTGAGGCACGCGGCGATCTGCTACGTGCGCCCGTCAGCGGATGAGCCCGAGCATGAGCACGCCGACCTGCGTTACCTCCTGGCGACGGGGCACCCCGACGCGATCGCACCGGAGAACGACCGATCTCCGCTCCGCTGGCTCAGCATCGGGGAGGCACGGGCACAGGTCGGCGGCAACAACCTGCGGCACACGCTAGACCGGGTTGACGCCCTGTTCGCCGCTGAGGGCTGAGTTCACCACTGAGGGCTGAGTTCACCTGGGGGCTGAATTCACTGCTCAGGCGACCATTTGCCGCTCAGGAGTTACCTGCGCTCGAATACCCGGGCCTGTCATGTTTACGCAATCAGCCGAACGCAGAAGGCTACACGGAATTGGGCTCCGCGAGCTATTCAACCGTGCCCGTTCTCCGCGGGCGATCTTTGTACTCTCTGCGGATGATGATCGATCATGAAGGATTCCGTTTGTTAACGCGTGTGTATAGACGGGCTTCACATACCGGAAATTTTCCGTCACAATGTGGTTCGCACCGGAAAGGTGATGGGCGCCCCGGTACGTCTAGTCTGGTTTGTGGTACTTTCCACCCATCACAAGGACCGGTGCCAGGATGCCTTCCTGTCTGTGCGCTCGCGTGCGCACTGACAGGATGAGTGTCCAATCATTGGCATATCGATAGCGAATCGTGATTCTCCGGCTTCATGACCGAAACTGGGCCAACTTACGATCCTGGCAAAGTTAGCGCCGGTCAGCAGGCCCTACCGGGCTGTCGGAGGCGCACAACACGCAGCCAAGGAGCGCAATTGATGTTTCGGAACAGACGGCGGACGCGCTCAGCGCGGGTCGCCGTGGCCGGAGCGGCAGCGCTGCTAGCGGTCGGAATAGCCGCCTGCAGCAGCTCGTCAAGTCCATCGGGCAGCCCGTCGTCCTCGACCTCCGCGTCCTCGACGGCCGCGGCGGTACCGGGTGGAGACGCCACCATGGCGCTGCCTCCGGGCGTGACGCTGAACTGGATCTGGCCCTTCATTCCGCTGACCAACGCCAACGAGTACAACACCGAGCAGTTCGAGGAACTCCTGTACCGGCCGTTGTACGAGTTCGGCAACAACGGCCCGTCGGTCTCGGTGAACTACCCGCTCTCGCTCGCCGACGCTCCTGTCTACACCGATGGCGGCAAGACCGTCACGATGACCATGAAGGGCTGGAAGTGGAGCGACGGGGAGTCCGTCAACGCGAGCGACGTGGTCTTCTGGCTCAACATGATGGAGGCGGAGAAGGCCAACTACTACGGCTACGTCCCCGGCCTGCTGCCTGACAACCTGGCCTCCTACAGCGCGACCGGCCCCGACACGGTCGTGCTGCACCTGAAGTCCGCGGTCTCGAGCATCTGGTTCACCTACAACCAGCTCGCCGAGATCACCCCGATGCCGGCCGCCTGGGACGTGACCTCCGCGGGCGCCACGGCGGGCAGCGGCGGCTGCGCCACCGACACCGCCGCGGACAAGTGGGCCAAGTGCGTCGCGGTGTTCAACTTCATGACCGCGCAGGCCAAGAACGCCAAGACCTACGCGACCAACCCGATCTGGGCGGTCGTCGACGGGCCGTGGAAGCTGTCGAGCTTCAGCACCGCAGCGTCCGGGCCTGTCACCTCGTTCGTGCCGAACCCGTCCTACTCCGGCAGCCCGAAGCCGCAGCTGGCCCAGTTCACGTACTACGCGTACACCGATGACACGACCGAGTACACCGCACTCAAGACCGGCCAGCTCGACGCCGGCTACATCCCGTACCAGGACCTCCCGCCGGTGTCCGGTAGCCAGGTGCTGCCGTCGGTCGACCCGCTCGGCAGCGGCTACACGCTGTCCCCGGCGTACGCGTTCGGTATCGAGTACTACCTGATCAACTTCAACAACCCCACGATCGGCCCGGCGTTCAAGCAGCTGTACGTCCGCCAGGCGATCCAGGAGACCATCGACCAGGAAGGCATGGTCAAGGCGATCCAGCGCGGCTACGGCTACCCGACCTCGGGCGGCGTGCCGACCCAGCCGACCAGCCAGTGGGTGCCCTCGGTGCAGAACGAGAACGGCGGGCAGGGCCCGTACCCGTTCTCGATCTCCGACGCCACGTCCCTGCTGACCAGCCACGGCTGGAAGGAGGTCGGCGGCGTGATGACCTGTGAGACCCCGTCCCTGTGCGGTGCGGGCGTCAAGGCCGGCACCAAACTGTCGTTCACCATGGACTACGCCACTGGCGTCGCGTACTTCCAGTCGGAGGTCTCGGTCCTTAAGTCCGACGCCGCGCAGGCGGGGATCCAGATCAACCTCGTGCCGCAGTCGTTCAACACGATCATCGGCGAGGCGGTGCCCTGCTCCGGCGCCAAGTGCACCTGGCAGTCGCTCAACTTCGGCGGCTGGAACTTCAACGGACCCGGCTTCGAGCCGACCGGCGAGCCCCTGTTCCAGACCGGCGCATCGTCGAACGCGGGCAGCTACTCGGACTCGACCGAGGACAAACTGATCAACCTGACGCACACCAGCAACAGCCTGACGGTGTTCCAGCAGTACGCCACGTACACCGCGGAGCAGCTGCCGTTCATCTGGATGCCGGACTTCTACACGGTCTGGGCCGTGAACGACAAGCTGGCGAACGTCGGCTTCAACCCGCTCGCCACCCTCCTCCCCGAGTACTGGAACTTCACCAAGTAACCAGCGGGCAGCCTGGCCGCGGCCGCTCCCAGAACGGGAGCGGCCGCGGCTGGCGCGAGAAAGGACAAAGAAACCGTGATCGGTTTCCTGATTCGACGGGTCGGACAGGCGATCATCGTCTTGTTCATCGTGACCGTCGCCACCCTCGGCATGGTGCACCTGTTCCCCGGTGGCCCGGTCCGCGCCCTCCTCGGCGAGCGGGCGACGCCGTTCCTGATCAACTACTACAACCACCTGTACGGGTTCAACCAGCCGTTTTACGTGCAGTACCTCAAGTGGGTCGACCAGATGCTGCACGGCAACCTCGGGTTTTCCGACAAGCTGAACCTCTCCGTGTCCACCCTCATCGCCCAGGACCTGCCGAAGACCATCGTCCTGGTGCTGCTGGGCACTGTCGTCTCGCTCCTCTTCGGCATCCCGCTCGGCGTCTACCAGGCGGTGCACCGCAACAGCTTCGCCGACTACGTGCTGACCGGCGTCTCCTTCCTCGGCTACTCGACCCCGGTGTTCTTCCTCGGGATCGTGCTGGTGGACTGGTTCTCGGTGGACATCCACCTGTTCCCGCCGTTCGCGCCGCAGTCGTCCTCGGTCCTCGCGATCCTCGGCCAGCCGCGGGCGCTTGTGCTGCCGGTGGTCACCTACGCGTTCCTGCTCTACGCGCTCTGGTCGCGGTACATGCGCTCGTCCGTGCTTGACAACCTGGTGCAGGATTACGTCAGGACCGCGCGGGCCAAGGGCGCGAGCGAGCGCCGGGTGGTCTGGGGGCACGTGTTCCGCAACTCGCTCGTCTCCATCGTGACCCTGCTCGGCCTGTCGATCCCGACCATGGTCACCGGCGCGATCCTGATCGAGGTCGTGTTCAACTACCCGGGCATGGGGCTCGCGTTCTACCAGGCGGCGCTCAACAATGACTTCAACGTGCTGCTCAGCTTCACCGTGCTCGTCACGACCGCGACGATCGTCGGGAACCTGATCGCCGACTTCGGCTACGGGATGCTCGACCCGAGGGTGAGGTTCTGATGACTTCCGAGGCACAGGTCATCGCGGCCACTGACGCCGAACTCGGTCTCACGCCGTCGACCAAGCCGCGCAGCATGTTCTCCCGCGCCTGGGAAGTGTTCGCGGAAAACAAGCTCGCGCTCGCCGGCATCGGCTTCATCGTCTTCATCCTGCTGTTCTGCTTCGTCGGGCCGCATATCTACGTGACCAACCAGGTGAACACCAACCTGATCGACACCCTGTGCACCCCGTCGGGCTCGCACCTGCTCGGCTGCGACGACCTCGGCTACGACGAGCTCGGCCGGCTGATGGTCGGCGGCCAGACCTCGCTCGAGGTCGGGCTGGCGGCGGCGGTTGTCTCGGTGCTCTTCGGCACCGTCTACGGTGCTATCTCGGGCTTCGCCGGCGGCTTCGTCGACGCCCTGATGATGCGGGTCGTAGACGCAGGCCTTTCGCTGCCGTCGCTGATGGTGATCATGATCCTGTCGGTGATCTTCCATCCGACGCCGAACGTGATCATCTTCATCATCGCCGTCTTCTACTGGTTCGGCGTCGCCCGCCTGGTCCGCGGCGAGACCCTCTCACTGCGGAACCGCGAGTACGTGCAGGCGGTCAAGGTGATCGGCGGCCGTCCGCTGCGGTCGGTGCTCAGGCACATCGTGCCGAACGCGATCGGCACGATCATCGTGCAGGGCACGTTCGCCGTCGCCGACGCGATCCTCACCCTGTCGATCCTCGGGTTCCTCACGCTCGGCGTAGCGCCGCCCAATACCGACTGGGGCTCGATGCTCTCCAGCGCCCTGAACTACATCCAGGGCGGCAACTACTGGTGGCTGATCTACCCGCCGGGCGTGCTGATCATCCTGACCTGCATCTCGTTCAACTTCATCGGTGACGCGCTCCGCGACGCGTTCGAGACCCGGCTGCAGCGCCGGTAGGGAGGACACGTCGTGGCGCTACTAGAAATTACTGACCTGCGCACCGAGATCCAGCTCAAGGATGGCGTGGTGCATGCCGTCGACGGCGTCACGCTGCACGTCGACGCGGGCGAGACGGTGGGCGTGGTGGGCGAGTCCGGCTGCGGCAAGACGATGACGGCGCTGTCGATCATGCAGCTGCTGCCCAACGGCGGCCGTATCGCGGGCGGCAGCGTCGTGCTCGCCGGGCGCGACCTGACCTCGCTCAAGCAGGAGGAACTGCGCAAGATCCGCGGCGACGACATCGGGATGATCTTCCAGGACCCGCTGTCGTCGCTGAATCCCACGCTTACCGTGGGGCACCAGATCGCCGAGGCGGTGCTGCTGCACCGGGACGTCACCAAGCAGCAGGCGTGGGACCGGGCGGTTGAGGTGCTCGACCTCGTCGGCCTGCCGCGGGCCAAGGAGCGGGTGGGCGAGTACCCGCACCAGTTCTCCGGCGGAATGCGGCAGCGCGTCATGATCGCGATGGCCCTGGCGTGCGAGCCGAGGCTGCTGATCGCCGACGAGCCGACGACCGCCCTGGACGTGACGATCCAGAAACAGATCCTCGAGCTCATCGACGGGCTGCGGCAGCGGCTCGGCATGGCCGTCATCCTGGTGACGCACGACCTCGGCGTGATCGCCGGCCGCGCGGACCGGGTCGCCGTCATGTACGCGGGCAAGGTGGTGGAGACCACCGAGACCTCGGTCCTGTACGCAAACCCCCGCCACCCTTACACCGAGGCGCTGTTCCAGGCGCTGCCGGAGAAGTCGGCGGAGACCAGGGAGCGGCTCTACTCCATTCCCGGCGCGCCGCCGGACCTGGTCAACCCCCCGCAGGGCTGCCGGTTCGCGCCGCGCTGCCGGTACGCGACCGACAAGTGCCGGGCCGAGCCGCCGGTGCTCAGCGGTGAGACGACGGCGCACACGTACGCCTGCTTCTTCCCGGTCGGCGCGCAGGAGAAGACGGTCGGCGGCCAGCTCACCGTGGTGGAGCCGGTCCCGGCCGCCGACGAGGCGCTGCTCGAGGACAGGCCAGTCGGCAGCGTGGTGCTCTCCGCCAAGGACCTGGTCAAGGAATTCGCGGTGACCAAGGGCGTGATGCAGCGGCGGGTCGGCTCGGTGAGCGCGGTCGCCGGCGTGTCGTTCGACATCCGCAAGGGAGAAACGCTCGGCCTGGTCGGCGAGTCCGGCTGCGGCAAGACCACGATCGGCCGCATGCTCGTCGGCCTGGAAAAGCCGACGAGCGGCACGATCAGCTTCGGCGGCAAGGACCTGGCTCGGTCGAGCGGCCGTCAGTACCGCCGTGAGCGGCGCGACATCCAGTACATGTTCCAGGACTCGTACGCCTCGCTCGACCCGCGGATGCGCGCAGGGTCGATCCTCCGCGAGCCGCTGATCGTGCAGGGCATGGGGTCGCGGCGGGAACAGCAGGCCAAGGTCAAGGAGATGCTCGGCAAGGTCGGGCTGCCGTCGGCGTGGACCGAGCGGTACCCGCACGAGTTCTCCGGCGGCCAGCGGCAGCGGCTCGGCTTCGCCCGTGCGCTGATGCTCAACCCGCAGCTCATCGTGGCCGACGAGCCGGTGTCCGCGCTCGACGTGTCCATCCAGGCGCAGGTGCTGAACATGATGCGTGACCTGCAGCGCGAGATGGGTCTCACGTACCTGTTCATCTCGCACGACCTGTCCGTGGTGCGCTACCTCTCGAACCACATCGGGGTCATGTACCTGGGCAAGCTGGTCGAAATCGGCACGGCGGACGAGGTGTACCTGCGCCCGGCGCACCCGTACACCAAGGGGCTCATCGAATCCGCACCCACCGCCGACCCGGCGGCCGAGCGGGCCAAGGTGCACGAAGGCATCACCGGCGAACTGCCGAGCGCGCTGCATCCGCCGACGGGCTGCCGGTTCCGCACCCGGTGCCCGCTCGCCCAGGAGATCTGCGCGACCGTCGAGCCGAAGCTGAGCGGTTACGGCACCGCGAATCACTTCGCCGCCTGCCACTTCGCCCTGCAGCCACCGGTAGAGTCGCTCGAGCCGGCCACCGAACAGGTCCCGTAACAAGGTCAACATCAAAAGGCACCGGCACCAGGCAGAGGAACGGGCGCGGCTGAACCTGGCCGCGCCCGCTCGGCCAGGCCAAGGTTGTTCAAGGCGTCTGCCCGGTCGCGCTGGTCACCGCATTCACTGAGGATCGCTGTCGCGTCCCGCTGAGCGACGACGGCCTCGTCGTACCGGCGCAGGCCGTACAGGGCCAGCCCAAGATTCATGAGCGCCGAGCTCTCGGCGGTCCGGTCCGCGAGTCGCCGGGCGGCGCTCAAGCCGACAGCGGAGACGGCCAGCAGGTCATCGAACCGGCTCCGGCGACCGATTTGCGATGTCAGCGGGATCCACACTGATGAGAACATATCATCGAAGTGATGCCCGGTCAACCGGATTTACGTTCGATTTCTTTGCGGTTTCGGCACCGATGACTCATCCGTGCGCTTGACGCGCACGCGTCCCGACTGGAACGCGACCGAGATGCCTGCTAGCGGCTTCCCGCACGCGGTCTAGCCCGCGGCCTGTTCGGTGCAGGACGTGTGGGACGAGCGCCC
>Ga0335075_10007111_pt1 | contig 17240 bp, 15 predicted proteins | sample Lox_Sample_24_FD_206723 | JGI IMG/M metagenome (GOLD analysis project Ga0335075, IMG submission 206723) | Soil microbial communities from Loxahatchee National Wildlife Refuge, Florida, United States - Lox_Sample_2.4 | ecosystem: Environmental > Terrestrial > Soil > Wetlands | place: USA...
CGAGTTTGGCCGCCATGCGGCGGCCCGGCGAGAGAAGCACGGGGATAGCAGACCGGAGACCTTCAACTTCCTGGGCTTTACCATGATCTGTGGTAAGTCGCGGCGCGGCAAGTTCCTGCTATGGCGGAAGTCCCGGCGCGATCGGCTGCAGGCGAAGCTTCTGGCGGTGAAGGAGGAACTGCGGCGACGGATGCACCAGCCGATTCCCTGGCAAGGGGAGTGGCTGCGGGGGGTGGTCAGCGGGTGGTTCAACTACCACGCGGTGCCGACCAACACCCGCTCTCTTCAGACCTTCCGTGACTGCGTGGTCCGGCTCTGGCTGCGGTCGCTCCGGCGACGAGGACAGCGCGACAAGACCACGTGGGAGCGGATGAAGCAGCTGGCAGACGACTACCTGCCGAAGCCGCGCATCCTTCACCCATGGCCCGAGCAACGCTTCGCCGTCAAACACCCAAGGTGGGAGCCGTATGCGGGAATGCCGCACGTACGGTTCTGTGCGGGGGGCGCGCAGTAATGCGCGTCCCTACCGCGATTAACGCTCGATCGAGAGCGCTTCGTCACTGAGGCTCTTAACAAGAAACAAACCGTCATGGCCCGGCTTGAACCGGCCATCTTCCCACGCTGATTGGGCCGGGTTGTGCAACGCGACCCGGTCGATCTTGCGCAGATGGCCGGGTCGAGCCCGGCCATGACGGTAGGGCCGGCGCCGCGACGTTTCATCCAGGGCGGGTGGGCCGCAAGGCCGGTGGTCAACTCGCAATGACACGATGGGCTGCTTGCGACGACACGAAGAGGCCATCCTGAAATCGCGTCACAGAATTTCCAAACTCTGCTTCTTCCGCGGCGGCGGATGCACTGCGTCGATCTCCGCCAGATCGGCCTCGGTCAGTACAATATCCGCCGCCCCCGCATTCTCCCGCACATGCGCCGGATTGGTTGCCTTCGGGATCGAGATCGCTGCGCCGCTGCGCATGCTCCAGGCGATCGCAATCTGCCCCGGTGTCGCATTGTGCCGGTCCGCCACCGCCTTCAGTGCCTTCGACCGCAGCAGCCGCCCGCCCTGTCCCAGCGGCGAATACGCCATGATCGGCATCTTGTGCGCCGCGCACCACGGCAGCAGGTCGAATTCGATGCCGCGGGTGTCCGGATTGTACAGCACCTGATTCGTCGCGCAGTGCGAGCCGGCCGGCAGCTTCCACGCCCGCCCCATTTCGCCGGTGTCGAAATTCGACACGCCCCAGTAGCGGATTTTCCCCTTGGCCTGCAAAGCCTCGAACCCATTCACCGTTTCGGATAACGGATGATTGCCCGGCCAATGCAGCAGATACAGGTCGATGCAATCCACCCGCAATCGCCGCAGGCTGCGCTCGCAGGCGGCCAGCACGCCGCTGAGCGACGCGTTGTGCGGATAGACCTTGCTCACCAGAAACAATCCATCGCGGCGGCCGGCGATGGCTTCGGCGATCACTTCCTCCGCGCCGCCGTTGCCGTACATTTCCGCAGTGTCGATCAGCGTCATGCCCAGGTCGATGCCGAGCTTCAGAGCCGCCACTTCCTGCTGCTTCAGCCGCGCGCTTTCGCCCATGTGCCAGGTGCCCTGGCCGAGCGCCGGGACTTCCAGCCCGTCCGGCAGACGTACCATGCGCTTCATCCCGCCACCTCCTCCGCCAGGCGCAGCACGCGCAGGAAATTGCCGCCCCACAGCGCCGCCAATGCCTCGCGATCATAGCCCCGCGCGAGCAATTCCGCGGTGATGTTGGGGCAGTCGGCGGCATTCATCCAGCCGGAGAATCCGCCCCCGCCGTCAAAATCCGAGGAGATGCCGACATGGTCGATGCCGATCCGCCGTACCGCGTAGTCGATATGGTTTGCGAAGTCCGCCACGCTGACCGCATCGGCTTTCGCCTCCTGCTTCAGGAACGACGGCACCGCAGTGACCTGGATCACGCCGCCCACGTCGCGCAACGCGTCCAACTGAGTGTCATCCATATTGCGCGGATGGTCACACAAAGCGCGGATGCAGGAATGCGTGGAAACCACCGGCGTGCGTGACACCTCGGCCGCCTGCAGCATCGATGCGCGCGACACGTGCGCCACGTCCACCACCATGCCCAGCCGGTTCAGTTCCGCAATGGCGGCGCGGCCCAGCGGCGACAGCCCGCCATGTTCTTCCGGCGCATCGTTCAGGTCCTTGCGCGGGTTGCACGAATCCGCGAGCGCGTTGTGGCCGTTATGCGTGATCGTCAGGTAGCGGGCGCCCAGCAGCCGGAACCGCGCCAGGCGCGCCAGGTCCGTGCCCATGGCGAAGCCGTTCTCTACCGCCGGCACGATCGCCAGGGCGCCGTCGCGCTTCGCCGCCTCGATCGCGTCCGCCGTGGTGGCAACGCGCGCGACGATGCCGTTCTGGCTGCGCCCCATCGCGTTGATCGCCTGCAGCATCGCCACCGCGCGTTCGAATGCCATCTGCTCTGACGCCGCATTGCGCGCGGCCTGCGGCACATAGGCGGCGAAGCAGCCGGCGCGCAGCCCGCCGCGCTGCATCTTCGGCAGATCGACGCAGCGCCGCCCGTCCTCGAATGCATCGGGACCGGTGGGCCAGGGAATGTCGATATGCGTATCCAGCGTGAGCAGGGAGCGGTGGAGAGTCAGTGGATCGATGGGCGCGGCGTCGTTCATGGCCGGCACCGTTGCAGATATCCGCGTGACACGAAAGGGCCGGGTACGTACAAGCTGGCAACGAGACCGAGGGGGAATCGCACCATGCCGGCCGCGAGACGGCCCTGGATCATCGCGGGCGCCATGCTGCTTGCCGCCGCGGCGCCATCCGATGCGCCGCCCAATGCGCCCGAGGCGATCGGGTCGTGGCTGCTGCAATGCACGGAGCACGGCTGCATTCTGCGCAACCGCGATTGGATTCTGCCACCTGGCGCCGGGGGGTTTGCTGCAGCACTGGAGGTGCAACGGCGCGGGGATTCGCTCGTGCCGGTGGTGACCTTGCGCGGCTTGTCGGCGCAACAAGCGGTCGGCGGATTGCTCGCCTTGCAGCCGCGCGCAACGTTGCAGTTCGTTCCTGGCCCTGGCGTCGATCTCGCCTGCGACATGGATGGCGCTGCGGTGATGTGCGCCCCCCAGGGAGACGCCATCGCAACGACATCGGCGGCCTTGCCGTCCGCATCTCAGGTGGAGGTGGGCGTGCGGCTTGGCGTGCCCGGGCTGATGCCGATGCCGCCACGAGTACGCGTCCTGGCGCTGCAAGATACGCGGGAAGCGCTCGCCCGCCTTCGCTCTGCCGGTGCGGCGGGTGAATCGCTGCCGGCCGAACCCGGCCTGGATTGGATCGGCTTCGTACACAAGATCATGCAGGCAGCCGGCATCAACCGGCTTGGCGAAGCGCGCCGGACCGAGACGCATTGAATCCTGCTTTCTCAGGGTTGTTTGCGGTAACATCCGAGAGTAAGGAATCGTCCGGCGCGGGCGATCCAACAGACCCGGCCATCCGGGCGGAGGAAACATCAATGGCCAACAGCGAAATACGCGCCGGCCGGCGCGACGTGATCAAGGGCGGTGCTGCGATTGCCGCCGCGGCGATGCTGCCCGCCGGCGTGGCGAGGGCTGCGGACCTCGCCCCGATCCCCCGCGACAAGACCATGACGTTGATCGGCATCAACAGCCGCGACGGGCGCTGGGTGGATTACGAGTTGTGGAACCCGTACGCCGTCGGTGCCAACCACCAGAACGGCCCCAACCTGATCTACGAGCCGCTCGCATACTACAGCGCCTTCCCCGACAAGACGTATATGTGGCTGGCCGAAAGCTTCTCCTACAGCCCGGACTTCAAGCAGCTCACCATCAAGACCCGCCAGGGCATCAAGTGGAGCGACGGCACGCCGTTCAGCGCCGAGGACGTCGCCTATACCTTCAATACGCTGCGCGACCTGGGGCCGAGGGTGAAGTGGGGCGTCGACGTGCAGCAGGCACTGGACGAGGCCACCGTCACCGATCCGAACACGGCGGTGCTGAAGTTCAAGATTCCCGCACCGCGGTTCTTCTTCTTCGCCAGCTACAAATACGATATCGGTATCTACATGGTGCCGAAGCACATCTTCCAGGGACAGGACTGGACCAGCTTCAAGCACTACGACCTTGCCAAGGGCTGGCCGGTGACCACGGGGCCGTGGAAGGTGGTGGAATCGTCACTGCAGCAGAAGGTGTTCGACCGCCGCGACTCCTGGTGGGCGGCGGACGCGAAGCTGGCACCGATGCCGCAGATCATGCGCAACATCTGGCTGCCGATGGTAGGAGAGCAGGAAAGCGCGCAGGCGCAGATCACCAATCATTCGGATTTTGGCGGACCGCTGCAGCCGGCGACGTTCCCCACCGTGATGCGCGGCAATCCCAAGGTCACAACCTGGTCCGGCCGGAAGTCGCCGTGGGGCTATGTCGATTGGTGGCCGATCTCGCTCTACGTCAACAACGAGACCCCGCCGTTCGACGATCCGGAGGTGCGCTGGGCGCTCAGCCACTATGTCGACCGCAAGACGATCATCGACGTCGCGTATCTGGGGGCCGAGACGGTCTCCACGCTGCCGATGCCGCCCTACAAGCCGCTGCTGCCATATTTCGATGTGGTGAAGGACTTGCTCGCCAAGTACAACACCATCAAATTCGATCCCGCCACGGGCGACAAGCTGCTGCGCGGCAAGGGCTTCAAGAAGCAGGGCAACATGTGGCACATGCCGGACGGCAAGCCGTTCGCGCTGCCGATCATCGGCACCGGGCTGTCCGGTTCGGCGATGGGGCCGGTGCTGTCGACGATGCTGAAGCGCCACGGCGTGGATGCCAGTTTGAGCCTGCCGCCGGATTTCGACAGCCGTTTCCAGAAGGGCGACTACTCCGGATCGATCTACGGCCATGGCGGCAGCATCCGCGAGCCGTACGACACGCTGCGCCTCTACCAAAGCCAGAGCATCGCGGTGCCGGGCGCGCATGCGGTGAATTTCGCCCGCTGGAAGAACCCCGCCTATGACAAGATCGTTGACGAGGTCTACATCACCGACCCGACCAACGTGCCGAAGCTGAAGGAATTGTTCCGCGCCGCGATGGAACTCTGGCTGCCGGCGCTGCCGGACATCCAGCTTGTGCAGAACTATCACCGCATTCCGCTCAACGAGACCTATTGGAAGAACTGGGCAACCGAGGAGAACCCGGTCGTCAACAACGCCTCCTGGCACCTGACCTACAATCTGGTGCTGTGGAACGTGCAATCGGTGAAGGCTTGAGGCTGGCGGGGCAGGTCGTTGCCGTCAGCCGGCAGCGTGCGCAGCCATGCGTCCGGGTCCCTGTCCCCGCGGAAGCGGGGAAAGGGACTTGCGTTGTGAGGTAGAGGACGCGGGCTTTGCACATCGTCTATATCGTCAAGCGCTTCCTGGTGTTCCTGGTCATCGTCTGGCTGGCGGCGACGCTCAACTTCTTCCTGCCCAAGCTGTCGGGGCAGGATCCGGTGCGCACCAAATTGCTCGAGGAAGCGTCGCTCGGCGGCTACGTGCAGAGCGGCATCGAGGACATGGTCAAGATCTACCAGCAAAAATTCGGCCTCGACAAACCGCTGTGGCTACAGTACCTCAATTATCTTGACGACATTTCGCACGGCAACCTGAATTATTCGATTGCGAACTATCCGCGCACCGTGGCCGGGATGATCCGCGACGCATTGCCATGGACGATCGGCTTGCTCGGCCTCACCACGCTGTTTTCATTCGTCGCGGGCACATTGCTGGGTGCCTTGCTGGCCTGGCCGGGCGCGCCGCGCTGGATGCGCTACATCATGCCGCCGTTATGGGCGTTGCATGCCGTCCCGTTCTTCCTGCTCGGCCTGGTGCTGATGTATGTGTTCGCGTTCCAGGTGCAGATCCTGCCGATCTTCGGCGGCTACAGCGCCGGCGCGACGCCGGCCCTGACCGTGTCCTTCGTGCTGGACGTGCTGCACCACGCGATACTGCCCGCATTGTCGATCGTGCTGGTGTCGGTTGGCGGCTGGGCCCTGGCAATGCGCGGCATGATGGTTACCACCATGGGCGAGGACTACGTCACCTTCGCCGAAGCCAAGGGCCTGCGCAGCGCCACCATCTTCACCCGCTATTGCATCCGCAACGCGATCCTGCCGCAGACCACCGGCCTGGCATTGGCACTCGGGCAGATCCTGTCCGGCGCCGTGCTGGTAGAGGTGGTGTTCGGCTATCCCGGCATCGGCGCCCTGCTGTTCCAGGCGATCGAGGAGAACGATTTCTTCCTGATACAGGGGATCGTGTTCACGGTGATCGTCGCTCTGGGATTTGCCACGTTCCTGCTGGACGTCCTGTATCCGCTGCTGGACCCGCGGATTTCGTATCGGCAGGCGTAGGGACGATGGCGCGAACGGCGATGCATCCAACCAGTGTCGGTGCGGCCAGTGTCAGTGGGACCAGTGTCGGTGGGACCAGCGTCGGTGCGGCCCCTGTCATTGCGAGCGAAGCGAAGCAATCTCGTTCGTGCGTTGGCTCCGGCCGCAGGAGATTGCTTCGCTTCGCTCGCAATGACAGGGGTGCGGCAACGCCGGCGCCCGTACCCGTACCCGTACCCGAGCCCGTGGCCGTGCCCGTGCCCGTGCCAGTGCCCGTGCCCACGCATCCGCCGACCGCCCGCTAACCCATGCTGTCCTATCTCCGCCGCAACGCGTCCCTGCTGATCGGCATCGCGCTGCTTGGCATCATCGCGTTGTTCATTATCGTCGGCACGTTCACCGTCGATACCGGCAACGCCCAGCCGCTCTCCGTTCCGGCGCTGCAACCGCCGTCCTGGGACTATCCGTTCGGCACCGACCGCCAGGGACGCGACTTGCTCGCCGTCATGGTCGCCGGCACGCCACTGACGCTTTGGGTCGGCTTCGTCGCCGGCATCATCGGCGTGGGCGTTGGCGCCATCCTTGCTTTCACCGCCGCCTACTACGGCGGCATCGTCGACACGATCATTCGCAGCATCGCCGATATCGGCCTGACCATCCCCGGCCTGCTGGTACTGATCATCATCGCCGTATCGCTGAAAGGCAGCCTGACGGTGAACCAGATGGCGATCGTCGTCGCTTCACTCGCCTGGCTGAACCCCACGCGCACCATCCGTTCGCAAGTGCTGACCCTGCGCCAGCGCGGCTACGTGGAAATCGCCCGCCTGAACGGCATGAGCGGGCCGGAAATCATCCTGCGCGAACTGATGCCCAACCTGCTGCCCTATCTGTCCGCAACACTGGTCACCAGCATATCAGGCGCCATCCTGGCCTCGGTAGGCCTGGAATTCCTTGGCCTGGGACCCATCGATTCTCCGACCTTGGGCATGACGCTCTACTGGGTGCAGTTCAACGCCGCCATCATCAACGGATGGTGGTGGTGGTGGACCGCGCCGTTGGTCATGATCCTGCTGGTCTTTCTCGGATTGTTCTTTTTGACGGTGGGACTGGACGAAATCGCCAATCCGCGCTTACGCCGCGCGGCATGAGCAATGCCGCACCCGTGCTGCGCGTCGAGGGGCTGCGCGTCGCCTATGCCCATGCGCGCGGCGCGGTGCGTGCGGTGGACGATGTCAGTTTTTCCCTCCGCCCGCACGAACGCTTCGGCCTTGCCGGAGAATCGGGCTCCGGCAAGTCCACGATGGCGCTGGCCATCCTGCGCATGATCAAGCCGCCCGGCCGCATCGAAGGCGGCGAGGTCTGGCTGGACGATACGCCGCTTTCGAAGCTGCCGCCGGACGCGATCCGCCGGTTGCGCCTGGCCGGAATCGCCATGGTGCCGCAGGGGTCGATGAACTCGCTGAACCCGGTGGTGCGCATCCGAGACCAGATCGGCGACGCGCTCGCCGATCACGGCACGAAACTGCCGCGGCGCGCGCTGGCGGCGCGCGTGCGTGACCTGCTGGTTGATGTCGGCCTGCCGCCGGAAACCGGCGACAAATACCCGCACGAACTCTCCGGCGGCATGAAGCAGCGCGCGTGCATCGCCATCGCGATCTGCCTGCGCCCGAAGGTGATCATTGCCGACGAACCGACCAGCGCACTCGACGTGGTGGTGCAGCGCCAGGTGATGGAAACGCTCGGCCGCGTGCAGATGGAACTCGGCGCGGCGGTGATCCTGATCGGCCACGACATGGGGCTGATGGCGCAGTTCGTCGACCGGCTGGGCATCATGTATGCCGGCCGCCTGGTAGAAGAGGCACCGATCCGGGACATCATCACCGCGCCGCGCCATCCCTATACGCAGCTTCTGATCGAAAGCCTGCCGTCGCTGGAGAAGAAAGGCGGGCTGCGCGGGATTCCGGGTCTTGCCCCGTTGCTGCGCGATCTGCCGCCGGGCTGCGCCTTCCATCCGCGGTGTCCGAACGCCGAAGCGCGATGCCGGGTAGAAAAGCCGAGCGTCCGGACGATGGGGACGGACGCCACCGTCGCGTGTCATTTCGCATGACCCCCTTGCTCGAACTCCGTGACGTCACCAAGACCTTCGGTACCGGCATATTGGGGCGGGAGCGCAAGGCGGCGTTGGAACGCTTCTCCTTCGCCATCGATCCGGACCGTCCGCGCGTTACCGCCGTGGTGGGCGAGAGCGGCAGCGGCAAGACAACGCTGGCCCGGCTGTTGCTGGGCCTGATCCTTCCCACCGCCGGCCAGGTATTGTTCCGGGGCAAGGATCTGCACGGCCTGAATGCCGCCGGGCGCCGCGAGTTTCGACACCACGTGCAGGCGATCTTCCAGGATCCGTACGAGGTGTACAACCCGTTCTACCGGGTGGACCACGTGCTGACGACGCCGGTGCGGAAATTCCGGCTGGCGCAATCGAAATCCGAAGGTCACGCCCGCATCGAGGAAGCGTTGCGTGCCGTTGGCCTGCAGCCGGGAGAAATCCTGGGCCGTTATCCGCACCAGCTTTCCGGCGGCCAGCGCCAGCGCATCATGGTGGCGCGCGCGCTGCTGCTGCGGCCGCGACTGATCGTGGCCGACGAACCCGTTTCGATGGTGGATGCGTCGCTGCGCGCCACGATTCTCGGCAGCCTGCGCAAGCTGCATGAGGAGCTGGGGATTTCCATCCTCTACATCACGCACGACCTGGCGACGGCGTACCAGGTCGCCGACAGCATCCTGGTGCTGTATCGCGCCACGGTCGCCGAAGCCGGCGATGTCGAGCCCGTGGTGCAGTCGCCACAGCATCCGTACACGCAACTGCTGATCGGTTCGATCCCGCGCGTCAGCACGGTGCGCGATTGGGCGGCAGAGCCCGTGCAAGGCGAGCGTGACAGCATCGCGACCGGATGCCGGTTTGCGGACCGCTGCCCTTCCGTCATGCCGCGTTGCCGCACCGCGGTGCCGCCGCTGTTCCAGACCGCACCGAACCGCGCGGCGGCGTGCTTCCTGTACGACAGCGCGCCGGCACTGCCGGCGGGAAAAGTGGCGGCCGTGCTGGCCGCGGTGCAGGCCAAGGAACCCTCCGCGGCCGTGTGAGTCCCGACCGGGCCGCTATCGTGCAATCCACGCCTCTTTGTCGTTGCGCGGTTCCGAAGGGGGCGAATCAATTACCGGCAAGGCCGGGCAGGCAGGCGCTCGGTCGTCCGTGCGCCGGTTCGGCGGGGATTGCTTCGGCGCTCCGCGCCTCGCAATGACATGCGGATGCCGTGACCGGCGCTCGGCGGACAGTGAGTACTATTCGCGGATCGCCGCCACGGGAGTAAAGCACCTTCCATGACATTGAAGATCGGCCGCGGCGCGTCGGCACCGCCCTTCATGGTGATGGACGTGATCGCCGCGGCGAACGCCCGCGCGGCATCGCTGCCGTCGGGCGCGCCGCACGTCATCCGCATGGAGGTCGGCCAGCCCGGCACCGGCGCGCCCGCCGGCGCGCTGGATGCCGCGGCGGCGGCGCTGCGCTCCGGCGATTCGCTCGGCTATACCGAGACATTCGGCCGCCGCTCCTTGCGCGAACGGATTATCGCGCATTATCGCGACTGGTATGGCATGGACGTGCCGTTAGAACATGTGGCGGTCACGGTCGGCGCCTCGGGTGCGTTTCCGCTGGCGTTCCTGGCAGCGTTCGATCCCGGCGACCGCGTGGCGCTGGTGGCGCCGTTCTATCCGCCTTACGTCAACATCCTCACTGCGCTGGATATGCAGCCGATCGTGCTTGAGGCCGGGCCGGAGACCCGCTTTCAGCCCAACATCGCATTGCTGGAAACGCTCGATCCGCCGCCGGATGGGCTGATCGTGGCCAGTCCCTGCAATCCCGCCGGCACCATGCTGCACCCGGACGAACTTGCGGCGATCGCGCGCTGGTGCGACACGAACGGCGTGCGGCTGATCAGCGACGAGATCTATCACGGCCTGCACTACGAAGGCCGTGCACCCGGCGACGTTTCCGCGGGCGGGGCAGGCATTGCAACAGCCGCAGGCGTCAGCGCGAATGCCATCGTCATCGGCAGTTTCTCGAAATACTTTTCCATGACCGGCTGGCGCACTGGCTGGATGATCCTGCCCGACGACCTCGTGCGGCCGGTCGAGCGCCTGGCACAGAACCTGTTCATCAGTGCTCCGCATATCTCGCAAATCGCTGCCGAGGCGGCGTTCGATTGCCATACGGAATTGCAGGCGAATGTTGCCCGCTATCGCCGGTCCCGCGATTACCTGTTGCGCGCCTTGCCGGATTCCGGCTTCACGCGCCTCTCGCCGGCCCAGGGCGCGTTCTATCTGTTCGCAGACATTGCGGAGCGCAGCAACGACAGCATCGCATTCTGCCGACGCATGCTGGCGGAGATCGGCATTGCCGCGACGCCAGGCGTCGATTTCGACCATGCGCGCGGCAATCGGTTTCTCCGGTTCTCCTACTGCGGGCCCGAAGCCGACATGAGAGAGGCAGCGCAGCGGTTGAAGGCGTGGCGTTAGCACAAGGGAGCGAAAGAGCCCGGCACGGCCCATTCATGCGCCGTGCCTGAACGCCAGATTTGATATTTGCCGCCGCGCCACATTTCGATCCGATGAATCGCGCGCAATGTCACTTGGCAAACGACAAAAAAGCGTGTGGCGCCGAAACCACACATAGTCAAGCCATATGAAGCGCTTTTGCCACATGGCCGCGATGCGCGATTAGCAAATCAACCGCGTGCGATTCGCCATATTTCAGGCGCGTCCGGGAACAATCATACCCCCCTGAAACTCGACTCGAAGCGGAGCAGCTCGTGCTGCCCGTTACGGGTCGAGTACTGTCACGCTGGATGGACTGACGCGAGATGACGACCGAGACGTTTGACGGCAAGGCTATTTCACTTGGTTCCCGTGACAATGTCATCCGAAAGACCGAGCTGATCATCAGCGGCGTTCTGCGCGGCGGTGTCTTGCTCAGCGTCGCGGTAATCCTCGGCGGCATCGCCTGGTTCTTCGCGTTGCGCACCGCCGGCCTGCTGCCAAACCCGACCTTCCCCGACACGCTGGCCGGCGTTCGCGAGGGATTGTGGAGCGGCAATCCGTTGGCCGTCGTCGTTGCCGGCCTGCTGATCTTGCTCGCCACGCCCGTGCTGCGCGTCGCCGTTTCCATCATCGCCTTCGTCATGGACGAAGACCGCACCTACGTCATCATCACCACGCTGGTGCTGGCGATCCTGTTGTTCAGCATATTCGGCGTGGGACCGTGGCTGGCACGGCCGCAACCCGCCATTGTGATCGACGACTCGCTGCCGTTCTTCTTCTTCGTATTGTTCTCGTCCGCCTTTGCCGGGTTCATCGGCGCCATGGTCGGCCTCGGCGGCGGCGTGTTCATCGTGCCGATCCTGACGCTGCTGTTTCATGTGCCGTTCACGGCCGCGATCGGCGCCTCGATCGTCTCGGTCATCGCTACCTCCTCCGGTGCCGCCGCGGCCTATGTGCGCGACCGCATGACCAACCTGCGCGTCGGCATGTTTCTGGAAGTTGCCACCACCTCCGGCGCGATCTGCGGCGCCTTGCTCAGCACCCTGCTCAACGCCACCGCATTGTTCATCGTGTTCGGCGTCGTGCTGCTGGTTTCCTCCCTTCCGCTGGTGATGCGGCTGGGTGAAGAGCTGCCGCAGGGCGTGAGCAATCATAAATGGGCCGAGCGTTTGCATCTGCCGAGCAGTTATCCGGACCGGCGGACGCGTGAAGACGTGTTTTATCGCGTCGCACACATACGCTGGGGTTTCAGCCTGATGTATGGTGCCGGCGTGATTTCCGGCCTGTTGGGGATCGGCAGCGGCACGTTCAAGGTGCTGGCGATGGATACCGCGATGCGGCTGCCGATGAAGGTCTCGACCACCACCAGCAATTTCATGATCGGCGTTACCGCGGCGGCCTCGGCCGGCATCTTCTTCCAGCACGGCGATATCGATCCGGCGATCGCGGCGCCAGTGGCGCTGGGCGTATTGCTCGGCGCGACCGTCGGGGCGAAGACCCTCACGCGCATGTCGAACGTGTGGCTGAAGAAACTGTTTGTTCCCGTGATCGTACTCGTGGCAGTGAACATGTTGGCGCGCGGCCTGGGCTTTCTGTGAGCCGCGCTCCGTGAGCCGCGCCCCGTGAGCCGCGCCCTGTGAGCCGCGCCGGCGCGCGACGTGATATTGCGAGTCCCGCCACACCTCACCGTTGATCGGTTTGTCGCGGATAACCGGAAGTCCGACCGCCGCTACAGCCGCCCCCGCATGCCAGCAACGGCAACCGCGAGACGATCGCCGACGCCGCGGTGCAGCGGCGCCTGCCTCGGCCAGCGTGCCAGATCGCGCTGTGCGAGAACGGCTGGCAATGCCGCAGCAATTGTCGCGCCGCGCACTGTCGCCTGTGCACCCTGTCGCAACATCGCGCGCCCTTCGTCCGCCAATCGCGCCAGCACCGCTTGAACCTGGGACGATTCCGGCTCGGCAATCGCGCCCTCCATGCTGAGCCCCTGCGCCGCCAGCAAATCCACCGGCAACAGGCACCGTCCTTGCGCCGCCAGCAAGCGCCAACTGCGCAACAGACCGGCTACGCCATAAGCGGCGCCAAGCGGCCGCAGTGCCTCCGGGTCCGGCGCGTTCAACGCTCGCGCGGCGGCGACCGCCAGCCCGCCGGCGCCAGCCAGCACATAGGCACGCCAATCGGCCAGCGTTCCGATCCCTGGTTCGGCCTCGATTTCGCGCGCCTCGATCACTGCCAGCAGATCGGCGCGCGACAGCAGGCCCGCCTCGATCGCGGCGTGCAAGGGCGTTGCCACCACATGATGGCGTACAGCGCCTTCAACCACCTCCCGCCACCATTGCAGCCGGATCAGCGCCAGGGTCGGTTCCGATGCGACCTCACGCGCCCGTGCGAGTTCGTGGTTGAACGCATACAGCGCCAGCAAGGCATCCCGCTTTGCCGGTGGCGCAAAAAGTACCGTGAGGAAGCGGTCGGGATCGTGCTGTCGCACCAGGGCAGCGAGCGAATCATCCATCCCCGGCAGTTGGTGCAACGCAGCGGGACAAGCAAGCGTGATCGCTCGCTGTTGCCCTTGATACGCCCGCGCCGCGCCCGGTACGCAGCATCGCCTCGCTTGCGCGGGAGGCGCAGGGTTGTATCCTGCGCCGCGTCGGCGGAGACGGGGGACCGGAACGCGGGTCAACGCTACCAAGCAGGAGTACGATGCCCCGCCCGGCTGACTTTCGTCGAAAACCAATCCATTCACTGCAACCAGCGGAGGAGCCAAATGGCTTTCGAACTACCGTCCCTGCCCTATTCCACCAGCGCGCTCGCGGCGCGCGATATGTGCCAGGAGACTCTCGAACTGCATCATGGCAAGCACCATCAGGCCTACGTCACGGCACTGAATGGCTTCGTGGAGAAAGATGCTTCGCTGCAAGGCAAGTCGCTGGAGCAGATCGTCAAGGCGACGGCCTCGGCCGGCGGCCCGGTGTTCAACAATGCAGGCCAGCACTGGAACCACATCCTGTTCTGGCAGTGCATGAGTCCGAATGGCGGCCGCATCCCGGGCGCGCTGGAAAAGAAGATCAATGAGGATCTGGGCGGCGTTGCCAAGTTCAAGGACGAGTTCAAGGCGGCGGGCGTGAGCCAGTTCGGCTCCGGCTGGGCCTGGCTGGTGCTGGGATCGGATGGCAAGCTGAAGGTGACCAAGACGCCGAACGGGTCCAACCCGCTGGCCACCGGCGAAGGCAAGGCATTGCTCGGCTGCGACGTGTGGGAACACAGCTATTACCTGGACTTCCGCAATCGCCGGCCGGACTATCTGACGAATTGGCTGGAGAAGCTCGCCAACTATGAGTTTGCCGAGGCGCAACTGAAAGCGGCCTGAAGCGCAGCGGTTTCGTAAGAACGGATCGTTTCTGATATTCGCCGCCGGCCCTGACCGGCGGCGAATTTTTTGGTCGTTCTGCTTGAAATTTTGTTGGCAGTTCACGGTCGCCTGTGGATATTGTGTTAAGTTGAAGATTCGGGGCGACCAGAGGCAAACAAAAAATGGCAGAACCAACCGATATCGTGTTGGCGCTGACGGCGCAGATCGTCAGTGCACATGTCTCGAAAAACCCGGTGGAACCCGAAAGGCTGCCGGAACTGATCCGCGAGGTCTACCGCACACTGGCGGGCGTGGCCGAGGAACCGGCCGAAACGGCCAGGCCTAAGCCAGCGGTTCCCGCCACAAAATCGGTGTTCGCCGACTACATCGTCTGCCTGGAAGACGGCAAGAAGATGAAAATGCTGAAGCGGCACCTGATGACGGACCACAAGCTGACGCCGGATCAATACCGCGCCCGCTGGGGACTGCCCTCAACCTACCCGATGGTGGCGGCGAATTATGCCAAAACGCGATCAGCGCTTGCCAAGAAGATCGGGCTTGGACAGAAACGTTCCGTGCTACGCAAGGCGGGGCGCAAGCGCGCTGCCAAGGTCTGACCTCGCAGGCTACCCGAATCGGCACGACCATCATCCCCTGCTCGTTGCTTTGCCGGAAATAGTGACGCCATGCCCTATCTGCCGCCGTTCGAGAAGATCAAGGGGATGCTGCACATCACCGACGATCAGGGCACGCGCGTCGTAGCCGGCACCTATGAAGAATTCCTCGAGTTGGTCCGAGCACTTCTGGTTTGCATTCAGGTCGATGAGGCATGGTACCTGAACGCCTACCCCGACGTTGCCGAGGCGATCAAGGACGGCAAGGTCGCCTCGGCCCGTGAGCATTTCATGAATGACGGCTATTTCGAAGGGCGCTGGCCGTTTCCGATGATCGTGAGCGAGCGCTGGTATCTGACGCGGAATCCAGGGGTCGCAGAGCACATCCGGGCCGGCCGGCTCACGTCGGCGCAGCAGCATTTCGACCACGACGGCTACCGGGAAGGCCGGCTGCCGTTCCCCGTATAGCGGACCGGCGAGGCTGGGCCAGACCGCACCGCTCTGGCACACTGCGTACTGCTCGCGGCATCGGAAAAGAGCAGAAGGCATGCAGCGCCGTCGCCTTGGTTCGTTGGAGGTCTCCGCCATTGGACTTGGCTGCCTGACGCTGACCGCAGCTTACGGCACGCCGCCGTCGGAAGCCGAGGCAATCGCCATTATTCACCGCGCGCATGAGTTGGGCATCGATCTGCTGGATACCTCCGATGCCTATGCCAGGGGCGCGAATGAGGAACTGATCGGCAAGGCGATCGCCGGCCGGCGCTCCGATTTCGTGGTGGCGAGCAAATTCGGCAATCTGCGCCGGCCCGACGGCACCCCGGCCGCGGACGGGCGGCCGTCTTATGTGCGGCAGGCCTGCGAGGCGAGCCTGCGCCGGCTGAATATGGAGACGATCGACCTCTATTACATCCATCGCGTCGATCCGGCGGTGCCGATCGAAGATACGGTCGGTGCGATGGCGGAGCTGGTTCGCGCGGGAAAAGTGCGTGCGCTGGGAATTTCCGAGGCGGCGCCGGCAACGATCCGCCGCGCCCATGCCGTGCATCGGCTCAGCGCGGTGCAGATCGAATATTCGCTATGGACCCGGCATGTGGAGGCCGAGGCGCTGGGGTTGTGCCGCGAGCTCGGCATCGGGTTCGTCGCGTACAGTCCACTGGGGCGCGGCTTCCTTGCCGGGGCGATCACCGCGGTGCCGCCACCGGGCGATATGCGGCACGGGATGCCGCGGTTCTCCGGCGAGAACCTGCAGCACAATCTGGCACTGCTTGCGGAGTTCCGGCGGATTGCCGCGGCCGCTTGCTGCACGCCGGCGCAGCTTGCGCTGGCCTGGCTGCTGTCGCGCGACCCGCCGGTGGTGCCGATCGCCAGCAGCAGCCGGCGCGACCGCCTGGCGGAGAACGCGGCGGCAGCAGATGTTACTGTCTCCGCGGCAACCCTGACGGCGGTCGAGCAATTGTTCGCACCGGGCCGGGTGGCGGGCGAGCGCTATGGCGCGATCGCCGCGCGCGCGGTCGGGTTATAAAGGGACATCGCATCTGGTCATCGCGTGGCGGCGGGCATGCGATTCGCAGTGCGCGGCGCGGCCTGGCGCCGGGGTAAGGACGGAGAGCGCTCATGCGTGTGCTGGTCATCGGATCGGGTGGGCGCGAGCATGCGTTGTGCTGGGCGCTGGCGGGCAGTCCGCTGCTGACGAAACTCTGGTGCGCCCCCGGCAATCCCGGCATCGCGCAGGTGGCAGACTGCATCGGCATCGGTGCGCTCGACTTTCCGGCGCTGGTCGCGTTCGCGCAGGACAATCGGGTCGATCTCGTCGTGCCCGGGCCGGAGGCGCCGCTGGTTGCCGGCATTACCGATGCGATGGAAGCGGCGGGCATTCCCTGCTGCGGCCCCTCGCGCGCCGCGGCGCAGCTTGAAGGCAGCAAGAGCTTCACCAAGGAAATCTGCGATGCCGCCGGCATCCCCACCGCCCAGTGGGAACGCTTCGACGATGCGGACGCCGCGCGCGAGTTCATCCGCCGCCGGGGCGCTCCGGTTGTGGTGAAGGCGGATGGGCTGGCAGGGGGCAAGGGTGTCGTGGTCGCGGGCTCGGAAGCCGAGGCGCTGGCGGCCGTGGACGAGATCATGGAGGCGCGTGCGTTCGGCGAGGCAGGCGTTGCGGTGGTGATCGAGGAATGCCTGACCGGCGACGAAATTTCATTGTTCGCACTGTGCGACGGCACGGATGCGCTGCTGTTGGGCTCGGCGCAGGACCATAAGCGGGTGGGTGACGGCGATACCGGACCGAACACCGGCGGGATGGGAGCGTATG
>Ga0335075_10007114_pt1 | contig 17238 bp, 12 predicted proteins | sample Lox_Sample_24_FD_206723 | JGI IMG/M metagenome (GOLD analysis project Ga0335075, IMG submission 206723) | Soil microbial communities from Loxahatchee National Wildlife Refuge, Florida, United States - Lox_Sample_2.4 | ecosystem: Environmental > Terrestrial > Soil > Wetlands | place: USA...
ACCGATCCCTCAAACAACTGTATCCGGTGAAAACCTAACGAAGCCTCACAGAAAACGGCTGTTTAGTGTACATGCGCTCAATTTTCAGACAGGGCCTAGCCGCGAGCGGCTTGTCGAACGGGAGAACCCATCCATGTCTCAACGAATCCTCATCGACCCCGTGACTCGCATCGAGGGCCACGCCAAGATCACCGTGCAGCTCGACGACGCCGGCCAGGTCAGCGACGCCCACTTCCACATCGCCGAGTTCCGCGGCTTCGAGCGCATGTACGAGGGCCGGCCGCTGTGGGAGATGCCGAGCATTACCGCCCGCATCTGCGGCATCTGTCCCGTCAGCCACCTGATGGCCTCGGCCAAGGCCGGCGATCAAATCCTGTCGGTACGCATCCCGCCCGCCGCCGAGAAGCTGCGCCGCCTGATGAATCTGGCGCAGATCATCCAGTCGCACTCGCTGAGCTTTTTCCACCTCAGCGCTCCGGATTTGCTGCTGGGCATGGACAGCGATCCGGCGAAACGTAATGTCTTCGGCCTGATCGCCGCCGAACCGGAGCTGGCGCGCAGCGGTATCCGATTGCGGCAATTCGGCCAGCAGATCATTGCGTTCCTCGGCGGCCAGAAAATCCACCCCGCCTGGTGCGTCCCCGGCGGCGTGCGTTCCCCTCTGTCCATCGCGGATCGCGACTGGATTCGTGAGCGCATCCCGGAGTCGCGCGGCGCCGTCCTCGAAGCCATCTGCCGATTTAAGGGATTGGTGGACAAGTATCGCCAGGAGGCGGAGCTATTCGGCAATTTCCCGACGCTGTACCTGGGCCTGATCGCCGCTGATGGGACGTGGGAGCATTACGACGGCAAGCTCCGCCTGGTGGACGAATGCGGCAAGACGGTGGCCGACGGCATCGATCCCAGCCGTTATCGCGAGCATTTCGGCGAGGCGTCCGAGTCGTGGTCGTACCTGAAATCGCCGTACTATCGTCCGCGCGGCTATCCCGACGGCATTTATCGCGTCGGCCCGCTGGCCCGCCTCAACCTCTGCATGCGCATGGGCACTCCCCTGGCCGACAAGGAGCTTGCCGAGTTCCGGCAGCTCGGCGCCGGCGCCGTCAATTCCGCCTTCTATTACCATTATGCCCGGCTGATCGAGATCCTCACGGCCATCGAGCGCATCGAACAAATGGTGGACGATCCCGATCTACAATCAGAGCATTTACGTGCCGATGCGGGCGTGAATCAGCTGGAGGGTGTCGGTTGCAGCGAGGCGCCCCGCGGCACGCTGTTCCACCATTATCAGGTCAACGGCGACGGTCTGATTCAAAAAGCGAACCTGCTCATCGCCACCGGCCAGAACAACCTGGCGATGAACCGCACCGTCCTGCAAGTGGCCCGTCACTACATCAAGGGACGGCAAGTGCCGGAGGGCGTTTTAAACCGTCTGGAGGCCGGCATCCGCGCCTTCGATCCGTGTCTGAGCTGTTCAACGCACGCCGCCGGTCAAATGCCGCTGCATGTTCAGTTGATCGCCGCGGATGGCCGGCTTCTCGATGAGGTGCGCCGTGGCTGACATTCTCGTTATCGGTTACGGCAACGAGCTTCGCGGCGACGACGGCATCGGCCCGCGCGTTGCCGAGGTGGTCGCCGCCACGAATTATCCCGATGTGCGGGTGGTGAGGTGCTTCCAGCTCGTGCCGGAGCTGGCAGCTGACCTTGCCCAAGTCCAGCGAGTCATTTTCGTGGATGGCGTGGCAGAAGCTCGCAAAACCGCAGTCGAGGTTCGGTCCCTGTCTCCCGCAGAGACGACGGATTGGAGCACGCACGTTGCCGATCCACGGACACTCCTCGCCCTGGCTCAAGCGCTGTATGGACGGATGCCCGAAGCGTGGTACGTGCTGGTTTCCGGTGAGAATTTCGACTTTGGGGAAGGATTGTCCTCTGCGGCGTGCGACAATGTCCAGAAGGCCGGCGAGCGGATTCGGAAGCTAATCGTCGATTGCCGCGCGGGTGGAAGATCGCCCTGTACTTCCGAGCTGTCGGCGTCCTGAGAGGAGAACACAATGAGCGAACAGGCCAAAGAAACCGGGATCGATCGTCGTACCCTGCTCGGCGCGGTGGGTGCGGTGGCGGCGGGGAGCATGGCACTCGACGCCGCCTTTGGGGAGGGACCGGCCGCCAAGGTCGAGGACCGCTGTTCCTCCATCCGCATCACCGCCCTCAAGGCCACGCCCGCCGGACCGAAAGCCTACGTCAAAATCGAAACCAATCACAAGATCACCGGCTGGGGCGAAATCACCGGGTTGGAGCCGCGCGTCGCCTGCGCCCTAGCTCACTCGCTGTTCGAGCTGCTCGACGGCGAAAATCCGACCCGCATCGAACATCTGTGGCAGAAGCTATATCGCGCCCACCGCGACATGCGCGGCGGGCCGTTCATGGTCCACACGTTGTCGGCCATCGACATGGCGCTGTGGGACATCACCGGCAAGCTGCATGGCGTGCCGGTCTATCGACTGCTCGGCGGTCCCTGCCGCGACAAGATCCGAATGTATCCCTCGCCCAAGTCGCACAAGGCTGGCACCGGCGGGCCACATCCGTTCTCCGGCAGCATGCACGACATTGAGCCGCTGGTCCGCATGATCGAGCACAGCCGCAAGATGGTCGGTGCCGACGGCGCCGTCATGTTCGACGCTCATTGTTCGATGCCGCCGCCGATGCTGATTCAGTTTGCTGCGGCCATCGAGCCGTATGATGTGATGTGGATTGAGGAGCCGGCCGTGCCCGGCAACATCGAGGTGTTCAAGAAGCTGCGGCAGATCATCAAGGTGCCGCTGGCCACCGGCGAGCGCGACCGCACCATCTGGGAAGTCATCCCCTACTTGCAGAATCAGGCCATCGACACATTACAATCGGACGTTGGGCACTGTGGCGGCATCAACCAGCTCAAGAAGATCGCCGCGCTGGCGGAAGCCTACTACGTGCCGATGGCGCCGCACAACACCTGCTCGGAGCTGGGCCTGACGGCCAGCTTGCACGTATCGGCGTCGATCCCGCTGTTTCTCATCCAGGAGGGCTACATCGACGGCCACATCATGCCGCCCGGCGTGGCCAACAAGCACTGGACGCAGGACAAGGAAGGTTACGCCACGCTGCCGGAAGGGCCGGGACTGGGCGTCGAGATCGACGAGGCGGCGATCGCCAAGGTCAACGCCGACCCGAAGAAAAAGTTCAAATGGCCGCACCCCACCTACCCGCAGGACGGTTCCGTGCGGGATTATTGATCGCTCCATCCTCGCCGCTTGCGGCTTAGCGTCTTTCCAGGGAACACAATCATGAGCTTGTGGATGCTTCGTACTTTGCTGGCGTGTTTATTCGGTGTCGGGATCAGCGCAGCCCCGGCGGCTGCCGAAGTAAAAATCGTGCTGCCACGCAACCGCACTGCCTACCAAACGAACGAATGGATCGATCTTTCCGTGTCGCGCAGTGGTGACAAGCCGTTGTCAGCGAGCGAGCTGGAGCTGCGACTGATCGGCGCGGACGGCAGTAAGCTCACGTTCACCTTGCCGGCAACGCGTCGCGTGGAGCATCTGCACGTCAACGGCTGGCTGCTGCGGCCAGGCAAGTACACCGTCGAAGTTTCCTGCGACGGCGCTACGGAGCGAACGGACATCGAGGTATTCAGCCACATCCGCCGCAGCACTTTTCGATTGGTCAATTGGGGCGCCCGCGCCCAGAAGACCGCGCGGCTTCCGGAAGGCGAAGACAATCTTGGTTACAACCTGTTCAACGGCGGCCAAAACGACGAGAGCCTGATCCGCGCCGGCTGCGATTTCATGGCCAACTGTGTCATGAGCGGCGGTCATCAGATGGATCTGCGCCAGGAGTGCGACTGGTCGGACCCACTCGTTCTTCAGGGCGGCACGCGCCGCGTGGTGCGGCAGGCGTTTCGCGATCGCATCTGGCCCAACACGCTCGGCGTGCATTTCTACGACGAGCCGGGTCTGACCTGGCATACCGATCTGGAAACCAAGCAAAACACGCCGCACGGCATTCCCAGCCAGGTCCGCGCCTTCGAGGCCACTTTCGGCCGTCCGCTCCTCGACTACAAGAAGCTCGATCCCAAGGATCCCAAGCAGGCTGAACGATGGCGGCAGTGGGCGCGCTGGAAGCTCGGCTTCATGGACGCCGCCTGGAAGGACGCCAAATTCGGCGTCCGATCCGTGCGTCCCGATTATGTCACGGTCACGCAGAGCCAGTACGGCTATAGCGCCTTTACGGATGGTTATTATTTTAATGTAGTCCGCAGCTTGCCTATCATCAGCGGACACGGCGGCTACCATGACTTTGGGCCTGGCTACTTCAATCCGTCGCTGTTTCTGGAGTTCGCACGGGCGCGCGATCTTTCGCGGCCCAACTGGTATTTGCCCTGCTGGTACGGCAGTACCGCCAGCGATGAATTTCGCCTGGAGCAGTATCTCTCGTTTCAGACCAATATCCAGGGTATGATGTCGCCGCCGGAGATTGATCCCTGGCAGCCGGACAAGGTCAAGGCGGCGCAGGGCGTCGTTGAATCGAATCACCTGATGGCCCGTCTCGGCACCATCTTCACGACCATGCCCGTCACGCGGCCGCCGGTCGCTGTGCTGTTCTCGCTGTCGCAGATGATCCACGAGCAAACCAAGGATCGCAAAATCAACTATGCCCATGACACGATGCATGGCCGCAAGGTCGTCTTTCCTTACCTCGCCGGCAAGCTGTTGCAGCATCAGTTCATGCCGGTGCTCGACGAGGATGTCCGCGACGGCACACTGGCCGCCAATCACAAGGCCTTGATCCTCACCTCGATCAACTATCTCGATCCCGAAGTGGTGCAAGGCATTGAGGCGTTCATCAAGCAAGGAGGACTCGTCCTGCTGACAGCCGATTGTCAGTTGAAAATCGACGGTGCGGTCACGCTCAAGGTGACGCCGCGCTTTCCGCAACAGGACAAGATCCAGGAGCTGATGGCAGCGAAAAAGTATCAGGAAGTCGCGCCGTTGACCACGCTGCGCGAACACCTGAAGGGCGCTCAGCCGCTGGTGGATGCCCTGCGGCCGCACCTCAAGAAAGCGAACATCAAGCCGCCGTTGACATCGGATGAGCCGGGCATTGTCGTCACGCGGCAGGCGGCCGGCGATGTCGAATATCTGTTCGCCGTCAATGCCGCGCACGATCCGCAGGGCGACGCCCGAGTCGCCATCAAAGCAGTGACGGCGAAGCTCGGATTCGCGGACGACAACCGACCGATTTACGACGCCATGCACGGCGACCAAGACGTCGCCGCACCCTCCTCTGGCAAATATCGTTTCGGACCTGGCCAGATGCGTGTGTTCGCCCGTACGACCCGGCCCATCGCCGGCGTTAAGGTCGCCACGCCGTTGCTTCACCGCGACTACACCAGCAAGGAAGCGCCGTTGCGGCTCGATCTGAGCATCGCCGTGCTGCACGACAAGGGTCTTCTCAGCGGCTCGGTGCCGCTGCGCATTCGCGTCCTCGATCCGCTCGGCGCCGTTCGCTATGACTTGCATCGCGCCACCGATCGCGGCGTCTGCCAGCTCAGCCTCCCGTTGGCGATCAATGACCCGGCTGGCAAGTGGACTGTGGAGGCTGCCGAATTACTGAAGAACACGCGCGGCGACGCAACCTTCACGCTGCCGGCCGTGCCGACGTGCAACCTCGCCGCCGGAGCGACACGGCGAGCGGTTCATTTGGCCGACGATCGCGACCGAATCTTCCGCTTCTTCCGCACGCATGCCAGCGTCACCTTGGTTACGGGCAAGGGCGATTACGATGCCGCAGCTCAACGCATCGTCAGAAGCCTGGATCCGTGGAACGTTAAATGTACGATCATGACGGCGGAGGAGGCTAACAAGCCGCGCCCCATCACCCCGGAAGAAGCACCGACGTTCATCGGTCTGGACTATGCCGGACGCGGACAAATCAAGCCCGGTGACAAGAACAATCCTCGCCTGGTCGGCTTCGCCGTGCGTGGCCCCGTCATTCTGCTTGGTACTCCGGAAGATAATCCGCTCATCAAGTATCTACTTGATGCGAAATTTCTGCCGTTCACGCCGAGCAAACCCGACATGCCCGGACCGGGCCGCGGCTATGTCGCCTGGCAGCGCGACGCCATCGGCAATAATCAGGAATCGATTGCACTGATCGGTTACGATGCGGAGGGCATCGGCGAAGCCGTCGGCAGCATGTATGAGATGCTCGCCGGCATGGAGCCGTTGACGCGCTACGTCATGCCGAAGCGCGGCAGCAGCAAAGCGGCAAACAAGTCATTGACGCCACCGCAGCCCACGATGGTCCTTTGGGATGTAATGCCCGATCGCATCGTCGGTCTCAGCGCGTCGGCGGATGAATTGGTTGCGTTGTCCCATGATGGGACCGAGCTTTTCTCTCGACTTCGCAAAGACAGAAAGACCATGGAATCGCACAAGGAGGTTCTCGATGCCGCGGGTCTTCGCGCAAGACTCAAGGAAATGAGGCCGCCCGCGACGCCGGCCGAGGTGTCCGCGACGCAAAAGAAACTGGGGCCGCAACGCCTGGTAAAACTGGTCGCCAGCGATGGGAAACGGAAGGCGGTCGCGTTCTGGGGCGGCACGGTGCAGATCCTCGATGAAGAAGGCCGCGTTCAGGCCATGCGCCGGTTGCCGCAAGATGTCACGGCCTTAACATGGTTCGACGGGCGCTTGATCGCTGGCGACGCCGACGGCCGGCTCATGGCGTTAACGATGAAGTGAGCATTCGTCTCTCGCGTCCGCGTGCTTCGCGCAGGGCGCCGACGCCCTCGAAAGACCGCGGTTGAGGGTGGGAACTTTCGACCAGGTCTTGTCGGACAGGGCCGGGCAGGTGCTGCACTTGGCGAGCAGCTTCTTCTCCCGGATTGTCTGGCGGAATTTCCGGTAGAGGAGGCTGTTCCAAAGCTTGAGCAAACCTTGTTCGCGAACGTCACCCAGGCGGATGTCGATCCAGCAGGGATACATCTGTCCCCAGGGGTCGATCCGCGTGGACAGCCACGGCTCGAAGCATTTGTTCGCAAAGGTGAACGTCTCGTCGGTGTATTGCCGGCGGATCTCGTTCGCGCTGAGGTCCGGGGCGAAGCTCACAGGGACGGCACGCCTCTCGCGCTCGGCCTTGATCCGTGCGACGCGCGCGGCGAGGGCCGCCGGATCGACGTTCCGGATACGATCGGGAATCTCGTGGTCCTTCAGGTGCCGAACCGGGCCGTCCACCCGCTCCTCCGTGGCCCGCTGCCGATCTTGGGTGCTGAAGTGGAGATAACCGAAGCTCAGGTTGTCGATGTCGTAGTCCTGGAACCAGCGGACCAGGTTCTCCAGCTCATCTTGGTTGAGGGCGGAGACCGCACAGGAGACGGCCAGCCAGGGCTGTGGCTGGCCAAGAGCCTTCTTCTCGGCGATGACGGCCTGGATCGCGGCCATCGTTCGGTCAAAGCTCCCCTCCAGCCCGCGAACGTGGTCGTGGACCGCGCGCGGGCCGTCCACCGATATCGTGAGCGAGTCCAGACCGAGCCGGATCAGCTCCCGATACAGGTCCGGATTGCCGAGGCCGTTGCTGATAAGGCTGAGGTGAATGGGGTAGGCCTTGATCGCAGCGACGAGGGTGGCGATGTCCCGTCTCAGGGTTGGCTCCCCGCCGGTGAGGGTCACTTTGCGCACACCAGCCTGGCCGATTTGCCGGATGAGGTCGAGATACTCGTCTGTCGAGATTTCCCGCCGGAGAGATCCGTCAGGCTCGCGCAGCTCAAGGCTTCGCCTCTGGCCCGCTCGGGTCACGAGGTCTCCCTGGACGAGCGCGCACATCTGGCAGCGGAGGTTGCACAGGTAGGTCAGCTCCAGAGTGACGGACAAAGGCCGCCAGGCGCTGCCGTCCTGGTATAGATGGTAGGGGATCCACGCGTAGGGGAGGGTGAGCTGCCTGGTAGTGAGACCAGTGATGCAGCGGAGAAGGCGGACGACCCGTCCGACCAAACTGTTCATGCCCACCCTCCTTGGTTGGCGCGTTCGAGAAAGTTGGTCCAAAAAGAGGTTACCAGAACGACGCCGGGTCGCCAATACCGCTTGAACGGTATTGTCATCCTTTTGTCAATGATTAAAGAGGAACTCCAGCGAGTTCATCAAGGTCCAGGCCAGGTCTTCCACCGCCTCGCGGCGCTTCGCCTTGTGTTCCTGCAAGTACGCCAGCGACGTTTGCCGCTCCTCCTCCCGCGGCAAGCGGCTGAAAAACGTGAGATACAGCTCCTCGACTAATGCCGCATCGGACGGCTGGCGCTTCACCAGCTTTGCCACGTAACCACCCGCATGACTCAGCTTGGCGTGAATCTCGGGCGCGTTGAGCAGATGCAGCACCTGCGCCACACTTGGCTCGTGATTGCGTTCGCATTCGCAAGCGCTGACGCGCTCCGGCCGGCCGAACGTCTTGAGAAAATAGTGCCGCACCTTGCTGTCCCACAGCTGAATGGCTCGCGTACCCGGCGGCGTGCCGGTGAATCGTTCGGCAACGCCGGTCGTCTGCGAAACCATGTCCAGCAGCACCTCGGCACCCAGGCGCTTGAAACGCGCTCGCGAATAGTTCTGCTCGTCGCGCTCATTCGTGGCGTTTGGTTTTGAGGAAAGCTGATACACGCGCGACGCGGTGATGAGCCGAATGAGGGCGTGCAGGTCGTACTTGTTCTGAACGACGTGCTCGGCCAGCGCGTCGAGCAGCTCGGGATTGCTCGGCGGATTGGTGGCCCGCACGTCATCGACCGGATCGACGAGACCACGGCCGAGGAAGTGCGCCCACACACGATTGGCGAGGTTGCGGGCGAACCACGGATTGCGGGAGTTGGTCAGCCATTCGGCCAGCTCCGCCCGGCGATCGTCCGCCTCGACCTTCGCCGTCATCTTTTCGCCCAGCGGATGAGCGAGAATGTCCACGCCGGTGCGCGGGTTCCGCGCCTTGGCAACGCCCCCGACCGACAGCGTTTCTCGACCGTCAGCTTTCTTGACGGCAAGCCCGTTGAAGAACGCCGTCATCCCGTAATAGTCATCCTGGCTCCAGCGATCGAACGGGTGATGATGGCACTCGGCGCAGGCGATACGCAGGCCGAGGAAAACCTGAGCGAGCGTACTGGCGGCCTGGCCCGGCTTGTTGACGACCTTGTAGAAATTGGCCTGCGCAGCCTGGCGCAGCGGCCCCTCCGCCGTGATGAACGCGCGAGCGAACGCGTCGAACGGCCGATTGGCAGCGATGCTGTCGTGAATCCATTTGTAATAGGCGTAGGCTCGCTTTGGTCCCAGGGCCGCGCGATCGACGCGGAGCAAATCCGCCCATTGTAACGCCCAAAAGTCGGCGAATTCCGGCCGTTTCAACAATTCCTCGACGAGCCGAGCGCGGCGATCCGGTCGTTTGTCGTCGAGAAAGCGCCGCGCCTCGGCCGGCGTCGGCAGCGTGCCGATGACATCGAGATAAACGCGCCGCAGGTACTCCGCATCGTCGGCCAGCTCCGAGGGCACGATGTTGAGCTTCCGCAGCTTGCGAAACACCAAGCGATCAATGACGTTGTTTTCGGGCACGTTCGGATAATGTTCGATGCGCTCCATCCTCGGCACGACGAGGCGGAAGGCGTCCACGGTGTTCATGAAGCTGGCCATGATGGCGGCCTCGCCCGGCACCTCGCCGGCCAGCACCAGGCCGCTCGGCTGCACGCTCGCCAGGGCTTCGTTGTTCGACTGAAACTTGGCGTGAGCGGTGGCATCCACTTCCCGTCCATCCGTGTAACGGGCGATCACGCGCAGCTGCTGCCGGCCGCGCGGAGCAAGCACGCGCTCGTGCGGCTCGACGCGAATCGACGCCACGCTCGGGTCGTCCGGCTCGCCGAACGGCATGCCGGCCGCGATCCAGGCGCGAACAGTTTCGTAGTTATCGGAGCCGGCGGCGATGCGCGAGCCGCCACCATGCGGCATCTGTCCCGCCATTTTGCGAAGCAAGAGACTCTGTTCCGGCGCCGCCGGGAAAACGCGCCGGCCGCGCGATTCCTTCGTCAGCGCGGCATAATCGGCGAGCGGATCGAAACCGAACACGGACAGCTTGAAGCCGTTCTGCCCTTCCGCCTTACCGTGACAGCCGGACGAATTACAACCGAAGCGGCTCAGGATAGGCTCAATGTCGTTCTCGAAATGGAAGCGCCGCGGCGTCGCGGTGCCTTCGACCGTAACGGCGACGCGGAGCGTGCGCCCTTCCACTTCCAAGCGCACGGTCGTCCTGCCGTCCTTCACGGCATGGATCACACCATCTGCCGTAACGCGAGCGATGCCCGGATCGAGCGATTCATACCGTGCGGCATGCGTGCGATCAATGAGACGATTATCGGCGGTTCGGCCGGTTATCAGTAGGGAATGGCGAGCGGTCGGGCCGTGCAGACGAACGTTCGCGGGATCAGCTGTAACCTCAAGGATTTCCGCTGCCGCGGCGAGGACCGGCGGCGGAACGAGCAGGCACGCGGCGAGGAAGATGCGGCCGATAGATGTCATGATGAATAGCTGCCTCCAGGGGCATCGGGGCATTTGTGGGCAGGAGTCTTGACGGCGTAGTGCAGACGGTACGTATATCTCTTCTGGTATCACATTGGGCCAGGCGGGGCAAGGAAGAACCCGGCATTCAGGTTTGCATCAATTGAGCGGCACGAGCGCGAGCGGCTTGGGCAATCAGTTCCGCGCACACGTCCTCGCCGAGCAGACTCGAGCTGAGAATCAGATCGTACTGATGCACGTCGTTGGGATCGCGGTGGAAATTGTTGACGACGAACTCGACGCGGCGCTCGTCGCGCAGACGGACGCGCTCGGTCGCTTCCTCGTCGGTCAGCCGCAGCCATTGTCCCATGTAAGCGATGCGTTCCTGCAAGGGGGCGATGATGCGAACATTCAGCGTCGTCTCGCGCGGCAACACGCAGCCGGCACCGCGGCCAATGAGTACGGCTTGCCCTTGCGCTCCCAGGGCCAGCATCACGCGCGCCAGGTTCACGATGGTTGGATGCTCGGCGAGCGAGCTGTCGCGAATCAACTGTTGCAAACGCGCCTCGACCCAATCGGCGGGAGTGGCCGGCGGTGCATCGAGCACGCCCTGGCGGACAATCGTTTCCTGGGCCATGTATTCGAGTAGCTCTTGATCGTACACCTGCCAGCCGAGCTTGCGGCCGACGCGTCGAGCAATGGTGCCGCCGCGCGCCCCAGCCTCGCGGCTGACGGCGATGGTCAACGCCGACGGTCCCAGACGCGGCGGCGGTGCGCCGCGGTCGCCCTGGAAACCGTGTCGTGGCGATTCTCTTGCCAGCTCGCTTGGAGAAGGTTGGTGCATGACTTCACCCGCTTATTCGTGAAACCACAAGCGCGACGTCAAACAATTTCTTGATACTGCGCTCGCGAAAAAACCAGCATGCCGGTCCCTAAAAGCGCAACCGTCAGGCCGAGAAGCACCGTCAGGGCCGTCGTGCCATCCACCGGCAGAAAAATGTCCGGCCGCTCCGGCTGGATGCCGAAAGCGCTGGCCGCATCGAACATCATACAGCGCGTGTAGAAACCGATGCTGATGCGTTTCAGATAACCGGGCATGTTGCCGAAAATCACTTCCAGAAAGAAGGCGTACACGATGGCGGCCACGGCGGGCCGGCGAAAAAACGCCCCCATGAGATAGAATAACGATGAGAATGCCAGCGTCGCCGCCAGCACGGCCGGCCAGTACAGACGAAATGCCAACCATCCAGGCCCCCCCGCGGCCAGGCACAGCAAGCCGAAACCACCAAGGCACAGCCCAAGCGTCCACGGCAACAGGGCGACAAACTTCCCCAGGTAGATCATCGGGCGAGGCAAGGGCCGGCTCAGGAGCCAGATCAAACTGTTGTTCTCGCGTTCGCCGCCGAGCGCTTCCGTGGCAAAGCTCAGGTTCCAGAGCGGCAGCAGAAAGCTCAAAAAAAGTAGAAAAACGATCCAGTGTGAAAAGATACTGAAGCCCGATTGTTCGACGCTGCCGCGCACGGCGGCCGCCAGCGCGGCCTGCACGCCCTGGCCGCCCGCCGAGGCGTCGCGCACGCTCATGAGCACCTGAATCTCGTCGGCCCATTGCACGAACGTCGGCCCTCGGCGATACGGAAAGCGCCAGCGCCGCATGCTCCAGGAGTCGCGCGCCGTCAGGATTGCCACCAGCGCCACCGAAAACGCCAGCAGCCCCAGGGCAATCCACACCATTTGCTGCGTGCGGGCCTGGCGCTGCCAGCTCAGCCAAACGAGATAACACCACGCCCGAGCCGACGACCAGGACCGCTTGCTGCTGAGAATCCGGTCGTTTGCGCTCGCGGGTATTTGTTCGGTCTCCATGCGATTTGTCACCCTGTCCGTTTCAGGCGGAGCGGCCGCGCAGCAAATAACTGAGCACGGCCTGCGTCGAATCGTCGAGCGTCTCCAGGCGCGAGATCTCGTACCACTCTTCGAGCACCAAACGCGTCAGCTCCTGAAAGAAGCGCCGCGGATTGCGCGCCCGCACCAACACGGGATCGACCATGTCCTCGGGCCGGCTGTCCAGCAGCTCGACGCCGACCACGTCGCGGAGCTTCAAGAGTGCCGAAGCCAGCCGGCGTTGCTCGGCTCCGTCGGCAGTGTCCGCGTCGTTGTCGCGCGGCGAGCCTTTCTTGACATCGATGCGAATCAGCAAGGGATGATTGTCCAGGCGGTCGCGGATCTGGGCCACCGTGCCGACGGCGGCGATGCGGCCGTGCGCCATGATGGCAATGTGGTCCGTCAGCTTCTCCAGCTCCTCCAGCTCGTGACTGGAAATGAGCAGGCACTTGCCGAGAGCGGCCAAGTCGCGGAACAGACGAACGAACTCCCAGCGTCCCACTGGATCGATGCCGCTCATCGGCTCGTCGAGGACGAGCAATTCGGGATCGTGCAGCAGCGCCTGGGCCAGCTTGACGCGCTGGCGCATGCCCTTGGAGTAGCCGCGCACGCAGCGTTCGGCGCGGCCGGCCATGCCGACGCGCTCCAGCGCCGCCTCCGTGAGCTGCCGCGCTTCGCCTCGCGAGTAGCCGCACAGACGCGCCATCGCCTCGACGAATTGCCGGCCGGACATCTCCTCGTAAAAGGCGTCTACCTCCGGACAGTAGCCGACGTACCGACGTGCCGACGTGCTCCAAGCGTCCTGACCGCGTACCTCGACGCGGCCAAGGTCGGGCCGCAATTGCCCCGTGATCAGACGCATCAGCGTGCTTTTGCCCGCACCGTTTGAGCCGACCAGTCCCGTGATTCCCGAACGCAGCTCCAGTGTCACCGAATTGACACCGATGACCGGCCCGTACCACTTGGAGACGCGCTGGCAGAGAAGCAGCGGAGGCGCAGGCGATTCTTCGGTTAGCCGCGACCCGAAGGGGAGCGCGGGAGCGCTCCGCTGCGCGTCGCGGCTAAACGTATCGGCGGTTAGCGAACGATCTCCACGGCCCGAATCCGGCGAACCAAGTAGATCAGGCATAGCAGGCTTCCTCCTCCCAGAACCAGGGCCGCCTCATACCACTCCGGTTGCGAGCCGGGCCGACTCGCGTGCGGATCCACACCGAGGCACATGCTGCCAAGCAGCGACGTGCTGTTCCACAGATCGATGAGCCGCCAGCGCGAGTCGAAATGCAGGCCGTTGACCAGTGCCGACGACAATAGGCGGCAGAAGAAAAACAGCGTTGTCCACGTCATGATGAGCGGCACTGTTCGCCGCAGCCACGTCGCTGTCGCCAACAACAACAGCGTCAGCGTCACCGTCAGGATCAGGCCGTAACCGAGGATGCCCAGCAGCAGATCGAAACGATCGGACAGGTAATCCCACGATTCCAGCACACCCCACTGCAAGAATAGGATAACGGCCGGCACCGTGGTCATCAGGTTGATGAACACGGCCACGGCCAGTCCCTTGCCGAGCAGATAGTGCCAGCGCGACAGCGGCTTGGACAGGTAATAAGGCAAGCTGCCAAACCGTATATCGTTGCCGATGAGAATGGAGCCGGCCAGCGCCAGGACGATCATGACGATGTAGCCCTGGTAGGCAAAGAAGGTTTGATACGATTCAGGCCGGCCGTCGAGCTTGAGGAGGGTGCGGAAAATCTGAATCAGATGGGCGGGATTCATGCTGCCCCAGCCGCCGACCTGCACCCGTGTCTCGCCGGCCTGCGACTGCGCCCACGATAACAGATACTGGCCAAAGAAAAACAGCAGGAAAATCAGCAATCCGAGGACATAAACGATCCAGAACATCCATCTTTGAAAGATGCTCATTAGTGCCACGCGGGCGATGGGCCAGACACTGACGGCCGGGGCGCGGAATTCACCGCGCCAGGGTCGATAGTGCAGCAGCTCAGGCGTCGCGGTCTGACTCAGATTCTCGCCCATGACACCCCTCCTCCTTCAAGACGCGATGAAACAGCTCTTCGAGGTCTTCATCATCCGGCTGGAGTCCGCGCAGCAGGACGTGGTGATTGTCGGCCAGGGTGAAGAACGCGCGCGTCACCCAGCTGGGCGGCACGGCCACACGCAGCTCGCCCCGTCCATTGTCGTGAAGGACCTGCACCCCTTCAAGGCGTAACTCCTCTCGGAAAGTGGCGGAATCGCCCTGAATTTGTAGGCGGTAACGATCTTGACGGCGCTGACACAGCTCGGCGACGCCGCCCTGCAACAAGAGCCGGCCCTGATGCAAAATCAGGACGGTATCGCAGACGCGCTCGACATCGCCGAGCAGGTGCGTGGACAGCAGTATCGACTTGCCGTGGTCGCGCCCCAGGGTCAGCAGCAGACGCAGCATCGCATCGCGTCCGGCGGGATCCAGACCGCTGGTTGGCTCATCGAGCAGCAGCATCGGCGGATCATGCACCAACGCCTGCGCCAGCTTGAGCCGCTGCTTCATGCCCGTCGAGTATTCCTCCAGCCGGCGATAGCGGGCGTCCTCCAATTCCAAATAGGTGAGCACCTCGTGCGCTCGCCGCTGGGCCTCGCGGCGCGGCATGCCGTACAGCTCGCCGGCCAGAGCGACGTACTCGGCCCCGCACAGACCGGGAATGAGCGCGTCGGCCTCCGGCATGTAGCCGATGGCGCGGCGAAGGGCGGTGCCGTCGGCGCCGATCGTGTGACCCAGAACGCGTCCGCCGCCCGACGACGGCGGCAGCAAACCGAGCAGAATTTTGAGCAGCGTGGATTTGCCGGCCCCATTGGGACCGAGCAGACCGACCCGGCCGGGCCCTAGTTGAAAAGTCACCTCGCGCAACGCCTGAAAGCTACCGTACCAGCGGGAGAGGCTGCGCAGGTCGATTTGCTCAACGCCTTTCGGCATCACTGAATTGCTCCCGAGACGGCACGCGAGGCGAACGCGCCTATTGTAGCAAACCGGGCAAGGCATCATCGAAGCGCAATCCGTCGCCGTAAACGCCCCCATTTGCCTGCGCGCATGCTCGCCTTGACGGATGGCGGTGGAAGAGATATGAGAACGCCACGTCCAATCTCTCACTCGGATCACGGAGGAGGAGAGCATGTTTTATTTTCGGAGCACGTTTGTATCGTTTGTCGTCGCCCTGCTATCCGGCGGCATCGCCCTGGCCAGCTCGGTGAAGTCCGGCCCGCAGGTCGGCGAGAAGATCCCAGGACCGTTCAAAGTCCTCAACGTCACTGGGCCGGAAGCAGGAAAAACCAACTGCCAGTATTGCAAGAACGGCACGCGCCCTGTCGTCGTCATCTTCGCCAAATGGATAACTCCGGAAGTCGCCGGGCTGCTCAAGAAGATTGATGCCGCCACGGCAACGAACAAGGAGCGAGGCCTGGGCAGCTACGCGGTCGTTTGCTTCGATTCCCCAAATAGCGATCATTACTTTCAGTACTTCAAGCAGGTCGCTCAGGAGCTGGGAATGCAAAACACCATTCTGACCCTTTACAAGGTCGGCGGCCCAGAGAAGTATCGTCTCGCACCAGATGCGGATGTCACCGTGTTGCTCTACAACCAGCTCACGGTGAAGGCCAATCACGCGTTCAAGACGGGCGAGCTGACGGCAGCGGCGACGGATGCCATCCTCGCCGACCTGGGCAAGATGCTGTCGGAAAACTAACCCTGGAGAACACGGAGACAAACCCCAAATCACACGAACAACACGAATAAAGACAATAAAGTACAACTGGCTTTTTGTCTTTATTGGTGTTGTTCGTGTGATTCGTGGCGACTCTCTTCCGGAGCATGCCGCGGATGGGGCTGTATGGAGCGCGACCAAGGAGGACGGAGCGTTCGACGCTCCTCGGGCTGGCGATCGGTCCTGACCTGGGGACTGTTCTGGATTGCGGCCGTGCAGGTGGCAGCCATCGTTTTTTTGGAGTGGCGGCATCCGGAATTTCTCGATCCAAAATATGGCTGCCGCATGCTCGCCCTCCGCGTTCTCCGTGAGGAGCACAAGGACCGGCCGCTGCTGCTCACGCTGGGTTCCTCGCGAGCGGAGCAAGGTTTTCGTCCGAGCCTGCTGGCCCGGATCGGCGAGATGCCAGTCCCACCTGGCCCGCTCTTCTACAATCTGGCCCGCGGCGGCAGCAGCCCCTTGCTCTATCTGCTGACGCTGCGACGCTTGCTTGCCGACGGCGTCCATCCGGATGCCCTGCTCGTGGAGATCTTTCCGCCCGCCCTGGTCGAGGACGAGAAAAGCGCCGTCATTTCCAAACCGACCCTGCGCGACTTGCCCCTTTTGCGCCGTTATCCCGTCAGTGGGCGGACTTGGGCATTCTGGTTGCAAGATCGTTTGCTGCTATGGTACAAGTATCGCAGCGGTTTCCTGGCCTGGGCCGCTCCCGCGTGGCTGCCACCGCAAGCGCGTTGGGGAGCGAACCTGTGGGATTACCATGGAGGCGAATGGCGGACCGTTGGCAGCGGCGTCTCTCTTCTGGAACACCGCCGTCTTACGGACGATGCTCACCGGCGCTACGCTCACTCCTTGAATCACTTCCGCATCGCCGCCGACGCCGACCGTGCTCTCCGCGAGCTGCTCGACACTTGCCGTTCCCAGCGCATCGGCGTCGTGTTGTTCCTCATGCCGGAGGCGCGTGAATATCGCGCGTGGTATCCGCCCGCGGCGCTGCGTCAGTTATCGGATTATCTGGCGGGGCTGCATCAGGAATATGACGTGCCGCTGATCGACGCACGTTGCTG
>Ga0335075_10007115_pt1 | contig 17237 bp, 19 predicted proteins | sample Lox_Sample_24_FD_206723 | JGI IMG/M metagenome (GOLD analysis project Ga0335075, IMG submission 206723) | Soil microbial communities from Loxahatchee National Wildlife Refuge, Florida, United States - Lox_Sample_2.4 | ecosystem: Environmental > Terrestrial > Soil > Wetlands | place: USA...
TATTTATTTGGCGTGTTAATTTCGTCCAGGGTAAAAACTGCTTATTTGAAAAAACGTGCTGGGTAATTGTCGGTGGTCGGAACTTACCTGGTGGGTCCTCCGAAACTACCCCGACAGGTGTCAACCCGCCAAGCTAAATTCCGCAAGCCTTTGAGATATCTGTCCGGAAAGACGTGTATTCTTGAAATCGTACACATCTTTGCTTTAAGCACCAGTTCTTTTTAACTCCGGATTATAAAGTTAGTGAAGGACTTAATAAATAGCCAACCCTTTCAAATCAATCGAGCTCAGCAGACACAAATCTTATTCCGAACCGGGCCACTGCTCACATACGTCCCTTGGGATAGGAGACAAAATGATCAAATCTACACAAATAGCAAGATTAGATGGTATTGTCTCCGCCCTTTTCTCTTATAACATTCACGGTTGGAAATATACTAACAGGTAGTTAGGCCTCATGCTATGTGCTTCAGTAGACGACGATGAGGTCGGCCTCCAGAACTGCCAAGGTCTTGTCGATGCAACTACTGACGTCTTGCCTATTAGACTGAATCGTCGCTGTCCGAGATAAAATCCCAAGTCAAGATGATACTGCGGAGACTCAATCGAAATTCGGAACCACAAGCAAGCATAGAAAGCGGGTCATACACACTTCAGTGAGCATACTGATTTGTTTCTTGCACAAGACATGCCCATTCCCAGCGACGAAGTACCCTTTAGGTCTGCTTTGTAGGCCAGAGTAGCAAACTCTTATTTCTCACCGGGGTGTGAGGCGATTGAACTACAAAGTCAGCCAGGGTTGAGGGGTGAATCTGAAGGGTTCATTCGCGCCTCGAGGGATCGGCGTTTCTTATACACATATCATAACAGCACGCCAGCTAATAATTCCAATCGCAGCTACCTCATATCCTCCGACATAGTCTACATCTGCATCAGCGAGCGCTCCTACCCCCGCAAGCTAGCATTCACCTACCTCTCCGACCTTTCTACCGAATTCAGCACCACCTACCCCATCCAACAGCTGCTCTCACCCACCCTACGGCCCTATGCCTTCATGGAATTTGACACTTTTATCCAACGTACAAAAGGCACCTATTCGGACACGCGCGCGACACAGAACCTCGACAAGCTAAACTCCGAGCTGCAAGACGTCACGAAGGTCATGACGAAGAATATCGAGGACTTGTTATATAGGGGGGACAGTTTGGAGCGGATGGGCGAGGTTAGCAGTAGGTTGAGAGAGGATAGTAAGAAGTATAAGAAGGCGGCGATGAGGATAAATTGGGAGTTGTTACTCAAGCAATATGGGCCAATAGGGGGTTTGGCGTTCGTCATGATTGTGTTTATATGGTGGCGGTTCTTCTAATCATCATGATGTGAATAAAGAAATAATATCCATAATAGCCCAAAAATTGTATAATATGTCCGTTACGAACTTAGTCAACGTTTCTTGGTATTATCTGCCTCGTTTCTTTGACGGCAACCAAAACTCTCAGCGCGAAGAGCAGTTGGCCCAAATCATGATCAGGGTGCCTCCAAAGAAGTCCAGGAAGGCAGCATATGGAGCTGCGCTCATAGATACAGTTCGAGCCCCAACAAACTCGAAAGCTAGCCTGAATATGACAACGCTCCCTACTCCAACGGGGCCATATGAGGAGTCCTTACTTCGTTACCGCAATTCTCGCCGCAGTTCCTCCTGTCAAGGAAACTAAACATCCGTCAACAGCTTCATTCCTGTCAAAAATCACACTCTTGCCGTCACCAACTTCCAAATTGCCTCTCCCATCCACGCACGCACGTGATGCAACTCCCTTACCACATCTGAACAGATATGCAAAGCATTCTTTGCGTTCTCATGTACCACATATGTGATACTTTCTGCATATGATTGCGAAAACGAGAAATCGCGGCGGATAGGAAAGTGTCCACGGATAGAAACTCTACTGTCGATACCAACACCTGCCGAGTACACAACACGTTATACATCCGCCTGGAAACGGTCAACTTTGCTATTGGTGTAGAAGCTTCGCAAATGGTGTCACGAATCCCACCGCCTATCGGATTTGGGTTAATTGGGAAAGAGTTGCTTCAGTTGCGGGACAGCTTTCCTTTATAGGTCTGCCTTGACGGCTCGGCTAAAAAGTCTTCTAATAATGGCTACTCACATGAATATATTACAAACAAGCGGCTAAAACCAAATACAATCTACTTCCTCTTCGTCGCGGTCCCCGCCTGGGCACTCCCTGACGCTTTTGTTGCGACGGCTTCGACCGACTTTTCTGCTGCAGGCGTCTCTTTCTTAGCTATCTTCTCAACGGCAGCCACGTCTCCGACTTGACCAAACTCATTCACACTATTTAATATTAGCAAACAGCATGGGATTTTGCGTTTCAATCGACACTTACCGTGTGTAGTCAACCTTGTATTTATAGCTCTGGTACAGATACACAAAGAAAATGACATCGTCTCTCAACGTCGCCAGCCGATGAAGAATTGGCATTCGGATGGTGAAAGCAAAAAGATCTAACAATTTGTTAGCAAAGATCAAACCAACGAGAAGGCCAACTGCGGCAGGAGCTTACCGTCGATGAATGTGTTCAAAAACTTATATGTCATCGCCTTAGCGGGCATGTGTGCCACGGACTTCAGGCGGTAGTTGATATAAAGGGAGGGGACCATCATGAGGAAACCATAGGCGTAGACAGAGCCTACAAGAGTCGTGATGATGAAAGAGTACCATGACTTATGAGTTTCGTATATGAGAGAATAGATGGCGTACGCAATGAGAAGTGGAACAGCGACGATATATAAGTACTTGAAGGCAATGGCATCATACTCTTTAGTCTTTTCTTCAGTGTCCGACAAGACATGCTTATCCTCGAAGGCAATGCGGTAGGGAAAGATGGATCCGACTGGTGCTGGACGAATGCGTACATTGACTACTTTGGTAATTTTCCAGAACTCAATTACGATACCCATGCCTATTGAGGTTAGAAATGAATACTAATTATCCTATTTCCTTTGAACGGTAAGGTAAGCCACATACCTTGACTTAATAAGATCATCCAGCTAGTGTTCTCGTTATTGTCGAGTAGGTACAAGAAAATGACACCTTGCATGAAGACATTTCCAAGGATTGAGCGGACCGAAATTCCAACATTGTCTTTCTTGTTTCTGTAGTGGGACTGAATTCGTTAGCACAATGTCTAGCTTCTGGAGCGGTAGCCTTACTATGTCGCTCTTGAACGCAAGCATTTCAAAGATCATATGTAATACACTGACAACGGCTGTAGTGATGAGAAGGTATACATTGGAATCAAGCAAGATCTCTTTGAACATTTCAAACTCGCTGCCATCGCCGCCAGCAGGCAATGGCCCACCATTGGCAACCTGTCTCTGAGTTTGCTTGTTGCCCTCCTCGACACTAGTAATGATACTGAACAACCAATTCGCTTGCGTATTAAGGTCAGCATGGAATGGTAATCGTGTAACAGTCGAGTTAAGCTCTATCATATGCGACTTGAGCTGCCAGAATGTATTGATGAAGAGCATAGGATAGTACCAGCCGTTCTGACCAGAGCCGTCGCGTGCTCCAGTTACGTCAAGATGTACGTATTGCCTTACAGCTGGATGGAGGGTTGCATAATTCATGACCCCAGAATCAGGAATGAACGAAAAAGTGAAGTTTGGATGATAGAACGAGTTAATGACACGACCCGTTGGAACATCCTCGACCTCTGATTCCTCTGTCGTATTCGCAGGACCCAAAAGATTCTTCGTCTTAATGACCTTCTTTTTAGGCAAATATTGAGTCAGGGGGTACATGAAGTGATAAGCGCGAGTTGGATCATATCCATTGGCAGACGGGTCGAGCTTCTGGTCTGACAGGCCAATGTAGAAATGACCCCACAAAGTTCCATTATTCTGGACCGCCTTTGGTACATCAAAGCTTGTGTCGATGACCCTCTTTTCATTCTTATCAGTCATTACGAAAGCCTTCTCACTAACCACGATCCTCTCCTTTGGGACTTTGTCAAGGGGCTCGTGTACAAAGGAAGGAGAGACAACAATTATGATATCCATCGCGCTGTCTGTTGACCACATTGGTGCAACGCGAAGTGGAACTGGGCTATATTTTGCGCCATCATCTAAGCTCTCCGGTCGATCCCAATATGAAGGAATAGGTGCCGTATTTGGTTGTACAGTTACAATGCCTCCTGAACCATCCGTCGTGGTGACTGGCGGGGGTACCCTTGGTCCCATAATCTTTCCCATAATAAATTGCGTGCCGACCCAGATGGCAAGGGCTTGTAAACCAGCTTTAAGCATTGGCTTTAACACATTAGCTGAAACCTTGCAAAAGGATGTAGCTTTCTGCTTACACTCATACCAGTCTCTGTCTGTGCCTCCGCAGCTGCTGCTGCCGGGGCCGCCGGAGGGGCCATCTTATCAAGTATAAGGGAGAACACTCCTGTGTCGCTGGGTATATCGGTGGCAGAGATGTAGAGGGTTGTCGACGAGATACGAGCAGGATGTCAGAAGTCGCAAGCAAAGCAAATTTCTTGAAGTGTAACTTCAGGCCTCATAGGCCACTCAAACGAACATGTGCTGGGATGCGCGGTAATGATTCCGCTCCCACCGCTACCATCCCACCAAACTTAAGTCAAATTTCCAAGAATGCTGCTCATTCACTCAACATACTTGGATACTTGGTATATATTTCCTAGAATTTCCTTCATTTTGACTTTTCAGTCTATTGGCTCTTAGTCTTTAAATCCCACAGTCTCTATCCGTTCAATACAATTTTGATCATCTGTGGGTTCTGCTCATCAATCTGAGTTTCGTTCCAAAGTACAAGAAGACCTTGTGACTTACACAATTACAACAATCCGCCACGTCAGGGACACTATTAGGTACAGCAAACTAAACGCCGAGATTCCTCAAAAGGCCGCCCAGCGCCGCCTTCACACAATCTCTCACTTTAGACTTTCCTCTCCATACATATTATTCTCATTCCACTCTGTCCAAACTTCTGCTTTTTGAATATCAATATGGCTTCGGGAGGCGCCTCTAGAGCGCCGTCTGTTGACGGAGTATCCACCTCTTTAACAGCTGTCAATGGGAGATCTACACCTTCTACCTCTCCACAAACCACAATTTGCGTCTTCTGCGGCTCTTCACCAGGAAACTCCTCCGCCTACATGGCCGCCGCCAAGTCACTTGCCGAAGTGTTCCACAAGCACGATATCAAGCTTGTCTATGGTGGTGGAACTGTCGGATTGATGGGTCAAGTAGCACGGACCCTTGTTGCACTATCGGGTCCCGACAGCGTCCACGGGATCATTCCTGCCCCACTGGTAAAGTACGAGCAAGGGCCGAATAGCGCCGGTCCAAGTGCGAATGGTGAAATGACGCCGGATAAGAATCTGTATGGACGGACGACGGTCGTTAAGGATATGCACACGAGAAAATATATGATGGCAAAGGAGGTCCTTGCTGGTGGGCCTGGTTCTGGTTTCATTGCTCTCCCGGGGGGCTATGGTACGTTAGAAGAGTTGATGGAGGTGGTGACGTGGAATCAGCTGGGGATTCATGGCAGTGGTGTTGTGATTCTGAATGTGGATGGCTATTGGGATGGTCTGCTGGACTGGGTCAAAGGTAGTGTGGATGCGGGTTTCGTCCAGGAGGGAAACGCGAATATTATCGTGGAAGCTAAGTCAGGTGAGGAGGCGGTTATGGCGTTGCAAGATTATAAGGTCAGCGAGGGCCGCTTCAAGCTTGAATGGGGCAATGAATAGACCATTGGTGTCAAAGAATGGATATACGGCGTCTGGAAATGTCTCATAGTTGACGGCTGAAAAAATGGAGCTCAAGATCTGGCATTTAATGACACGGCTGATGTTACATTGGATAGATATGGACGAATCTACTGCCAACAACGAAAGCATAACAGAAACATGGATTTTGCTAAATTCTGGGCCCTTCCGTTCAGTGCTTATTTCAATGCTCATATCCGTTCGCCGTGGTCCCAAAGATGAATCAATGTTATGGTACACTTTGTAATCCACCGATCCCTTCTAACACCATCCACTTTCGATAACTCAGAATTCCTGTTCTTCTTGGAAAAACATACTGAAACTGATGATGGTGCCATAGATGAGGAGGCCACCAATGATACACATTATCATGGCAGGAATCGCAATGATGTGAGAGTGCGCTAGGATGACCGGTAAGGCTGCAATTACGTCGTTAGCACTCGTAAAATATCTCATGGCTTCATAAGCGGCTTCAAGACAGAGCTCTGAACTTCCATTCCAATCCACTCAAACCAGCGAGACAGAATAGAGGAGAGAAAAGAGACCCACCAATGCCCATGGTCACCAAAAAGCCCGTAATAAACTTTCCGAAATCAAGAATCGCATTACCGCCACCCTCGGACGCAAAATCATCCGGATTTGCGCATCTGCCGCAGACCCAGTTTGGGACTGGGGCTAGCACGTAAGTTGCGACGACGAGGAGCGGGTAGTATTTGTTCCATAGCGCGCAGGAGAGGATGACGAGGAGGAAACCGACAGCTAGAACCTGATGCGTAGAAAGTTAGCTATGAACGTGATTCTGCAGAAGTGGCTCAAAGACAGAATTCGTTCTATAGATTAAAAGATGAGTAGATGGGCGGCACATACGAAGGAGAGGACGATGATGGTCTTAAGACCAGCCGTCATTTTGTAGCTAACTACTTTGACGGAATTGCCGGACTTGCGATATTATGATCTGGAAGTGGGCTGTCGTATCATCAAAGTGCAAGGCAAGTGATGAAGTTGAGGTGACGACTGCGTGCCTTGTCGATGGTCTTGTGAGCGAGCAATCGGAGCTGACGTGCACAAGCGGAAGCAGGGTTGAGGCTCGGCGTGATCCCTGTTTTCGCCTAACCGTATTTGTAAAGCTTAAGCTCAGCGTAAGCCTTTGACTGCCTACAAACTCAAGTAGACCTCATAAATCATTCCCTCCACAGCAACCAATTCCACCAATTCTGAAATCTTGAGGTTTGCGCAGCGGGTGCTGCTGAGTTGTCAAGATGTTCAGAAATAACTACGACAATGACTCCGTCACATTGTAAGTTTTTCACGCGGCCAGACCGCGTCGAGATCTAGCTGACAGTTTCAAGCTCGCCCCAAGGACGGATCTTCCAGGTTGAATATGCCGCAGAAGCTGTGAAGCAAGGTTCGGTCAGCGTGGGCATAGTGAGCAAGACACATGCTGTACTGGTAGCCTTAAGGGTATGTTCAACCCACTAATATTCTATGTCTCATACCACAGTCCTCTCTAAACAGCCTATGCTAAAATCATACCACACCACAGCGCAACGCCGAAGAACTCTCTTCCTACCAAAAGAAAATCTTCGTAATCGACGAACATCTCGGCCTCGCCCTCGCAGGCCTCGCATCCGACGCCCGAGTCCTCTCCAATTTCCTGAAATCCCAGTCCCTCTCCAGCCGCCTTACCTACGGGCGCGCCCTCCCCATCGAGCGAGCCGTAGCCTCGATCGGCGACCGTGCTCAAACGAATACTCAACATTACGGCAAGCGGCCTTACGGCGTTGGACTGTTAGTTGCAGGTGTCGACGAGACTGGCCCGCATCTGTTCGAGTTCCAGCCTTCAGGCATGACGCAGGAGATGATAGCGTGTGCGATCGGCGCGAGAAGTCAGATGGCAAGAACGTATCTTGAGAGGAATTTAGAAGAGTTCGCGGATTGCGATAGGGAGAAGTTGGTTGTGCATGGGCTGAGGGCGCTGAAGGAGAGCTTGGCGCAGGATAAGGATTTGAGCGTAGAGAATACGAGTATAGGGATTGTAGGAATTGGTGGAGAGGGTATGAAGGGTATTGAGAGCTTTAAACTGTATGATGGCCAGGAGGTTAAGCAGTGGATTGAAATGGCTGTTGAGGAGAAAGAGAGTGGCGAGGGCGCGGATGCGGAGACGGCAGCGGCTGGAGAGAGTATGGACGTTGACTCATAGATGGTGATATGTGTAATATTGGCATGCATAGACCCGACAATGGAGTTCTTGGCTTGCACGACGATCCAGTGATCGTCACTCAGTACGGTATTAAATCCTCATTTCATTTACCCGGTTGCCCAGCAAAAGGCTTCTTCATAAGTAAAGCTCGGCAATGTGCTTCGAGGAGTAATTTTGCCCCTCCTTTCTTTCCCACGGCAGGTATTTCAGTTCCAGTCGGACTCTCAAGCATGATATATTCATGTAGTAAAACTCTAGTGGCTTGGCGGTCACAATGATCAAAGCCTGCATGACAAGGTAGAAAGTGTCTTTCATAGGAAGCTCGTTCTACTTTATCTAGGTTACCTGTCTCCCTGCTTTCTATTGATTACCATTTCTCGACCCGCATGTTGCTCTCTTATTCCTTTGACTGTCCCTCCCGGAATAGAGCTGTGATAGAATCTCTCAGGTTTTCCGACGACATTCCCATTCGGACCAACATATCCATTTTTCGAAAAGTGAGATCATGTTCCGGCATCTTCAATTTTCCCAGCTCCGTGTTGATGAGCTTGTCGTCAGCTTGTCTCTGTTTGCTCAACGTCACGTCCCACATCTTCATCTTTTTCGTAATGTTGTAAAAGGTTATGCTGCTCCTCCATCCTCTCTTCGTGCATCTTTTTCTGGGTAGCGGCCTTGGCCTGGACATCTTTAATTTCCTGCTTTAGGGATGTGAGTTTGCTGAGGTTAGCTCTCTCTAGCATCTATAATACCAAGACGTATTAGTATATCCCCGCGAAGGATCTCAGATCTCTTGGGAGGGTCTGTACCTCATGTTGTGCGTTCTTGACGGTGGTGTTAGTTGTGGTCTTCTGAACTTTATGCGGTGGCTGATCGTCATCATCACTGTCAAACTCGACAACACTCTCCTTGACCTCTATAGTAGGGTTGTTAGTGTGCAATATGAGGGAGGAATGGTTTAACTTGAGTCTCACCATCCGTCTTGTAGGACTCCATGTTGGGTTGAGAGATGCTGTGAGACTTTAGTCACGGCTCGAACTATGACCGGGACATCTCAAAGGAGAGTATCCCAAGAAAAGGATATCGGAGTTGAGTAGAATACGTACTATTTGCTGGGTTCCTGAAGTGAATTTTGTGAAATGTTTCTTTCAGACGTGTGCGTTAGCAAAAGTATTTCACCAAAATCGTGCTATTCGGCCTAACCTTTTTTCTGAGCCTCGCTTGGCGGCTTTCGTGATCTTCTCTATGTCCTATGACTCGATGTCGGACACTAAGTTGGCGCATCGGTGTGTCAGAAGTGCCAATTCATCGATTGAATGCTTCATAGCCAATAAGAGGGAGCATGTAAATGCCTTTACTATGTCTTCCACAACCCTTTCAAAATTGCGACCCTCGTCCTCCTATATACCAAGACCGATAAAATCTCTCTCGTGATAGCATTTTGATCGGTCAGATTCTACTTGAGGTAATGAAAGGAAAAGATCAAGGGAAAGGGGCAAATGACTCAATTTATGGGTCTAATGTAGAATATGGTAGGAGGATTGACGCTTGTTCGGAAAAGGAATGGAGAGATTAAAAAGAGTGAAATACTGGAATCTATGGTAAAGTTATATATCTTAGACACTCATTTCTTCCACAATTCTCTCTCGAAGAGTTCTTGACTGCAGGTGTAATGAGTTTTGTTAGAATCCAGCTGCACACATTTCAACGGGCCAACAGCATTGTAATTAAGTCAAGACTCACATGTGACTATGTTATTATGCTGTCGTTTCCGCTCTATTCGTCGTAAAACAATTTTCTCGCCGTCATTATTTCACCTCTTGTTGAGAAATAATGCTGAAATAAAGACTCTCTCGTCCTAACGCTTGACATGACAGAGTTATCGGAAGACCTCGACCCGAGCACTCGATTCCTGTAATCTAGATCATCCCATTCTTTGTTGATTGTAGAAAAATCTTCGACTTGCGGTCACGAAGCACTCTATTTATACAGATGGGCCTAAAATCCGAGCCTGAATACTCTCTAGCGTGCCCAATTCACTGTGTTCGAAATTCACCGTTCCGTCCAGAGTTCTCAGCCTGGTTCCATACTTTTTTGGCTAAATACAGCCCGTTCCTGGCCTTTGAAATTCTGGCTAACTGCATATGAATTGTGATCGTTGATCTAAGCATCGTGACCAGCAAATTTGTAATTTAAGAGTACGGTTTCTTTTCTCTTAATCTTAAGTTGGCTCCATATTGACAAGCTAAGTTATAGTCCGGCTTTCTCTGAGTCTTCGGTATGCAGTTGTTTTGAGACCTGTTTCTAGAGTTCTGACGAGACCTTTGAGTCACTAGTAAGAAACAGCTTCCCAGGCTCAGGCAGCTCCTCCAGAGCACGAAAGACTCTCAATGTCCCCTTCCTTTTCCTGGTGGAGAAAGAAGAAGAGAGGTAATTTGAGATTAAAGGCATTCCTTTGTCTTAGGTCTGGTCACCTAAAACTGGTAGCATCCTGCAGATCGCCATGCAAAAGTATTGAATGTTGAACTTTCAACCCAGCCTTGCGGCTTCTATAAACTCTTAACATACAAAAATTCCACATAGTCAAAACGAGCTGAGATTTGGCCATCCATCAAAACTCCAGAGCGACGTTGAGTTGCCCTTTATATGCAATTCTATGCTTTCCAGCTCCAAATACATCAGAACCTCTATCATTTCACTGGGTTCAAGCCAAAAACTCCAAGAGTGCCGGCGAGCTTCGTCTGCATCTCCTCTCTTTCCGCAACCGGAGTACTCAGAGCCGTGACTGCACCGCCAGCGCCAATATGCCAGACCTCTGTGCCCTGGCTCTCGCGATCGTCGAGTTCTGTATTTTTGTAGACATCGCCTCTTTCGCCTTGATCATCCCACCTAAACATACACCTAATATTAACACTAAAATCCCCCCTTCCACCAACATCCATATACCCCACAACACCACTGTAAAGACTCCTATCCTTAAACCCCTCAATCTCCTGGAGAATCTCACAAGAGCGCTTCTTCGGCGCTCCAGTCATCGAACCCGGAGGCAAACTCGCAGCCAAGACGTCCATACCCGTGTACCTCGTCCTGGCACCCTCTTTCCCGCTCGTGACCTGCGGTATCTGTCCCTCAACCACACTAATCATCTGGAATACACTGGCATACTCCTCCACCACCATAAGTCTCGGGACGCTCACATTCCCACTCCCACACACACCATGCAGGTCATGTCTTACAAGATCTACGATCATGAGATTCTCAGCCTGTTCCTTGGGAATTTGCAGCAGCGCTTCGGCTTGTGTGAGGGTGGATACCTGGGGAGACTTTCGGACGGTTCCTTTCATGGGGCGCAGAGAGCATTTGCCGCTCGAGGACCAGCTGAGGAAGCGTTCTGGGCTGCCCGAGATGAAGGTTGCGGGGCCGAGACGGAGGAAGGAGGCGAATGGGGCGGGGTTACGGAGGCGGAGGCTCTTATAGAGGGACCATGCGGTTGTGCGTGAGAGATTGGTACGTTGAGTATGCTGGGAGATTTTGTGTCCAGTCATGTCAACGTGAGAATTGATCCCGGGAACAAGGTCGGTCTGGGGTAGGCTAACTTCTGTTTGATCAGTCAAGCAGAGCTCGTAAGATTCGCCTTTTCGAATCTGCTCTTGACAGGCTCGCACTTTAGACTCATAGACCCTGCAGTTTGGCATAGTCACGGATGGCTTTACAATTGCACTTCCAAAGACGTCGGCCTCTGACTTGCTGTTCTTCCGCCGACGATGCCCATTCGATATCCTAAGCAATGGTTGCAGAAGGGACACTGTTTCATCCAACCAAGTGTCCAGACCTCTCAGCTCGTTGCCTAGTAGTTGCTGAATATAAATCTTCTTCTCCAAATGATCGAGCACTAGGCTTCGCGTGATCCAAGCGAAGCAGAGATCAGGACGATTATGCACTCTCTCACCCACAGTATCGACGCTAATCCCTTCTAATCCAAGCTCGTAAGTTGTGTAGCCTATGAAGCCGCCCCAAAACGGCGACTTCTCGTGCCCATCAGTAATTCGCCTCTTTTCCAAGAAGTCTGCGAGAAGCGGCCAGATACCTCCAAAAGGGGTTAGGTTTTGTCGGTCGTCGATATGAGGCGGTCGACCATTGAGACGTGGCTTGTAGACTCGAGCCCACTTGTCCTTGGCATGATACTCGATTCTCATAGCATCGTCAACTTCCAAAGCAATGATGCTGTACCGTCCACGAACAGCCGCCGCACCAGGGCCCTGGATGTGAGCGTTAGAAGATTCAAGAATGATATGGTTCTTTTGTGTGTTTTGGAGTTTCTCGATGATATCAGGGACGGAAACATGGTCGGGAAGGTCGAGGGCATTAGTTTCGTAATGGCAATCGATCCCAATATGCTCAATGACCGAATCTCGTCGTAATCGCGGCTTCTGGCAGTCATTTTGCGAAGATCGACGCCTCTTCCTTTGCTCAACTTTACTCAACAGGCTCTTCAGCACAGGGGGTTCTCCACGAACGCCGGTACCATCTCTCCAGGGTTTTCTCTCATTCTCTCTGTTCCAACGTTGCGCAAGAGTGAACCAGTTCTCGATGACTTTTTTGGCCTCTTCATTGGAGCATATTGACTCTGGATGATATTGCAGACCCCAGAGCGGTTTTGTTTCGTGTCGAACTGCCATAAGTATACGGTCGTCTTTCCACTTTGTCCTGTCCTTGGATTCGTTATTAGCCCAGGCCAGCGGTAATAGTTTGCCAGAATCGTTTATTGGCTTCCACTTCATTTCCTCCCACTGCTCCTCGTTCATCTCATTCTGGCTAGTTCCAACATGGAGAGAGTGATAAAGAGTAGCCCTCAACACCTCGACTCCATCAAAGATCTCTTTGCATCCACGCTTCGTATAATCTTGGCCAGCTTCACCAATATGGCGAATTTTCCTAATGCGCCCATGGAGTCCCTCATTTAAAATACGCATATGACCACCAAAAGCCAAACATAAACTCTGGAATCCAAGACAAATCCCTAACACCGGCAGTATATCATCCTCATGCAACTTCCAAATCCGATTCATGAGTCCGACATCTTTCTGATTGGCAGGGTCTCCAGGGCCTGGCCCGCACACCACAGCATCATAGTGCTTTAGCTCATTACAAAGAGCCTCATCAGTCTCAAAGCCAGGTGAATCAATATGTATGACTCGAACTGAGCAGGCGAGGGCTGTACTTAGCAGTGATATGACGTTATTGGTGAAGCTGTCATAGGCGTCGATGAAGAGGATAGATGGTTGTTGTACGACCATTATCACACTGAGAACGCGTTAATGCCCCCAGACAAGGAATTGGGGAGGTCGGAGTGGCATGCGGAAGATCACGGGGCAAGGGTATTTGAAAAGAAATTATGGCTTTTGCAAGGCGGATTTGGGCGGCAATATCGCCAGATATGGTTTGGTTCAGCCTTAAGCCAAAGCCTTGCGAGAAGGCTGACGTTTTCACATAGTTTACTGCTTTGAACTACCAAACGGCAAATTGACTGCTGTTTTCAGCGGGGTTCTGCCGCTGTTTTGCGCGGTGTACTTGCCAAAAATCTCGCGCCGCTTCAAGCCCTTGCGTATTTGTCTGCTAACTTGAGCCCCACCAAGGTCTCTGAACTTTTTGCTGCTGCGTCGCTTGTCATCAGCACTTTTCAATTTCATGTGCCGTCTTAAAGAGAGAGGGAGGCAAAAAGTGCCTCTCTAATGACTCAATAGGGATGTGTCTCTATATATCGCCTGTGCTCCCATTCGCTCTCTTTCCTCTTCCGACTCTATCGAGCTATCCTCTCGCTTTCCAATCTAAGCTCTTTCCTTTAAACCTCTTATTCTCAACCATCTACCTTTCTCAGTCCACTTCTCTCTTCCTCTTTGATGCAGTTCCTTGACGCATGCCCGTACATCTCGGACTACGCCTAGCTCTTGAAAGCACCTATACCGAGAACGCGGCCGATAGAGTACAGAGCAATGGCATGGCCAGCTCAGCACACATACTAATCGGTGACGATCGGAATGCCATTGGACTCGAATTCACGCATTCTACTTTTGCAAGGCTGCCTCTCGACTCACAGAATCAGATTATCCACTCGAACCATCTCCTCGCCGAACATAAAGGTGCCGAGGAGCCGACCTGGCTAGTAGATTCGCCATTTAGGATCGAAAGGATGGCAGCTTTGACTTCTAAGTTTGTGGCTGAGGAGAGGCAACCGACTTTAGAGGAGTTTAGCGCTCTTTTTAAGGATGAGAAAAATCTGCCTAGTGCGATATGTCGCAAGCAGGAGGGGGAAAGCACCACTGCGACGTTGTTTAATATTGTTATCGAGTTGAAGGAGAAGCATGCTGTGGTGAGACTGGGAAGGCCTTGTGCGCCGGAAGAGGTGATTCATCTTTCATTCAATCGTTGACTGATCTTTGGATTTGAGGCTTGTGAGATATCTGTTTGAGACTAGCAAGATTTTGCAGGTCAAATTTTCCGAAAATTAATGCAGAGCTTAATTTGGAAGGCTCAATTTGTGGTTCTCAAGCTGCCGAGCTTGCTACTAGACCATAAACACGTGGCTTTCTTAAAGTAACATCTCTCTGTCCAGCGGGGACTTAACTTTCGATTTCGGAGCATCATCTTCTTCTGCGGTCATCCAGTCAAAATGCGCCAGTTCGAGTACTTAGGGTTAAAGCCAGTCCTTCTCTGCCGCCGTGACAGGCATTGCCGAGGGCATTGATAGGATGACGCTAGCATTTTCAGTAGATGGAAAGCTGGTAGTGTCGGAAATGAATGACAAGACGGGATGCAGGTCTTTGGCAGCAGGTGCAATGCGTGCTCCAGGGCCATTTAGATTGAGTTAACGCCGTCGCTTTCTCGCCGGACGGCCAGCTTGTAGCATCGGCATCAGACAATAAGACCGTACAGCTCTGGGATACAACCGCGGGCGCGAAGCAGCGCGTGCTTCAGGGCCATTCGGATTGGGTCAAGGCTATTACATTCTCGCCGGAGAGCCGGCTCGTAACATCGGTATCGGGCGATAAGACCGTACGGCTATGGGATGCAACTACGGGCACGCTATATTTTCAGATAAGGGTTTTATATTGTTATAATACCGGGTACACAATGTCGAACTCTTAAGCAAGCCTTTTGTGCAAATACTCCTTCGCCCTCTCACACTCCTTGCTTATATCTATGCTCAGAATCTCATCATACCTCTGCACTATTTCACGGTGGGCTTTCTCCCACTCTGTCCGTATTTCCGGGACCATCCCTTCGTAAGCATCTCCAAGAAACCTACTGCTCTTAACCAACCATTGATCTCGCTCCCGTCTGATGGCATCAAAAGCGGCAAATGCGACCTCGATATCCTGCGGTGCTCGGACATGTTCGTCTGCTAGTATTTCCGCCATAACGGCGCTGTCTTCGATAGCAAAGCCGGCCCCGGAACCGTGATGCGGCGATGTTGCGTGCGCTGCGTCTCCACTTACGGCCATACGTCCCTTATAAAAGCTTGGTAAGGGGTTGCCGAGGTCGAAGATGGCCCACTGGAAGACAGGTTAGCTGTATGAGCTTTTACTTGCGTGTGATATGGTCATAAGATATGTACCACACTGAGTTCGGGCTCCGTGAGCTCCAGGGTCTTAGTCACGTCATGTCCAAAATCCTTGAAGTCCTTTAGGGCCTCCTCCCGCTTCGACCATTTCGTAAGTTTCTCAGTGTCCTCCCAGTCATTTGGGTCAGCATAGAATGCCACGATATTCATGCGTTCTCCTCCACTGATGGGAAACGTCAGAACATGGCCACCTTCTCCTAGCTGCTCTTGTTAACAAACCCGCACAACTAAATATCACAGATCTCCAAGGCACTCACATAGAACGATGCGTTCCGCGCTTTCTCCTCCCCAACAGCTTTGATAGCTTCCCCCATAGGAACCACGCCGCGATACGCGTACTTATGCGTATAAGTCGGCTCCGCAGCAGGATGGTCTGGCCCCACGAGAATCCTGCGAACCCGCGAATGGATACCATCACACCCAATAACTGCATCAGCTTCCGCCGTCGATCCGTCACCAAACCGCATCACCAGCTTCCCATCAGCCCCCTCTGTGATATCCTCCAAACGCTTCCCAAAATGCGCCCTTTCCGCCGGGAACAGCTTCACCAACTCACTCAAGAAGTCTGCGCGATGCAGGCCGTTCTGGCCCACCCTGGTGGTCACGCTGAACAGATTCTTGCTCTGGTCCATCTCGCGCGCCATGCCGTCATAGTAGTCGAACCAGACGGTGCTCTTGGACGGCCACCCATTGTGCGTCGCTACCCGGTCGAAGGCACCTTGCACGCCGCTGTGGCACACGTTCATGGCGTCGATGGCGTTGCCGCTAAAGGACACCCCGGCGCCGATCTCCCGGAAGTGCTTGGCACGCTCGTAGATTTGCACAGGCACGTTACGCTCGTGCAGCGCGATGGCCAGCGTGAGGCCGGCGATGCCCCCGCCGATGATGGCGATGTTGAAATCTTTGGGTGGAGCCATGGAGTTGGATGGTAGAGTCTCGTGAGGGCAGGCTTGCTACGTGTTGGTGGGACTTACTGCTTTCTTTGCTTTGGGGATGCTAGATTCCCAGTTGTTGGCCGTCGTAATGTCGTGTGGTTAAACTTGTCCAGTTTCTTGGAAAGAGGCCGGATATATATTCAAAGCACTTAGAAGGTTCGGATCCGCATCGAACCCGCTGGTGGGACCGATGCACAACATGATGACCTCACCAGCTTAGTCTACTGTAGATCTCGCTATTCTCGGCACATCGCAATGTTACCTTACAAAGCTTATTGATGAGGGGTAAGCCGACATCAACAGCTAGTCAGTGACACCTGCTGCATGCGTGTAGTGATTCATGGTCTGATGAGCGTTGATTATCCGCTAAGGATAATCTGCCCCTCTAGCGCAGGAATTTTTGTATGCGATTGGTGCCTGGATTAACGCTTGATTATTGATAGTGCCCCTAGCGCAACCTTATTTGTATGCAGATTAGGTCTGAATTATCGCGCTAAGAGTGATGTTGGAAGTCAAATTAGGTGCGGAGACCTCTTGCTGCCTGAAAAATCTAAGTGACAGAGGTCTCCATTCTGGGCTGCATGCCCCAAAATTTTTAGGCTGCGCCCCAAGTTTAGGGTATTAAAGGCCTTAATTCTAGGCTTTCTGTATCTACAAGTCACAAAAAG
>Ga0335075_10007116_pt1 | contig 17236 bp, 17 predicted proteins | sample Lox_Sample_24_FD_206723 | JGI IMG/M metagenome (GOLD analysis project Ga0335075, IMG submission 206723) | Soil microbial communities from Loxahatchee National Wildlife Refuge, Florida, United States - Lox_Sample_2.4 | ecosystem: Environmental > Terrestrial > Soil > Wetlands | place: USA...
CCTCGGCCAGCAGGGGACCATAGGTTTCCCACCACTGCTGGTCGGAGATGCCGGTGCGGGCGTGCGCCTCGGCCGCCTCGACGGCGCCGCGGGCGGCACCGCGGACGTAGTCATCGAGGAGGCTGACGGTGAGGTCCATCTCGATGCTGGTGAGGCCGAGCCCGTCCACGGCCGCTAGCTCGCTGTCGTACAGGGCGGTCATGTTCGGGCCAAGGAGCGGCCGGCTGGCAGAGATCTGCAGCAGCCACGGGTGGGACAGCAGGAGCGTCCAGTGCTGCCGCGCCAGCGCGGCGAGCCGCTGCGGCCACCGCGCGGCGGGGTCAGCGGGAAGTGCGATCTCGCCGTAGGCGCGGTCGGCCATGACGTCGAGCAGCTCGGCCTTGCTCGGCACGTAACCGTAGAGTGACATGGCGGTGATGCCCAGCTCGTCGGCGAGTTTCCGCATGGACAGCCCGCCGAGGCCGTCCCTGTCGGTGATCTGTAGCGCCTTGGCCACCACCTCTTCGCTGCTCAGGCTCGGCTTCGGCCCCCGGCGACGGCGGTGAATCCCCCAAAGCAGGTCAATGGTGCGCCGCGGGTCTCCGCTGCCGCTGTACTCGGTGGGCATCTCCTGGTCCGTTCTTGCGCTAGAACTTCCTACACTGTACAGTGATAAAAACTTCCTACACTGTAGAGAGTTAGAGGTCATCGTGGCTGCCTCCGCTGTCTTCTGCGCAGGGCTCCGCAAACGGTTCGGCGGCACAACGGCGCTCGACGGCGTGGGCCTGACCGTCCCTGAGGGCGCTGTCCATGGCCTGCTCGGCCCGAACGGCGCGGGCAAAACGACCGTCGTCCGTATCCTGGCGACCTTGCTGCGTCCCGATTCCGGTCACGCCCGGGTCGCCGGCTTCGACGTGGCCCGCCAGGCACCCCAGGTGCGCGCCCGCATCGGGCTTGCCGGGCAGCACGCAGCCGTGGACGAGATCCTGTCCGGCCGCCAGAACCTGGTGATGTTCGGCCGGCTCTGCCACCTGCCCGCAAGCACGGCGCGCCGCCGGGCTGATGAACTGCTCGGCCAGTTCGCACTGGCCGGGGCGGGGGCCAAGCCGGTCCGCACGTACTCGGGCGGCATGCGCCGCCGGCTCGACGTGGCCGCGAGCCTGATCGTGGCCCCGCGCGTGCTGTTCCTCGACGAGCCGACCACGGGGCTCGACCCGCACGGCCGCAACGAGGTCTGGCGGATGATCCGCGCGCTGGCCGCGGCCGGCACGACGGTGCTGCTCACCACCCAGTACCTGGAGGAAGCCGACCAGCTCGCCGACGCCATCACGGTGATCGCCGCGGGCCGCGTCATCGCCGAGGGCACCCCGGACGAGCTGAAGACGCTGGCCGGGGGCGACCGGATCGACGTCACGCTGCGCGAGGCCAGTGACCTTGCTCCGGCGGCGAGGCTCCTGCGGGCCCGGCTCGGCACGGACGTGCGCAGCGGTACCGGCGGCCGGGAACTCAGCGTCCCGGTCACCGACCGCCTCGCCGCGCTGACGCAGATCATCGGGTCGCTGAGCGAAGAGAACATCACGGCCGAGGACATCACCGTGCGCCGCCCCACCCTGGACGACGCGTTCCTGCACCTGACCGGGCAGCACCCGGCCGGCGGGGCGGCCGCGCCGTGACCATCACGCTCACACCGCGGATACCGCGGACAACCCGCTCCCGCATCGGCTGGGCAATCAGGGACACGTGGGTGGTCACCTGCCGTGACGTGGCCCACTGGAGGCAGCAGCCAGGCGCGGTGATCGCCAGCACCCTGGTGTTCCCCGTCATGATCGTGCTGATGTTCGGTTACCTGCTTGGCGGGGCGATAACCGTGCCAGGCGGCGGTAACTACCGCGACTTCCTCATGCCCGGCATGTTCGCCATGACCATGGTGTTCGGGGTCGGCGCCACCTTGTCCGCCGTCAGCGCCGACGCCGCGCGCGGTGTCACCGACCGGTTCCGCTCCCTGCCGATGGCAGCCCCGGCCGTCATCGCGGGACGGGCCGCCGCGGACATGCTCAACTCGGCCGCCGCGCTGGCCGTGCTCACCGGATGCGCACTCGCCGCAGGCTGGCAGCCCCACCGCGGAGCGCCCGACGCGCTCGCCGCGCTCGGCCTGCTCCTGCTGCTGCGGTTCGCGCTCCTGTGGATCGGCGTCTACCTCGGGCTGCGGTTTTACGCCAACCCAGAAGCGGTCACCGCCGTCCGGACCCTGGAATTCCCTGTCGGGTTCCTTGGCAACCCGTTCGTCGCCGTCTCCACCATGCCCGCCTGGCTCGGCGCCATCGCACTGTGGAACCCGCTGTCGTCCACCGTTACAGCCGCCAGGCAGCTCTTCGGCGACCCCGTCGGCGCGAGCTCATCCTGGATCACCAGCCACGCGAACGTCATGGCAATCGCCTGGCCGCTGCTCCTCATCGCCGTCTTCCTCCCGCTGTCCCTGCACCGCTACCAGCGTCTGAACCGCTAAACGCGCTCACCGGCCGGCCTCCCCCCGTGGCCGGAACCAGGGCAGGGCGCGGACCCGCCTGGCCAGGATCCTCGCCAGCAGGCGCAGGCCGCCCGCCGGGCGGGCGGCGGCCGGCTCCTGGCCGGCCGCCGCGCGCTCGATGGCGGCCGCGAACTCGCCGAACAGCTGCGCGGCGACGTCGCCGCTCAGCGAGCGGCCGAAGCCGGCGATCCGGCCGGTCAGGTACAGCCGCGCGGACGCGGTCAGGGCGGTGGCGCGCCCGCCGTCCTCGGCGAGGGCGAGCGTGATCTCGGCCTGGGCCTGGCCGCTGGCCGGGTCGCCGCCCTGGGCGAGGACGCGGATCCGCCGCTGGCCGCGCTCGGCGACGTGGGCGACGCCGGTGAAGGACAGCCGGACCGGCCCGAGCGTGACGCGGGCGCGGCCCTCGTACCAGTCGTCGCCGAGCTCCGCGGTGAGCTCCGCGCCTGGCAGGCAGCGGGCGAGCCGGCGGACGTCGGCGAGTATCGGCGCGACCGCTTCCGGCGGCACCGGGAGCAACCTGGTCAGGTCCACGACGGCCGTGGGGTCGGCCGGCGGCAGTGTGATCCGTGGTGTGATCCGTGGTGTGATCCGTGGTGTGATCCGGGCGGGGTGCCCGCCCGCCCTGGGTCCCGCGGTCCCGGCGGAGACCGGCGGGGGTCCGGGGTCAGCTGATTCCGTTCGGGATGAAAAGGAAGGGAATCGCGGGGCGGACGGGGATGCCTGGGCGCGGTTGAGCGGCGGCGGCAGGCGCGGGGGGCCGTCGGCGGCGGGGCGGTAGCCGTCGGCGACAGCGGCGACAGCGGCGACGATGTTGCGGTAGCCGGTGCAGCGGCAGATGACACCGGAGAGCTCCGCCGGCAGGTCCTGCGGCCGGACCCGCGGGTCGTGCTTGAGCAGGTCGTAGGCGCTGAGCAGGAAACCTGGCGTGCAAAATCCGCACTGGAGCGCGTGGTGGCGGCCGAAGGACTCCTGCAGCGGGTGCAGTCGAGCGGGCGTGCCGAGGCCCTCGACCGTCGTGATGTCCGCGCCGTCGGCCTGGCAGGCGAACATGAGGCAGGACCGTACCGCGGTGCCGTCGACGAGGACCGTGCACATGCCGCAGACACCGTGCTCGCAGCCGACGTGCGTGCCGGTGAGGCCGAGCCGGTCGCGGAGCGCGTCGGCGAGGGTAACCCGGGCGGGCAGCGCCAGCTCGGCCGGCGCGCCGTTGACCGTCAGCCGGGTGATGACCGCGTCGCCCGGGTCGGTGCGGGCGACCTCGCGCGGGCCGGTCACCGCGTCGTCCCGGCGTCTGGGTTCCCGGCGTTTGGGTTCCCGGCGTTTGGGTTCCCGGCGTTTGGGTTCCCGGCGAGGGAGCGGGCGGTGGCGCGGGCCAGTTCGGCGGCGACGAGCCGCCTGACCAGGCGCCTGCGGTAGTCGGTGCTCGCGTGCACGTCACCGGGCGTGGTCACCACGTCGGCGGCGAACTCACCGGCGGCGGCGGCGAACCGGACGTGGAGTGCCTCCCTGGTCGCGTCGTCGCCGGGTGCGTGCCCGCCTGCCCGAAGGCCGGCGAGCACGTCGGCCACCCAGGCGGAGACGTCGCGGGCGACGGGCCGGTCGGCGACGCCGAAGCACGCGACGCTGGCCCGCGGCCTTCCCGCGGCGGCGGCGCGCACCCGGACGGCGACGCCCGCGAGGGCGAAGTCGCCGTGCCTGCGGGCGGCCTCGGCGAAGCCGCTGCCCTCCCCCGGCTCGGCGACAGGGAACGCCACCGACTCAAGCAACTCGTCCGGCCGCAGCACGGTCGTCATCGCGGCGGTGAAGAAGTCGGCCGCGTCCACCTCCCGGCGCCCGCGCGGCGACGCGACGGTCATCGTCGCGCCGAGGCAACAGGCAACGGCGGGCAGTTCCGCGGCGGGGTCGGCGTGCGCGATGCTGCCGCAGACCGTGCCGCGGCTGCGGATCTCGCGGTGGCCGATCCAGGGCAGCGCCATCCGCAGCAGCGGCACCGCGGCCGTGGCGGAGTGGGCCTGCGCGGCGCGCTGGCGCACGGTCGCGCCGATCCGCACCATCGCGCCTTCCGTCGTAATCGTGCCGAGCGCGCTGACCGCGTTGATGTCGACCAGCGTGCCTGGCCGGCCGAGGCGCATGGCGAGGACCGGGACCAGCGACTGGCCGCCGGCCAGCACCTTCGCGCCGGCGTCGGTGTCTTCCGCCGCGGCCAGCTCGGCCAGCACGCCGGGGACCGTGCCTGGCCTGACGTAGCCGAAGGGTGCTGCTTTCATCGTGCCTGCCCTTACTGGTGGCGGAAGACGGGCTTGCGCTTCTCGCCGAACGCCGCGACGCCCTCGGCGAAGTCGTGCGTGGAGCGGAGCATGGCGTAGGACTTCCGCTCCAGCTCGATGCCGGTGTACAGCGGGCCGTCGGCGCCGCGGTCGAGCACCTCCTTGGCGGTCCGCAGCGCGGCCCCGGAGAAGCCGAGCAGCCTGGTGACCAGCGCCTCGGTGATCCGGGAGAGGGCACCCGGGTGGTCGGCGTCGTCGTCGGCCAGCTCCGCGACCAGGCCCCAGTCGGCGGCCTGCCGCGCGGAGAACCTGGTGCCGGTCATGACGTGGTATTTCGCGCGGGACAGGCCGATCAGCCGGGCGAGCCGCTGGGTGCCGCCGCTGCCGGGGATCATGCCGAGGTTCATTTCCGGCAGGGCGAACTGGGCGCGGCCGGTCGCCACGCGGATGTCGGCCGACAGCGCGAGCTCAAGGCCGACGCCGAAGCAGTAGCCGTCGATGGCCGCGATGACCGGCTTCGGGCTGCGGGCCGGGGCGGTGATGTCGTGGCCGAGGTCGGTCAGGCCGAAGGGCGCCACCTCCATGAAGCCGGCGATGTCCCCGCCGGAGGTGAAGTGCTCACCCGCGCCCCGGATCACGACGACGCGGACGGCGGGGTCGGCGTCGATCCCGGCGAACAGCTCCCGCATCCGCCGCCTGGTCTCGAACGTGACGATGTTGTACGTGCCGTTCTCCAGGGTCAGCGTCGCGACCCGGCCGTCATGGCCCTTGTCGAGGTGGATCTGGCCTCCCGTGAGCGCCATGGGCTACGTGTCCTCTCGGTGCTGGCTGGTGATCAGGTCGTGCAGGACGGTCGGCGGCAGGGGCAGCGATGAGATCGTGACGCCGAGCGGCCGGAGGGCGTCCGCGACCGCGTTCGCCAGGGCGGCCGGGAAGCTCATCGAACTGCCCTCGCCGCTGCCCTTGGCGCCGAGCCTGGTGACCGGGGACGGCGTTTCTCGCAGCAGGCTGGTGAGCGGGAAGTCCGCTTCCGCGGCGGTCGGGCAGAGGTAGTCCATGAACGTTCCGAACTGTGGCTGGCCGGCGCTGGTGTAGCGCATCTCCTCGTAGAGGGCGCCGCCCAGGGCCTGCACGAGCGCGCCGTGCACCTGGCCTTCGAGCAGGGTCTTGTTCAGCACGGTGCCCGGGTCGTGCACGGTGGTGAGGTCCTCGATCGTGACGGCGAGGGTCGCGGGGTCGATCCGGACGGTGACGACCTCGGCGACGAACCCGTAGCAGAGGCTGGAGTTGATCTGGTCGTCGGCGGTGGCGGCCGTCGCCTCGGGCGGGGTGAACGCGGCCTCGGCGTGGCTGCGCGCACCGGCGCCGGGCGGCAGCGAGCCCGGATCCCAGTGGATGAGGCCCGCGGCGTGCCGGAACGCGACCGACCGCGCGTGGTCGGCCGTCACCCGGACCTGGCCGCCCGCGAGTTCCAGGCCTTCCGGGTCGGCGTCGAGAAGGACGCCGGCCGCGATCTTGATCGAGCGGGCGAGTTCGTCGGCGGCCTCGACGAGCGCGCTGGTGACCAGGGGCGCGAAGCGGGAGGAGTAGCTGCCTGAGGTGATCGTCCACGGCGTGCTCGCGGTGTCCATCTCGACGCGCGGCCTGACGCGGTCGGCGGGCAGGCCGAGGCGGGCGGCGACGACGTCGCGGGCGACGGTCGCGTGGCCCTGGCCTTGCGGCACCGTGCCGAGCAGCACGGTGACGACGCCCTGGGGGTCGACGCTGACCCGCACGTGCTCGGTCGAACCGGACTTGCCCCGGCCTTGCGCGCGCTGCCCGGCCGGGGTGGCGAGGCCGACGTAGCCGATGTTGGTCGCGGACGGGTCGGTGACGGTGGCGATCCCGATGCCGGTCAGGCCGGTTTCCCGGTGCTGCCGCTGCTGCTCGCGGCGCTTGGCGTAGCCGGAGGCCTCGAGCGCGAGGTCGAGGGCCGCGTGGTAGTCGCCGGAGTCGTAACGGCCGCCGGTCGGCGTCCGGTACGGGAACTGGCCGGCCTCGATGAGGTTGCGGCGGCGGACGTCGGCCGGGTCGAGGCCGCAGGCCGCCGCGATGTCGTCGACGAGCCGCTCGAGGCCGAAGTACAGCTGCTGCCCGCCGAACCCCCGGTTCAGGCCGGTTGGCGTCTTGTTCGTGACGACCGCCCGGGCGCGGATCCTTACCACCGGGATCTGGTAGGCGCCGGTGACGTTGCCGAAGCACCGGTACAGCGTGCTTGGCTCGGGCGGCCGCAGGTACGCGCCGACGTTGTCGATCAGGTCGACCGACAGGGCGGTGATCCTCGCCCGGGCGTCGACGGCGGCGGCGAACGTCATCTCCCGGTCGGCGCCGGCGGAGCTGGCGACCAGGTGCTCGAGCCGGTCCTCGGTCCACCGCACCGGCCGGCCGGCGTGCCTGCTGGCCAGGGCCATCAGCACGACGTAGGGGTAGATCCCCGCCTTGATGCCGAAGCTGCCGCCGATGTCCGGCGGCACGATCAGCCGCAGCCGGGACACGGGCAGGCCAAGCGCCCCCGCGATCACCGGGACCATGGAGAACGGGCCGTGGAAGTTCGCCCACGCGGTCACCTCGGGGCCGTCGGCGGTGTCCTGCCAGTCGGCGATGACGCTGTAGCACTCCATCGGCGTCGAGGAGTAGCGCGGGAACGAGTAGTCACGGGTGACGACGCGGTCCGCCCGCGCGGCGGCCGCGTCGAAGTCGCCGAACCCGAACGTGCGGTCGGTGGCGACGTTGCCGTCGGCGTCGTCGTGCAGCCGTGGCGCCGCCGGGTCGATGGCCTCCCTCGTGCCGGTGACGGCCGGGAGCACCTCGTAGTCGACGGCGACCAGTTCCGCGGCGTCCTCGGCCAGGTAACGGTCGGCCGCGACCACCACCGCGACCGGCTCGCCGACGAAGCGGACCTTGTCCAGGCCGGACGGGTAGTAGGGCATCGGGGCCGCGACCGACAGCGGGAACGGCCGCACAGCGGCGCGGACCTCCTCGGGGCCGATCACGGCGGCGACACCGGGGGCGCGGCGGGCCCGGCCGAGGTCGACGCCGCTGATCCGCGCGTGCGCGTGCGGGCTGCGCACGACCGCCGCGACCAGGGTGCCCGGCCACGGCGACAGGTCGTCGAGGAACCGGCCGCGGCCGGTGAGCAGCGCCGCGTCCTCGACCCGGGCCAGTTCCGGCTGCCTGCTGGGCGTGGCGGTCACGGCGTGCCGTCCGTGCTGTTTTCTTTGCTGTGTTTGTTGTGTTTGGTGTTTTTGTTGTTTTTGTTGTTTTTGCTGTCGGCGAGGACATCCGGGCCGTCCGTCGTGAGCTGGCGGCGCAGGATCTTGCCGACCGCCGAGGTCGGGATCGACCGGACCGCGACGTACCGCTTCGGGCGCTTCATCGGCGGCAGCCCCGACGCGGTGCGCACCCAGTCGTCGAGCCGGGCGATGATCGCGGCGTCGCACGTGCCGCCGACCGGGACGAAGAACGCGGTGACGGCCGAGCCCCACTTCTCATCCGGCGTGCCGGCGACGACGACCTGGTCGACGCCGGGGGCGGCGGCCATCGCCCGCTCGATGTCGTCGGGGAAGATGTTCTCACCGCCGGAGTTGATCATGTCGTCCACGCGGCCGGAGACCCACAGGTCGCCCTCGTCGTCGAGGTAGCCGAGGTCGCCCGTGTAGTACCAGCCGTCGCGGATCGCCCTGGCGTCCGCGTCGGGCCGGCGCCAGTAGCCCCCGAAGGCCTCGGGCGAGTCCATCGCCACGATCACCTGGCCCTGTTCGCCGTCGGGGACGAGGGCGTCGGCGGGCGCCTGCGGCTTCGGATCGACGAGGCGCAGCCGGCCGAAGATCCCGGCCCGGCCCGCGCAGCCCGGCTTGCGCACGGTTTCCGCGCTGACGCTGAACGTGTAGACCTCCGTGCTGCCGAAGTGGTTGACCATGGCCTCGGGGTGCAGCGCGTCGATGAGCTCGGCGGCGAGGGCCGGTGACATGGGGGCGCCCGCGTAGGCGACGCGGCGGACGCCGCGCAGCCGCCCGAGACGGCCGGTGCGGGCGAGCGCCCAGTAGGCGGTGGGGACGAGGTAGAGGGTGTCGATCCCCTCGGACTCGATGAGCTCGAGTGACTGGTCCGCGTCGAAGCTGGCCTGCGGCACCCAGGTCCCGGAGCCGATGACGCTGGCCAGCAGCGTGCGCAGGCCCATCGTATGGAACATCGGCATCACGCCGAGGCTCACCGCGCCCATCGGTTGCCTGGCCTGAATGAGGTGCGCGACGGCGGCCGCGTACTCGGCGCGGTGGGAGCGGGGCACGCCCTTCGGCCGGCCGGTCGTGCCGGAGGTGTAGAGCATGACGCTGATCGCGTCGTCCGACGGCGGCGGACCCGGCGCGGTGTCTGCGTGTCTCCCGGCCAGCTCCGTCGCCGTGGCGACCGGCGGGCGGTTGGCGGTGGCGCGCAGCGCCTCGGTCAGCTTGCCCTCGGTCGCGTCGTCGATGACGACCAGGGCCGGCTCGCAGTCGTCGAGGCAGTAGGCGACCTCGGCGGCGGAGAACCGGACCGACAGCGGCACCGAGACCGCGCCGAGCTTGCTCGCCGCCAGGTGCAGGCTGGCCAGGGACTCGCCGCCGCCCAGGGCGAACAGCACGCGCTGGCCCGCCTTGACCCCGGCGGCGGCGAGGCTGGCGGCCAGCCGGTCGGTGCGGACGTCCCATTCGGCGTAGGTGAGGGGGCGGGGACCGCCGACGGCACGGCGGGCCGGGAATCGTTCGGCTGACCGCCGCAAGGCGGATCCGAGGTCCATGCAGCCTCCGGCACAGCTTAGTCTGAAACAGACCATCTGTTTCGGATTGTTCATCGGTTCGCTACCCTTGTCAACCATGACGCCGAGCGGATCCTGGGGGCGGTTGAGCCCGACGTCCTACGTGGTGCTCGGCATGATCGCGCTGCGCGGCCCGAGCACGCCTTACGACCTCAAGCGGGCGGTCGGGCACTCGATCGGCTACTTCTGGCCCTTTCCGCACGCACAGCTCTACTCCGAGCCCAAGCGCCTGGCGGACGCGGGCCTGCTGGCCCTGAACAGCGAGAACGGCGGGCGCAGGCGGCTGGTCTACGACATCACCGAGGCGGGACGCGCCGCGGTGCGCGCCTGGCTGGCGGAGCCGACGAACGAGCAGATGCAGGTGCGCGACATCGCGGAGATGAAGCTGTTCTTCTCCGAACTGGCGCGCCCCGGGGACATGGTGGCGCTCGCCGGCCAGCAGGTCGAGCAGCACCGGCAGCGGATAGCGGTCTACGAGGCGATGATGACGCGGTTCGGGCACCGCCCGGAGTACGCCGCGCGCGTCATCTCGCTGCGCCTCGGGCTGCGGATCGAGTACGCGGCCATGGAGTTCTGGACCGAGTACGCGGCCGAGACGCGGGCCGCGGCGGGTGAGCCCGAGTTGAGGCCATCGTTATCGGAGCGCCGCCCAGGCACGCGACACCTTCGAGGTGACCGTGGGCTGCTGACTCAGCCCAGGGCCTCAGGCGGCTTTGCCGGCTGGGGGTGCGTGGCTGTGGAGGACCTGTTTGCCGTCAGGGCTGCGGGCCTGAGTGGTGCCGTCGGGGTGCAGGGTGAGCTGCCAGCCTCTGCGGTGGATGCAGACGTCGTGGTGGAACTGGCACAGGAGCGTGAGGTTGTCGAGCGAGGTCTCGCCGCCGTCTTCCCTGTGCCGCAGGTGGTGGACGTCGCAGTAGACGGCCGGCCGGCCGCACCGCGGCCAGGCGCATTTCCTGTCGCGCAGCAGGACGGCGCGGCGGATGTACCAGGGGATGGAGTCCGCGTAGCCGATGTCGAGCGGCAGGCTAGGGGTGTTGTAGGGCCTGTCGAGCAGCCCCCGGCGGAGGATGGCGGCGACGCCGGCCGGGCCGGAGACCAGGTCGATAGCCAGGCGGGCCATGGCGTGGCGCAGCGCCCGCCACGCCTCGGGAGACAGGCCCGGGGAACGTGCCTCGGCGGCGGCCTGGGCGGCGGCCTGGGCCAGGTCGATCATCTGGTCGATGACCGAGGGGTCCATGGTGCCGGTGACGACCGGGACGGTCTGGGCATCGCAGGCGGCGGCCTCGGCGTCCTTGCCGGCCAGGTAACCGTCCTCGCCGAGTCGGGCCCTTATCCAGGCGTCTTCCAGCCCGGCTGCGCCGGGCATCTCGCGCAGCTGCGACAGCGGGATGTGGGCGATGACCTGCGTGTCGGCGCCGGCCCGGTCCGGGACGAGCTTCGCCCGCAGCAGCAGCTCGCAGGCGAGCTGTAGCGCGTCGTGGAAGCGCTTGCCCTCCGTGCGGTCATCCTCGGGGCCCGCCTTTTTACCGAGGGCTTCGAGGACCGCGCGGGCGGCCGCGGCGCACTCGGGGGTGAGGTTCCCGCGGATCACCCCGGCGCCGCCGAACGTGGTGCCCACATCGACGAAGCGGTCATCGAAGCCGTCGTCTGGGCCGTCCGGATCTGGCTGCTGCTTGCGCCACTGCTCGATCGCGCACACGGCAATCGTCGCCAGGTCATCAAGCGGCGCTCCGGCCCTGGCGGCGTCTAGCAGGATGCGGTCGGTCTCATCGCGCATCTCCGCCGGGAGCTTGCGGGTCCAGTCGGCGATCGTGAACGCCAGGGAGTCAGTGATGTCACCGGCGGCCAGCGCGGTGTCGAGGAGCGGGCGATCGCCAAGCTGGCGCATCTGGCGGACCGCGACCCTGGCCGCCTTCTTCGACATGCCGGCCTTCGCTGTCAGCCAGGCCGACGAGGAACCGCAGCCGTCGGCGTCGTGGGCGTTGGCGGCGTCGAATCGCCGCAGCAACCGGGCGTGCGCGGCGGTCAGCTTCGCCTGAATCTCCGCCAGGCCGATCAAGAGCTCGCCGCAGGCCGCCCCGTCCAGGTCGGCGACGCAGCCAGCGTTCAGGAAATCCATCGCGGCACCGGCCGCCCTCAGCGCGTCCGGCCCGCTCTCGAAGGCGTCGCCACTCCCCCGCACGGCGTTCGCGGTACACATCGCGGCCCACCTCCTAGCTGGTCATGGCTGCCCGTTCGGCTACATCTATCCGCCGCACTGCGCTTATCCCGCTGCTCATCCCGCTGCACCGAACGCCTTACTGAGCTCGCGGTACTGGATTCGCGCACCTGTGCCGAATTACCGGCTGCCGACCTAACTAGGTCCTAGCCTTAGAGTACCAGTTCGATCTTTGTACATCAAGTTGGACTACAAGATCTTTTTTCGATGCGGGACTCCACGTCGGCGTTTGCGACAGACTGGGGCCATGCAAACCGGGGAGGTTGACGCGGTCGCGCGGGCGCTCGGCCGCGCCGTCGTTGCCGTCCGTCCGCTGGCCGGCGGGTTCTCCCACGAGACGTGCCTGCTGACGCTGGCCGACGGCGACCCGGTCGTCGTCCGGCTCGGCGGGCCGGATTCGCACGGCATCATCCCGCCGGGCTGCCACTCGCCGTGGACTGGGACTACCTCGGCCGGGTCTTGGACATGTTCGCGCTGAGTGACCTGGTCACCCGTCCGCCCGGGCATTCCGTGGCCGACCAGGCGGCCGGGCAGATCCGCCGGTGGATCGCGAACGGCGTACCCGGCGCGCCCGGATAGCGACGGGAAAGGGCCGGGCGGAAGGCGCTAGCCGGGATCGCGGTTCGTGCGACGGCGACGCCGACGGCTCGCCGGGGGTGCCCCGCCCGCGCTGGACCCGAGCGCGTCGGTCCGGCAGGCCCCTTGGGGGGTGGGAGGGCCATTCGGGCGGGGCACCGGCTTCTGTGGTTACATGGCGACGATCGCGGGCCCGGCCGACACCTCGACGGCGGTTGGCATGTGCCATCGACCGGGGATGATCATTGTCATGGTCGCTCCTCAGGTGTAGATGAGGTCCGATCCCAGGGCCGTTCCGGTGTGTCGCATCGGGGCGGCCCGCTGACGCCATGCGGGCGAGTCTATCGGACAGGGGTTCGAGCAGTCCGATTGCCGGCGGCGTGGCGGGAAAATCTTGACGTGTCGCCCTGAGCAGTCGACCACTCAGAGGCGCTTTTCGAAGAAGTGCGTGGCCCAGGGATTGTCGTTGTACCGGTCGATGGCACGGTACCCGGCTCGCTGGTACATCTCGATCGCTTCGGTCAGCGCGGCGTTGGTGTCGAGCCGGGCGACGCGGTGGCCGAGCGCGCGGGCCTGGTCCTCCAGGTGCCGCAGCAGCCGTGACCCCAGGCCCGCGCCGCGCCAGTCGTCGTGCACCCACATGCGCTTGAGTTCGCCGGCGCGCCGCCCGTCCGCAAGGGGCGCGGTCGCCTGTAGGCCGCCGCAGGCCACCGGCTCGCCGTCGGAGAAAGCGACGACGAAGACGCCCGCGGGCGGTTTGAGCAGTTGCTCGTCCTTTTCCGTCTCGCCGGCGGCGTCGAAGCCGAAGCGGCGGCCGATCTCCGCGAAGTACCTGCCGACCACGTCCCTGGCCGCGGTGGAGGCGAGGTCGGTTGGCTGGAACGTCACGGTCGCGGCCCGGACCAGCAGGTCCGCCTCGCTGAGGGCACGGGCAAGGCGCTCCCGCTGGCGCTCGGTGAGCGGGTCAACGATCAGGCGGGCCTGGTCGTCGGAACGGCGCTCGAGTTCCTTCCATCGTTCCCTGCCCGCGTCCGTGAGGCCGACCCGCCGGCGCCGACGGTCGGCGGGGTCGGGCGTGACGCGGACGAGGCCATCCCGCTCAAGGCGGCGCAGGAGCCGGCTGAGGTAGCCGGAGTCGAGGCCTAGTCGCTCACGGAGGCCCTGAGTGGTCGCGGGCGCGGCCCCGATCTCGAACAGCAACCGGGCCGGTCCAAGCGGCATCCCCAGGCCGAGGAAGGAGTCATCGAGTACGCCGATGCGCTGGGTGTAGGAGCGGTTGAAGCGGCGGACGACGGTCACGGGATCGGTCACGATCTCTGACTTTAGTCAGAGATCTACGCGGGCGCAACCGGCGGCGGCTCCGAGTGACCCGGCCGCGAAAGACCGTCGCACCAATTCTCCGGGTAAGCCATAATCTTTTGTCATGCCAGACGCAGTATCGGCCTCAGGGTCGGACAATAATAAACAGAATTCCGTCGGCGCGGTTAAGCGCTCGCGGTCCGTCGGGATTGGCCCCTTTTACCTGACCGACGTTTTCCAGCTATTCGCGGTGATCGCGATCGTCGTCCTCGCCTGCGTATTCCCCAGCTTTCACTTTCGGGGCACGGGGATGACGTCAGCCCCGGTCACGTCGGTGCTCGCGTCCATTTTCTGGTTCGCGGTGATTTGCGGGCTGGCGAGCATGGCGACGGTCGAGGCCGCGAAGCGGCTTGCCGGACTTCGGGGGTTGTACCAGAGGAATCAGGTCGTGCGCTGGCTTGACGACCGGTCTGGTACCCCCGCTACCGCGGACGCCGCGCTGGCCGAACTCGACCAGGCACTCGGACGGCCACCGATGGCGGGGAACTCGAGGCCCGCGCGTTCCGGCGACGACAGCCGCAAGCGCCGGGCGCTCTACGACCTGCCGATCGGGCAGCTGGTGGCGCAGGTCGGCATCGCCGCCGACCTCGCACTCACGGACACGAGCCGCTACCAGTCCCTGTTGTCCGTCCTCACCGGGGAAGCCTCGCCCACGGCGAAGAAAGGTGACGAGCGGGTCCGTCAGTCACAACTGCTGCGCACGGCGCTCGACCAGCTGCAGATTTCCGTCGGTGACCGCTGGCGCCGCTACGTGCAGGGCACGGCGCTCTGGCTCAGCGGCGCGTACGGGCTCGCCCTCGGTTACCTGCTCGACATGCCGGGCCGGTCGGTCTACGTGATCGCCGGGCTGTTCATCGGCGGGTTCTTCGCGTGGCTCGCCCGCGACCTGGCGGGCGGCGTCGAGCGCTGGCGCAGGCAGTAGCAGGCAATGGCTGAGCGCAGAAAGCTCTCGACCCGATCCCCATTCCCCGACCAGCCAATAGGCGAGGACGTCGAAGTGATCGAGGGCCGCTTGACGGATCTCGACGGGCCGCGCCTCGTCATCTTGATCCACGGGTACCAGAATTCGGAAACCGCGGCGATGCGCTCTTACGACCGGTTCCGCGGCGTCCTGCGGACGGCGCTATGGATCGACAGCGAGGAGGAACTCGGCACCTTCTGGGAGTTCCACTGGCCGGGTGATCACCCGAATAAGGTGATCTCGATAGCGACATTCGCCGCCCGCATCGGTGACGCCCGCCAGTCCGGGCAATTGCTGGCTGAGTTCCTGGGCGGGCGGAGCCCCGAACAGGAAGTCATCCTGATCGCCCACTCGCTGGGATGCCGGGTCGCACTCGACGCGGAGCGCTCGATCAGGCGCCTTGGCCCCAGGTACCACGGCGCGACGATCCGCGGCCTGTTCCTCATGGCGGCGGCGGTTCCGGAAACCCTGTGCGATCCCGGCCGGCAATTCGACCGCCCGGTGCCCGGCTCGCTTGACTACGCCTTCTACTCACACCGGGACACCGTGCTCGCCAAGACCTTCCCCCTTGGCTCGCAGATGTACGGCGAGGGGCGGGACGCGGTCGGCTCCGACGGCGACCCGCAGAGCCGCTGGGAGCGGCGCGATGAGACCGGCACCGGCCTGCGGCACAAGGACTACTGGGGCTCGTACCCGGTGGCGGCGCAGATCGGCGGGTACCTCGGCTACGCCGGCGACCGGCCGCTTCCTGACCGCCGCGACCCCGCCGACTGGGCCGAGCAGGCGCAGGAAAACCGGCTTGAGCGGCGCGCGTTGCCGGACAGGGCGTGCGGGTCAGGACGCCTCCGCCTCGACCGCCCGAGCGCGCAGGAAACCCGGTAACCAGCAGACGGAATCGGCCGGTAGGCCAACGGCGGGCCGGTGTCCTACAGTTTGTGCCATGTCGGATCAGGGGCAGGCGGGTCAGCGGCGGGCGGGTCAGGGACAGGCGGGTCAGGCCCGGGCGGCCGCCGGAGACGGGCGCGGCGCGCTGCGGGTGTCACATGAGGACAGGAACCAGGTCGCCGAGGCGCTCCGGGTCGCGGCCGGTGACGGGCGGCTCACGGCGGATGAGCTGGACGAGCGGCTGGAGCGGGCGCTGACCGCGCGTACCTACGACGACCTCGCGGTGCTCGTCGCCGACCTGCCGGCGACGGGCACCGCGCTCGCGCCGCTCCCCGGGGCGGTCACGGCCTTCCTGTCCGGCGGTGCCGCGCCGGCGGCTCCGAAGGAGCTCATCAAGATCAACGTCACCAGCGGGCACAGCCAGCGGGTCGGCCGGTGGACGGTGCCCGCCCGGATGGACCTCAAGGCGCGCAGCGGGCACATCAAGCTCGACTTCACCGAGGCGGTCATCACCCAGTCGACGCTGCACATCGACGCCAAGGTCAGCAGCGGGCACATCCTGCTGCTGACCAGGCCGGGCATCACCGTCGAGCTGGACGACGTGTCGGTGCGCAGCGGGCACGTCAAGGTCCGTGCGCCGTGGGACGACAGCGTCCCCGTGTTCCTGCGGGTCACCGTCGCCGGGACGTGCGGCAGCGGGCGCATTCTCGCGCGCCCGCCGCGGCGGTCGTTCTGGCAGTGGCTGCGGCGCGCGCCGCGGCCGTACGCGATCGCCGCCTGAGGCCGCAACGAGCCGCGGCGCGCCGCGCCGCGGCTCGTTGCGAAGAACACTTTGCAAAGCTAGCTTTGCATCATGGGTGACGAAGACGGCGAGCCGGTGACCGGGCGGAGCTTCACCCGGCTCGACAACGCCACCGCGCTGCGGGCGTACGCGCACCCGGTGCGGATGAAGCTCATCCTCGCGCTGCGCACGCGGGGGCCGCTGACCGCGACCCAGGCGGGGCGGCTGCTCAGCGAGTCGTCGGGCACGTGCTCGTTTCACCTGCGGCAGCTCGCCAAGTACGGTCTCGTCGAGGAGACCAGGGACGGCACCGGCAGGGAAAAGCCGTGGCGGGCGACCACCACGTCGACGACCTGGGATGACGTCCAGCAAACGGCGGAGGCCACGGCCGCGGCCGGCCTGCTCGCCGAGGTGCTCGCCGAGTCGTACTTCGCCGAGCTGATGCGGTGGCTGGAGGCGCGGTCCGCGCAAAGCGAGGAATGGCAGCGCGCCGCGTTCATCGGCGACCGCTTCCTGTGGGTCACCGCCGATGAACTCGCGCAGGTCGGTCGCGACCTCGCCGCGGTCGTCGATAAGTACTTCGAGCGACAGGTCAGGCCGGAGCTGCGGCCACCGGGGGCACGGCTCGCGACGTACCTGCACCTCGGGTTCCCCAACGTGACGCTGCGAGACGAGCCCTGAGCAATGCCCTTACCGATGGCGGCGTCAGCCCTTGGCGGGCTTAGCCGGGGGTTTCAGCGACTCGGCCAGGGCCTCAAGGTCGGGGACGGCGGCCAGGAGCCTGGCCGCCATGTCCGGCGGGAGGCCGTGCAGGCACTCGGTGACCACCTTGGTGCGCTGCTCGCGGAC
>Ga0335075_10007118_pt1 | contig 17234 bp, 17 predicted proteins | sample Lox_Sample_24_FD_206723 | JGI IMG/M metagenome (GOLD analysis project Ga0335075, IMG submission 206723) | Soil microbial communities from Loxahatchee National Wildlife Refuge, Florida, United States - Lox_Sample_2.4 | ecosystem: Environmental > Terrestrial > Soil > Wetlands | place: USA...
GCTTCTCCTGCGAATCTTCGTTGAACTCGGCCGAAGCCATGGTGGCGCCATGGATACCATCACGGCCCGTCTTCGAGCCGATATAGACGACCGGATTGCCTGCGCCTTCGGCAGCCGATTTGAAGATCCTGTCTGCGCGCGCGAGCCCCACGCACATCGCATTGACGAGGATATTGCCGTTGTAGGAGGGATGAAAATTCACTTCGCCCCCGACCGTCGGCACCCCCATGCAATTGCCATAACCGCCGATGCCGGCGACGACCCCCGCGACAAGATGCCGGGTCTTCTCATGCTCCGGCGCGCCGAACCGCAACGCGTTCATCATGGCGACGGGGCGCGCCCCCATGGTGAAAACATCGCGCATGATGCCGCCCACGCCCGTCGCTGCGCCCTGGTAAGGCTCGATGAACGAGGGATGATTGTGGCTCTCCATCTTGAAGATGGCGGCGTCGCCATCGCCGATATCGATCACGCCGGCATTTTCGCCCGGCCCCTGCAGCACCCAGGGCGCTTTGGTCGGCAGCCTCTTGAGATGCGCGCGGGTCGATTTGTAGGAGCAATGCTCGCTCCACATCACGGAGAAGATGCCAAGCTCGACAAGATTCGGTGCGCGGCCGAGCAGCGCCTCGATGCGCGCGTACTCCGCATCCGACAACCCGTGCTCACGAACGATCGCGGAAGTGATGACGGTCATGCCGGCCTTTCATTTCCCTTTTCTCCAGAGGAGGAGAGGGACCGTATGGCCGCCGCGCGGATCACGACAGCGCTTCGAGCAGGCTTTCGAACAGTGCGCGCCCGTCGGTGCCGCCAAGAAGCGGATCGCAGACGCGCTCGGGATGCGGCATCAAGCCCAGCACGTTGCGCTTTTCGCTGAGAATGCCCGCAATATTGCGAGCCGAGCCGTTGGGATTGTCTTCGGGTGCGTAGCGGAACACCACGCGGCCCTCGCCCTCGAGCCGGTCGAGCGTGTTTTCGTCGGCGAAGTAGTTGCCGTCGCCGTGCGCGACGGGAAAGATGATCCTCTGGCCCTTGTCGTATTTGCGCGTGAAAGCGGACTGTGTTTCATCAACCTCCAGCGCGACCGGCCGGCACACGAACTTCAGGCCGGCATTGCGCATCAAGGCACCCGGCAGCATTCCGGCTTCGGTGAGAACCTGGAATCCGTTGCACACGCCGAGCACCGTGAGCCCTTTGCCAGCTTTCGCTTTCACATCGCGCATGATCGGCGATTGAGCAGCCATCGCGCCGCAACGCAGATAGTCGCCATAGGCAAAGCCGCCCGGCAGCACAGCGAGGTCGACATCGGGAAGCTCGCTGTCGCCATGCCAAACCATAGCCGGTTTCGTGCCGGTCACCTGTTCAAGCGCCATCGCCGCGTCGCGATCACAGTTTGAAGCCGGAAAAACGACAACAGCGGATTTCATGCGTGATCTGTCGCCCTACGCTTGAGGGAGGGTCGAAATTCATCTTTGAGCGAAGCGAAACGACGAATTTGGGGGATGGGTGATCTTGAAGCACGTACTTGCGTCGGCCTTACCCCGCCCCGAAATCGGCGCGCGCCACCGACATCTTCGCCCGTAATATAACACAACTGAGCGCTCGCAAATTTCGACCTTCCCTCAAGGGAAGGATGGAACAGGGAAGACACGGTCATTTCAACTCGATCTCATACTTCTCAATCACCGTGTTCGCGAGCAGTTGCTCGCACATCTCTTTGAGCCGCGCGCGGACCCTCACCTGATCGGATACATCGAGTTCGATATCGATGACTTTTCCCTGGCGCACCTCGCCCACCTCCTGAAAACCGAGATTGTGGAGCGCGTGGCCGATAGCCCTCCCCTGCGGATCGAGCACACCGTCCTTCAGCGTGATGAAAACGCGCGCCTTCATGCGACCCGTATAGCGCGATTCGCCGAGAACCCCCGCGCGTTCCGCTGCGACCGATTTGCCGGCATCCTGCTTGCGCAGGTCATCTGACCAGTACTGGCCCCTTCTGCTCGCTCTGCACGGATTCCGGCATGATGCCAAGCCGCCGCGCCACTTCAGAATAGGCTTCGACCACTCCGCCCAGATCGCGGCGAAAGCGGTCCTTGTCCATCTTCTCGTTGCTTGTCACGTCCCAGAGCCGGCAGGAATCGGGGCTGATTTCGTCGGCGAGCACGATGCGCATGTAATCGTTTTCCCACAGGCGCCCGAATTCGACCTTGAAATCGACGAGCTTGATGCCCGCACCAAGGAAAAGCCCGGACAGAAAATCGTTGATGCGGATCGTCAGGTTGACGATATCGTCGAGATCCTGCGGCGTGGCCCAGCCAAAGGCCGTGATGTGTTCTTCCGAAACCCACGGGTCATGCAGCTTGTCGGATTTGTAGTAATATTCGATGATCGAACGCGGCAGCACATAGCCTTCCTCAAGTCCCAGGCGCTTTGCGAGCGAGCCCGCCGCAATGTTGCGCACGACGACTTCGAGCGGAACGATATCCACTTCCTTGACGAGCTGTTCGCGCATGTTGAGCCGCCGCACGAAATGCGTCGGCACGCCGATGGCCCCGAGCTGCGACATGAGATATTCGGAGATGCGGTTGTTGAGCACGCCCTTGCCTTCGATGGTCGCCCGCTTGGTGGCGTCGAAGGCCGTGGTGTCGTCCTTGAAATATTGAACCAGCGTACCGGGCTCCGGCCCTTCGTAGAGAATCTTGGCCTTGCCTTCGTAGATCATGCGGCGGCGTTTCATGGAATTTGTCCTTTGCCTTGGGCCGCTCAAACGCGCGACGGTACCCCGCCCCCGAGAACCCGGAACCTTAGCGGAAGGTGTGGACCTGCGGCAACGCTACCTTGCGGGGCCGCCCCCCAACCCGTCGCGAAAGCTCGGCGCATGCTCTAAGGTGGCCTTGGCGGGGGAACCGAAGCCTTGGTTTTCTCAATAAATTCAAGAGGTTGCGCGATGACGGGCGCGTTCGAAGACCGTGAAAGGAACTATGAGGCCAAATGGGCGCACGACGAGGATTTGCGTTTCCGGACGATTTCGCGGCGGAACAAGCTTCTCGGCCTGTGGGCGGCCGCACGGCTCGGCCTCTCCGGAGCTGCCTCGGACTCCTACGTAAATGTGCTCCTGGACCTCGAAGTCCGCGGCGGCCGTGACCAGGACATCATCCGCAAACTCCACCAGGACTTTGCGGCCCATAAAGTTGCCGTCTCCGAGCATGTGATCAACCGCAAGATGGACGAGCTTCTTGCGGAAGCCGCCGAGCAGGTGATGCACGAGACCAAAAGCTGATCGGCCCATGCACGCAAGGGCGGTGCTGATTGTCCTGCTGCTGGCCGGATTGAGCGCCGCGGCCAAGGCGGCGGACGAGCTTGGGTGGCCCTATTACGGCGGCGATCAAGGCGGTGAACGCTATTCCACCGCAGCACAAATCACGCCGGCCAATGTCGGCAAGCTGCGGATCGCCTGGAGCTATTCGACCGGCGATCTCGCCAGCAAGGGAACGGCCATGCGCCGCGCCTCTTTCGAGGTTACGCCCATTCTCGATGACGGAAAGCTCTTCCTCTGTTCGCCATTCGACGAGGTAAGCGCCCTTGATCCCGCAAGCGGCCGCCAGATCTGGCGCTTCGATCCGCGAATTGACCCACACCTGCATTATCCCAACAGTTTCATTTGCCGCGGCGTCGCCTTCTGGCGCGACGCGAAAGGCGGCACCGGGACTTGCGCATCCCGCCTGTTTCTCGCGACCAATGACCGCCGCTTGATCGCGCTCGATGCGGCTTCCGGAAAGCCCTGCGCCGGTTTTGGCGAAAGGGGCACGGTTTCGATCCATCCGCAGCCGGGGATGATCTATCCGGGCGAAGTACAGATCACCTCCGCGCCGGTAGTAACGCACGGTCTCGTCATCGTCGGTTCCTCGATCGACGACAATCAGCGTGTCAACGCGCCGCGCGGGACGGTGCACGCCTATGACGCGGAAACCGGCAGGCTGCGCTGGAGCTTCGATCCGATACCACGCGATCCGCTCGCGTCGAATGCGGCAAGCTGGACAAGTTCGGGCGCCGCGCAGACCGGCGCTGCAAATGTCTGGGGGCCGATGTCGGTGGATGAAGAAGACGGTCTCGTTTTCCTGCCCACCACAAGTCCGAGCCCGGATTTCTATGGCGGCGAGCGCCCCGGTGACAACCGCTATGCCGATTCGGTGGTCGCACTGCATGTGCTGACCGGGCGCGTGGCCTGGGCGTTCCAGGTCACCCATCACGACGTCTGGGATTATGACGTTCCCGCCCAGCCGACCCTTGGGCTTGTCACCTACAAGGACGAGACCAAGCCTGCCGTTCTCGAACCCACCAAACAGGGACTTCTGTTCACCCTCAATCGTGCGAATGGCGAACCGCTAATTCCCGTGGAAGAGCGGCGTGTGCCGCAGGGCGGCGCGCCGGGCGAAGAGCTGTCCCCAACCCAGCCTTTTCCGATCGCGCCGAAAGCCCTCACACCGCACTGGATCAAGCCGGAAGATGCGTGGGGGCTTACCTGGTACGACCGCGGCCAATGCCGCAACAAGATCGCAGCCGCGCGTGCGCAAGGACTCTACACGCCGCCTTCCTTGCGCGGCACCATCCTTTACCCTTTCACCGGCGGCGGCACGAACTGGGGTGGGCTCGCTTTCGATCCGCGACACGATATCGCCTATGTGAATACTTCGAGCATGATGCATCTCGTCACGCTGATTCCGAAGTCACAACTCGACGCTGAAAAACGCGCTTTTCCCAATGCGGAAATCTCGCCGCAGGCGGGCACTCCTTATGGCATGAAACGCGAGCTGATTACTTCTCCGTTCGGGTTTCCATGCAATCCGCCTCCCTGGGGCATGCTGCACGCCATCGACATGCATGACGGGCACATCTTCTGGGAAGTGCCTCTTGGCACCACCGAGGACCTGCTGCCCTTCTCACAGTATTTCGTCGGAAAAACGGGCACGCCCAATCTCGGCGGACCCATCGTGACGGCGGGCGGCCTCGTCTTTATCGGCGCCGCGATGGATAATTACTTGCGCGCCTTCGATGCACGTATCGGCAAGGAATTGTGGCGCGGCCGTCTTCCCGCCGGAGGCCAGGCGACTCCAATGACCTATGTCTGGAAAGGCCGCCAATACGTCGTTATCGCCGCCGGCGGTCACGCAAAGCTCGACACCAAACGCGGCGACAGCGTAATCGCCTTCGCGCTGCCTTAAGGGCGATTACGCGCCGAACACCCGCGCGAAGATCGTGTCGACATGCTTCAGGTGATAGTCGAGATCGAACAGCGATTCGAGTGAATGTGGACCCAGGGTGCGGGTCACCTGGGCATCCGATTTGAGCAGGTCGAGGAATGTCCCTTCGCCGCGCCAGGCTTTCATCGCGTTTCGCTGCACCAGGCGATAGGCCTCGTCCCGGCCCACGCCCGCCTGCGTCAGCGCGAGCAGCACGCGCTGGCTGTGCACGAGGCCACGCGTGCGTTCGAGGTTTTCCTTCATCCGTTCCGGGTAAACCACCAGCTTCTCGACGATTTCGGTCGCGCGGGCGAGCGCGAAATCCAGCGTGATCGTGGCATCGGGCGCGATGAATCGCTCGACGGAAGAATGGGAGATGTCGCGCTCGTGCCAGAGCGCCACGTCTTCCAGCGCGGGTATCGCGTATGCGCGTATCATGCGGGCGAGGCCGGTCAGATTCTCCGATAGCACGGGATTGCGTTTGTGCGGCATTGCGGAAGACCCTTTCTGGCCCTCCGAGAAGAATTCCTCCGCCTCGAGCACTTCGGTGCGCTGCAGATGGCGGATTTCCGTGGCGAGCCGCTCGATGGAGCTTGCGACGACGGCAAGTGCCGCGAAATAAGCCGCATGCCGGTCGCGCGGAATGACCTGACTCGAAACCGGTTCGACCTTGAGGCCCATCGCATGGGCGACATGGGTTTCGATCTGCGGCGCGACGTTCGCGAAAGTGCCGACGGCGCCGGAGATTGCACAAACAGAGATTTCATCGCGCGCCGCGACAAGACGCGAACGGGCACGGGCGAACTCGGCATAATATCCGGCAAGCTTGATGCCAAACGTAGTTGGCTCGGCATGAACGCCGTGGCTCCGGCCGATGGTGACAGCATCCTTGTATTCGAAAGCGCGGCGTTTCAGCCCTGCCAGCAATCGGTCCACATCCTCGATCAGAATATCGCTCGCGCGCCTGAGCTGGACGGAAAGACACGTGTCGAGCACATCGGACGATGTCATTCCCTGGTGGAGAAAGCGCGCTTCGGGTCCGACGATCTCGGCCACATGCGTCAGGAATGCAATCACGTCATGCCTGACTTCGCGCTCGATCGCGTCGATGCGCGCCGGCTCGAACTGCGCCGCATTGCCTCTTTCGCGGATGATACGGGCAGCCTCTCTGGGAATCTCCCCCGCCTCCGCCATCGCGTCGGCGGCGTGCGCCTCGATTTCGAACCAGGTGCGGTAGCGCTGCTCGGGCGACCACAGCGCCGACATCGCCGGCCTCGCATAGCGCGGGATCATTTCAGGATTGTCTCGAAAAAAGCGAAGTAATCTGTACGGACGATCAAGCCGGTTTCCTAATACCTTCGGATGAGCCCCGGCTCCTCGCCTGGAATGTCAAGCGGCCAGCCATCAAGCCTTGCGGCCATGCCGAGGATTCCCGCAGCGCCCCAATGCCATGACGGTTCGCGGCAGAGATGCCAGTTTCCAGCCTCGCTATACTCGCACCAGTACGGCGTGCCATGGTCGTCGAAGGTCACCGATGCGATCCATCGCCGCGCGTCTGCGGCGCCATCCCGATAGGACGGGGCACCTGTTTCCCCGAATAGGTCATAAAGAAATACCGCAATGCCGGGCGCGCCATTTTCGAGGCTGGTATGGACGAGATCGCGTCCTTCGTCTGCCGGCCAATAGGCTTTCTGGTCCTTGTCGCGGCCGGCGCAGGGTGAGAGCAACCAGTCACCTGCGGCCCGCGCGAGTTCCAAATCCCTGATGGCAGGCGCCGGCGAGCGTGTGATCAGCAGCTTGTAGGCCTGCAGCGCCACCCAGCCGATGCCCGCACTGCCATCCTCGACCCCGGCGGCAAAAAGCTTGTGGCCACGGCCTTTCGTCTGGATGGGCCATTTCAGGCCCGGACAGGAACCGTCCTTTACGCCCTGCGCGCGCACCCAGTTGAGCAGAAGGTCGCCGTCATGCCGGTACTGGTTCCGTCCGGTCGTCAGATAGAGCTGATAAAACAGAAAGGCATCACCGGCCGACCCGGACAGATAGCCCGTGGCAAAATCTTTGGTACCGGGGCTCTCCGGAATGCTGGCGGCCTCTTCGCCATGTGCGAGCTTGACATGCACCATCTGGCTTTCGAGCCAGGAAGCGGCAGCTTGCGCGTATCTCTCGTAGCGCGCGCTCGCCACGGGATCCATTCCAGCCCGCCGCACGGCGAATGCATTGAAGGTCCAGGCAATGCCGGCCACGCCATTGCCGATTCCTGTATAGATCCTGTCCGTGGCTGGATCCTGCCAGGGCCAGACGCACACGGGCGGACAAGTTTCGCCCGACGGTGCCTCGGCCTTCGAAATCTCCCAATCCATTGCCGACAGCGCTGTGGAGGCAAAACGCGCATTCCCGGTCCGCTCGTACAGGCGCCACAGGAAATCAGCGATGCCGGGCGCACCGTCGTCGAAGGACGTAAATCCATAATCAGCCGGGCCCGCGGGATTGTAATAATCGGGCCAGCGGCCGCTCTCCGCAGGCATTTGCGCGGCGACGAGAAAATCACCGGCCTCGGTCGCGGCATTGAGATAGGCGGCTTTTCCCGTGGTGTCATAGGCGGCAAGGAAACCCATGCCGATCCCCGCTGCGCCCCCATTGCGGTCGGTTTGATAATTCGGCGCCTGGATTACGCTTTTCCATGCCGACCCGGTGCGATGGCCATCAATCCACGTGACCGGCTCTTCGCGCGCCAGCAACGCATGCGCCGCCTGGTCAACCAGCGAAGGCGTGCCGGCAAAGGCGGGCCATGTGGCGAACGCCAGCGCAAACACTGCCAAGCGAATCGAACCGAATCTCATCCCTGCCATGTCCGGCAACCCCGCATCGCTCCTGCATCGCGGGACGCAGGCACGCGCCACCGCGCAGCGGCGAGGTCGCAATTATGCCATACCCGACGGGGCGGGGGAAACCGAAATTCTTCCGGCAGTCCGGCTGGCTCTTTCCGCGTGGCTGCCCGGTCTGGCGGACCACCAGCTCACATAACCCAGCACGATTCCGAATACTGCAAGTCCGCCAAAGACCACTATGAGAAAGGCGATTTCTTCCGCGCTCATGGGAAATCCCTCTTGCTGCGGGACGTTCCCTAGACACGCGCCGTCCTCTCAATATTGAGCGCAATCAAATTAACGATCCGGTGCGGCAATCCGCGACTACAAGACCTTGGGCCTCTATTCCGGATGCTTTAGGGGGCAGGTCGTCAGCGTGTGATAGCAGGCGCCAGCATCCGGGGACTGCGACGAGAGCCACGGCTCCGTCATGCCATATCCGATCGCGGAACTTCCCGGCTGGAGCGCAAAATTGGCGCCCTTGGGCTGTTTCTTCTCGGAGCCGGCGGTTTCGTTTCCGACATCGATCCATTCGGGATCCGTGGCGCACTGGTTGGACGAGCAGGAGTAGGTGTCGGCATTGAACATCGGATTTTCGCCCGTCGGCGGATCTTCTCCGAACGCGCCCCAGCAGCTGGTGTTGCCGCCCTGAAGCTCGGTGATGTTGTTGCTGAAGGAATCGGCCGGCATGCCGCTCCTTACGCCGCCCAGCATGGCGCTGTTGAACTGCGCATAAGGCTTTGCATAGAACGCGCAGCCGCCTTCGCCGGGTGGGGCTGGAATGCCAATGACGATGTTGTTGATGATGATGTCGCTGTAGCTTTGGTTGGTATCGATGCCGGCCCGGGCGGCCCCGGAATTCTGCGGATCGAGATAATCGTTGTAGACAGTGTTGTTCGCCGCGGTCACGTCTTCGGAAAAGAAGATATGAACCCCGCCGCCGCCATTGTTGTACGAGATATTGAAGGCGACGAGCGTGGGAAAGGTGTACTCGACTTTGTTTCCATTTCCCTCGCTGAAGGAGTCCATGATGATGCCGTTGCCGTCGGTATCGCTGCCCTTGCAGGTATTGCGGTTGGTGTAGACCGTGTTCCAGGCCACCAGATTATGGAAGGGAAAGTTCGGTCCCTGGATTCCGATGCGATTCAGCGCGGCGTTGTTGTGCGCATTCGTGTCGTCGGCGGTCGGATTGTAATTGGCGACCGGTTTCAAGACGACATAGGATATGCCTGAACCGTAGATCTGGCCGTCGCAAAACACGGCATTGTCGTAAACGATGTTGTGGGAGGAGATGTAATATTCGCCATCGGCCAGATCGATTCCGGCTTCGCCATATCCTTTGAAGATGCTGTTGAGAATCATCCAGTGATGGCAGGTGGCGGAGGTCCCGGAATTGCCGGCCCAGCACGAAATCGCCACGGAATACTGATACGCCTCCGGCGCAATGAGCTTGAACCCATCGAAGATGAGATAGGCGGGGTGCGGATCGCCAGCATTGGTGCCCGTGGCGTCGAAGGCTCCGGTCGCCCACCCCGCTGCGGCAAGGGTGCAGGCATCGAGCTTCCGGCAACGATAGACGACATATCCCTTCGAAGTCGCTCTTGCGCCGCCGGTGCTGAGCGCGACGCCGCCCGGATAAGTCCCTGGTGCCACATTGATGCAGGAACCGGCGGCCGCGCCTCCGTCCGGCAGCGAATCATTGGCGTGCTGCAATGTGAGCCAGGGCGTTTCCGGGCTGGTGCCGTTGTTCGAATCGCTGCCGTCCGTGGCGACGTAGTAATTCGTGACGCAGGCATAGTAAGGATTCCGGAAAAGCGCGAGGCTGGGTCCGGGCGCGTTTACGGTTTGCTGCGAAACGGCCATGTTCAGCGGCGCCGCCGGTGCCGGCGCGAAAATCAGCCCGAGTAGAATCGGGATCATCCCGGCAAATCTGGTGGGTGTTACAGGACCGCCGTCCGTCGCCGCCGCCCGGATTTGTTCTCTTCGATGCCCTGTCATTGCGCCGCTTCCCAAAACCGCTTGCGGTCGGGCCATGCTGCCACCTGGCGATTACCTCAGGCTTTACGTTTTTGGGCAAATGCCGCGCTCACAACAGCCCCAGCGCCTTGAAGCTTGCCGTGCCGTTCCGGCCGATCACAAGGTGATCATGCACGGCGACCCTGAGGGCGCGCGCGGCTTCGACGACTTCGCGGGTCATTTCGATATCGGCGCGGCTGGGCGTTGGATCGCCGCTCGGATGATTATGGACGAGAATAAGCGCGGAAGCCGAGAGTTCGAGCGCCAGTTTCACGATTTCGCGCGGATAGACCGGGGCGTGATCGACCGTGCCGCGATTCATCACCTTGTCCTGGATCAGCACGTTCTTGCGGTCGAGAAACAGCACGCGAAATTCTTCTTCCGGCGCGCGCGCCATGGCGGCGGCGCAATAGTCGAGCAGGGCATTCCATGAGCTCAGCACCGGTTTCCCCACCACGCGCGTCCTGGCCAACCGCACTGCCGCTGCTTCGACGATCTTGAGCTGCGCGATTCCGCGTTCTTTCAGCCATTTGAATTGTTTCAGCCGTTCGGCCGGCGCGGCGACCGCATCGGCGAAGCTGCCGAACTTGTCGATCAGCTCTTTTGCCAGGGGTTTCACGTCGCGCTGCGGAATGGCCGCGAAGAGAACCAGCTCCATCAGTTCGTAATCGGCGAGAGATTCCGCGCCCCGCTCGAGCAGGCGCGCACGCAGCCGGTCTCGATGGCCGAGATAATGCGGTTTCACTTCACAATCTGAAAGTTCGGGCCGCATGCGTTTCCCTCGTTTCATTTTCGAAGAACGAAACGACGGCCGCAATGCGCCAATCGTAACGGGCTGTCGCAGGAGATGGTACATGGGCGGCTTCGCGACAGAGGCCGCGTGCCCTTGGCGGCCGATGTCAGGTGCTGTAGGGCGGCTTGTGCAGCCCCTTGGGCGACAGCGTGAATATCTCGACGCCGCTTTCCGTCACGCCGACGCTGTGCTCGAATTGCGCGGAGAGCGAGCGGTCGCGCGTCACCGCCGTCCAGCCGTCGTTCAAGACCTTCACGCCCAAGCCGCCGAGATTGATCATCGGCTCGACGGTGAAGAACATGCCGGGCCTCAACCCGAGCCCATGACCGGGCTTGCCGTAATGGACGATGTTGGGCAGCCCATGAAAGATTTGCCCGACGCCATGGCCGCAGAAATCCCGCACCACGGCACACCGTTCCTGTCCTTCGGCATAGGATTGAATGGCGTAACCGATATCGCCCGTTGTCGCGCCGGGTTTCACCGCGGCGATGCCGCGCATCATCGACTCGTGCGTGATCTCGACGAGGCGCAATGCTTTCCGCTTTACGTCGCCGACCAGGTACATGCGACTGGTATCGCCATGCCAGCCATCGACGATCACCGTTACGTCGATATTGACGATATCGCCGTCGCGGAGCGGCTTGTTGTTGGGAATGCCGTGGCACACAACGTGATTGATGGAGGTGCAGAGTGTGTGCCGGTAGCCGCGATAACCCAGACACGCCGGGATCGCATGGTGATCAAGTGTATATTCGAAGGCGAGACGATCGAGCTTTGCGGTCGTCACGCCGGGCGCGACCTCGGGCACGAGAAGGTCGAGCACCTCCGCCGCAAGCCGCCCCGCGCGACGCATGCCGGCAAAGGCTTCAGCTCCGTGCAGCGAAACAACCCCGCTCGCAGCTCTGGCGCTGCCGACAGGAATAGAAAGCTCGGTTTGAGGACTGGACATCGCCACAATCTAGGGATTTTTGGCGGCAAGCCAAGACGGGCTGTACCGCTGGCCAGGGACCACTTCGCATGACAGAGGAAGATGTCCCGTCGCCGACCGCCGCTGTGCTCCTGATCGGCGACGAACTTCTGTCGGGACGGACCCAGGATTCGAATCTCGCTTATATCGCGAAATTTCTTGCGACCTACGGCATCGATGTCTGCGAGGCCCGCATGGTGCGCGACCGTGAGGAGGAGATCGCGGCGGCGCTCAATGTCCTGCGTCAGCACTATACTTATGTGTTCACGACGGGTGGAATCGGCCCCACTCATGACGATATCACGACCGACGCGGTGGGTCGCGCGTTCGGCGTCCCGGTGGACTACCATCCCGAAGCGCTGGCGCTGCTCGCCCCCCGCTACAAGCCAGGCGAATTCAATGACATGCGCCGGCGCATGGCGCGCATCCCCGAAGGCGCCACCCTCATCCGCAACAGCGTTTCGACAGCGCCGGGATTTCAGATCGCCAATGTCTTCGTCCTTGCGGGCGTGCCCATGATCATGCGCGCCATGCTGGAGGATGTCGGTCCGCGGCTTGCGAGGGGACGCGTTGTAATATCGCAGACGATTTCCGCTCAGATCGGCGAGGGCCGGATCGCTGGCGCATTGGCGCAAGTCCAGCGCGAGCACCCTGCCGTCATCATCGGTTCCTATCCTGCCTTTGCCGAGAGTGGACCGCGGGTTCAGCTGGTCGTCAGAGGCCGGGCTGGCGAAGCGGTCGAACGTGCAACATCCGCGATCGAAGCAGCGCTCCGCCAAGATGGCATCTCTTCGACTCGAATCCGCGATTAGCAGCTAATCAATTGCTAAGTCTCTATGATTAAACAGAATTTCTCGTGACAGGAGCTGTGGCAAGCTCTATTCAGGCGACCGGGACTGGCGCGAACAGGGAAAATTCCCGTCGAATTCCGGCCAAGTTTGTCCGGCATCGTCCGACAGTAAGCGTGGTGAACAGCAATGACGAAGCGATTTCTGGTGATCCTGGCGGCGGGCGCGATCTTTACGGGGGCAGGCGTGGCGGCAGCCGGAAATTTCACATCGAGCGCCCAGTCGGATTTCTACGCCCCGGGTGAGCACCAGTTCTACATGTGGTGTCCGGCTTCCGAAGATTACATGGCGACGGAGACCGGCCGGAACGCCGAAGACGCGCAACTGCGCCTCTATGATGCATCGAAAGCCGCCGGACGCGCGGGTTGCTGGCCGGTGTGGCAAGGCCGCCTGCGGACCTGAGCGCTGCGCCTACTTCTCGATTCCAAGCGATTGGGCTTCGGCCTCCAATGCAGCGAGAGCTTTGGGGCGTCCTTTCATGGCCGCTTGTGCGCTCGCAAGTGCCGACCTGGCCTGTATATTCTCGCCAAGCACCTTATAGGCGCGTATCAGGCGCTCCCAGCCATCCGGATCATCGGGATTTGATTTCAGGCGGGCGGCAAGTCCGGCAACCATTACCCGTATATTGGGCACCGACGCGTCCATGCTCTGGAGCATGGCGATGCGGTTGATCAGCTCTGCACGCCATGGCGCGTTCGGCGGCGCATCGGCGAGCAGGCTTCGCCACAAGGCCAACGCCCGCTCCGATTGATGGCGGTCAGCATAGGCCTCGCCAAGATAATACCGCGCTGCATCGTCTTTCGGGTTTCCGGCAAGCGCCTCGTCGAACGCCGCCTCCGCTTCCGGCGTGACCGAACCTGTGGAGAGGACAAGCGCCTCGCCATAGGCCGAAAGCAATCCCGGTTTCTGCTGCGGCATCGCCAGATCGCTGGCATGCCGGAACGCAATGGCTGCCTGGCTTGCGTCGCTCAAAGTGAGGTAGCCGCGCCCGAGCAGGGTCCAGCCGGTCACGTCGCCGGGCCTGTCCCGCATCCGTCGTGCAAGTTCTGCAACAAGGGCCGGCACATCGCTGGCATCGGGGGCTGAAATTGTTCGTTCCGCAAGCTCCGGCCGGCCAAGGAGCAGATAGGTGCCTCCGCCAATTCCGATCACGAACAAGGCGATGGCGCCTGCGAGGAAAGCGTGGGCCAGCGGCTTTGCGCCGCGCCGGCTCCAGGCGGGCCAAGCCGCGAAACCAGCAGCGGCAATGGTCAATGCGGCAAAGGCGCCCGCTACAACCACGGACGCATGCAGCGAGACAAAGTTCGAAACCGGCGACAGCAACCACGTCACGACGGTGTAGCTACACCAGCCACTCGGCAGAAGCGACGGCTTGGATGCGCGTCGGCTTGTCATGGCCGCGCGGCTCGCTAGCTTCATGCCTCGCGCGAGGGTTTCCATGATGCCATTTGCGGGCAGCAGACTCGACCGGGCGAGCCATCGCCGGGCGGATGCCGACTGGATCGGCGCCCGACTTGCAGACGCAGGCTCTCTTGTGCTTCCGCTGTGGAATCTCCAGCCTCTCCTTATCGGCAGCACCGATTCGGCCCGCGCCGCATTCTTCCCGCCCGGACTGTGCGAGCGGTTGGCCGGCCCCGAGGCGCCTTGCGTGTTCCTGGGCCTGGATGCCGGCCGCGCAGTCTTTGCGCTGGACATTTCCGCCGCGGCGGAGCCTGAACGTGACGGGCCGCTGGCGGGGCTCGGCCAGTTCCGGGAGCTGCGCGCTGCGGCACCACTCCTGCCCGAGGATGAAATTGCAATTCTTGCCCAGGCCAAAGCGCTGATCGACTGGCATCAGCGTCACGGTTTCTGCTCCCGCTGTGGCGCGCGCACGCGGGCGATGGATGCGGGATATCGCCGTCTTTGCCCCAATTGCGGCGCCGAACATTTTCCGCGCACCGATCCCGTCGTGATCATGCTGGCGCTCGACGGCGAACATTGTCTGCTCGGGCGGGGACATCAATTCCAGCCGCAGATGTTTTCAGCACTCGCCGGCTATGTTGAACCGGGTGAGACGATCGAAGAAGCCGTACGCCGCGAAATTTTCGAAGAGACCGGGGTGCGCACCGGCCACGTGACCTATTACGCGACGCAGCCCTGGCCTTTTCCGTCTTCGCTGATGATCGGCTGCTTCGCCGAAGCGCTGAGCCGCGAGATCACGCTCCAAGACAACGAACTCGCCGAGGCGCGCTGGCTCGACCGGACAACGGCGCGCGGGCTGCTCTCCGGAGAGACAATCGGCGGCCTGCGAATCCCGCCGCCGATCGCGATCGCGCATCATCTCATTCGATCCTGGGCGAATGAGATGCGATAGGGGCCCTGACGGCGAACATGACAAATGCGACTCGCAACATCCTTTCCGCGATCGAGGCGGATATCAGCGCGCTCGAGATCTCCTGCATCGTCAACGCCGCCAACGAAGAACTCATCATGGGCGGCGGCGTGGACGGCGCCATTCGCCGCAAGGCCGGTCCGGAAATGGAGACGGAATTGCGCCGCATCAGCCGCTGTCCCACGGGCGAGGCCGTGCTGACGCGCGGGCATCGCCTGCGGGCGGACTATGTGATCCACACCGTGGCGCCGGTCTGGGAAACAGGCGCCTCTTCACGGGAGCGGAACAAAAGGCTGCTTGCCGGCTGCTACCGCAATTCGCTCGCGCTCGCGCGGGGAAACGGCATTGGCGAAATCGCCTTTCCCTGCATCGGCACCGGCATTTATGGCTGGCCGGCCGATCTGGCGGCAGAGATCGCATTCGATGCGGTCATGGGCACCCTCGATGAACATGGTGGATTTTCGCGTGTCGTATTCTGCTGCTTCAGCACCGCGGACAGGGACCGCTACGTAAGATTGATCGCTGCGTGCGAATGATTTGCGGAAAAAAGAATCCGCCGCAAAGGGCACAAAGGAAAGAAACGGCCCGCCTTCGGCACGCACTAATTTTTCTTGCGCTTCGGGTGAAAGATATTAGTCGTGCCTACCCTTCCGGCATGTCCGAGCGGAAGGGATGGGCGGGATAGGTACCGAGCAGTGTGAACCTGCTGGCGAAGAATTGGAGCTCTTCCAGCGCCAGCTGCACGCGGCGCTCGTCGGGATGTCCTTCGATGTCGGCATAAAACTGGGTTGCGTTGAACGAACCGCCGAGCTGATAGCTTTCCAGCTTCGTGATGTTGACTCCGTTGGTGGCGAATCCGCCCAACACCTTGTAGAGTGCTGCGGGGACATTCCTTACCCGGAAAATGAACGTGGTCATGACCGGCATCTCGCTCTTCGGAGCCTGCGCCGGTTCGCGCGACATGATCAGAAACCGCGTCACATTGTGCGGCGCGTCCTCGATGTCGGCTTTCAGGATCTCAAGGCCGTAAAGCTCGCCGGCAAGCGTGGAGGCGATGGCGGCGACGCTGACATCGCCAAGTTCCGCGACGTGGCGGGCGGAGCCGGCGGTGTCGTGCCAGTTCTGCGCAGTCAGTTTCATGTCTCCAATGATTTTCCGGCATTGCCCGAGCGCGGGCGCCTGACTGAGGACCGTTCTTATGCCCTCAAGCTTCGCGCCCTTGATACCCAGAAGCTGGTGCCGCACGCGATGAAAATGCTCGCCCGCAATATAGAGACCGGCATCGGGCAGCAGATGATGAATGTCGGCGATGCGGCCGTGCAGAGAATTCTCAACGGGAATGATGGCGCGATCGGCTTCGCCCTCCCGAACCGCATGAACCGCATCTTCGAAAGTCGGCTTGGGAACTGCCTGCGCTTGCGGCATCGCTTCGCGGGCAGAGAGATGTGCGTAGGCGCCCGGTTCGCCCTGGAACGCGACGCGGACAATCCCGAATTTCCGTGCTTTCCGGCCCATGAGCAATTCCGATCCTGTTATTTCGTTCCGGACAGCGCGGCGGCGCGCGCTCTTTCAAGATCCTCAGGCGTGTCTACCGACAGCGGCGCTTCATTCACGCGGGCAACGACGATCTGCATGCCCGCTTCCAGCGCGCGGAGTTGTTCGAGCCTTTCGCGTCTTTCGAGCGGCGATGCCGGCAGTTCGACAAAACGCGCCAAAGCGTTGCGCCGGAAGGCGTAGATTCCGATGTGGTGATAATGGGGACCGTCGCCGAAAGGTACGCGCGCGCGGGAGAAATAAAGCGCGCGGCCGTAGCTCTCGCCTTCCGCCCATGCGACGACCGGCTTCACGACGTTCGGATTGTCGAGATCGGCAGGGTTCGTAATCGGTGCCACCAGCGTGGCGATGTCTGCGTCGCTTGTTTCGAGCGTTTCTTTCACGGTCCGCAGTTGAACCGGATCGAGCAGCGGCAGATCTCCCTGCAGATTGACCACTGTTGCGTGTACGCCGTGCGGATCGAGAATCCCGAGCGCGGCATGTATGCGATCCGTGCCCGAGGGCAGAGCGGCATCGGTCACAACGGCAGTTCCGCCGCGCTGACCAATGACAGACGCGATTTCTGCATCACCGGCAGCAAC
>Ga0335075_10007119_pt1 | contig 17229 bp, 12 predicted proteins | sample Lox_Sample_24_FD_206723 | JGI IMG/M metagenome (GOLD analysis project Ga0335075, IMG submission 206723) | Soil microbial communities from Loxahatchee National Wildlife Refuge, Florida, United States - Lox_Sample_2.4 | ecosystem: Environmental > Terrestrial > Soil > Wetlands | place: USA...
TACCTCGACATGGGCGACTACCATGAGTGGGTCGCCGAGCGAAATCTGCCGACCAAGGAGAAAACGAGAGCGGCGTAACCGCTATGCTAAGCTGAACCGAATTTACAGCAGATTTGGGACTTGACTGCGCTGGGAGAAACCCATTTCAGGCGACCTCTATGAGGAAGACGTCATTTGTGAATTCCCCCAATCGGGCGAACGAATATGCGGCCGCGCGAACCTTATCGCACAGCGCTCCGCAGATCCGGATCATCCGAGCGTATCAAACGTGCTGCGGATAACGGGGAGCGGCCCGTTTTGGGTAAGCGAGGTCATCATCACGTACGACGGAAAACCTTGGTATACGGTGAACATCCACGAATTTCGCGAAGACAAAGTATTCCGCGAAACGCAGTACTTCGCGCAACCGCTTACTCCGGCGGTGTGGCGTTCACAGTGGGTGCAGCGAATGGAGTCGTAAAAATGCGGCGTGGTATCAGACCGTGCGTCACGAGTGCCGCGCGTAGAGCGGCCTTCGGCACTAAGAGGAGCCCGACGATTTCTCGCCGGGCTCGTTGGTTTCGTTGGCCCCTCGACTACGCATAGCGGAGCCTGTCCCGAGCACCTGGAAACCCAGGCGAGCGCGAGTGGAAGCATGGCACAAAGCGCGACCTCGAATCCAAGATCGCTGCCTTGGTTAGCCGCGACGGCGAAAATGAGTTCAACGGCTCGGCCGTCTCCACCGGCTGGCTGCGAGGGCTGGCAAATCTGCCGCTTTTTTGATATATTATGGCAGAACCGCCACCCGAGAAATCCATGACCACGACCACCCTCAATCTCACCCTTGCGATCGCCCCCGCTACTGCCCTCAAAGCCGCTGAGCGGGTAACCGAGCGCTGGCATCTCCGCCGTCAGGACCTCCCGGCGCTCCTTGGCAGCAAACCGCGCACCGTTCGCTCATGGTACGAGAATACGCCGTCCGCCCTCGATCAAGATGTCCTCGAGCGCATCGGCCATCTCGTCGGGATCTACGACGCCCTCCATACCATCTTCGGCGATAGCGACTACGCCGATCGCTGGATTCACGAGCCCAACCTAGCGTTCGGAGAAAAAAAGCCCGCCGATCTCATGCTTTCGGGCAGTTTCACCGCACTCGTCGACGTGCACCGCTACTTGCAGCAGGCATTCGCATGATCGTCACACTCAACGCGCCGTTTATCCGTCTTGCGTACCCGCTGCGCAGCACTGCTGTCGAATCGCTCGTGGACAATCCCGATGAACTGAAAGCCCTCACCGGCCTCGTTGGGCGTGCACGCGGGACATCATCCGACGAGACAATCAAGGGGTACATCATGCGCCCCTTCGAGTTTCCAAACCCGAGCCGCTTCAGCGATGGGTCCTACGGGATATTATACGCTGCAAATTCGATCACCACTGCGGTGCGAGAGACTGCGCATCATCTCGTGCGCATCTTTGCCGACGGCAATGCCCCGAAACAAGATACACGGAAGAAAAAGCTGACCATCGATGTCGCCGGCTCCGTCCATGATATTCGGATCACGATCGACAAAGACGTTCCCACCGAGATATACGATCCGGACGACTATCGCGCAGCCCAATCCTTCGGACGAGACCAACGCAAGAAAGGCATCCCGGGGCTGCACTTCGACAGCGTGCGGAACAAACATCACGGACACTGCGTAGGTGCCTTCACACCGGATCTAGTCAGGCACGCGACGATCGCCGGCGACGTCGAGCTCGTTTGGGACGGGAAGCGCTTCACGGAAGAGCACGACATTTCCTCAATCCCAGAATCCTAAGCCCAGTCCACATTTAAGCGCTGGGCTGCGCCGCATCCCTGACCTAACTGCCATTTCTCGGCCAGTTAGGGTGAGACAGCATCAGAAGGGCGTGTCTCACGTTCTTAGGGACATTTCACGCTAATTGGCCCTTTTCGCCGACATTTCACCGTAACTGGTCGTTCAGCCAGTCAAACACTTTCTGCGAGCGAAGCTGCGGTGCGGCCGGCTCGCAATGCCCATCGGCTCCTTCCGCAACGGTAAATCGGATCAGCGCTTTTCGCGGCGACGAAAGCGCGTGAAATAGCTCTTGTGGCTGCCCGGGGAAAAATTGCTCGTTGTCAGGATCGGCGATAAGCAACGGTGTGCGAATCTTGTCCACAACGTTTGCCATCGTGTATTTCTTGATGCTCATAAAGAGATCGAAATACGAAGTGAACCCATACGGGCGTGCGCGGAATGTCAAATCCGCCGCTCGCTTTGGCGGCAGATGGGTCATGATACCGTCGAAGAGCTTCTTCTGCCCATGATCGAGGAGAGCTCGCAACGGAGCCGGGAGGGATGTCCACCACGCAGCGCCGATGTCATAAACGCCTGGATCCGCGATTGCCGCTGCGATGCGGTGCTCGAACGCAATGGCTCGTGGAACCCAGTACCCGCCTTGACTGATACCCTGAATCGCGATGCGATTTTTATCAACGTCGTGGCGCGTAAGCGCGTAATCGACGACCGGTGAAACTACTGCTTCGTAGTCATAACGAAACGCCGTGTGACGATCCCACAACATTGTTCCCTGTCCCGGTCCATCGAAGATGAGAATGTTGTACCCGCGCTCAAGCGCAGCCTTTCCGCCTTGCGCCCACATATCGACGACGCTTCCGTCGCTGCCGTTGACGAGTATGAGCAGCGGGCGCTTGGTCTCTCGTGAATCGCGCTTGACGAAGTATCCGGGCATGAACGTTCCCGCATACGGAATGTTGATTTTCTCAGCCGGGCGCTCGAGCAGCGCAAAGGCGCTGTCCGCTGCTGCTCTGCTGTCGTGAAAGAGTCCAGGCATCCGTTGCGGTTCACGCATGCCGTCGCAAAAATACAACCCGGCGTAGAGATACGTCGAACCCTGAAAGTACAGATCTCGTGCCGACACTCGGTGTCCAGCGGCTCTTGCAGCGTTCGCGCTCCTTATGCAACGATAGCCTGCGGCGGTGAGCGCCGAGAATGCGCTGCCGGCATTCCCATCTTCTATTTGGTCGAAGATCGCCAGTGTGGTCCCAACGTCACCACAGCCGGACGCTGCCTGACCTAGCACAATGAGGAGAACGAAGTTCATCGCGGGGTCTTCGAAGAATTGCGAGGACCGCTTGTTGCCGGCTCGCGTGCCGGCTGCTTGTGCACTGACCTCCGGCGCAGAGGCAACAGCACCCAACGCCAATGTCGATCCAAGAAAGAGCTTGCGCCTCATTTGCCACCCGCGGATTTAAGAATTGCTCTTTCCGATTCTACCAAGGTGACCGGGCTGGCGAAAGACTTAGCCGCTGGGGAGCCATTTTCACCTGCACCGCGAGTTCTCGCACTCTGCAACCACAGAAATTGCGCGACCGGAAAACGGTGATAGACCGGTGTGGTATCGGGCCGTGCGTCACCGAGGGCCGCTCGTGGCGCGGCCTTCGGCATTTAGAAAGAGCCCGACGATTTCTCGCCGGGCTCTTTGGTTTCACCGGCCCTTCGACTACGGCGCTACGCGCCTACGGGATGACAATTCAGAACGGCGTTGTCTCACGTTTTAGGCGCATTTCACCCTAACCGGCGGCTTCGGAGTCTATTTCATCCTAACTCAACCGCTAACAGCCAAAGCTCACGACATAGTAGTGCTGTCTCAGCGGCATAACTCAGGGCTACACGTCATTGGAGGCTACGCTGCGCATGCGATGCGGGAACGCGCCCGGTTGCTGCCCAACTTCATCCAGCCTGGAGAGTGCCCGTGGAAGTAAGGCCGATCCCCAGGTGGTTGATTACGATCTGCGCGCTAACTATTGCGGCGGGGGCCTATTTCGCCGTCTGGAGTCAGCACGCGTATTTTTGGGGCGTCGTGCCGCAAAACGGAATTACCGACGGAGTCGCGCCGATACGTGTGAACGAGGCCAGCCCCGCGCACGAACTCGGGCTAAGAACCGGCGATCGAGTCGACCTACATGCGATGCCGCTCTTCGAGCGCATCCGCCTCTACGGGTATAGCGGGTGGCGAAGCGACGACCGCTTGACGCTCCCAATCGTTCGCGGCTCCGGCCTTCTCGATTTCACGATACCGCATCAAGTCTACCGCCTCCGTGGCGATCTTGAATTCGAGGCGTACGCAGCAGGCCTCTACTGGATGGCGTTGTTCGGGCTCTTCATCGCATTCCGTTCCGGCGGCCGACGCCAAGCGCATCTCCTCGCGGCCGTCCTGATGCTCGGCGTGACGCTAGATAATTTCTTTGGAAACGGGTTCGTCACGCCCTGGCCGATCGTTGACGCGCTGGTACAGTGTGCGCACACGTTTTTCAACCCGTCGTGGTCGATACTACTCTCCATTTACGCGATATCATTTGGAACGCTCACGCCGCTCCGACGCTTCGTCCAAAGGTTGCTGTATGCGACGGCCGCGGTCGCAGCGTTGCTTCCGTCCTCCGCATACGTGGCGGCGCTGGCGGCGGGAACGTTTCCCGCGGCGCTGTTCACGTTAGCTGACGTAGCGCAAGTAGGTCCTCCACTACTGTCGATCGTCGCCTGCGCACTTGCCTTTCGCGCAACGGTCGGTTCGAAGCATGCGAGTTTGGTTTGGTCCGCCGTGCCCTTTCAGCTCCATGCGCTTGCGTACGTCTTCTTCCGTGCGAGTTACGTTTTGCCGATACCGGGCGCGTATGCCTCGGGAGTCGTTGCCGCCGCTGCGTTCCTCGCCCCACTGGGGCTCACGTACGCGCTCCTTAATCGGCGCTTGATCGACATCGCCTTCGTACTCAATCGTGCGTTGGTCTATTCTGGCGTTTCGGTGGTAGTTGTTGCGTTGTTCGTGCTCGTCGAATGGGCCGCGACCGCATGGCTGCAGGGACTGAGCCACACCGAGAGTCTGATCGTGGGAGGTGGCGCCGCGCTGGTCATCGGTGTATTGCTGCGAACGATTCACCGGCAGGTGGACGGCGCGCTCGATTGGCTTTTCTTTCGAAAGCGACACGAGAACGAGGAAGCGATTCGGACCTTCGCCCAGGAAGCGCCGTATGTAACCGATCGCGCAACGTTGCTCAGGCGGACCGAGGCGCTGCTGGAGATGCGTGCCGACGCGTCGTTTGCGCAAGTGCTGCTTCCAGACCAGAGAGGGATCGCCGGTTACGATATCGATGATCCAGCACTTGTCGCCGCGCGAGCGCATAAGCACGCGATCGACCTTCATCGATATCAGACGGCTATCGCGGGTGACTTGCTTTATCCGATGTTTTCACGGGGCGCGTTTCAGGGCGTCATCGTGCTCGGCCCAAGGCGCAGCGGTGAATCGTTTGCCCCCGACGAAATGTCGGCGATCGATGCGCTTGCCAATGGCGTCGCTGACGCGCTCGACGGCGCGGCAGTCGCGGGCACGCTAGCATCGATCGAGAGGGAACTCGCGGCGCTCGCCGACGCGCAACAGCGGATCGTACAAGCGCTCGCGGAGCAAAGACAGCGCGAACGAACATAAGCTCGCCGCGCTTACAACGCGACCGCGGCAGCACGCGACACCAGCGTGGGTGAGCATTTCCGCGAAATGCTCGAGCGGGGTTCAATTCAAAAGGGGATTTCGTCGTCCAACTCGTCGCCGAACGCGTCGCCCGCGGAAGCGCCGTTCGCTGCGCCGCCGCCGCTGCTGCGTGCGCCGGCATAACCGCCGCCGCCGCCGCCGAAATCGCCGCCGCCTTCACCGCTCCCGCCGCCGCGCGAGGTGAGCATCTGCATGTTGTCGATCACCACTTCGGTCGCTTTGCGTTTGTTGCCGTCCTTGTCGTCGTAGGAACGAATTACCAGACGGCCCTCGACCAGTGTGCTCGAGCCCTTCTTTAAATAGGTGTTGCAGGTTTCGCCGAGCCGGTCCCACGCGACGATGTCGACGAACGTGGTCTCCTCTTTGTTGCGCGGGTTGTTGACCGCGAGCGTAAACTTGGTTACTGCCTTGCCCGATTGCGTGTAGCGGATCTCCGGATCCCGGGTGAGATTACCGACCAAAATCACTCGATTGTATGAACCTGCCATCGTAGTACTCTCTTTCGCGTTGTCGCTGTGCTACGGTCTTCCATCCCACCCAACTCAGACCACGTCTAGAAATACCGAAGGCTTGTGCCAGACGTCCGGCACAAGCCTTCGAGTCGAATGGGGGTAGGTTTTAGACCCGGTCGGAGGCGACCTGGGGCTGCATCGGTGGCGTCAGCGGGACGGGACCGGTCGGGAGCGGCGGAGGCGGCGGGTTGGCTGCCGCGTGAGCCATGGCCGCGAGCGCCTTCTTATCCAGGTGGATCACCAGCGCGCGGATGACCTCCTCGTGAAGCTTGAGCTGGCGCTCCAGCTCCTTTGACGCATCACCGCTGCTGCGGAACTGCATCACCACGTAGTTTCCTTCGCGCAGCTCGGCAATCTCGTACGCCAAGCGCTTACGCCCCAGCTTCTCGATGTTCACCACCGTGCCGCCCTGATTTTTGATGATCTCGCCGATCGCGGTCGCCCGCGCGTCGACGTCGGCCTCTTCGAGGTTGGGCCGGAGAATATAGGTCACTTCGTAGTCGTTCAAGATCAAAACTCTCCCAAAACCCCCGAATCGTACTATAGGGTCGCCGCAAACGCAATGCCCGAGGCTTGCCGGCAATGCTAAGATGAGGGCCGATGCCCATCGCCCGATTTGCCGTCAATCGCCGCGTGGCCGTTTCCATGCTTGCTTTGGCGATCGTGGTGCTCGGCATATTCGCCCTCCCCCGGCTGCCGGTTGCCCTGCTCCCCAACTTTACCCCGCCGGTCGTGACGGTCACGGTCGTCTACCCCAACGTCGGCCCGGAGCAGATGGAGGCCCTGGTCACCCGCCCGATCGAGAACGCGGTCAGCCGGGTCAACGGCATCGAGCTGATCAACTCCGACTCCCAGCTCGGGCAAAGCACGGTAACCGCCCAGTTCTATTACGGCACGAACCTCGACACCGCCGCGGTCGACGTGCAGCAGCAGGTCGATCAGATCCGCAGCCAGCTGCCCAACGACCCCAACTTGCAGCAGCCGCAGATTGCGAAGTGGGACTCCAACTCGCTGCCGGTCGTGCGCTTCTATGTGACCGATCCGAACATCCCGTTGCGCGACCTTGGGGACATGTTCGCCAACCAGCTCTCGGATGAATTCGCTTCGGTCGACGGCGTGGCCAACGTCATCGTTGGGCAAGACCAGCAGCGCGCGTTCATGATCGAGCCCGATGCGAATAAACTCGCCGCCTACGGCATGACGCTCAACCAGATCATCGGCCGCGTGCAGCAAGAAAATCTCAACCTGCCGGCCGGGATCATTCAGGTCGGACCGGACGAATACCAAGTGCGCGCCAACGCCCTGCTCTCCAACGCACGTCAGATCGCCAATCTCGTTCTCGCCGTGAAGAACGGCAGCGTGATTCGCATCGGGACGATCGCCAAGGTGAGCGACTCGATCGAAGAGCAGCGGACCTACGAGCGCCTCAACGGCAAGCCGGCGATCGGCGTGGTGATCGACGCCCAGCCCAACGCGAACATCGTCGCCACCGCGGTCGGCACCTATCATAAGATCGCGCAAATCGAGAAGCGCTACGCGGGCATGAAGATCGGCGTCGTCTTCGATCAGCAGAGCTTCATCCTCGAAGCGATCAACGCGCTCGAGCACACGGCAATCTACGGCGCAATCCTGGCGGTCGTCATCATTCTGCTCTTCCTGCACTCCTGGCGCACCACGCTGATCGTCGCGATCTCGCTGCCGATCTCGGTCCTCGGTACGCTCTTCATCGCCTACGTCTTCGGCTATTCGCTCAACATCATGACCCTGGGCGGCCTGGCACTCGCGGTCGGCCTCATCGTCGACGACGCGATCGTGGTGATCGAAAACATCTACCGCCATATGGCGCTCGGTCAATCGCCGCGCGATGCGGCCGAGAGCGGCACGAGCGAAATCTTCACCGCGGTGCTCGCCTCCTCGATCACGGTCGTCACCGTCTTTGTGCCGCTGGTCTTGATACCGGGCTTGCAGGGCTTGATCTTCACCCCGTTCGCGGTGATGGTCATGGCTGCGGTCGCGCTCTCGTTCGTCGTCGCGGTCACGACCGTACCGATGATGGCATCGCTCCTGGTTCGCAACAAGCTCGCGGGCTCGAACGGGAACGGCAACGGCGGCATGCACGCAGGCGGCGGATATACTCGCTTTGCGCGCGGCTTCGATCGCGTCTACGAGCGCTTCGAGCGTTGGTATCGCGTCGTGCTGGAGCGCGCGGTCGCGCGCCCCGGACTCATCGTCGCAATCGCCGTGGGATTGCTGCTGGTTACGGTCACGGCCGCGAAACTGGGTGCGGTCGCCACCGAGATCTTCCCGGCGTCGAATTCCGTCTTCGTGCGCTTCAATCTCCTGATGCCCACCGGCACCGCGGTGAGCATCACCAACGCGACCGTCAACGACATCGAGCAGGCAATGCTCAAGGACCGGCGCGTTCTCTACGTCGGTTCGTCCGTCGGTCAGCAAGGGTACGTCGGCAATACCACCCAGGTCAGCAATCAGGCGAACCTCTCGGTCGAGCTCAAACCGGGATACGGCGGGAACGACGCGGCGAAATACGTGCGCGACTGGACCAGGAAACTGCGGGCGATTCCGGGACTGCAGACCTACGGGCGCACGGTCGACATCGTGCAGAACATCATCTCACGCGGACAAGACGCGCTCGACGTGCAGATCTTCGGCCCCGACGTCACCACGCTCTACAATCTCGCGCAGTACACGGTCGTCCCCGACCTCTCGCGCATACCCGGCATTCAGACGCCGCAGAGCGCGATCTCGGCCTCGCAGCCCGAACTCGACATCGACGTCGATCGCGCCAAGGCGGCGCAGCTCGGCATTTCGACGCAAGCGATCTCGAATACGATCGACACCGCAACCTCGGGCACGATCGCTTCGTACATGCAGATCAACGGAACGCAGTATCCGATCATCGTGCAGCTTCCACCCGATCAGCGCCGCTCGCTGCAAACGATCTTGAACCTTGCCATTCCGGTATCGACGCTGCCCGGCGCGACTACCGGCAGCGTGGCCAACGGCAGCGCGACCGGCGCGCTCGGCGGTTCGATCGTGCAAACCTCGACCGATTTGGGCGCCAGCAACACGCTCCCGGTGATGGCGCTGGACGAGCTGGCGAACATCAGCTTCGGCGCCGGTCCATCGGAGATCACCCGCCAAGACAAACTGCGCGAGATCGACGTCACCGCCGGGCTCGACACCGCGCCGCTCGGTGCGGCGGTTGCGGCGACGACGAAGATCATGAACCGCATCGCGCTGCCGCCGGGCTACTACTGGCAGTTCGGCCAGACGGTCACGCAGCAGAGCGATACGTTCTCGAGCCTCGGCCTCATCGTGCTGCTGGCGATCGTCCTCATTTATATGTTGCTCGCCGCGCAGTTCGAATCGCTGCTGCATCCGCTGGTGATCATGGTTGCGGTGCCGCTCGCCTCGACGGGCATCGTGCTCTCGCTCTGGCTCACCCATCGCGCATTCGGCCTCACCGCGTTCATCGGCGTGCTGATGCTGGTCGGCATCGTGGTTAAGAACGCGATTCTGGTGGTGGAATTCACCAACCAACTGCGCGAACGGGGCTACGCAGTTCGCGATGCGGTGCTGCACGCCGCGCCGCTGCGGCTGCGGCCGATTCTCATGACCACGCTCGCGACGGTCGGCGGCATGCTGCCGATCGCGCTCGGCATCGAGGCCGGAAGCCAAACGCAAGCTCCGCTCGGCACCGTCGTCATCGGCGGCCTGCTCTTTTCGACCACGCTCTCGCTGATCGTCGTGCCGACGCTCTACCTCTGGGTCGCGCAGCACGTCGAGCCGCGTTTCGGCGGATTCCATCGCGGCGCGATCGCCGCTGCCCCCGAGCATCCAACTTCTCCTGGTGCAGTGGTCGTTTCGTCCTAAACGTAGGCTAAGAGTCCCAGGGCGCGCACGGAATGTGGTCGCCGAGAGGCGAAGGCACCTGGCGAACACTCTCTTTGCTGCAGTGGGGTCGGGATGCGTCGTCATCACTTCTTCTTTTTGGGCATTGCCGTCGTATTGGCAGCCGGCATTGCCGCGTGCGGAGGCGGCGGCGGCGCTGCGCCGGGAGCAATCCCCGGCACCGTCAGCGGGATGTCGCGTACCCACGCGACCGTCAACGTCCTGATCCCCAAGAGCTCGAGCAGCACGAGCGTCCGCAAGCCGGCATACATCTCGTCGAGCACGGCAAGCATCACGATCTCGGTGTACGCCGTGAACGGCGCGACCCCGAATCCCGCCCCAGCGCCGACTACGGTCAATATTTCAACCAGCGGCGATTGCACGACCGCAACGAACGGGACGAGCTGCACGATTTCAGTCACCGTTCCGGTGGCGACCGCGGTCGTACTGCAGATCTCGATGTACGACGCGAACGGGAATTTGCTCGCTCAGTCGACGATCGGCCCCATCAACACCACGCTTGCCAACATACCAGCCCAATCGGTCTCGGTCGGCGGTGTGCCCGCGACGATCGTCCTCTCACCTGCGGGCCTTTCCGCCGGCGACGATGGCTTGACCCATCAGATCACGTTCGTCGTCACCGCCCAAGATGCCGACGGAAACATCATCGTGCCGCCCGGTTCATATCCGAATCCAATTGCGCTCGCGATTTCGGGCGATCCAAACGGGGCGCTCTCGCTCTCGACGGCCAGCCTGGCATCGCCCGGACCAACCGACGGTGGAACGTTGGTCACTTTGACCTACAACTCGACGAAGGCCATCACGCAAGCAACGATCACCGCGACCTCGGGCAGCATCACGGCCTCGGTTCCGTTCGTGCCGATCGTCTTCACGCCCAGTTCCCCGTTGCCGTTGCCGCTCTACGTGGGCGGCACAACGCAAAGCGTAACGCTCAGCGAGGCCGGATACGGCGGCGCGTTCAACGTCACCGGAACGAGTTCGGTCGCGACGGTCACGTGCGTCCCGACAAACTGCACGCCGGCGAGTACGGGCGGCAGCATTGTGATCAACATCGCGCCCGGCGGGGTCGGCAGCGAAACGGTCTCAGCGGTCGACAGCAACGGCGGCTTCGCGAACATTCCGATCACCGTGACCGGATCGAGCGGCGGCGGCGAAGTCGTCGCGCCCCAATACACGATCGACAAGTATCCGGTAGCGGTTCCCTCGGGCGGACCGCCTCAGCTCTACGGCATCACGACCGGGCCCGACGGACAATCGCTCTGGGCCGTCGATCGCGGTGACCAAACGCTCGACGTCATCGCGTCGCCAAGCGCCTGCACTTCGACAGCGTGCGCAATCTCTTCGTTGCCCGGCGGATACTTCGATACCAGCTATCCGTACTATTTCAACCTGCAGTCGATCCTAACCGGAGCCGACGGTAATCTCTACGTGAGTGACGGCGGTAACGTCGCCACCACCGGGACCGATCTCGGCCAACTCTACCAGCTCACCGGCTGCAGCGCAGCGAGCGCGTCGTGCAGCGCCACGAATTCGCAAACGTTTCCGGTCGTGACGCCTGCCCCCGGCCCACTGCTCACCGGCCCCGACGGCAATCTCTACGTCGGCTCGCAGGCGGTCAACGGCATGTACTATGATTGGGGTGCTCCGATCATGATCAGTCCGATCGTCGGGTGCTGCAGCTTCTCTTCGAGTCTGATGATCTGGCTGCCGGATAGCACCGGCACGGCGCCATCATCGGTTAACGGCTTGGCGATCGACGCATCGGGCGCGACGCTCTGGTTCACCGACGGGAGCACCGGCAACATCGGGTTTGTCGCGGTGCCGTGCCAGGGACAATGCCCGGCGACCGAACTTCCTGACGGCGCGTACGAAGCAGGCAGCGTACGCAGGCGCTCGAGTGTGGCGCGCGCCGGCAAGAAGATCGTCCACCCCTACGCCCAGCGGAATCTGCGTCACGTCATGGTAAATCCAGGTTCGACGGAGTTGAGTACCGCTTTGAACGGGATCATCTCCGGCCCCGACGGCTACCTGTATATCGCCGATCCCGGCAATCATGCGATCGATCAAATCGATCCTGCGGTCTGGGACGGCGCCAGTGACGGCAGTTACAACCCGTGCAGTGGCACGTGCGAATATACGGCGATACCCCTGCCGCAAACGAACGGCCTGCCGATGAACCTCACGATCGGCGCCGACGGCAACGTCTGGTTCACCGACACAACGGGCTACGTCGGTTTCGTTTCGCTCGGCGCGTGCGCGTCACCGAGCGGGTGTAAGGCGTTCGAATATAGCGTGGGCGGATCACCGTGGGGCATTACCGCCGGCTCCGACGGAGACGATGTCTGGTTCACGTTATCCACCCAAGATTCCAGCGGCAATAGCATCGGAAAGGTCGTGCTGTAATGAAACGTATCTGCGCAGCACTCACCGCGCTGGCGATCTTGACCGCCTGCGGCAGCGGCGGAAAGGGCGGCTCGCTCCCACCGACGAGCGGTCAGCCTGCGGCGAAGAAGATCGGCACGGCGACGTTCACTTTGAAGATCCCGAGCCAGTCGACGATGACGAAGCTGCGCCGGCGGTTTTATCAATCGCAAGCAACGCAAGGCGTTGCGATCGATTGGACATCGTCCAACCCGTACGCACCGGATTATTCGGCGGCAATCTCGGCAACGTGCCCCGACAAGCTGCCGCCCGGCGTCACGAGTTGCGGCACCGATCCCGTAGACGGTGGAACCGACTACTCGTTCCAACTGTCGATTCCGGCGGGAACCTATCCGAATTTCACGGTGACGACGTTCGATCAGGCGCCGGCGAGCGGCGGCACATTCGTCGTCGGTTCGGCAAACGAGCTTGCGCAGGGGCAGCTGGCCGCGCCCGTCGTGATCACCGCCGGTGCGAGCAACACGATTCCGAATCTCACCTTCTACGGCATTCCGGCGTCGGTGAGCTTCGTTCCGGGACCGGCGCAATCGCACGTCACGACGTACGGCGGCGACATCGCGGTGATCGGCAACGCGCCGCAGACGTTCTTCGTGCAGGCGACCGACGCCGACGGCTTCGTGATCGACTCCACCGACAGCGGCGCGCCGACGGTGACGGTCGCGGAAGCAGCCGGCGACTCACCGCAGCACTTCACGATTGCAGCAACGTCGACGGCCTATGCCTACACCTTTACCGCGAAAGACGCGAGCGCGAACGCGACCATCGACCTGAGCGCGACGCCGGGCGGCAGCGGGCTTGCGCCGTATCAAACGACCGTCACGATCGTCCCGGTGCAAGAGCTCTGGACGTCGCAGTCGAGCGGCGACGGCTCCGACGGCATCGCCGGATTCCCACTTTATCCGCCGAGTTACGCGCCGGCATCGGTCCTCGACTACGCAAATCCGACGTTAGTGGGTTGCGACGGTCAATGCGATTGGGAGGACGCCGCCCTCTCGCCGGATGGCTCCGTGTGGGTTAACGAGGCGTTGAGCGGTGGGATCTACGTCTTCTCTCCGGGAACCGGTAGCCAGGGTCTGGTCGCACCAACATCCAGCACGATTTCGCTATCGAGCTCCCAGGGATTTACGATCGACAGCCAAGGACGCGTCTACGTCCCGCAGAACTCGAGCGGCACGATATACATCTACAGCTCATCCGGCTCGGTGCTAACGAGCTTCACCGACGCGGATGGCGTGCCGTCAGATGTTGCCGTTGCTCCGGCCGACGCCCCGAGCGGAATGGCCGGCACGATCTGGGTTGCCGATTCAGCGGGCATCAGCGTTTACTCGGCATACACGAGCGGCGAACCAACATTCGTAAAACAGCTTTCGACCGGGGCGCCGACCGAGCTCAGCTTCGATCCTTCGGGGCATCTCTGGGTTCTCGACTCCGAATCGGCGAGCCTCACCGAGTACACGATCAGCAGCGCCAACGGCGCATCCATCGGAGAAAGTGCAGCCACCGGGTCGAATATCGTTCCACCCGGATATGAATCCACGTTCGGGGTATCTGCGCAAGGTTCGACGTGGATGGGCGCACCGGCCAGTTATAGCGGCATGTATTCCTTCACGCTCTCGGGGAGCGCGATCGAGCTTGGTTCATCACTGACGAGCGTCGGATCGATGAATCTTTCGGACGTGTTCAGCACGATGGTCGCACCCTAACCGCGCAAAAAGAATACGAGCGTCATCACCGTACCGATCGCGATGACGGTCGCACGGCCGTACGCGGGCGGCACGCGGCGAAAGACGTGCGCGCCGACGAATCCGCCGAGTAGCGCGATGACGGCCATCGGAATCGCGTAGCGCCAATCGATGATGCGGGCGATCAGAAACGGCACCAGCGAGAAGCCGTTGATCGCGACCGAGAGCACGTTCTTCATCCCGTTGGTCGCGTTGAAATTCGGCAGACCGGAGAACGCAAGAATCGCCAGCATCAGGATGCCGATGCCGGCGGTGAAGTAGCCGCCGTAGATTGCGATCAGAAACTGCACGACGTACTGCCAGCTCGCGTGCTTGGGAATGCCGCCGTGCGGTTTGGCAAGCCATGGACTGACGGCAAACACGACGGTCGCGAAGAGCAAGAGCCACGGAATCAATCGGTTGAACGCCTCGGGCGGCGTGAGCAGCAACAGCGAAGCGCCGAGAATCGCACCCACGACGCTGATGCCGAACATCGTATACAGCATGCGCTTGTGCGGCCGCACGTCGCCCCAGTAGGCGCGCGCGCCGCCCAACACACCGACCCACATGGCTGCACTGTTGGTCGCGTTAGCGGGAATCGGCGGAACGCCGGCCAGCACGAGCGCGGGGAAGCTCAAAAAGCTGCCGCCTCCTGCTATGCTGTTCATGGCTCCGGCGAAGAAGGCTGCCACCAGCGGCAGCTCCTTCGACAGGCTCAGGATGACACTAAGAGCCGGCAGCGCTCTTCTCGCGTTTCGTGACGCGGTAGACGCGGCGCACGTTGCGCAGGCCCTCGAGTTTGGTCAGGATCTTGTGCAGATGGTCGAGATCGCAAATCTGCACGGTCAGGCTCGTCACCGCCATGCCGTCCTTGCGCACCCGCGCGGTGACCGAACTCACGGTCGTCTTCAGCTCGGCGAAGACCGCCATGATGTCTTGGAGCAGCTGCGAGCGATCCTCGGCTTCGACCTCGACGTCGACAGCGTGGGTCATGTCCGAGCTCGCGACCCATTGCGCCTGCAGAATGCGCTCGGGCGTCGCGCTCATGTAGGCAACGTTCGGACAATCGGCGCGGTGCACGCTCACGCCGCGGCCGATCGTCACGTAACCGATGATCGGATCGCCCGGAACCGGCGAGCAGCATTTCGAGAGCCGCACCAGCACGTCGTCGACGCCGGCGATGCGCACGCCGCTCGAACGCTTCGGGGCCTTGCGCGGCGAGGGTTTGCGAATCTGGGTGAGATCGACGACGTTGTCGCCCTTGATCTCGTCGCGGATGCGATTGGCCACCGCTTGTGCCGAGGCGTCGCCGAAGCCGATCGCCGCGAAGAGATCTGTCGGCGTCGTGTAGTTCATGCGGTGCGCGATGCGTTCGATCAGCTCGCCGCGCGCGAGGTCGGGGCGCATGCGCTCGCGGGCGAGTTCGGATTCCAGCGCCTCTTGACCGGCAAGCACGTTCTCCTCGCGCTGCTCCTTGCGGAACCACTGTTTGATCTTGTGCTTGGCGCTCGAAGTCTTGACGATCGAAAGCCAGTCGAGCGAGGGGCGCCCGCTCGATTTATTGACCAAAATCTCGCAGATGTCGCCGTTCTGCAACCCGTAGTCGAGCGGAACGATCCGTCCGTTGACCTTGGCCCCGACGCAATGGTTGCCCACGTCGGTGTGCACTTGATAGGCAAAGTCGAGCGGCGTGCCGCCGGCGGGGATCGAGAACACGTCGCCGCGCGGCGAAAAGATGAAGGCTTGCGAATCGAAGAGATCGAGTTTGAGATTCTCCATGAACATGCGCGAATCGCGCATGTCCTTTTGCCATTCCAGCAGCGCGCGCAGCCACGAGAGCTTGTTCTCGAACTGGTCGGCCTTGCTGCCCTCTTTGTAGCGCCAGTGGGCGGCGATGCCGTACTCGCTGGTGCGGTGCATCTCCCACGTACGAATCTGAATCTCGAGCGGTTCGCCTTGCGGCCCGACGACCGTCGTATGCAGCGACTGATACATGTTGGGCTTGGGCATCGCGATGTAATCTTTGAAGCGCCCCGGCAGCGGCGTCCACATCGCGTGCACCGCGCCGAGCGCGGCGTAACAATCCTTGAGCGAATCGACGATGATGCGGATGGCGGTCAGATCGTAGATGGTCGAGAAGTCGCGACCCTTCTTGATCTTCGAATAGATCGAGTAAAAATGTTTCGGCCGCCCTTGGATCTCAGCGTTCACGTTCATGCTCGCGAACTCACCGCGCAGCCGCGTGATCGCCTCCGACACGTCGTCTTCGCGTTCGCGCCGCGTCTTCGCGACGCGTTCGACGATCTCGCGATACCCGTCGGGATCGAGATGCCGCAAGCACTCGTCCTCGATCTCCCATTTGATCTTCCAGATGCCGAGGCGATGTGCAATCGGCGCGTAGATGTCGAGCGTCTCACGCGCAATCGAGCTTCGCTTTGCCGGCGGAAGGCTCGCGAGCGTGCGCATGTTGTGCAGGCGATCGGCAAGTTTGATGATGATGACGCGGATGTCGCGCGCCATCGCAAGGAACATCTTGCGCAGGTTCTCGACCTGGGCGTCTTCCTTCGATTGGTACGGAATGCGCGTGAGCTTGGTGACGCCGTCAACCAATCCGGCGATCTCTTCCCCGAACTCCGCGCTGACCTGTTCGCTCGTGACCGAGGTGTCTTCGACCACGTCGTGGAGCAGAGCGGCGGCGATCGTCTGACGGTCCATCTCGAGCTCGGCCAGGATACCGGCAACGGCAAGAGGATGCTCGATGTAGGACTCGCCCGATGCCCGGCGCTGGCCGTCATGGGCCCGATCAGCCACCTCGTAGACGCGCCGCAGCCACTCCCCCTCCAGGGTGGGGTCGTAGGCTTGGACGGCGGCGATCAGTTCGGCGATGGTCATGGGAGTATCCGTTTATACTCTCACATGGGCCGAAGGGCACGCAACCGCTATAATTTGTCTATCGGAGCTCGATAGAGATGTCCCCATTTGGACTCAATAGAGATGTCCCCGTCGAGAGGAACCCCTCCCCATGGAGCTTCTCACGATGTCGACCTCCGAAATTACCCGCCTGGCGGCCGTGGAGC
>Ga0335075_10007120_pt1 | contig 17229 bp, 17 predicted proteins | sample Lox_Sample_24_FD_206723 | JGI IMG/M metagenome (GOLD analysis project Ga0335075, IMG submission 206723) | Soil microbial communities from Loxahatchee National Wildlife Refuge, Florida, United States - Lox_Sample_2.4 | ecosystem: Environmental > Terrestrial > Soil > Wetlands | place: USA...
CTGCGGCGGATGCAGTACCGCCCCGGCCTGCTCGAGGGCTTCCTCGCCAAGCCCCGCCTCGACCTCGCACCCCTTCGTAACCCTCACAATTGAAGATCGTTAGGTATCCCTGCTCGGCACGCGCGCGCATCTGGCGGCGCCGGTCATCAGCAAGCTGGCCGGCCTGATATGGATGCATGTGATTCACCTCTCTTCTTCCCGATGGGAATGGCGCTGACCGCCGGGCCCGCCCGGATAAGGCGCCTGCCCGCAGCGGCCATCTACGGGCCGCCGAATGAAATTGCTTCAGCCGGCGGCTATTTCCCGATTTTCGGCAGCCCGCGCCGCACGACGCCATACGACCTTCGTCGTATGCTGATCAGGCAAGGGGGGAGCGCGGCATGAATCTGGCCAGCGTTATACAGGCTGCGGCGGCCTTGCGGGAGGCGCGCGAGTGTGACGGCCTGGAGGACCCCTGCGTCGGAGACTGCCTGGAGCGGCTGTTCCCCGCCGACCAGATCACCTTGAACGAGCTGGACTTGCGGCACCGCCGCGCCCGCCTCATCGGGCTTGCGCCCTCTTGTATCGCGCCAGGTGAGGAGGTCCACGACGAGGGTGAGGATCGGGCGTTCTGGGAGCATTTCTGGCCCACGATCAGCTGCTCCTACACCGAGCGGATCCCCCGGCTGCGGCACGAGGTCATGATGACCGAAGACTTCTACAGCACCCGGCAGTGGCACTCCACCGGCATGTACGCCGACTACCTAGGCCCCTGCGGGATCGACAAGTCGCTGATCATGCCGCTTCCCGGGCCGCCGGGCATCGCCCGCAGGCTGATCTTCTCCCGCGGGCCCGGCCCGGCTTTCACCGACCAGCACCGCTCTGCGGCCACGCTGCTCCGGCCGCATATTGCCGACGCGCTGCGCCTGCAGGCCCGCCGCGCCGCCACCGGGTCCCTGACGGCACGGCAGCAAGAACTCCTGCAACTGGTCGCCGCCGGCCACCATAACCAGGCGATCGCCCGCCAGCTCGGGCTCTCACCCGGCACCGTCCGCAAGCACCTGGAGAACACATTCGCCAGGCTCGGCGTCGCCAGCCGCACCGAAGCAATCGCCAAAACCCGCCCCGACTCAGCCTGGTACTGAACACAGCGGGCTCAGATAAAAGCCAGCACCTCACTCCCCAAAATCCCGTCCCGGCCAGCCCGGCCAGCCCGGCCAAACCAGATCTGGCAGGCAGGGCAGGTAACCGCGAGAGCCCAGGAGCCGACCAGGGCGCGACATCGCGTCCCCGGCTTCGATGCGACTAATCGGCGCGAACGCCGCGCGCACGCGCGAGAGTGATGATTCGGGCATAATAATTATCGATTGGTCCAGGTCACGGCCACCATCACGGGCGCTGGCCGCGCACAGTTCCTGGTTGCGAGTCGCAAGGGCGTAGTAGCCGGTAGGAGCGTTCGCGATCGAGCGAGCGCGAACCAACCGGTAGGAGGAAAGGTGACTGGTCACCTGAACTTCAAGATGGACATCACGATCTGGTGGTATCCGCCGCGGCCGAACGTGATCAACATCTGCACGGGCGACCCTAGGTTCGTCAACGACGAGGGCGGTAAGCCCGGTCTTTGGCTGAAGGTCAGGCGCTGCGAGCGCGATCGGAAGGACTGGAACCGCCTCGCGCGGGCCCTTGCTGACGCAGGGCAGCCCGCGCCGCCGCTGATGCCGTGAGGTAGGCGCGGCCCGATGGCCCCGGTCCTGGCAGCTATCCGCCGGGCCGGGGCCTGCCGGGCTGATCGGCGTCTCCGGCCACGATTCAGCATTGCTTTTGCTCGTTTCGGCCTGCGGTGCCCCAGTCCGAACGGCCCCGAAGAGGCCACCGTGTGCCGCCTCGACCGCGGCACCTGGGACGGCGACGTTAAGTAGGTCATCGCCATACTGGAGCAGCGCGCGTTCGTCAACGTCCCGCCGTCGAAGTGGTGGCGTCGCAGGACCGGAGGTCAGTATGACTGAGGATGAATACCCGCTCCGCTTGGCGGCAGCGACTAGGAATCCAAGGTGTGTGGCGCAAGTCGGACTGCCGCGGGACCTATCCGAAGAGGAGGGATCAGGCCGGGAGTCAGCCGGGTGATGTCCGCCCGCTGCCCATTCGAAGTAGTACCCGGAACGGATCTGTGCGTCCGTCACCTCAACGGCGAGAAGATCCCAGGGGAAGCTCATCTAAGCCGCACCCGCCGTGTTGGACTTCACCACTGAGTCTCCTGCGGCGAATGCTATTTCGGTGTATTTCCCCAGTCCCGTGCGTCGCCGTGCCGGCGGCACGCGAGCTCGCGCCCCGATTGCCTCGTTCCGTACGCAACTTCTGGCAGCACGGTACTACACGGAATCACGTGCTACACTTATTTACGTGCAGAAGTGAGTTATCTGGGAGGTGATCGTCGTGAGCAATCAGAACATCACGCTGTCGCTTCCCGAGGAGGACATCCGGGAAGCCCGTATCCTAGCGGCCAGCCGCGGTACTTCAGTGTCACAGTTGCTCGCCCGGATGCTGCGGGAACTGGTCGAGCAGGAGACCGGCTACGCCCACGCCCGTGACCGGAGCCTTGCCCGGCTGCGCGAGGGGATGGATCTTGGCACCGGCGGGCACATCGGCTGGAGCCGGGACAGCGTTCATGAGCGGTAACCGCCGGTTCGTCGATACCAATGTCCTGCTGTACGCACATGACGATTCCGCTGGCGCGAAGCGGGACCAAGCAAGGGCGCTGGTTGAGCAGCTCTGGGAATCGCGGGACGGCTGCCTGAGCGTGCAGGTACTGCAGGAGTTCTTCGTGAACGTCACGCGGAAGATCGCCAAGCCGCTGAGCGCGGAAACGGCGAAGGAGATCGTGGCCGACTTGTCGCACTGGCACATGCACGTCCCGGCAGCTGATGACGTGCTGGGCGCTATCGGCATCCACCAGCGTGCCGGTATCTCGTTCTGGGACTCGATGATTGTCCACAGTGCAGCCGAAATGGGCTGCGCTGTGCTCTATTCGGAGGACCTGAACGCCGGCCAGGACTACTCCGGGGTCCGCGTAGAGAACCCATTTCAGCCACCGAAGGCCGGGCAGGCGTAGCCGCAAGCCAGTCATGTGCATGCGTCCGCCGGACCGCACGACGAGGCCACATCATCCCCCACTCGGGCACATGAGCATGGGTATCGCCCCTTGTGCTATCCGGGGCGCCACGATAAGCGCAGCGAAGGCGCCAACTTAACCTGGCAAGCGTCATCATTCGTCGGGAGGGGCCAGTAGCCCGGCTCTACGGCCGGTCAGCGGAACGCGTTTGACGCGAGCTGCGGCACGCCCGCTAGCATGGCCGCATGAACTCCCCGATCCGGGGATTCCTCACCAGTTTTCGAGTTCAAGTCCATAATCAGGGAAATCTCACCGGTTTCTGGGTTCAAGTCCCCCCTCGGACACATCGCGATCATGCTCTGACCTGCGGATACGCTATGTGACAAGACTAGGCGGACTCCGGTGTTGCTCGTTCCGGCAGCTCACGACCATGGGGGTTCACGTCGGGTCCAGGTCACGGAACGGTGACGCAATGCCTCTGCGAGTGTGGCCGCGCCTCTGACCAGGATGCTTGCGCCGCTGCACTGAGCTGGTGCAGGGTCCAGCCGTGGCTAGCTGGGTCCAGTGGCTGCGTCGCAGCAGCGAAAATCTCCGCCGCCCTTCGGTACGACAGCCGTGCCTGTCCGGTCTGCAGACAGACATTCCCGGCGGGGGCCCGTGAGGTGCGGGTCCCCGCTCGCCGCACAGTGACGAACACTGGTCCCCACGTCCGCCCGGCCAGCAGCCAGCGCAGGAACTGTCCAGTCGGCACGCTCCACGCGATGTCCGTCGGCTGCCCGTCGGTGGCGCCGCAGGGCAGCCGGCGGACCCGGTGCCCGTCCAAGTCAAGCTGATCGGCGTCGAGGGCGAGCACCGCCGCGGCGGCCGCGCCCGAGTCGTAGAGCAGCCGCCAGAACGCCTGCTCGCGCAGGCTGGTAGTCAACCGAAACAGCGCGCCGACCTGCTCGGCGCTCAGCGGCGCCGCGAGCTCATCCGGCGGCCGGTGCCGCAGCCCTGCTGTCGGATCAGTGCGGATCCAGCCGAGGTCCTGCCACCAGCCGACGGCGCCGCGCAGCGCCGACAGTTCACGGTTCACGGTCCGCGCGTCGGACCCGGCCGCTCGGTTGGCGAGAGCCTGCGTCAGACGGCCGGGAATGCCGGGGTCATCAAGGAGTGCGAGTGGCACGACGGGCGGCGCTGCGCCGCGGCGCTGCGCCCCAGCGGGGATCGGGCGACCGACGAGCGTCCATGCCCACCCGGCAAGCGAGATCCGGTACACCCGCCGCGACGCAGTGCTCAGCGGTGCCTGCCCTAGGTAGGCGTCTACCGCGACCGCATACTCTACCGGCGCCGTCACCGATCCTCGATTCCGTGACCCATATCTGCCGCCAGCATAACCGATCCGCGTGAATCGCATTTACTGCGGTAACTTCCCTTCGCACAGCCCATCAAGCTTGGCTTGCCAGGCTTTTATCCGCATGATAGAAGAATGCTTATGAATTGCTTTAGAGAAACGCAAAGCCGCAGTAAATCGGGGAGAATGACCCGTAGTAATAACCGCGGTAAATCGCCTCGCAATAAGCTGAAGACGATCGACACACCGAAGGTTCCGGTGGGCAGCACTTACCACGGGGTGACGGTGACCGAGGACTACCGGTGGCTAGAGGATGACCGGTCGGATCAGACACAATCCTGGACTAAGGCACAAGACCGGCGGACTCGCAGCTACCTGGAAAACTTGCCCTTCAGCGATGCGGTCCGCCGAAGGGTGGCAGAGGTCCTGATGGCGGAGCAGGTCAGGTATGACGCCCTCCAGCATGCGGGTTCGGCGTATTTCGCGCTTAAGCGCCAGCCACCGAAGCAGCAGCAGCTCTTGGTGGTGCTGAGTGACCTTGACGATTTGTCCGGCGAGCGCGTGCTGGTCAATCCAGGCGAGATCGATGAGAGCGGCTTGACCACGATCGACTGGCACCAGCCCTCCCCGGACGGCAGCCTAGTGGCGGTGTCCCTGTCCGCGCATGACACGTGGAACGGCACCCTGCACGTTTACCAGGCCACGTCCGGTGAACTCACCGGCGCCTCTGTGACCCTGGGCACGGCTTTCGGTTCCCTTGCCTGGGCTGGCGACTCCTCCGGCTTCTGGTATACCCGCTACCACGCGCCGGGCGAGCACCCAGACGGCGACGTCGGCTTCTACCAGGAGGTCTGGTATCACCCGCTCGGCGACTCGCTGGAGGAGGACCGCCGCGATCTGGCGGGTGTGTTCGCCGACAACCGGATCGCGGAGAACTTCCTCAACGCCTCACCCGACGGTCATTGGGTGATGGACCGGGTCCAGAAAGGTGACGGCGGCCACTGGCAGGTCTTCGTCCGCGCGCAGGCGGGCGGGGACTGGTGGCTGGCCGCCGACGTGAACGACAAGGTGACCTACGCGGCGTTCGGCCCAGGGTCGTTGTACCTGCTATCCCGGCTGGAGGCCCCGCGGGGGAAGGTTCTGCGGCTCCCGCTGTGGGCCGGGGCAACCGTCGCACACGCTGTCGAGGTGGTGCCCGAGGCGGATGCCACGATCGAGGGGGGAGCGCTGGCGTCGCCACTGGTGGTCACGGACAGATGGCTATGGGTGCTGGATATGGACGCAGGCTGGTCGTCGCTGCGGCGATTCAACCTGCATGGCACGCCTGCCGGGCCGACTGAGGTACCGCCAGGCTCCGCAGTCGACGGCCTGGTCCGGCTGGACGGAAATGAAGTCGCCTACGCGACCGAGTCGTTCACCGAGCCGCGGTCATGGTGGCGTGCGTCCGGCCGGTCGGCGCCGCGCCCCACCGCCCTGACGACCAAGACCCCGCTGGACTTGTCGGGATTGGATGTTAGCCGGGAGTTCGTCACCTCCGATGACGGCACGCAAGTGCCGGTAACCCTAATCACCCCGCGCGGAACGCACCACGACCGGACCGCACCCGCGTTGCTCACCGGCTACGGCGGCTACGGCATCTCCCTCAAGCCCCGGTTCGACCCAGGCTGGCTGCCCTGGCTGGAGCAGGGCGGAGTGGTTGCGGTCGCACATACCAGGGGCGGCGGGGAATACGGCGAGCACTGGCACCACGCCGGGCGGCTCGCGGCCAAGCAGAACGTCTTCGATGACTTCGCCTGCTGCGCCCGCTTCCTGGCCGAGTCGCACCTAACCAGGACGGGGCGGCTTGCGATCCTCGGAGGCTCCAACGGCGGCCTGCTCATGGGGGCGATGGTGACTCAGCACCCGGGCCTCAGCCAAGCCGTGGTGGCGATGGTGCCGGTGCTGGACATGCTCCGCGTCGAGCAAGACCCGAACGGAACCTTCAACGTAGGCGAGTACGGGACGGTCAACGACCCGGAGCTGTTCCGGGCGATGCTCGCCTACTCCCCGTACCACAACGTCAAGGACGGCACGGCGTACCCCGCGGTGCTGCTCACCGCCGGTGAGTCCGACCCCTTCGCCAAGGCATACCACGCCAAGAAGATGGCAGCCCGCCTGCAGGCAGCGACCTCATCCAGCCAGCCAATCCTCCTGCGGGTCAGACTGGGAGGGCATGGCCCAGGCTCACTGGACGAGCGGGTATATGAACTCGCCGACATCTACGCCTTCCTCTTCGACAGGCTCAGCATCGAATACCGCCCGACGGCCGACCGGTACCTCAAGCAAGACTGACCGCCGTCCGGCCGACGACCGCGGTGGTTCACAACCGATGGTCCAGTCCGCTTCGGTCACCCGGCAGCCGCCACAGCGTCAAGCACGAATTCGCTGGTCAAGAGCAGTGCGGCGTGTTGGCTTTTTGGTGCAGTCGGTCCTCGGACACTTGACTCATACCTCTGACCTGCGCATATTCACCTCCAAGGTCAGGCAGTCACGCAAATTCGCAGGTCACAGGCGCGCGGGTTCAAGTCCCTCTCGGACACGAACCCTCTGGGCATGATGCGATGCCGCCAGTCTTGCGGCTGACCACGCCGAGGCGCGCCTGCCGATTATTCACCCATATCGAGGCAGCGAGGTGCATATAGTCGCGCCAGAACTCCCAGTTCTGCGGCGACGGCCTCCGGGTGCCTCACGCATCTGGCTGGAGCACGATCCGGCCTCAAAACCCGCCTGCGGCGCCTCGTCGTGCGCCGCGGCTGCTGTTCGGCGGTTCTGCTTCTCGTACTCGTGCGGCGTAGCGACGGTTGCCCGGGCGAACAGAGTGAGGAGCCCGGGTGAACAGAGTGAGGAGCCCGGGTGAACAGAGTGAGGAGCCCGGGTGAATAACGCGCCCAGTAGCGGCGGCAGCGGGCTCATCGTGGCTTGAGGCGACTGCCATTCCGGCGCCGCCCGTAGGCGACAGTGACGGCTCCCAGCAGCGGGCCCCACAGCAGCAGGGGGGCATAGGCCACCACGGCGAGCACGCCCTTCCAGTCATCGAAGGTCAAGATGGCGTTCGCCGTGAGGGCATTGTCTTGGATGGTGAGCCCGAGGGCGTGGCTGATCGCAAACCAGGTACACAGCATCGTCAGGACAGCCGCCCCAAGGGCAGCAGGGATGACCGCGGCGAAGGCGGGAACTTTGCGGCCGCGCAAGCCAGGAATCCAGCGCGGAAATACCTCTCCCCAGGCCGACACCAACCCGATAGCGGTAAATGCCAGCAGCTCGGAGGCGATTGACAGCAGGATCACGAAGGCTGCCAGCGGCAGCCACGACGGGAGGTTGCCCCGGCCGCCGGCTATGGACACATCGGCGATGGGGGCGCCGAAGGTGCATACGGCGATTCGCCAGATGCTGGACGGCAGCACGGTGAGGGGGATGGCGTAGGCGGCGGTTCGCGCCCACCCAGGTACGCCCCTCACCGGGGCATGCGCGGCCGTCCAGGCGGCGTGTAGTGAGCGGCGCGGTTTCGGTTCGCTGATGGTGGTCATGTTCTGCCCTCATGGTCCGGAATGTTTCGGACGCGCTCGCCTGGCTGAGCCGGGCGGGCACGGGAACAGCTGGTGCGCCGGGCGATTTGATGGGCGTGAACGATGTCGGGGTCGCGTGCGTCGGCCGGCAACGGCTCTTGTCGCGAGCTCGCCGATCCGGGGCGCCGCTTGCTGATGCGGATCTGCCTCATCTGTGGTCTCCTGTTCCGTTCGGGGTCGCGCAGGCAGGCGCTGATGCTTGCGGCGGGGTTGCGCCTCATGGCGAGGGCGTCTCCCCGGTGTCATCTGACAATTCCTCCCTGCTCCGCCGACTGGCCGATGACGGCGTGACCGTGTTTGTCTCTAGCCCGCGCTCGCGGGCGGTTGCTCGTACCGTGCGGCGGTCAGATCCGCCAAAGTGAGAACTTGCGTGTGATTGGGTCAACCACTTCCTTAGGACCGAATATGGTAACCCCCCAGTAGTCGAGATTCTCTTCTCGCAGGGCCCGGGTCCGATCCATTTGTTCCACGAAGGTATCCCCAGTCATTGACTGGGTGAAGTCGGCATGGGACAGGCCTGCGTTGATAGCCTCGATCCGTGCCGTGCGGACCTGGTTGGAGTTCTTCGCGCTCAGAACTACCAGCGAAAGCGCGGACACTGGATGGACGTTGCCGTTCGCGTCAAGGTAGTCCATGAAGGACATGTGTTTCCTGGTCTCACTATCAGCTCGGGCGACAAGCGTTGCAATCATATGAGCGCACGCGTTCAGTGCAGTGCCAGGCTCTATCTTCTTGTTAAGGACGACGGCGAATTTGTGGGTTGTTCGTCCGGTCTTTGGCTCGTTCATTAGTATTGCCTTTCCGTGGCTAGTGTTCCGGTTCGGAGATGTGTGAGAAGCGCACGCAAGATCCCGCAGTCGCTGGTGGTCACGCAGAGGGTCATCAGGCCAGCGCTTGACCGGGGCCGCCCGGGGACTGGCGACCGGGTTGCGCCGCTGCTGGGGCCGTCGCCCGCACCATTGTCGTTCGAGGGCATGGTGACGGCGCTGATCAACGCGCTGGCCGTCCATTCGGAGGCGGATGAGGCGCTGCTGGTCCCGACGATTACCACATGACCGGCCCGCAGCTGGTGCACGAGTCGCCCGGGTTCTTGCCGGGGCCAAGCTTGGTGCGAGTCCGCCTGGCTGGTTCCGGCCGGCGCGTGTATCGCGTGTGCGGCGGGCGGCCCGATGGCGTGGACGATATGGAGGTCGCGCGGATCAACCGGAAGGGGTGATTGCCGTCCGCGGGTCGGCTTGGGATGGCGCTTAGCGATGCGGATCTGCCTCATTTGCGGATCTCTTCTCTCTGCGGTGCGGGCACGGCCGTTACGAACGTGTTTGCTCCATCACGGGCTCGGCGCCGGCTGGCTGACCCTCGCCCCGCTGCGGCCGCGCCGGCCAGTTCCTCACGCCGGATCGGGATGAAGATCACGGCGATGACCAGGGCGGCCAGCGCGATCCCGGCTGCGGCCAGGAACCCGCGGGCGATGCCCGCCGCCAGGGCGTTGTGGTAGATCACCGCCTGGATGTGGGCGCTGGTGAAGGCGCGTTGGCCGGCCCGGGCGGCCGCGGTCTGGGTGCGGACGCTGTTGGCTACCGCGGTCCAGGCCACCGTGCCCAGCGCGGCCAGCCCGATCGCGCCGCCGACCACCTGGCCGGTGCTGAGCAGGCTGGAGGCCAGCCCGGAGTCCTGGTCGCGGACGCGGTTCAGCGCGACGAGGGACAGCGGCACGAACAGCAGGCCCAGCCCGGCTGCGGTCACCAGCATCGGGCCGAGCAGCCCGCTGGCGTAGGTGGTGTGCACGCTGATGCGGGAGAACCAGTACATGCCGCCGGCGGTGATGGCGGCACCGGGCAGGATCAGCGGGCGGGCGCCGGTGCGGGCGATCACCTGGCCGGCGATCACCGAGATCACCATGATGGTGGCGGCGAGCGGGAGGAAGGCGACGCCGGTCTTGAGCGCGCTATAGCCCAGCACGTCCTGCACGAAGATAGTGAGGTAGAAGAACAGCCCGAACAAGGCGGTGCCGATCAGGAGCGTGATCAGGTAGGCGCCTGAGCGGCTGCGGCTGGCGAAGATGCGCAGCGGCATCAGCGCGTGAGGGCTGCGCGCCTCGGTGATCACGAAGCCGGCCAGCAGTACGGCTGCGGCTGCTAGCGAGGTGACGACCTTGGGGTCGGCCCAGTGCGATGCGCCGGACTGGCCGGCGGCCGCGCTGGACAGGCCGTATACCAGCAGCGCCACCCCGCCGGTGCCGGTGACCGCTCCTGGCAGGTCGAACCGGCCGCGGCGGCGGGTCGACTCGGGCAGCGCGAACGGCGCGGCCACAGCAGTCGCCGCGCCGATCGGCACGTTCACGAACAGCACCCATCGCCAGGACAGGTAGCTGGTGAGCAGGCCGCCGGCGATCAGGCCGACCGCCGCGCCGCCGCCGGTTATCGCCGACACAACGCCCATGGCCCGGTTCCGGGCCGGGCCTTCGGCGAAGGTGGTCACGATCAGCGCCAGCGCGGTCGGGGCAATCAGCGCGCCGCCGATGCCCTGGACCGTCCGGGCGGCCAGCAGCCAGGCCTGGGAGGTGGCAAACCCTCCGGCCAGTGAGGCGGCCGAGAACAGGGCCAGTCCGGCGGCGAACACCCGGCGGCGGCCCAGCAGGTCCCCGGCGCGGCCGCCGAGCAGCAGCAGCCCGCCGAAGCTGAGCGCGTAGGCGTTGACCACCCACTCCAGGCCGCTCCCAGAAAACCCGAGCGCACGCTGGATGTGCGGCAGCGCGACATTCACGATCGTGGTGTCCAGCACGACCATCAGCTGCGCGGTGGCGATGACGATCAGCGCCACGCCGAGGCGGCGGTTAGCGGCGGGGGTAGCACCTGTTTTAGACATTTCATTCTCCTTCTTGACTGGGGCGCGGAGGTGGCATGGCCTGACGATCGGTCTTCACAGGCGGGGGCCAAGGAACGTGCCGCCGGTGGCGTCGATGAGGTCGCCAGTGATCCAGCGGGCGTCGTCTGAGGCGAGAAATGTCACGATGTCGGCTATGTCAGATGGCTGGCCGATCCGGTTCAGCGCGGAGGCAGACGCCGTGCGGGCCTCCATTTCCGGGCCGGCGTGGATCCACGCGTTCGGCTCGGTGTCGGTGATACCCGGCGCCACCGCGTTAACGGTGATGCCGCGTCCGCCCACCGCATGCGCCAATGTCCTGCTCAGCACATTGATGGCGCCCTTGGCCATGGAGTAGGCGAGTTCTTGCGTGATGGCGATGCGCGCGTCGGCGGAGGAGACGTTGATGATGCGGCCACCGTCGCGGAACAGGGGCAGGGCCCGCTGGATGACGAAGAACGGCGTGCGCATGTTCAGGGCGATCAGCCGGTCGAACTCATCGGGGGTGGTGGTCTCGATGGCGCCGGTTCCCATGCTGCCGCCGGCGTTGTTGACCAGGATGTCCAGCGGGCGCCCGGCCAGGCCGGCCTCCAGCCCGGCGAACAGAGTGTCGACGTCCCCGGCCACGCCGAGCTCGGCTCCGATGATGAAGGCACGGCCACCGGCCTGCTCGATCGCCGCGACTGTCTTCCTGGCCGCGGCTTCATTGTGGCCGTAGTGCACGGCCACAAGTGCTCCGTCCGCAGCCAGGCGCTCGGCGATCGCCCGGCCGATGCCCCGAGAAGCGCCCGTGACCAGAGCCGTCTTACCCGCTAGCTTGCTCATCCGTACCTCTCCTCAGCTCACTGCTCACTGTTGTCCGCCATGATGTTTCGTGAATGCGTACCAACCCGGATGCGCTATGTCCTCCTCGCGGGATCACTCTGGGCCGAACCGGCGGACGGACATCAGGACTGTGACTCGCGGGCGGTACGGGCCAGCGCATCGCGCCGGGCCCGGCGCCGCAGGCCGGTGATCCGGCCCTGCGCCAGGTCGTAGCTGAGGACGGGTACATCGCGTCTCCTCGGTGGTATAGCTGGGCTTTTCCCGAGGATGCGGCTAAGGCCGGGCGGCGCGGATCGGGTGATCGCCCAGGATCCGGGCCCCCAGTTGTTTAGATTCGCGCGGGCAGTGTTTAGTCCTGCCCGGGACGCAGCAGGCCGGCACGTTCGGCCAGGGCGGCGGCCTGCACCCGGCCGGAGACGCCAAGCTTGCGCAAGATGCTGCTGACATGCACGCCAGCGGTCTTGGGGCTGATGTACAGCTCAGCCCCGATCTGGGCATTGGTGCGCCCGGCGGCCACCAGCCGCAGCACCGTCAGCTCGCGGTCAGTCAGCCCATACGGCACCCGGGCATCAGCCGATCGGGGAATGCCGGGAGTCGCGGCCGCCGGGTCCTGCAGAGGGATCCGGGCCCGCTCCGCGAGCTGGCGGATCCGCGCCAGCAGGGGCACGTGGCCGCCGGCGGCCGCCGCCGCGGCGCGCAGCGCGGTGGCCGCCGCGGCCGACTGCCCGGCGTCCAGGTCCGCTTGGGCCTGCTGCCACCACGCGTACCCCGCGCGGTGCGGGCAGCCAAGGTCATGCCACGCTTTCGCTGCGCTGCTCCATGCAGCGGGATCACTGGCTCCGGCCAGCCGGGTCCGCTCAGCGTCCCAGGTGGCCCGCTCGGCCGGGATCGCAGCCACGAAAGGATGCTCGGTGAACGGGGCGCCCGACATCTGGCCCGCCCACGAGGCCAGGCCGTCAGCGGCAGCCCCGGCGGCGCTGACTGCGGGACCGTCACGCCGCGCTCTGGCCTGCTCGGCCAGGTCGGCGCACGCCCGCATGCCCGCCCCCAGCAGCCGCCCGCACAAGATGGCCAGATCCGGAGCCTTGAACAGGGCGATATTCCGCTGAACATGCTCGAGGGCATCGCCAGGACGCCCGGCCCATAGCGCGAGCTCCGCTGCGCGCTGCCGGGCATCGAGGGTGAACTCGATACTGCCGACGCGGCGGATAAGGGCGGCTATTTGCTGCTGCCGCTCAGCGGCCGCCTCGATGTCGCCACGCAGCAGGTCGATCTCGGCGCGGAACGCATGCACGTTCACCTGGTCACGGTTAGGCGCCCCGGCGGTAAGCGGGTCGATGAGCGCCGCTGCCTCGCTCGTGTGTCCCCGGGCAAGCATGGCCTCGGCCATGTTGGCGGCCAGCAAAATAGCTCGAAGGGTGGCCTGCAGGCCTACCCGGCGCGCTTCCCGCAGGCCGCGCAGCGCTATCTCGGCGGCCTCTTCGAATCTCCCGAGCTTGAGCAGGGCATCGCTCTCGTTCAGGGCCAGCCGTATGAGGGCCGGGTGGTTTTCGGAAGCTTCAGCCAGCCCGCGCCCGCGGTGAAGAAGGGCGAACCCTTCGCCGACCTGGCCGCGGAGGAAACCCTCAGCAGCGAGTCTCGCCATAATGTGTGGAATCAGGGTGCTGGCGCCGACCGCCTCGGCGATGTCCAGCGCCCGGGTCATGGCGGCCCGGCTGGCCTGTGTCTTCCCCTCGGAGTCCAGCAGGAAGACATTGGCATAGTTGAACCAGGCTTCGGCCTGATCGGCGGACGGCGGAGACTGCTCGAAGAGCATCAGCGCCTCCTGCATCAGCGGCAGCCCGGCGGCAGGCTCGCTCAAGCCGCGGAAGAACGCGGCGCGTGAGTGGATGACCGCGGCGGTGTCGCGGTCAGAATGCCCCGCGTACCGGCGGTAGGCCTCCTCGGCCACCGTGCCAGCGCGCTGACCGTCGCCGGAAGCATCCAGCGCATCGATGGCACGCAGATACAGCCGCGGGAGATCGATCCCGGGCCTGCCGACGGCGCCGGGCAGCGCCTGGCACAACTCAATCGCCCGCAGCCAGTGCCCGGCCGCCTGCGCATAGCCGAAAACCCGCTCGGCGGCGTCAGCCGCCAACATCCGGGCCGGCAGCTCCTCAGCAGGACGGCCCGCTGCGGCCCAATGCCCGGCCGCCTCGGCGGCCAGCGCGTCGTCACTGGTCTCCTCCAGGGCCCTCGCGGCGCGTTCGTGCAACACCACACGCTCGCCGGGCAACAATCCCGCGGCCACCGCCTCCGACAGCAGCGCATGCCGGGGCCGCACCGCCTTGTCGGCGGTCATCTCGGTGAGCAACTGGACAGCAGCAAGCTCCCGCAGTCCTCCGCGTACCGCATCATCGTCGAGCCTGGTGATGCTGCCCAGCATCTCCTCGGTCAGCGGCCGACCCGTGACCACCATCGCGTTCAACACTGCACGGGCGTCACCGCTGCAGCGGCCCGCACGGGCCCTAAGGAGCTCGGCCAGCCTGGCCGGCAGCCCCACAGACCGGCTCAGCCCGCTCCGTGCCGAATCCGCGAGCGCCGCAGCAACCAACTGCTCGGCAAAAAACGGATTACCCTCAGCCCGGGCATACACGTCCTCGGCGAACTGGGCAGGTGCGGACCCGCCCGTCAGGGCCGCGACCTGCTCGGCGGTCTCCTCCCGCGAGAGCGGGCGCAGCCGGATCACCTCCACGTCACTCCCGCCGCGCGCGTTCGCCAGCCACGCGGCCACCACGGGTTCAAGGGGTGACTCATCACCGCGGCACGTCACCACCACCGTCACCGCGCCCCGGCGGCCGACCCTCCTCAGGTAAGTGAGGCAGTCCAGGGTCGCACTGTCGGCCCAGTGCACGTCCTCGATCACCAGCCCAGCCCCGGCCCTTCCAGCCGCCGCACCCAGTAGCTCGGCCACCGCCGAAAACAGCCGCTCCTGCTGCCGCTCCTCACCTCGTCCGTCCGGGACCGCCGCGCCAGGGCCCAGCTGCGGCAACAGCCGGCCAACCTCCGCCCGCACATACGGCGGGAGTGCCCCCAGCGCGGCGTCCAGCAACCTGCCGCCCTCCAGCCGGGCCAGTTCCCCCACCGCCTCTGCCACCGGCAGCAGCGGCAGCTTCTCAGCCAACGGCAGGCAAGCCCCGGACACCGATGGCATCCCCTCTGCCGCGGCCCGAGCCATACCCTCCGCCACAAACCGGGACTTCCCGACACCCGCATCCCCCACCACCAACACCATCCGGGCATCGCCGCCCAGCGCCCCCACGAGCTGAGACAACTCACCCACACGGTCAACAAAGGCCACTGATCCAGCCCACCAAGTCCCACCCAGCCCGGTCAATACCAACCCGCCAAAACCCCAGGGACCCTTGTGCCTGGGCCGAGGCGCGCCGATTGGTTGATACACGGGTGATCATCTCCGCATATCGGACCGAAAAACGAGCGATGATCACCCGTGTAGGTAGCGTCCCTGCCGAATAGGCACTCGTTCTTGAACGACAAGGTTTGCCGTGACTCAGAGCGCAGAACTGCTCATTCGGCGCTTGGCAGGCCTGGACATGCAGGTGCTGTCTGCAGGCCCCTCTCGCCTTGAGTCTGCGATGCTGGAGTGGTGTCCTTGACTGTCTCGGCTGCGGTCCGCGCCGCGGTGTCGGTCGCGGCCCGCCTCGGCGTGGCGTGCGCCGAGCCGGCGGTTCTTGCTGACGGCGCGAACGTTATCGTGCACCTGAGCCCGGCGCCTGTCGTGGCGAAGGTCGCCGGGAGCACTGCTGCCATCCGGGGCGATGGCGCCGCGTGGCTCCAGCGCGAGCTGGACGTGTCCTTCTTCCTTGCCCAGGCTGGCATCCCGGTGACGACACCAGCCAGGGACCTTCCCCGGACGGTCCACCACTGCGACGGGCACGTGATGTCGTTCTGGACCTACCTTCCGCCGTCCGGGACGCAACTGCCAGCCGAGGACACCATCGGCTCGATGCTGCGGGACCTGCACGCGGCCCTTCGCACCTACCCAGACCCCCGGCCCGTCCTGACCCCGCTGGACGATATCCCCGCGTTCTTGGCCCGGCCTCAGACCCTGCTGAGCCCATCCGACGCCGCCCTCCTCACCGGGGCCTTCGACCGCCTCACCGGCGACCTGGCAGCGGCCGCAGCCCCCGGCCAGATGCTGCACGGTGACGCCGGGCGCAGCAATCTCATGGCGGCCGGCGGGCAGTGGGCGTGGCATGACTTCGAGGACACCTGCTGCGGCCCGGTCGCCTGGGACCTCGCGGCGACGACCGCAAGCCCGCGACTGGACCGCTCACGCATCCTGGCCGCCTACAGCGACCCTGTCGACGAAGCACAACTGCGTACCTGCGAGCAGCTCCGGCGGCTGTCCCTGACCATCTGGTACGCCCTGTACGCCGAGCGCCTTCCCGAATGGCGGCAGCGTGCAGCCGGTCTGCTGGCAACCTGGCGAGAACCGGCTTCATGACCTGTCATCCCTTTCACGAAACCCGGAACGCCGACCGCAACAAGACAGTAAGGAACTCCATTTGGGGCCCGGCGGTCAGGCGCGGTCGGGCTGCACAGCTAAATCGCTGCCCCGACCATCGCGCCGGTGGCCAGCAGTAGCGCCTCCGTGTCCGGCCGGCCGACGAGCTGCAGACTGGCGGGTAGCCGCTGTCCGGTCGGCACCGGCAACGCCGAATGTTCCCGGTCCGCCCGCCGTACCCGCAGGCACCTGGGCAGAGCGGATGATCACCATGAGTAGCTCGTACGAGCCGACCAGCGCGACCGCAGGCCACACAGCCACAACGGCACCAGACGGCCTATTACCAAGGCCGCGCGCAACGTTGGCCGCGAGTGTCGCTGCGATCCCCAGGCCTAGCGGCCACCGCGCCAGCGGTGGAACCGGCGCCTTCCGCCGCCGAGTCGAGCATCACCATGGAGCTGGCGTGGATCAGCCCGTCCACCGTCAATGGCGCCAGCCGACCCGTCCACTCCGCCTCGCCGTGCGCCCGGACCAGGGCATAGGCAGGCTCGTAGGACACAACCGCAGCGACAGCCGCGACACCGACTACCGCCCCCGCCGTCGTCCATCGAATGACCCGATCGGCCGCTGTCACCGGGCACCGCCGACCGCAAAAGTACTGGTCAGCGCGATTTCGCTATTATGCCCAATTGGTAGGCCTTGGTCCTCGGACACACATAACAAGCCTCTGACCTGCGGATATGCCGTTGGCTGCGTCTCTTGAATCACATCTCTGCAGGTCAGGACTATGGGGGTTCAAGTCGGGTCCAGATTGCGGTGAGGTAACAGTCAGTCTCAATCAGCCTCACGGGTCACACACGTAAAGCGCCAGCCATCTGCTGCCGCTAGAAGTCTGCTGAAGATCTTGCCTGGTTATGGGCGGTTTGGCTGTAGCTGGGAATGTCTTTGGTATGCAGGGTGAGCGGTCCCGGGAGCTGGCCGGGCCGGATGTGTGGCAGACGTGCCGGGA